>Ga0136639_10000103_pt1 | contig 24380 bp, 18 predicted proteins | sample AntDrymUQ8592106_2_FD_113739 | JGI IMG/M metagenome (GOLD analysis project Ga0136639, IMG submission 113739) | Polar desert sand microbial communities from Dry Valleys, Antarctica - metaG UQ859 (21.06) | ecosystem: Environmental > Terrestrial > Soil > Desert | place: Antarctica: Dry Valley...
GGCAACTGATGTGCAAGCGGCCCGATCCCGAGAACGACAAAGCCCCCGGTAGCTCTGCTACCAGGGGCTTTGATGGTGGAGACGATGGGAATCGAACCCACGACCCCCTGCTTGCAAAGCAGGCCCGGCCCGTAGCGAAAGTCCTGACAAAGCATGCTCTAGCAGGCGTTTTGTATCAGGCTCAGCGACTTCACGACGCCGGAACGGACCCTTGGTTACCACTGCTTAGCGCGCACGAAGCGCGCAGTCGTCTCCGATTTCTCCTCGCTGCCCTGGCTGGCCGTCGGCGGCGACCCTTCCCTGCCGCCCCGGGCGCAATGTCGATGGCCAACTGGATCTCCCCACGTAGGGCCATCAGCCACGAGCAATCAGGCTCACTCTCCGTGGCGCAGCACGTTGGCCTGCTTGGTTGGTTCGCACCTTCAGATAAGTATCGCGAGCGAACGGCGATCGCGTCGAGGAAGCGACGCCAATCACTCGGCGGCCGAGGGTGTCTCGATTCCGACGCTGAAGCCGAGGCCGTTGCTCTGAACAATATGCTCGGTCCCAAGGGTCAAGGTGCGGGTGGTGTCCGGACAGAGCATAAGTGCCGAACTCGGATGGGTACGCGGGTTCTGGATGGCCGTGATTATCGGGTGGTCTCAACGGTGCCGAGGGCGTGCGACTTCGCCGGAAGTTCAGCGCGGCGCGAAGCGTTTCGGACTGGGATTATCGCTCGGGTGCCAGCGAGCAATCGACCGATCGGACATGCCGGTTCCGGTCGGTTGATCGAGTCTCGAAAGTTCACCATTCCCGAGGCGGTCGGTGCTTACCGAGGCGCGTTGTTCTCGCCTTTGAATCGCACAGTCAGCAGTAGGCAGCGAACTGCGCGCTACAGGCCCGCAAGCACTGCGGCTACCTCGGCCGCGACGACCTGGCCTCCCGCGTCGCTGAGGTGATACTCGTCGGGGGATTGCAGCTCGACAGATCCAGGGTCCTCGATGCTCTGTCTCTCGAGGATGTCCCATGTATCGACGTAGGTGACCTGATCGTTGGCGGCTGCGGCCTGAACGGTGATGGATCGAATCTCTCCGAGCGCCGCGCTGAATCGGTCGGGTGGTGTTGGGACGCCAACCCAGACGAGTGGGTGGCCGGCACTGGTGATCTGGTTCATCACAGCATCGACCCGCTCGCGATACTCAGGTGCCCACCGTGGGTCGTCGACCTGCGCGACGATCGACTCGTCGGCACGTACAAGGATCTGGCTGTCGTTTCCACCGAATGTTGCAACCACGGGCGTCCCGGCAGGCAACTCGTCAAGGATCTCGGTGAGCTTGGAGGGCCAATCGTAGAACGATGGTCGAGCGAGACCAGATGACTCGACGCCTCGATCGTCCACCTCAAAGCCGAATCGTTTCAAGGGTTCGAGCAGCGCGGCTCCGAATTCGTCGCCGATGACGACCGGTGATCGATTCGAGACGAGCACCTCGTCGTCGACGGCGTGAGGTGGTGGCTGGTCCGCGTGATCGCTCCCGTCGACGCCGCCCACGGGTCCGTCCTCGACGCCGGTTGGCACCGACACAGCGTTGTCGCTGCTGCGGGCGGCCGACAACACGATCAGTCCACCGATCAAGACTGCGACCAACGCTGCTGCTGCTCCCAACAGCCACGGCAGTGAGCGTCGCCGCAGCATCGCCTCGTCCTCATCGGGTTGCTGTACTGGTTCGGGTGCGCAGGCGACGAGATCGGTCACCTCGTCGGGTTGGACGTGAGCAATCGACGAATTCCACCTTGCGCCCAACTCGGCCAGTGCGGCTTCGGGGTCAACTGACATCGTTTGCCTCCAAATCATCTCGAAGACGCCGAAGGCCGCGAGCGAGGTGCTCACGTGCGGTCGACACTGAAATCTCCAACCACTCGGCCACCTCGGTTTGCCGCCAACCAAACGCGTGGACGAGTACCACTACCGTTCGCTGCTGATTCGACAGTCGTTCCAACGCCGGGAGCAACCCTGGTTCGATCTCGCGATCCTCGACCAGACCCTCAACCCTCAATCGCGTAGGAAGTGGACGAGTCGAGTAGCGACGAGTCGCCGACTGACCCACGCGGAACAGGTAGGCCGGCTTGTTCTCGATTTCCTGCAGGCGGTCCCAGTGCTCCCAAGCCCAACTCAACGCATCGACCGTCGCTCCACGACCATCCACCGGTCCGTAGACCGCCACCAGCGCCTGCAACAGCCGGGGTTCGACGTCGTCGACGAAGCGAGCGAACTCGCTCAGCGTTGGTCTCACCGAAGCACTCACACCCATCAACCTTCAGACCCACGAAACCCGCCGGATCGCGACAGCAACTCGAAGAAATCCCGGACACCCGCGTCCGGCTGCGCCGACCCGCCGCTCAATCTCGACCCTCTCGCCGATCGAAGACGAGCCATTCCAACCTGGTTGAGGATTCCGACCGCAGGATCACACAGAAGCACGAAGTCAGACGGCCACGATGTCGACCAACCCGTCCAGTGAAGCGAAGTCGTCGGGGTTCCTCGTGTAGAGCGGAAGCTCAACCGAGCAGGCGATTGCGGCGATCATCAAGTCGACCGCACGTGCACCTCGTGCCTTGCGACCCGCTGCCACGACAGCCGCATAGATGCGCCCGTATGCCCGAGCTGCATCAGCGTCGAATGGCAACGGGGAAAAGGCTGCCTCGGTCCGCTGCAGACGATCTTGTCGACGCGCTCGCTCCGCTGGATCCTTGGCAGCGTGGGGGCCTGCCGCGAGTTCGGCCATCGTGATCGCCGTGACCGCGACCTCAGATGGAAGCACGCTCACGTCGATGCTGTCGAGGTCGATCACGACGGATGTGTCGAGCACGCCGCGCTCGACACGCTGGTCAGGCACGCGGTTCGCTGCTCTGGTCGGCGACGGCGTCGAGATCTCGTCGGAACTGTTCGGCGTCGATGGGCGGAGCTGCCTGGAAGAGCTGTGCGATGGATTCCGCTGTCACGAAGCGAAGGCGCCGCAGCGGGGTGAGTTCACCGACGGGGACGCCGTTGCGTGTGACGACGAAGGACTCGCCTTCGTCGAGGCGCCGCATGATCTCTCCGCTGCTGTTCCGAAGTTCTCGTTGGGTCACGACCTGACTCATCCCGAGCATCGTAGCACGACGTGCTACACCCGCTCAGGAATTTTCACGGGGAAATATAACGGGACCGCCCACAGCTCAAGCAACCTTGCCCGTGGCGAAAGGCACCGAACGAGCGCTCCGTAATCCTGTCGAGCGAGGGAGCATGCGCCGCACCAGAGCCGCACCACAGCCCCACTGCGGCGCTGCAGTATCACGGGCATCACGAACCAAGCCGAGCACCCGGAAATCACGGTCCGTCTCGCGGTAGCCGTGCGGGTTCTGCCCAAGCAGCACCACACATCACGACGGCTCCAAACTCCCTTCGACCCACACTTGATCCGGCACGTTGTGCGCTGATTGTGAACGTGGCGCCACGCTGTCGACGTTTCCGATATTGCCTATGTTCGTCCGATGGTCGTGTCGTATCCAGATGGGTCGCCTGGGTGTATAGGTGGATAGATCGACGGGGCGATCAGCGTCGATGGGGATCCGTTCTGATTGTTGTTCATTCGTCATGGTCTCGGGCGGTAGAGAGGGTCTCGAAAGGCGTGAACCTCGCATCGGGGCCAGTCAGGCACCCACCGTGATGTATTAAGTGCAAGCCGTAGGCCGTGGAATTCGTGACAGCCGTCGCGTAGACAGGAGGTCGGCGGCGTCTTCGTAACGAGATGACACTCATGGACCCCGACTCCACCATCGACGCCGACTCAGCTCGACAGCGGGCACAAATCGATGATGCCTGGCGGACCTACGGACCTGCTGCACTGAGATTTGCCACTGTGCTCGTCGGACCCAGCGACGCCAACGACGTCGCGAGCGAAGCGTTCCTGCGAGTGACGAAAGCCACCGGCTGGGTCGGTCTCGACAAGCCGCAGAGCTATCTGCTGCGAGCTGTGAGCCGGTCAGCCGCCGACCACCACCGCCAGCGCACGCGCCGACAACGACGCGATCTTGCCGCCGTTCCCGCCGTCGCAGCCCACGACACCTCGACAGACCTCGATGTCATCAACGCCCTTCGCGGACTGAGCATCGAACAGCGCTCGGCGGTGTTCCTCGCCTACTGGCACGACATGACCGAAGCCGCCGTCGCCGAAACGCTCGGCGTCTCCGCCGGAACCGTCCACCGCAACCTCGCCCGAGCACGCCACCAACTACGAAAGGCCCTGACATGAACGCGAGCGAAGAACGCCAAATCAAATCCGCACTGGACCGCCTCGTCCAACAGACGCCCGAACTCGGACCCACGCCCAGCGACATGGTCGTCCGCCAGCAAGAACGCTCGTCCCGTTGGACTCCACTCGCCGCCGTCGCTGCCGCGACCGTCTTAGTCGTCGGCCTCGGAATCATCGTTGCAAACAGAGACCCGAACCCCAGCACCGCAACGCGACCTACCGACACACAACAGGCACCGTCCGACACAAGACCATCGGCACTCGAAAGCACACCGCCAATCCCGACCTCCGCGCCAATCGCGAGCGAGGTTGCGCCCGATCCCAACGTGGACCCATCGTCACCGGTGGGGGTAACTGGCCAACACATCGGAGACGTACCTGCCCCGGGGCGGCCAGCCTGGTTGAAAGATGGCGAGATCAACCCGCAGGACTTGCCGGAGTGGGGAACTGTCGGTATCGACGGACGAGTCGTGGGATACGTAAAACCCTACGACGTCTTGCTTGGCGAATCAGACGATGTCACCATCTACGGCGAGGATGCCCAACCGATCGGACACTTCGTCGACGGCAAACCCGTCATCGATGAACCCCACGGCGGCGGCTGAGCATCGCCTGCGCCGTCTCCTCGCAGTCGGGAGCCTGGTGCGGCAGACTGCCAACCAGGCGCGGCATTTCCTCGGCCACGGCGCATCTACTGTCATGTGGTGGACGTCACGCCCGAGCGTTCCTGCCTGAGCCGCACCGTCCGGCTACGTCGGTTTGCCGGTGCATGGGGTCGTGGACACGGCGCCCGACATTGACGGTCTCTCGCTCGACGAGATCGCAGTAGCTCTGCTCGCCTTCGGCGGCTGGACTTTCCACGCGGGGCGTTCAGGTCGACCGTACCCATCCAGAAATGTTCACCCCGACCGACGCCCAGACTGGCGCAGAACCGGCAAAGCGCGCGCTGACGGTGAGGTCGTTACCACACATAACACGAGCGCCGTAACCCGGTGAGTCCACCGGTTCCACCCGCACGGTGCGGCCCAAGTTCCGCGTCACGTAATCGCGTTACCCAACCGGCGTTTGGTCACACATCTCGAACGTGGATCGGACTTGGGTTCCGTATGTGTCTGATGGAACTACGCCGCCGTGGCGGGCGTCGAACCCGTTATGAGATCGTCGCTTCTTGTCGTCGGGTGCGTCGGCTTGGCTCTCATGGGATGCGACTCGGACGGCGCCTCGAACGACCAGCCGAACGCAGCCGGAGGGGCGGTCGCCGCTCCATCCACCGAGGCCAGCGGATCGACGACGGTGTCGACTTTGTCAGCAGCATCGAGCCTTCCGACGTCTGTCCCCGGTTCCAACGCCTCGGCCTCGTCTTCGCAAGAGTTGGAGGCGATCGAGTGCGACGGCCCCGGTGCTCTGGCATCGGTGGAGGAACTCATCAGATCGGGTCAGCCGACCTTCGACTACACCGCAGCAGATTCTCTCAAGCAGCAAGTCGAGTGGGCGGACGTGGTCGTGTCGGGCGAGCTGGTCAGGGCCCAACGCGTCGTCACTGGCGACATCGACGTATACACGTCGCTGACGGTGGAGTCCATGGAGGTGCTCGCGGGAAACGGACAGGTCTCAGAGATTCGACTGTCGTCGTGGTGGGCTCATCCAGACCTGGACCCGCTCGCTGAAGCGATCGCGCTCAACGGGGTGAATTTCGTCGGATTCCTGTCAGCCGTCCCGAATGAGTCCGGCAGTTGGTCGCCCGCCGTCGAAGGTCTCGTCTTTGGTTGCGGCACGACAAGCTCGCAGACTTCGTCGTGGTCGGGGCATCCGCCCGAATCGGCCGGAATCTCACTCGATGCACTCGCCGCCGAGGTGCGTGCCATCGCGTCTTCCGGCTGAGCGGTGAGACTCGCGGGTCCGGGACCACTTGCTAGGGCTTCACCTTCAAGGCGAACCGTGTCATGGTTCCGCTGATCGGAGGCACTCGATAACACCGCCCCGCAACGCGCTCACGCCGCCAAACCTCGCGCTGCACCGCGGCCCCAGTGCAGCGCTCGATAATCGCCGCCGCGCAACGACCATGAGGCCGTCCACTATCCGGCATTGTTCGGAGCCTTCACGTCAGGGTGGCGGTCGTGGCCGGAGTTGGCGGACATCCGATAATGCGCGCTCGTCGATCACGATCTCGTTCCTTGGTGGTCCCGTGGAACCAGCAGCGCTCTTCGGTGATCCAAGTTGGTGTGATGAGACAACGGGGGGCCGTGTTCCTACGGCTGATCCTGCTTGGGATAGTTGTGGTCAGCTTTGCAGCGTTCGTGTTGGAGGCTCCGAGCGGGTGGGGGCGTGCAGTTTTGCAATGTTCACTGGCGAGGAGGCGATGGAGAACGCTGACGCCCCGTTCACCGCCACGCTCGTTGAGGTCATCACCCCGGAGGGAGACACCTACAGCTCCACGGATCCTGAACGATTCGTGTTCGCCGTCGACGAGGTGTTCACGAGCAGGTCGACAACGAAGTCAACGAGCTCGACGTGCGGCAGAGTCGTGATCTCCTCGAGATCGAACCATCGAACCCCATCGGTGGTGCCCGCTTCGAAGGCCGTCCGAAGCTCACCCTGCACGTCGACGGCATTGAACACGATCCCGACCACATGTCCAGCCTCCCCAGCGGTGGACTCCTCCTTCGTGAACCAACGTGAGAAGACTCCGATGACGGAGTCCAGGGTGGCGGTGAGCCCGGTTTCCTCAGCGAGCTCCCGGTGAGCGGCCGCTTCTGCAGACTCGCCCCAGTCCATCCCGCCACCCGGCATCGTCCACATCCCGCTGTCGGGATGACCCGGCGAGATGAAGCGCGTCAGCAACAGCCGCTCGGTCTCATCACGACACACGACGTACGCCGCCGCCCTACGCCAGGCAACATCCATCGCGTCAGCATGCCATCTGTGAGGCCTTCGAGAGTGTTCCCGATAACCCGCATATCAGCGGTTCAGGGCGCCCATCGCGACGCCCGGCGGACTCGTTCCAACCCGCTCGTCATCCGGCAGCTTGTGCGCGGTTGCAGACACCGAGCCTCGACGGCGACCAGTCCTATATCGCTCACGTCTTGGCGACTACTCGGCCCTTGCCCGATTGTGCGAGGCGACGCGCCTGGCCGGGACGGTCCGCTGAGCCACAGGCTCCGCTTCCCCGACGCGGTCCCGCACCTGCCGACACTTACAACCTTGTCGGCGATGAACGCCGGGCAACGGGCCTCACGTGAGTACGGTCCCGTCATGGCAAACAGCAGCGGCGGGCCCGAACGGGTCCGGTCGTGGGAACCAATGGACGGCGGTGGCCTCGCCAGTCTGCGTCGTCTCGTCGAAGCAGCAACACGAGTCGAAGGCGATGCCCGAACACGCCTAGAAACCATCGGCGTCGATGAGCTCGGCGAGCTGGTCGTGTGGGCGTGGGTGTTCGACGACACTTGCGCTCATGTGCTGATGGTCGATCATCACATGTTTGACCTGTGGGTCGCTCCCGGCGGGCGCGCAGCCCGTGGTGAGGACCCGCTCGTCGCCGTCGCCCGGGAGCTCTTCGAAGAGACTGGGCTGACCAGCGTGCCGGTCTCGAACGCCCCCGCCCTGGTCGATGCGATCGACCGGGTCAGCCCGGATGGACGGACGGTGACGACGTTCGGTGCGGCGTTCGTGTTCCAGGCCGACCGAACCGCCGTATTGTCACCTGAAGACGGTCAGCCGGCCCGCTGGTGGCCTATCGCTCAGCCGCCAGAACGGCGCCGAGAGCATCTGTGGGACCGGATGGTTGAGCACCTCGCCGGGGACGCTGACAAGACCTAAACCGTCCGGTGTGTCAGCGGCCGAAATCTCACTGTCGATGTGAGCGTGTGGATCGCGGGTGACATCTGGGATCACGCCCGACCGAGGGTCTCCAGTGCTGCTCCATCGATCGTCGTCGAGGAAGCCGGAGGACCTTTCAGCGACCACTGGGGCGGCGCACGACTCCAACACCCGCACCGCCATCTACTCAAACGGACGTCGCCATGACGAAGTGCTCGCTGCGCTTCGACAACATGACGATCCAACCTGACACCGTGAGCGGTCCACTCCGCAAGAAGCGCCCGTTACTACGCCGCAAGGGAGTCGTTCGAACCGTCAGAGTTCCGGCATTGAAACTGCTCGGGTGCCGCTGTCGGCGGGTGGCCGGCCAGCACGATAATGATCACATCCGCGCTGACAATCGGCGGTCGAATAGGTTGGGGTGCTTGATCGAGGTTGTCGACTATGACCGCGCCTGGCCGGCACGGTTTGAGCAGTTGCGCGAGGAGTACGAGCGCGCCCTGGCCGGGGTTCCGATTCGCGGGATCGAACACGTCGGCAGCACCTCTGTCACCGGTCTCGCCGCCAAACCGGTGATCGACATCGACATCGTCGTGGCGACCGCGCAGGTGCCCCGTGCGATCGAAGCGATGGAACGAGTTGGGTTCCGCTCACACGGCGAGCAAGGCATCCCCGACCGGTGGGCGCTGCAGGCACCTTCCGATCTGCCGCGAACGAATACCTACGTTGTCGTCGAAGACAGTCTTGCCGTGCGCAATCACCTCGCAGTCCGAGATCAGCTTCGGCACGATGTCGTGCTGCGTGATGAGTACGCAGCACTCAAGCGGGCGATCGCAGCAAGCGCTCAAGACATCGACGAATACGTCGAGAGGAAGTCCTCGTTTCTGTCCGCGGTACTGGCGCAGGCCGGGCTCACCATGGAGGAGCGAGAGGCCATCGAACTTGCGAATCGCATCCAGTAGCGGTGAGTCTCGAATGGCGCCGCTCGGCCGCCGGCGCCGCGCGTGCTCCCTCCACAGTCCGATAATCGCGCCCTGCGGAGCCCGACCTACACGCACAGTCCCGGCAAGATGCACGGCCGATGCGGTCTCTGGTGGGCGATCTGTGAGAGAGGCACCCATCCGATAACGATCGTCGGGTTCGGCGCGAGTTCGGCGATGCCCGGAATCTCGTTGGGGACGGTCAGGTCTTTGCTCTGCCGAGTGCGAGGCAGCAGTGCCAGAGCTTCTTGTACTGCTGGAGATGGGAATTCTCGGGATCGCCGGCCGGCTCGGGTGGTGTGAATGGGAACGGTTCGAGGGCCCGTCCGATGGTTGCGGCGTCGATCAGACCGTTGTCTTGCGCGATGCGTCTGGCGATGTTGGCAATGTCGGCTCCTCGGAAGTCATCGGGAATCTCCGCAGCGCGCATTTGGGAACCTTCGTGCCATTCGAGACTGAAGCCGAATTGGTTCGCCGCCCTGCGCAGATCGTCCTCGACTGAGGTGCCGTCGAAGCTCGGGTCGAGCACGACTGCGGCGACATCTTCGGTCAGGTCGAGGCGTGCGTGGACTTGAGCTTCGACGTAGTGGTCGAGGTCACGCGACGCTCGCGGCTGTTCCGTGCCGGTGTCGATCACTTCGACGAGGCGCTCGACGGTGAGGTCGTGGCCGAAACCGTCGCCGGCGGCGCAGAGTTCGACGAGGCCGGCGAGGATCGAGTTGAACTCGTCGATGGTGCCGATGTCGGTCGGGCCGATGTGGCTGTCTCCGACGCAGAAGGTGGCACGGTCGAAACACTCGGGTGTGAGCACGACGAATGATGACCCGAAGCGAGGGGATCCTCCGTGCACGTCGCAGGTCAGATCGAGCGCGCCATAGACGGGGCGAGGGGCCAGCGAGTCGTCGTAGACGCCGGCGAACAGATCGGTCTCCCATCGGGTTCGTAGCCCGCCGGGTACCGCCGAGCGGCCACCGTTCGAGACGCCGGTGTCTGACTGTGGCCGATACCGACCGTCTTCGAGCAGCCCGTGCGCCACCGTGCGTCCTTGGCGGTCGCGTCGGTCGGGATGAAAGTTCAATGTCAGCCGGGCGTTGGAGCGGACTCGATCTGCGGCCGAGCTGGTCCAGTCAGGCTCGATGCCTGCTTCGGCCAGTCGGCGTTGCGCTGTCGGTAGCGCGTATCGGGCAACGCGGCTGACGTGAGCGACTGCGCTCAATGCGTCGTCAGCGTCATCACTCGTCACCCACACATATTCTCACGCCGACATCGGCGCACACGTCGCACTTCATCCGGCTGAGAGAAGCACGGGGCTGAGGGTGTTGGTGCCCTGACCGCGACCTACGCGATAACGCTCGGACCAGACCGATTCAAGTGCCGATGGCGCAAGGGTCTCAACCGCTCTCTGGCGCGCGACTATTCGCTCGCCAGTCGCTTGCTTCGCTACTGGGGAATCACCGCGCGCGCGATGGCTCTACCGTGCACTCTGAAGCGTCTTTGGCTCGTGAGTTCCGTCGCCGCTGTGGCGCTCGCCGCGTGCGGGTCTTCTTCCGGCGAGGCGGTCGACGGGCCAGTCACGCGATACCCAAGTTCGGCCGGCAGTGGCGACGGGATGGACGGCTTGATTCGAGGGGTTCTCAAACTCGATGGTGAATGCCTCTATGTCTTGCATGATGTAATGGGCGAGCGTTACCCAGTCCTGTGGCCGTCAACAGCCTGACCAGCTGAGGGTTTGCTGGCTCGGGCTCACCGCCCACGAGCCGCTTCAGATTTTTCGTGAGCGCGTGATACTCGGCGTGCTCCCCGCAGGAGTAACTTGCGGTTTCGGGCATTGCGAACGGAGATGGGGTGAGTCGGCTGAGAGTCTCGAAGGCGTTGTCCCGTGCCCTTGGCTCGGTCGGTGTTCGGTTCCTGATCGCGCTCGTTCTCACGTTGACGGCGTCGACGTCGTTCGCCACACCCGTGCGGGCCGCGAGCGAGATGTCGGTCTCGGTCGGCTACGGCGGATTCGTCCAACCCGGACGGCCGTACCCGGTGACGGTGGAAGTGACCAGCGATGAACTGTTCTCCGGTGAACTCCGCTTCCTATCGCAGGGCGGTTCGGGAGGGATTACTCGTGACGTCGAGTTCGCCGGCGGGACGACGAACGATGTCCTGATGGTGCTCGACCAGTCGCCCTTCGATTCGGGCAACCTGCGCGTCGAACTGGTCGACGACGACGGCAAGGTCGTCGACACCGTCAACACCAGGTTGCGACCACCCACGAACAGCGACCTCGTCGGTGTGTTCCCCGGAGCGGTCGGCGCCGGCTTGCCAGAGAAGACCAGCGTGCGCGCTGACGCGGGCGACGCGTTGCTGTTCGCTCTCGATGTCGAGGAGCTTGGCGCCGGGTTCGGGGTGCTCGATCCGCTCGATGTGGTCGTAGTGACCGCCGACGACTTCCGCTCGATGGGTGACAGCGACATCGATGTGCTGCTCGGCTGGGTGAACCTGGGTGGACGGTTACTCGTCGACGAGCCGACAGGCAACGAGATCCCCGGTCTGCCCACCGAATGGCAACCGATCGGTGGTCAACCCGTCAGTGCCGGCGTGGGTGAGGTGATGCTGACCAACGGCTCGGCGCGGGTCGGCGACTGGCAAGAGATCCTCGAACCGGCTCCGAACAAGGCACGCCAGCAGGACGAAGCCTTCGGCGAGGCAGGCGGATTCTTCGGTGGCGAACCGCTGAGCTGGTCGCTGGGGCGCGACTCCGGCTTCTCACTACCGGGCGTGACCACGATGGTGATCCTATTGCTGGGCTACACGGTCCTCGTCGGACCGGGTCTGTGGCTGGTGCTGAGAGCGGCTGGTCGGCCCGGGCTCGCCTGGGCGTTGGTACCGGCAACGGCTGTGGTTGTCACGGGCGTCATCTGGGTGGCTGGATCGTCCTACCGCAGTGGCGTAGAGGTGGCCCACGGCACGGTCATCCAGGTGGCACCGGGCGGCACGGTGGCGCGCAGCTACGAGCTGCTCAGCTCGCGCACGGGTGGGAGCGCCTCGGTCGATCTGCCGGCCGGCTGGTTGGCGACGGGTTCGATCCAGGAAGGCGCCCCAGGCCGGATCGAGGTGAGCGACCAGGACGACACCACCACGATCTCGACCGAGGTCGACGCGGGAGGATTCGTGCTGCTCGGTGCTGTCGGCCCGGCGAGCAACTTCGACGGTGCGCTCGAGATCGAGGCGCGCTCGTCGGCACCTGGAGTGATCGTCGGCACGATCACCAATCGCCTCGACGTCGACCTCAGTGATGTCGGGATCTTCGCCGACACTGCCGGAAAGAACATCGGCGAGATCGCTGCTGGGGAGAGCGTCGACTTCGAACTCGCCTCGGCGCCCGTCAACCCCGTCAACGGACAGCCGGTCGAGTTCAACGTCTGGCCGGGAGCGGTGCCGAGCGACTGGTTCGGCAACGGCAACCGGGCGTCCGAACCGGGCAACGTCAACCTGAGCCTGTGGGGTGAGGTGGCCGCTCGGTCCTCGGTGAACGCCCGAAGCGTCGGCGATCTCGTCGTTGCAGGCTGGACCGACGAACTTGCGTCGCCGATCGACCCGGCAGTCGGCCTCGGCCGGACGCTTGTGATGGGTCGCGCCGCTATCGCTCCCGCCGGTGGTGTGGTCACGAACGTGGCCATTCAACGAGACCTCGTTCGCAGCGGCTCAGAACTCGGGTCCAACTTCCAGATCAACAACGGCTGGGGTGGCGGCACGATGGTGCGGTTCGTGCTGCCCGACACGACCGACGAATTGGTGCTGCAGCTCCCTGCCAGCCAGCAACGGGTCGACGTGTTTGACGATGGCGTGTGGCGACAGCTCGACGTCGAAGAATACGACCGTGCGGTGCTGGCACTTCCCGTCTCGGCGATCGACAACGGTCGCGTGTACGTCAAGGTGCTGATCAACTTCGAGCGAGCGTCCGGGTGGCGTGACCTCTCGGTTCGCACTGCCACCGACGCCGACGACGTCGAACCCATGCGCTTCGTGCCGGAGGTCGCTGGGTGAACAGCGACACGGAAGCGACGATCATCACCGAAGATGCCAGCGTCACCAGCGACCAGACATCAGCGGTGAGCGTCCGTCAGCTCACCAAGCGCTACGGCAAGTTCACTGCGGTCGATGCGATCGATCTCGAGATCCCAAAGGGGTCGATCTACGGTCTGGTCGGACCCAACGGGGCGGGAAAGACCACCACGTTCGCAGTGGCCGCGACGCTCCTCAAACCCACTGGGGGATCAGTAAAGGTGATGGGTTTCGACCCCGCACACCACGCCCGCGATGTTCGCCGGGTGATGGGCTACATGCCCGACGGCCTCGGTGTGTACGCCGACCTCGATGTCGACGAGTACCTGCGATTCTTCGCCGCGGCGTACCGGCTGCCGTCGTCACGATGGGACCAGTTGCTCGACGATCTGCTCGAACTGGTGGCACTCACGTCGAAGCGCACGGCACGCGTCGACAGCTTGTCGCGCGGGATGAAGCAGCGCCTCAGCCTCGCTCGCGCGCTGGTGCACGATCCCGACGTGCTGATCCTCGACGAGCCGGCCAGCGGGCTCGATCCGCGCGCGCGCGCGGAGCTGCGTGCATTGCTGCTCCAGCTGGCGTCGATGGGCAAGACGATCGTGATCAGCTCGCACATCCTCGCCGAACTCGAAGACGTGTGTACGCACATCGCGATCATGCAGGAAGGCAGTGTGCTCGCGGCGGGTGGTACCGCCGAGGTCACGAGCCGGCTGGCCGCGGGTCGCCGAGTGCGGGCGCGGTTCGCCGACGGCACCACCGAAGATTTCGAGGTGCACGACGACACCGGGCAGGCCGAATTGCTGCGCAGGTTGGCATCGGAGACTGAGCGGACCGTCGTGGAGTTCACCCGCATCGGTGGTGGGCTCGAAGAACTCTTCTTGTCACTCACAAAGGGGACCGAAGACTGATGCGACTGATGAACCCGGTTCTCGATCGGGAACTCACCGAGCGGATGCGTAGCCCTCGATCGATGATCATGCTCTCGGTCTACCTGGTGGTGCTCGGCGCCATCGTCCTGCTCGTCTATCGAGTCCAGGTGTCGGCCAGTGGCAACGCCTTCGGGAGTTCGCCGGTGACGCAGCTCGCCGGAATCGGCCAGAGTCTCTTCGAGTGGACCATCCTGCTCGTGCTCCTGCTCGTGTTGTTCCTCGTGCCTGGCTTCACCGCCGGCTCGATCGCCGGTGAGCGTGAACGCCAGACATTACTGCCGATGCAGGTCACCCTGCTGCGACCGATCGACATCGTGCTCGGCAAGATCGGTGCGTCGGTGATGTTCACGCTTCTGCTGGTGGTGGCCACGCTGCCGTTGCTCACCGTGTCGTATCTGATCGGTGGCATCCGCCTCACCGAGGTGTTCGCCGGGCTCGCCTTCGTGATGTTCACGGCGCTGGTCGTGGCTGCGCTGTCGGTTGCCTGCTCGACGTTCATGAAGCGCGTCCAGACCGCCACCGTGCTCTCGTACGCGCTGGTGCTGTTGCTGATGGTCGGTACCGCGATCTCCTACGCCGTTGCCTTCCAGGTCGACCAGTCCCGTGGCGTCGACCGGGCCGACCCGCCCCGGTTCATCTTCGCCCCCAACCCGGTGGTGGCGCTCGCCGACCTCGCCGGCGCCGACCCGTTCGAGCAGCGGTTCGACCAGTTCGGGTTCGGTGGCACCACCTTCTCACCCCTGACCGAGTTGCGCCGAGCGCTCACGGACGGCACGAACTTCGACAACGTCGCGTTCGACAACTTCGGCAACCCGATGGTCGTGCAGACGCAGAACCCTGATGGTCCGGGCATCCCGCTGTGGGTGCTCTACATCGGGCTCAGCTCCGCCATCACCCTCATCGCCGTCGGTGCATCGGTCAGCCGACTCCGGGCACCGGCGGAACTGGAACGCTGATGGCGCCGCCAGCTGACGGAGTTCGCACCGCGCTCCCACACGCGGTGGCAGAGTTGCTTGGGCGGGTTCGGCGTCGTATCCGTGTGGCGTGGACGCTGGGAGCGGCGCAACGGTGGGTACTCGCGTGGTCGGTGCTCGTGCTGGCACTCGTGGTGGTCGCCCGCGGCGTCTCGTGGGCCTGGCTACAACCTGCGGCCCTCCTGCTGTTCGCGGTGGCGCTGCCCGCCCTGGTGGTTCGAGCGGTGGCGCTTCCGATCGGGCTCGAGGCTGCGGCCCGGTCTGCCGACAGGGAATTGGGCACCCACGATGCGCTGTCGTCGGCGTTGCAGTTCGGCACCGCACCGGGAGCGAGAGACAGCAGCGATGTCTTCGGCGAGCGGATCCGGGCGCGGGCGACGGCCCTTGCCGAGCGAGCCGACGTTCGCGACGCAGTGCCGTTGCGTGTGCGGTGGAAGCCGTTCGCCGGCGGGTTCATCGTGCTGCTGCTGGCTGCAGGTGTGATGCTGTCGACGGCGCCGAGGTCTGACGTCGTCAGCGCATCTGAGCGTGATCGGACCGACCTCGTTGCGGAGGCTGAGGCGGTGCGTGAGCGTGCCGATGAGCTGCGCGGTAACGAGGCAGCGTCACCCGATCAGATCACCTTGGCCGACCAACTCGACCAACTCGCCGACGAACTCGAGCGGGCTGACGATCTCGACCAGGGCCTCCAGGCGCTCGATCGTGCCGGCAGCGAACTCGAGGCCGGTCTCGACGACAGGTTGCTCGCCGAGAAATCGGCGGTGCAGGGCTTGAACCGGTCGCTCGCTGCGGAATCACTCGGGGCAGGCGCCGGAAGTGCGGCCGAACAACTTGCGGCGCTCGGCGACGAACTCACCGATTTGACCGACGCCGAACGGAAGTTACTCGCCGAACGCATCGCCTCGCTGGCCGACACACAAGCCGCCGGCAATCCTGCCGCTGCCGCAGCATTGAATGCGGCAGCGACATCGCTCGGCGCCGGCGATCTCAGCGGTGCTGCTGGCGCACTCGGCGAGGCTGCTGAGGCTCAGCGTGCCGGCGAGCAGTCGGTCAGCGACCAGACCGCCCGGGCCAACAGCGCCGACGGCCTCGCCGACGCAGCGACCCGGCTCCGAGATCGTGCGGCCAGTAACGGCCAAGACAACGGCAACGGCAGTGGGCAGGGCGACGGCCAGGGCGATGGGCAGGGAGATGGAAGCGGCCAGGGTTCGGGCCGGGGTTCCGGGCAGGGTTCGGGTAGCCCTAGCGGCCAGGTGACCGGAGCGCAGGGGGGTACGGGACAGGGCCAGGGCGGCCCGGGCACGGCCAACGGCACCGGCCAGAGCACCCAGACCGGCAACGACGATGCTCCCACGGTGTGGCTTCCCGGCGGGGCCACCGACGAACAGTTCGTCGACGGCCAGATCACCTCCGAGAACACCGAAACCGTGGGCTCCGGGCAGGCGATCAGTTCGTCGTCGGGCGTCCGGGTGCCGGTCGACGAGGTGATCAACATGTTTCGCGATGTGGCCGTCTCGTCACTCGAGCGTGGACAGGTCTCACCGTCGTCGCGTGCGCTCGTGCAGCGGTATTTCGACGCCATCTCGGGCGGGGGCTGAAGCGATGATTGCGTCCGAGCGCACACCGGCGCACACCGCCACGACCACAGTGGAGTACTCATGACCACCGACAACCCGACGTCTGGCAACCCGAAATCCGGCATCGACGGCTGCAGCCGCCCTATTAGCCCCGAGCGGTACGCCGACGTCGCCGGCGACATCGAAAGCGAAGTCGGTCGGGTCATCGTTGGCCAGGCCGATCTCGTGCGCAGTGTGGTGTTGTGCCTGCTGTGCGAGGGCCACGCCCTGTTGGAGGGCGTACCAGGGTTGGGCAAGACCATGCTGCTGCGCACCTTGGCCGACGCTGTCGACGTGGAGTTCTCGCGTGTGCAGTTCACCCCCGACCTGATGCCCGCCGATATCGTGGGTACCCAGGTGCTGGAACCCACCGACGACGGCTCGCGCGAGTTCCGGTTCCGGTCCGGCCCGGTGTTCGCCAACCTGGTGCTCGCCGACGAGATCAACCGGGCGACCCCGAAGACGCAGTCGGCGCTGCTCGAAGCGATGCAGGAGCGCTCGGTCACCGTTGGTGGCGTCACTCGAATGCTGCCGCGCCCGTTTCTCGTGATGGCCACGCAGAACCCGCTCGAGATGGAGGGGACGTACCCGCTGCCGGAGGCGCAGCTCGATCGATTCCTGCTCAAGATCCACGTCCCGCTCCCCTCGGCTGACGACCTGGTGCTGATCCTGAACCGCACCACCGGAACCGCAACGGCGAGCGCGTCATCGGTCACCGATGCAGCCGAACTTGCGGCGATGGTCGACCTCACCCGTGCGGTGCCGATTGCCGACCACGTGCTGCGGTTTGCTGTCGACCTGGTGGTGGCCAGCCATCCCGGAGCTGAGACGGCTCCCGATCTCGTGCGTCAATACGTGAGGTTCGGCTCGTCGCCGCGGGGTGCGCAGGCGCTGGTGCTGGCGTCGAAGGCCTCGGCGTTGCTCGACGGGCGCCCGTCGTCATCCGTCGACGACATCGTCAGAGTGGCCCACGCAGCGTTGCGTCATCGGCTGGTGCTCGGCTACGAAGCTGTGGCCGATGGTGTGAGTGCCGACTCCGTGGTCGACGCCCTGCTCGCAGCCGTTGCGCTGCCCGGGTCCGGCGTGCGCGGTGCGCCATAGGAACGCCATGATGGCAGCGGCGAACCTATGACGCTGTTGGAGCCGTCATTGCTGGCCCGGCTCGAACGGCTGCAGCTCGCGACCCGACGTCCGCTCGCCGGGCATCTCGCCGGCGAGCACCGTTCGAAGCGGCATGGCACGTCGCTTGATTTCGCCGACTACCGCGAGTACACCCCCGGCGACGACTTCCGACGTATCGACTACAACCTGCTGGCCCGCCTCGACGTGCTGCTCGTCAAGCTGTTCGAGGCCGATGACGAACTCAGCGTCCGGCTGCTCGTCGATGCCTCGGCGTCGATGGGCAGCGATGGCAAACTCGAACAGGCGAAGCGGCTGGCCGCCGCACTCGGCTTCGTGGCGCTCGTGCGTCGTGACGTGGTGTCGCTGAGCCGGTTTCCTCACGATCGGCGAGCGCCTCGCTATCTCGGCCGACAGGCTGCACCCCGGCTGTTCGGAGATCTCGAAGCGCTCACCGCGTCGGGTCCGACGGAGATGACCGCAGCGATGGTGCGCCACCTCGCGCAGCCCGGATCAGCCGGGCTCACCGTCTTGCTCTCCGACCTGTTAACGCCGCAGTGGGAGAAGGCGATCGCCCACCCGACGGCGCGAGGCGGCGACCTCGTGGTGGTCCACGTCCTCGCCCGCACCGACATCGAGCCCGGACTCTACGGCGACATCGATGTGGTCGATCGTGAAGACACCAGCCGCGTGCCGGTGAGCCTGTCAGCCGACACGATCGCCCAATACACGTCAGCGGCCAACCAATGGCTGGACGCGGTTGCTGCCCGGTGCCGCCAGGTCGGTGCCGGCTACGTGCGGGTGTTCGCCGACGACGACCTCGAACGGCTGTTGCTTGCCAACTGGCGCCAGGAGGGGGTGTTGCGATGAGGTTCGCTCACCCGGCCGGTTGGTGGTTCGCTCTGGCGGTGGTTCCGGTGATCGTGGTGCATCTGTTGCGTCCTCGCCGCGCCGCGCATGTGGTGAGCTCGACGTTCCTGTGGCGGTCGATCGAGCGCCCGGTCACGTCGGCCACACCGTTCAAACGCCTCCGTCCGTCGTGGCTGCTCCTGCTGCAGTTGCTCGCGGCGGCGTTGATCGCCTCCGCCATGGCCAACCCGGTGCGTGTCGAACCCACCCCATTGGCGCCGCACACGGTGTTCCTCGTCGACGGGTCGGGTTCGATGCGGTCCCTCGACGGCAACCCCGACCGGCTCGCCGACGCCAAGACCAGGGTGCTCGACATGGTCGGCGAACTCCCCGCTGGAGGTGTTGCCAGCGTCATCGAGATCGGTGTGCGGCCACGAGTGCTGCTCTCGCAGAGCAGCGACGTCGACGCGATTGCTGCAGCGGTCGAAACTATCGATGCCCGCGAAGGCCGCGCTGACTTCGCTGGATCGTTCTCGCTGGCCCAGGGTCTGGAAACGGCTGACGCCGCCATCGGCTTCGTACTCGTGTCCGACGGGGGGCTCACCGAAGCCGAGCAACGCCTCCTCCCACCGGGCACCCAGTACGAACAGGTCGGTAACGCAGCCACCAATCGGGGCATCGTGGCCCTCGACGTCGAACCGAGCGCGACCGGGCTGCGGGTGGTTGCGACCGTCGCGAACGAGGGTGGGCCAGCGTCGACGCAGACCTTGCGGATCGACGTCGACGGCCGCACCCGCGAACGCGTCGAACTCGATCTCGGTGCCGGCTCGACGGTGGTTCACGACGTCGATCTCGTCCAAGGCGATCGGGTGGAGGCGTTCCTCGAAGGTGAGGACCTCCTCGCCGCCGACAACCGTCGCACTGCGGTTGCCCAACGCCGACAACCGATCGCGATCGCAGTCGACGGCGACATCGACCCGTTCCTCGATGCACTGCTCGCATCGCTCGACGGCGCCGAGGTGCTCGACGACCCGACTCGCGAGCCCGACGTCGTCGTGTACGCCGGCACGCCGGTACCGGAGGCGGCCACCACGCCGTTCCTCGCCATTCGCCCACCGAACGGGGCGCCGGGCATCGACGTGGTCGGTGAAGTGGAGGCTCCGGCGCTGACGCTCGTGGTCGCCGACGACCCACTGCTGCAGGGCATCGACTTCACCAATGTGGCCATTGCATCGGCCCAGCGCGTCGAGTCCGACACGGCCCAGGTCCTGCTCGGTGCTGAGTCCGCTCCCTTGCTCCTGCGTGGTCGAGTCGACGGTGTGCGATTCGCGTACCTGCCGTTCGACCTCACCGACTCGAACCTGCCGGTACAGCTCGCGTTCCCGCTGCTCGGTGATCGCCTGTTCGCCGAACTCACCGGAGCCACGCTGCCGCCCACCGCGGTGGAGGTGGGCGACACCCTGGTGGTGCCGATCCAGACCGGCGGTGTCGTCACCGACCCGAATGGGGTGGTCACCGATCTCGCGGCCGGCTCCGCCGGTATGACCGCCGACCGTCCGGGCGTGTGGACCGTGGCGGCACCTGACCGGCCGGTGGTCGCGGTGGCCGTGAACCCGGCAGCGAGCGAGTCCGACCTCACCCCGGTGCCTGCGCTTCAAACCGAGCGTCGCCAACTTCGCGAGGGTGAGGCCCAGCCGACCAACGAGGCGTCGATGCGGGCGTGGATCCTCGCCGCGCTGGCGGTGGTGCTGATCGCCGAGTTCGTGCTCGCGAAGCATCGGGTCGGCGTGCATCCCCGGCAGTGGCGCTTCACCGTGGCGTTGCGGATCGTCACCGCAGTTGCGCTGCTCGGTGTGCTGTTCGACGTCGGATTCGACCGAAGCGCCGGTGATGTCGCGACGGTGTTCGTGGTCGATGCGTCGGACTCGCTCGGGGTGTCGGGCCGGGCGGAGGCGCTCGACTACGTGCAGGCGGCGCTCGGCGCCCAGCCCGGTGGATCGCGCGCCGGTGTGGTGTTGTTCGGGGGAGATGCGCGTATCGAGGTGCTGCTGCGTCAGCAGGCAGCACTGGGGCGCACCACGGTGCAGATCGATCCGTCGCGGAGCGACCTCGCTGCGGCGTTGCGTCTGGGTGGGGCCATCCTCCCTTCGGATGCGCGGCGGCGGGTGGTGCTCGTCAGCGATGGTCGAGCCACCCAGGGCGACGCCGAGCGAGAGGCCGCAGTGCTGCGCGACAATGGTGTCGGTGTCGATGTGGTGCTGGTCGACACACCGAGCGGAGCGGACGTCGCCGTCGCGGCGATCCGTGCGCCCGCTGATGTCGCCGAGGGCGAGTCGGTGCCGATCACGGTCGACCTCGACTCCACGCTCGACGGGCCTGCCGTCGTGACGCTGCGGCGTGATGGGGAGGTGATCGGCACCCAGCAGGTCGACCTGGTCGCCGGGACGCAGACGGTGCGATTCGACGACGTTGCAGACGCCACCGGTCCGCGCCGATACCAGGTCGATGTCGAGAGCCGTCTCGACAGCGTCGAGCAGAACAACACCGGTTTCGCGGCCACCGAGGTGGCCGGGCCGCCGCGCGTATTGATGATCGAGGGTGCGCGCGATGCAGGTGTCGAACTGGCGGGAGCGTTGCGGGCCGGCCAACTCGATGTCGACGTCGTCCAGGTGGCCGATCTGCCCGATGTGGCCGAACTGGTGTCGTACTCGTCGATCGTGCTCGTTGACGTCGATCAACGCCAAATGACCGACCGCCAGGTCGGCGCACTCACCGGAGCCGTGCGCGACGCCGGGCGGGGTCTCGTGACGATCGGCGGCAATCAGTCGTACGGCCTCGGCGGTTATTACACGAGCGAACTCGAGTCGCTGCTGCCGGTGATCAGCGAGATCCTCGACCCCAAGCGTCGTCAGACGGTGGCGCAGGTGTTGGCGATCGACACCAGCGGCTCGATGGGCGCCTGCCATTGCGCGGATGGTCAGTTTGCCAGCAACCGCTTCGACGGTGGCGTCAACAAGACCGACATCTCCCGGGCCGCGGCGGCTCGCACGATCGAAGCGCTCAGCGACAACGACGAGGTCGGCGTGCTCGCCTTCGATGTGGAGGACAACTGGATCATCGACCTCCAGAAGCTGCCTGCCCAAGACGTCGTGAACAAGGGGCTGGCCTCCCTCAACCCCGACGGTGGCACGAACCCGAGCACGTCGCTGATGACCTCGGCTGCTGCGCTGCGCGAGAGCAACGCCGCCCTGAAGCACATCATTTTGTTCACCGACGGGTTCACCTCCACGGCGATCCTTGAACAACTCGCCGATGAGGCCGCCGACCTCAGTGCTGAAGGCATCACCGTGTCGGTGGTCGCCACCGGCGAAGGAGCAACGAAGGAACTGTCCGAAGTTGCTGCTGCTGGGCAGGGGCGTTTCTACCCGGGGCGTGACCTGCAGCAGATCCCCGAGATCATCATGGAGGAGGCGGTGTTGGCGTCGCGCGATTTCGTGAACGAGGGGTCGTTCCTGCCGACGGTCACCTCGGCGCGTCCAGCCGTAGCGAATCTCACCGCTTCGCCGCCGCTGCTCGGCTACATCGCGACCACGGCCAAGCCGGGGGCCAGCACGCTGTTGCGGATCGGGCCGGACGATGACCCGCTGCTGTCGACCTGGCAGGTGGGTCTCGGGACGGCGACCTCGTGGACCAGCGATGCATCAGCTCGCTGGTCGCAGCAGTGGGCGAACTGGGACGGCTACGTCGGGTTCTGGTCGAATGTGGTGCGCGACACGTTCCCCGTCGTGTCGGACGGCACCACCGCCATCGTCGACGATGGGGTACTGCGGATCCGAGTCGAGGGTGACGCCGCAGCTGCCTTCGGTGACGACGCAACGGCCATCGCGCGCATCACCGACCCGACGCTCACTGGGCGCGAGGTCACGATGGACCGTGTCGGTGCTGACGCCTTCGTTGCCGAGGTGCCGGTGGATGACGCAGGCGTCTACGTTGTGGGTACCTCGGTGGACGGTGCCGACGGTTCGGTGCGCCAGGGAACCACGCTCGCCAGCCAGTCGTACGGTCGTGAGTACCGCCCCGGTATGCCGGACGCTGCGGTGATGGCCCGCATCGCAGCCACCGGTGGCGGGCGCGTCGACATCACCCCCGAGGAAGCATTCGACCGTGTCGACCTGAGCGCTGGTGTGTCGCGTGTTGCGCTCGCACCATGGCTGCTGGCGCTCGCGGTCATCGCATTCACTCTCGCCGTTGTGCTGTCTCGACTCACGCTGTCGGCGTCCGGTGCGGTTGCTCGGACCGGCGCGCTCGCTCAGACCGGCGCAGTTCGAACCTGGTTGAGCCGGTTGCCTCGCCGTTGGGCGGCTGGCGCCTCGACCGGCGGGCGTCAGCGTGAAGCGTCGGCCGGCGCGTCGAGTGACGTGGTCGCATCGACACCGACGGAGGACGATGCAGCGATCCTCGACGAGGTGGCGCGTTCGGATGTCGCAGCTGAATCGGCGACAATGGCGTCGTTGCTCGAGCGGACACGTGAGGAACGCCGGAGAAATCGCCAACCACCGCTGTAGCGATCTCCGCTGTCACCTCGGCTGGGGTCATGCTTGCTGCGACGGTGCCCGGCCACGATCAACGCCCCGGCGAGTGCGATCAGGATCGATCCCCACCAGACCATCTGGACGAGTGGGGTGACGGCCAGGTCGTAGCGTGCCGAGCCATCGTCTGCGGCCGAACGCAGGACAACCTGAACGTCGCTGAGCGGTCGTGAGTGCAGTGCAGTTTCGGCGAGCAGCACGTTCCGAGTGGTGTGGGCCACCAGCGCTGGTTGCAGGGTGACGGCTGTTCGCTGCCCGATCACGTCGAGGGCGACGACGTCGAGGGTGGCGGTGACCGACGTCGAGTTGGCGCTCGGTCCGTCGATGACGTCGACACCACGGTGGGTGAAGGTGACCCCACCGAGTTCGGTGCGTTCGCCGGGCTGGAGAGTGACCGTGGTCCGCTCCGCCTGCGTCGAGCCCGCCACGCCGACGAGCAACACCGCAACGCCCAGATGTCCAAGCCGTGTCGACCATCGGATCGGGCTCCGACCGACGGTGCCGCTGCTGGTCGTGGCGCGGCTGGAGGTGGGCAGTATCCCGGCGATCAGTCCGGCGATTACGGCGCCCACACCGGCGGCAACGCCGAGCGCGAACGCGGTCGACGCTCCGCCGAGGGCGCCGAGGCCGAGCCCGAGCCCACCGCCTGCAGCACACCACCACCAGGGCTGGCGGCTGAGTGCGAGTGACGAACCAACGAGCGCCATCAGCGCGAGCGGCGCGAGCACCGTGGCGTAGAAGTGGCCGGTGACGAGTGGGTCGCCTCGCACGACGAGCGGGTACACGACGCCTTCGAGCACGACGAGGGCCGATACCGACATGATGACCACCGCCACCGTCGGGAGTGTGCGCATCGGCAGCCGCTGGCTGTCCGCCGCTCTGATCTGCCACGTCGTGGCCGCGATGGTGGCCGCGATGATCACGAAGAGTGCGATGGCGATGCGGTCGTCGTCGGCGAAGGCGTGTACCGAGTCACCGATACCGGCCCGGGTGATCGTGGTGCAGACCAACACCGCGATCCACGGTGCTGCGCACAGCCAGGCGACGAGGCGTTGGCGGCCGGGTTGGCCGGCGATGTGGAGCGCAGCAAGCACGAACAGCCATGCAACAAGCACCGCGTTCTCCACCGGATCCCACCCCCAGAAGCCGCCCCACCCCAACTCGACATACGCCCAGTTCGAGCC
>Ga0136639_10000104_pt1 | contig 24309 bp, 20 predicted proteins | sample AntDrymUQ8592106_2_FD_113739 | JGI IMG/M metagenome (GOLD analysis project Ga0136639, IMG submission 113739) | Polar desert sand microbial communities from Dry Valleys, Antarctica - metaG UQ859 (21.06) | ecosystem: Environmental > Terrestrial > Soil > Desert | place: Antarctica: Dry Valley...
AGCTCCTCCGGCTCACTGCCACGCGGCACAGCCGCGTAGAATGATTTCGACTCAAAGATGTCGGCTCATGAGGAAGGACTTACGCGCCTGCGGCGCGGATGCTGGCGTGATTCTCAAGAGTCTGCCACGTGGCACTGCCGGATTTCGGTGGGGTCAACTCTATCCGAGCACAGGTGGTCAATTTCCCGTGAGCGCCGAGGGAGGGGGCCGACAAAGCAGGGACAGAAGGACTCCCAAAGTGGTGTTTGATTAACTCAATCGCTTGCGCGGCATGGTCAGTCGAAAGGACGCGAAAAGCTTTGGCTTGCAGCGAGAGCCGATCCACGCCGCAGTCAAAAAACCTGACCGCCTGGTTTCGATCGAATCCGTCGTGCCCCTGGCCATCAATAAAGTCCCCGGGGGTACCGAAACATCAGCGGACGCTTTGGACGCACAAGACGGGCAAGCGAAAGGCCGAGCACCGATTCGATATCACTCTTGTTCTTTTCACCATACGCTCCTATCCCGCCTCTCTCTGACAAGAACGGTGGTGGGTGTGCTGTGGAATCCACTCGCTTTCAAACTAGTTTGCGCGCAAACGTTGACTAAAGACAACCCTTTGAAACGAACCGATTCCAGGTCTCGATGTATTGGATCAACCGAAACCGGAGGGAACCGGATCGACGTTACGAACTTGTGCCCAGCTGTACTTCATCCTTATATGCGGCTCATCGGTATCTGGAAATCCGGCGATGCCTATGCCTGCACCCGTCAAAGGGCTGCCGCACTAGTCTATTTCGGCTTTTCGGAATGGGAGGAAAGGATTCTGCCCTGAAAACCCCCGTCCGCAGGGCGGAATCGTCCTTCTTATACCAATTTCACATCCTCATCTTCACGCTGGGCCAACGCACTGGTCACTAGCACCACCGAGCGAACGCGAGGGCCACTGGTGTCAATTACATCTTCACGGTTCGCTTCGTTTTTCGTGCGCCACGGGCAGTGAGCGGCGAAAACATCGGCCAACGTGGCACCGCGGTGAGGCGGTTAGGTCGCGAAAGCCCCGTCCCCCGCGTCCCTAACGCCGCGTCAGCCGCGCCTCCAGCCAAATCGCCAGCACCAGCAAAAACACCGCAATCGATCCCAGCAGCGGCAACCACATCACGCTCCCGATCCCCCAATACTGCGCCGCCACCCCCAACACCGTCGGAGCCAGCAACGCCCCCGTCAACCCTAACGAAAAAATGCCGTTATAAAACCCTGGATGATAGCTCTGGAACCGATGCTCAATGCTCTCCGCCGTCAACGGATAAATCGCCGCAAAACCCGCCCCCAGCAGCAACACCGCCACAAACGCCCCGTCAATCGTCGCCGTCAAGGAAAGCAGCAAACAACCGAAGAACGCCGCCAAAACACTAAACAACAGCAGTCGCGAATGCTTCATCCGCCGCAGCAACGCCTGAGCCACAATCCGCCCCACCAGCAACGCCGCGAAGTACCACGCCAACAACCCAATCCCAGTCGCCGGACTCGCCCCCAATCGCTGCACCACAAACAACGGCAACCACCCCGCTATCGCCCATTCGTTTCCAAATTGGAAAAACAACAACAGCGTAAACAACACCGCCCCCGGCGACCGGAAGTCCTTCATCGCCACCCGTAAACTCGGAAACTCCGTCCGCGCCAACGCAATCGGTGCCGCCCGCAACCACGACAGTAAATAGAACAGCGGAATGCAAGCAATAATCAGCAGTATCGAGGACGCCGTGTAGGTCGTGAACGCCGCCGCTATCACCCCCGATGTCGCCAAACAGCCCAAACCAAAGAAAACCCCCGCCAGGTTAATCGTCGCCGCCGGATCGTGCTCATACATTGGCGTGATGGCATGGAAAATCGCCGTATTCACCATCGCCGCGCTCATCCCCACCACAAACAAACCCGCCATCCGTAACGACGGCGGCACCGGCCCCGACAACGTCGCCAGATAAATCAACGCACCGACCGCCATCGCACTCCCCAGCGCCAACACAAATCGGATCCCCCGCCGCGGAAGCAGCAACTGCGTCAGGTGGAAGGCGGCGTATACCCCAAAATTCAAAAACAGAAAATACAGACCCACCGTCAGATAATCCGAACGCAAGTGGTACCCCCACGCCGGCAAAAACGAACCCAAAAACGAAAACAACAGGCCCGACAAAAAAAACCCGCCCAGCGCCCGCCGTCCCGACGCGGCATCCAGAACCCCCTCCGTCGCCGCTCGTATCGTCTCCACTCGTGGAGCAACCATTACTGGCTCCGGACGAGCCACCACCACCACCCGCTCTTCCTGAACCGTCTCTACCGCAGCGGCTACCTCAGTAACCGCCACCGGTACAACCACCGCATCGGCAACAACGGGCTTGGCGGCCTCCGGTTTCGCCTTGCGGTTCTTGCGACGTCCCATCCCGAATAGTGTACCCCGTATCCCATTTTCTGGAGACCAGACGTTAGCCTGACTGAAAGAAAAGAAGTTATCCTTTGGCCCCTGATGTGCATCAGAGACGGCATAGCTTTGGCGGGAGATGCCTCCCCGCCCCCTTCAGGGGCCCCACCTCACGGTGGGGCCTTTTCTACGCCTAAAAGCCCACGAATTGCGGCCCCTTCCCGCCCCCCCCAAATCCTAGTGGTCCAGTTGCATCTTTTCTCTTGACAGCACCCAGAAGTCAGGATAATCTGCTCATATCACTGAAAAAGGAGGTGGTCCAACTACATGGTTTTAGACGGCAGTATATTTGGGCGCAGGGAGGGTGCGAGCTCCTAAGCTCGGCTCCCCTAATTTACTTTAGCCTCGATCAGTGTCGAGCGAGTTGTTCTTAGGAATGATCGCCCCCCTGCACGAAGCCCAACCTCAACAAAACTTAAGCCCCTGACCGGTTCTTCCCGGCAGGGGCTTTGGTTTTTCGTCTCCTCACCCCTGTGCCTGTGCTATCCTGGTTGGATTATGAAAGCTGGAATCCACCCCGCCTATGACATCGTAAAGGTCTCGTGTGCCTGTGGCAGCACCTTTCAGACTCGGTCGACCAATAAAACTGACCTCCGCGTCGAAATCTGCTCCGCCTGCCACCCGTTCTATACCGGTCGCCAGAAGCTCATCGACACCGAAGGCCGCGTTGACCGCTTCAACAAGCGGATGGCCAAGTCCGAAACAATCAAAAAGGCCCGCGAAGTCGCCCCCGCTCCTACCGCGTAAGCTTCAACCCTCAGAAACTGAAAAGGCCGGACATCGAGTCCGGCCTTTTTCATTTCCAAACTCTTACAATCTAAAAAGCATCCCCACGGTCGCCTCGCGCCTTGCGCCTCGCTTCCCGCTCAGCCCTCATCTTTTCGTACTCCAGCTTTTGCGGATCGCTCAACATCGCGTTTACCGCAACCACTTGCTCTGTCTGGATCCGATTCATCTCGGGCTTAGTCTGCTCGCGGAACTTCTTGTAATCCTCGTGCGTTCTTTGAAGGATCGTCTGCAACTTCGCCACCTGAGCCTCGTCCAGCCGCAAACGAACCTGCATCTCGCCGCTGTACTCCTTCCGATACTGCTCTGGAGTCTTTCGCGTGTTCGATACCGCCCCCACGCTGCTCGCATTGTACAAATGCAACCCGCCTCCGCCCACCGCCACGCCGCTCACAAAAACCAGAGCCAGGTACATCCCAACACTCCATTGGCTGCGCTGCATACTATTCGTTCGGGGTCTCAAGCGGCGAAGCAGGATGCAACGCTGCCATCACCACCACATCCTCGTTGTCCTCCAGCGACTCGACGTAGCTCGCTTCGTAGTAAGCAGACTGTCGCATCGGACCAAACATAGACAACCCCACCAAAACCACCCCAGCGCAACAAGACCCCGCCAGCACCCGCTGGCTCCACAACGACCAAAGCGAAGTACGCGATCGGCCCGCTTCAATTTTCTTCCATAGGCCAGGCATGAACTCTGCCCCGCCCTCAATGTCCGGCAGCTCTTGGCGATAAGCCGCGAACAGCGCGTTCAGTCTCTCTTCCCGATCTTGATTGGACGACATAACGGTCACCTATGAGTTTAACTCGTTTCGCTCGAACGCTTTCAACACCCGCTGACGGGCCCGAAATAAACGCACCTTCAGCGCGTTCTCATTTACCTTATAGATGCCCTCTAACTGCTTCAAAGACATCCCTTCCACTTCTTTCAACGTCAGCAAAATCCGATCCTCTTCACTCACCCCACCCAGCAGCGAATGCACAAATTCCTTCACCCGGCCCCGCCGATTCTGCTCCACCTGCGCAAGCGTACTCGCCGTCGCATCCGCCATCACCACCTGCTGCTCACTCAAATCCGACATCCGCGCCTCCGGACGACGCTTCTGCCGGCGCAAGTAGTCATACGCCGCATTCACCGTCAACCGGTACAACCATGGCTCAAACACCTCGGGCTCCCGCAACTGATCCATAGAATGATAAAGCCGAAGGAAAACCTCCTGCCCTACATCCTCCACATCCTCACGACGGCTGATTAGTCGCGATATCGTACCCAAAATCCGGCGACGATACGCCTGCACAATCTGGCCGAAAGCCGCGTCGTCGCCCTCCCTCGCCTTCTCAATCAGCGAAAAATCAACGAGCATCGCGGCCTTCACCCGTGTCGGGCTCGCCGTCTCACTGCCGATCTGATTAATGGATATGCCAAGAGTGGCCAAATGGTTCCCTCAAACTTTTGAGGCGAACGTTCTCTCCCGTAGGTTACACGATTCCAGCTAAGCAGCCGTCTCGCGAACCCGCCCGGATTTGCTGCGCGCAGCGGCCAGCGTCTCCAAAATCTCAATCACTCGTTCCACCCCAGCTCGCTGCGTCCGCAAAAAATCCAGCTTCTGATCCGGACCCGCGTTCTTCAGCTCCGGGGGAAATAAATACTGAGCTTGCATATGTATACTCCTATAGTACTGTCAGTCATAAGTCAATCCCCTTATGGTACTAGTACCTAAGTTCTGCCCTCCCGTGCTACCCTCAAAGTTTCTCCTAAACCTCATGGATTTCCTCGCCGGTCTCAACCCTCAGCAGCAACAAGCAGTCGCTGCCATCAACGGTCCCCTCCTCATTCTCGCCGGTGCCGGCTCCGGAAAAACTCGCGTCATCACCCATCGCATGGGCCATATCATTCAGTCCCTCGGCGTCCATCCGCAAGCCGTTATGGCCGTCACCTTCACCAATAAAGCGGCCGGCGAAATGCGCGATCGCACCGCCAAAATCCTTGGCGAAACGAACGTCATGCGCCTCCCGCGCGTCTCCACTTTCCACGGCTTCTGCGTGCGCCTACTCCGCCGGGACGGTGCCCGGCTCGCCGACATCCGACCGAACTTCACGACCCAATACCTCATCTACGACGCCGACGACCAAAGCGCCTTAATCAAAGGAATTTATAAGAATTTAGGCCTGGATGAGAAGTTTATGCAGTACCGCGCCGCTCTCAGCGCCATCTCCCGCGCCAAGTCCGCGCACGAAACTCCCGCCGACTTCTATAAGCAAACGCAGGACCCCAAAATGGCCCGCCTCGCCGTCGTCTTCGAACAGTACGAAGCCAAACTCCGGCAAGCCAACGCCCTCGATTTCGACGACCTCCTTCTAGAGACCGTTCGCGTCCTCACCTACGACACCGAACTCCGCCGCAAGTACAACGAGTGGATCGAATACCTCATGATCGACGAGTACCAGGACACCAACCGGTCCCAGTACGATCTCATGCGCCTCCTCTCCCAAATGCGCCATAACGTATGCGTCGTCGGCGACGAAGATCAGTCCATCTATAGCTGGCGTGGCGCTGATATTAAAAATATTTTAGATTTCGAACAGGACTATCCCGGCGCCCAAATCATCCGTCTGGAACAGAACTACCGCTCCACCAAAAACATCCTGGACGCCGCGGGCGCCGTCGTGGCCAACAATATCCAACGGAAAGGCAAAACCCTCTGGACCGACTCCGGCAACGGCGAGAAAGTGACCGTCTACGAAGCCCTCGACGGCGAAAACGAAGCCCTCTATATCGCCAGCGAAATCAATAAACACCTCGATCGCAATCCCGACTCTCGCGCCGCCGTCCTCTACCGCACCAACTCCCAATCCCGCCAAATCGAAGAGGCCCTCCGCCGCTACAACCGTCCTTATATTGTCGTCGGCGGCTTCAGCTTCTACCAACGCGCCGAGGTAAAGGATCTTCTGGCCTACCTCCGCCTTCTAATGAACCTCGACGACTCCATCGGCCTCCTCCGCTGCGTCAACACCCCCGCCCGCGGCATCGGCAAAACCACCCTCGACCAAATCGAACAACACGCCGGCCAGTTCAAAATCACCATGTGGGAAGCCATCGGCGACATGCTCCAAAAGCACTCGCTCGGGGCTCGCGCCGAAAGCGCCCTCAAAGCTTTTCGCGAACTCATCCAGGTCTGCCAACAAGCCGTCGCCACGAACGATATCGGCGTCGTCCTCCGCACCGTCTACGTCGAATCCGGCTATAAGCGGATGCTCGAAACCGACCAAAGCCCCGAAGCCGAAGGCCGCATCGAAAACATCGCCGAACTCCTCAACGCCGCCGCCGAAGCCACCGAACGCGGCGACTCCATCACCGACTTCCTCGACCACACCGCCCTCGTCGCCGACTCCGACAACCTCGACGAAACCGCCCGCATCAGCCTCCTCACCATCCACAACGCCAAAGGCCTCGAATTCCCCATCGTCTTCCTCGCCGGTATGGAAGACGGCCTCTTCCCCCATAGCCGCAGCCTCAACGACGACGCCAGCATGGAAGAAGAGCGCCGCCTCTGCTACGTCGGCATGACCCGCGCCGAACAAAAACTCACCCTCTCGTGGGCCCGCTTCCGCCGCAAGTTCGGCGGAGGCCCCTCGGAGCCCACCATGCCCTCCCGCTTCCTTACGGAAGTGCCCAAACCACTCGTCCACCGCGCTGGTGCCAACTCCACCGCCTCCTCCACCGACGACGAAGAAGATGTCGACCTTTTCCTTGAACGGGAAGAGGTCCGCCACTCCGTCAAGAAAAACCTGTTCACCGGCAAAACCTACAACTCGGTCGACAACATCGCCCGCTACTTTGAAGAACGCGGCGTCAAAGTGCCCCCCAACATCGCCGCCAAAGTCGCGTCCGCACAACCCACCCCGCAACCCACCCCCAAAGACGACACGCCCCCCTGGCTCCGCGAACTCGAAAAAGAAGCCAACTCCCCTCCCCCGGCTCCGCCTAAATCAGCCGCCTCCCCCAGTTCGACCCCGCCCTGGCTCAAAGCTCTCGAAGCCGAAAACAAGGCCCCGCTCCCCACCCGTCCCGTCCCGCCCACCTCCGGCGGACGGCCGATGCTCGCCCCCAGCAAAGTCCCCTACACCCCCGCTCCGCCCAAACAAACCCTCCGTAAGGCGGGAAATTACGTCGGCGCGGTCGTAAATCACGCAAAATATGGCCGCGGGAACGTCTTACGCCAAGAAGGGGACGGAGATGATGCTAAACTGACAGTTAGTTTTGCCGGTCACGGCTTGAAAAAGCTCGTCGCCAAATTTGCAGGATTGAAAATCTCCGAATGAATACGAAGCACGTCTCCGATAGAAAAGAACGCAAAGAGCTCAAACGCAAAGCCCGGGCCAAGGCCCCCGCCAAGCCGAAGCGCGCCGATACAGTCGCGCGCGGTTCCATGAAAAAGAAGGTCGCGAAGGTCAACAAGGGCCAGACCGTCCGTAAGCGCTAAGCACGGCAAAATCCATCGCGGGAGGCTCGTCACCTGAGCCAGTTGTTTCGTACGAAGAGCATTGACGCTCTCATCGCAGACTCGGAACAAACGGGACGAAGACTCGAAAGAACTCTTGGTCCCTGGAGCCTCACCGCGCTAGGTATTGGAGCCGTCATTGGCTCCGGCATCTTTACCCTTACCGGTACCGCCGCCTCCGGCGTCACCCTAACCACCCATTCTATTTTTCACGCGCCTGTTCTTGATCTCCTCATGAACGGGCCGAACGCCGTTTCCACCATCGGCCGCCCCGGGGCCGGACCCGCCGTCGCCCTCTCCTTCGTTATCCTAGCCCTCATCTGCGGCCTCGCCGGCCTCTGCTACGCCGAACTAGCCTCCATGATTCCCGTCGCGGGCAGCGCGTACACCTATGCCTACGCCACCATGGGCGAAATCGTCGCCTGGATCATCGGCTGGGATCTCATCCTTGAATACGCCGTCTCCAACATGGCCGTCGCCGTCGGCTTCTCCGCCTACGTCAATGCCATTCTAAAATCCCTCACCGGCTCCGAACTCCCGTTTTACCTCTCGCAACCGACCATCGTCGGCGGCCAATGGTCCGGGGCCTGGTTCAATCTTCCCACCTTCATCATTCTGATGGCCGTCACCTACGTCCTCGTCAAAGGGGTCAAGGAAAGCGCCAACGCCAACATCGTCATGGTGGCCATCAAGGTTGCGGCCATTCTCATCTTCATTTTCGCGGCATCGGGTTCGGTTAACGCCGCCAACTACACCCCCTTCATGCCTAACGGCTTTTCCGGTGTCCTTACCGGCGCGGCCATCGTCTTCTTCACCTACATCGGCTTCGACTCCGTTAGCACCGCCGCCGAAGAATGCCGCAATCCCAAGCGCGACCTCCCCATCGGGATCTTCCTTACCCTCGGTATCTGCGCCGTCCTGTATGCTTCGGTCGCCACCGTCCTCACGGGCGTGGTGAATTGGAAGGATCTTGACTCGGCCGCCCCCGTCGCCAAAGCGCTTACCGCCATTGGCAAGGATAACCTCCAGGTCGTAGTCTCCACCGGTGCCGTCATCGGCATGCTGAGCTCTCTGCTGGTTTTCCAATACGGCCAAGCCCGCATTTGGTTTGCGATGGCGCGTGATCGTTTCCTGCCGGACCTCTTTGCCGACGTTCACTCCAAATACAAGACGCCGCACACGGCCACGTGGGTCGCCGGATTCCTCGTCGGCATCCCAGCCGGCATCTTCGACATCGGCACGTTCGCCGATCTGTCCAACATCGGGACGCTCTTTGCCTTCATGTTAGCCAGTGCCGGGGTCATCGTCCTCCGCCGCACCCAACCGGACCGCCCCCGCGGCTTTCGGGTCCCGTGGGTTCCCTTCCTCCCGATCCTGTCGATCCTCTTCTGCTTCATCCTGATGCTCAGCCTGCCGCTGGAAACCTGGGTCCGCTTCTTTGTCTGGCTCCTCATCGGCCTCGCCATCTATTTTTTCTACGGCAAGCGGCGAGCTGCGCTGCGCTGAATCGATCTGCCGCTTCGCCCTCTCTAGTCCGTCTCGCCACAAATTTTCGTTACCCACCTGTAACTTTCTTGCCTTCCCCTCCCAAAACCGCGCATCCTTTCCGATTCCTGATGAATCTATTAGGGTACGATTAAATTTACGCTTCGACCACCACTTTTTAAATGGGGTGGCCCATCCGGGTTAGTTCTTTCCGCTTCCGTCTTTCTCGGCCAGCCGACCGCGCCGCGACCAAATTTTCTTGCCCTCGGGCGACCGCAATCGTGCTCTTCACCCTTCGAGTTCCGAATGTCCGGTTTTGCGAAGGCACCCGAAATAAAAACATTCACATTCAGGGGTCTCTCTAGAACAATCATGAAACGAAATACCACCGTTCGATACGGCATTCTCTTTGCCGTTCTCACGTTACCCGCTTTTGCCCAAATTACCGGCGAACTCGTCATCCGTGTCTCCGATCCTTCAGCCGCTTCCGTCGTCGGCGCAAAGGTAAAGGTCGTCAGCAGTACCCAAGGGTCAGTTCGGGAAGCCTCCACCGACAGCGCCGGCTCCGCCCGATTCTCCCTTCTCTCGATCGGCGACTACTCGGTAAAGGTTGAAGCCCCAGGCTTCTCCTCCCTCTCCACCACGGCCCTGGTCAACTCCGGAGCCACCAAGGAACTCGCGCTGTCGCTCGAACTATCCTCCACTAAAACGGAAGTCGTCATTGAGGAATCCGCCGTCACTATCGCGACGACCAGCGCCCAAATGCAGTCCAGCGTCGAGTCCAAAGCCATCACCCAACTGCCCTTCGCCAACGGGATTCTCTCCCTGGCCGGCACCACCCCCGGGGTAATCCCGGTCAGCGCCCGCAACCCCTTTCTTGGGCAGGGCAGCTATAACTCCAACGGCGGCCGCGGCCGCGCCAACAACATCACCATCGACAATGCCAACGCCTCCGATGTTTCCACCACTGGCGGCGCCGGCATCGGCACCGTCCCCATCGACGCGATTAAAGAGGTCAACGTGATCTCGAATAACTTCAGCGCCGAGTACGGTCGCAACGGCAGTTCGCAGTTTCAGATCATCACGAAGAGCGGCACCAACGATTTCCACGGCCGCCTCTTCGAGTTCTTCCGCAACAACGCTCTCAACGCCCGCGACTACTTCGATCGCACCGGCAGAGCCGCCACCCTGCGCGATAACGATTGGGGTGGGGTAGTCGGCGGAAAGATCATTTCCAATAAGCTCTTCTACCTCGGAACCTACGAGCAGCAGAAGATCCGCGGTTCCGGCGGCACCCGGATTGCCATCGTACCCACCCCGGCTCAGGTCGCCGGTATCACCAACCCTGCCGCTCGAACCCTCTTCCAATCGGTTCAGGGATCCTCAGCCGACTCAGGCACCGTCTCCAACCCCGCGCCCTTGGGCACCGACTCCATCGCTTATTCCGGCAAGATTGACTACAACATGACCTCCAAGGACATTCTCTGGGGCCGCTACGCCTACCAGGACGTAGAACAAAAAAGCCCCGGCCTCACGTTCATCTCCTCTAACCTGCCCGTGAACGGCGCCAGTTCTACAAACCGGCCCCAGTCCATCACCCTCGGATACACCCGTGTCTTCTCGCCCACCCTCGTCCTCAACCAACTCGCCGGCTTCCTGCGGACGACCCCTAACTTCACCCCCCTATCGCCAATCGGGGCAGCTTCGGTGGGCTTCCAAAATGGCTTGGCTGAACTCGGTTCCTGGGCCGGTCTGCCCCAGGGACGCACCCAGAACGTCTTCAACTCCCTGACTACCCTCACGAAGACCCTGGCCGCCCACACCCTGAAAGGCGGCTACAACTACGAGCGAATTCAAGCAAACTCGGTGTTCGAATCGAATACTCGCGGCCAGTTTACCTTCGCCAACTTTGAACAGTTCCAGTTAGGCGTGCCCGTACTCTACTCCCAGCGCTTCGGCGGTTCCATCCGTGGCAATCGCCTCAGAAACCAAGGGATGTTCCTCCAGGACGACTGGCGCATTCGGCGTAACCTCACCCTTAACCTCGGCGTCCGTCTCGAAGTCGCCGGCGGCGTCTCGGAAGTCAACGGCCTCCTCTCGAACCTCAACCTCGATAAGCAAGCCGCCCTTGGCGGAGCCGGCACCGGTGCCCTTGGCTCAATCGAAGTCACCCCGACCGCCTTCAATACCAACTACAATTGGGCTCCCAGGTTAGGCATGGCCTGGAGTCCGGGTAACTCCGGTAAGTGGAGCGTCCGTGGTGGCTACGGCTGGGCGTATGACTTCATCTTCCTCAACCCCATCACAAACCTCCGATTCGCTCCGCCGTTCATGTATAACTTCTCCACGACGGACTTCACCGGCGCTAATTCGTTCACCAATTTCGTCGCTGGCAGTTCCGCCTTCCAACAGACCGGGCGCGCCACCGTCGGCAACTTCGGAACCACCGTCCGAAACTTCGGCGGCATCTCCCCGGTTGACTACGCCATGAAGAACCCGCAAACCCAGCAGTGGAGCTTGAATATCGAGCGCCAAATCGGCAACGGTTTCCTCGCCCGGGTCGGCTACGTCGGCACGAAGAGCAACTTCTTGCAGCGCTCACGCCCCATCAACACCATCCGCCCCGGCCTCGTCGTCCCCGCCACCTCCATCGCTGACGAAACGGCACGCCGCGCGGATTTCCTCGCCCTCAACGCTGGCCTCAATGCGCCGCCCACTGGCACCACCAACCGCATTGATCCCCGCTTTACCGGCGTAACTCTCAATGAGTCATCGGCCAACTCCAACTTCCACTCCTTCCAGGCCTACCTCGCCCGGACCTTCCGGAGCGGCTTCGGCTTCACCGCCGCTTACACTTGGTCGAAGTCGATCGACGACGTCTCCGACGTGCTCAACGTCGTCTCCGGCGACACTCCGAACCAGCAGGACCCCTTCAACAACCGCGACAATCGAGCTGTCTCCGGCTTCGACGTCCCCCACCGGTTCGTCTTTACCCATAGCTACGACCTGCCGAAATTCGCCGGCTTAAACCGCTTCGTCAAAACTATCATCGGCGGCTGGAACCTCTCCGGCATCTTCCAGATGCAGAGCGGAACCCCCATCGGCATCTTCGGTGGCCCTCGTCTCACCCTGCCTGACCCCACCCTCCTCGGCGGCGGCGGCGCAGTCCGGCCTAACCTCACCGGTCCGCTTAATCTGAAATTCGAACCCAATCCCGGAACCGTTACTGCGGCTCAGTTCAAAACCGTTGGCTCCGGTCTCGAACAGCCTCTAGTCGGTAACTTCGGGACTTTAGGACGGAACGTCGCCCGCGTCAACGGACTTACCCAATACGACGCCACGATTCAGAAGGATTTCGCGATCACAGAAAAAGTGAAGGTCCAGCTTCAAAGCCAGTTCTTCAATTTCTTCAACAATACCCAGTTCAGCCGCCCCGGCACAAGCTTGGCTGCTCCCGCAGCCTTTGGCTACTACCAGGATACGGACACCAACGCTCGGACGGCCACCATCGCCGCCCGTCTGATCTGGTAACCGACCACTCCCAAAACAGTCCCCAAAGGCCGCTCCGGAAACGGAGCGGCCTTTCTTTGCCCGTTCGCCCCCACAATCTCCTCAGTTCGCCGCGGAAAACCAACACTCCGCCCCTTTCCTTATGAATCTAAACGTTTACTATGTAAAGGGGACATTTCGTCGCGACCCTCGTCGAGTGGTGCCTGTCTCAGGTTAAGTCTCCTCGTAAACCAAAATCATCGGAGTTGTAAATGGAACCATGTTGAACCACTGGACCAGGGCGATCTGTGCTCTTTTCGTCCTCGCGCTCTCTGCCTACGCGCAGATGACCCGAGGCTCTTTCACCGGAGTAGTCACCGACTCCAGCGGCGCCGTCGCTCCATCGGTGGCCATCAAAATCAAAAACCTCGCCAACGGACTCGAACGCGATGCCGTCACCAATGAGACCGGCGCGTACCGCATTATTGGTATGGAACCAGGGAGCTATCGTCTCGAATTCGGGAAAGCCGGCTTTGAAACCTACGTCGTTTCGAGCGTGCAGCTGAATACCGGTTCCGAGGTCACCTTCAACCCGGTGCTCGCCGTGGGAGCCGCCGCCACAGTCGTCGAAATCACCGAACCACCCGTCGGCGTCGAACTCTCGAAATCCTCGGCCACCGTTGAGCGCACCTTCCAGTCCAAGTTCGTCAACGAAGCCCCCCTGAGCGGCGCGACCCGTGACGTCAACCTCCTCGCCCTCATCGCCCCCACCGCCTCTCGCGGACCCGGCTCCACCGGCATCTCCGCCAACGGCCAACGCGCCCGTAACAACAGCTTCATGCTCGACGGCGTCGACAATAACGACCCCTCCGTCACCATCGCCAACCTCCGCGTCATCCCCGAAGCGGTCGACCAGTTTCAAGTCCAGACCTCCCCGTACTCCGCCGAATTCGGCCGCTCCTCCGGAGCCCAGATCAGCGTGATCACCAAAGGCGGCACCAACCAGTACCACGGCAACATCTTCGACTACTATCGCGCCAATTGGATGGAGCCCGTCAACCTGCTCAACCAGCGTGCCGGTCTCACCGCCACCCCCCGTTTCAATCAGAACCAAGCCGGTGGAAGCATCGGCGGTCGAATCATTAAGGATCGGACGTTCTTCTTCGCCTTGATCGAAGCTAACCGCCGCCGGGAGGCTGCCGACGCCCGCAATTCCAGCTCGGCCACTATCCCCACTCAAGCCGGCTTTGCCGCACTCAGCTCGGTGCCCCTCGGCACAGACCAGCCGACCTCCAGTCGCCAAGCCGCCCTCAGCGGCATGGGCTTCCTTAGCCAGATCTACAGCCGCAACCCCGGATATACCAACCTGCGCAACGTCCCCGTCAACGGTACCGACATCCAGGTCGGAACCATCAATATCCCCCTCGCTAACCCCTCCAATTTCTGGTACGGCGTCACCCGCATCGACCATCGCCTGACGGATTCTCACCAGCTCAGCTATCGTTACATCGTTGACGACCGGCTCCAGCCCGACGTCACGAGCAACCTCCAGTTCGGCTCTCTTTTCAGCGGAGGCAACGCCATTCGCCGGCAGAACCACGCCGCCAGCGACACCTGGACCCTCGGCTCGAAGGGCGTCAACGAGTTCCGCTTCGCCTACATCAAGGGCGAACTCGCCTTCCCGGAAAACGACCCCAAGTCCCCCAGCACCGCCATCTCCGGCTTCTTCTCGATCGGCGGCGCCTCCAACTTCCCCCAGGGCCGCGTCCAGAACCAATTCCAGTTCCAGGACACCCTAACCTACAACCTCGGCCGACACTCCCTCCGCATGGGCCTAAACTACAGCTACCTGAAGCTCTACAACGAATCCGCCTTCAACTCGAAAGGCGTCTTCGGCTTCGACAACTTTGCCGACTTCATGAACAACCGTCCGGCCACCCTGGCCGTCGCGCTGGACGTCGCCACCTTCGACGCCCGTCAACATCAGCAGGCCTACTTCTTCCAGGACGATTGGAAGGTCCGCAAGGATCTCACCTTCAACCTCGGCCTCCGCTACGAAACCTCCAACATCCCGTTTGGAGCCTTCGGAGCCACCGACGCCCAAAGCAAGGCTGCCGGCGTTCCCGGACTCGCCCGCAACGATCGCAACAACTTTGCACCCCGTTTCGGCTTCGCGTATAGCCCGTCGGCCACCACCGGGTTACTGGGCAAGGTCCTCGGTCAGGACCGTACCGTCATCCGTGGCGGCTACGGCATGACCTACGACTACCTCTTCTTCAACATCCTCACGGTCACCGCGTCAAACTTCCCCCGGGTCCGCACCTCTAACGTAGACCGCGCTCCGCTCGTCAACACCTGGCCCGCCCTCCGCACCGGTGCGGCTCCTGGCTTTGACCCCCGCCTGGGCTACGTCAACGCACCCGAGAATCTCCAGTCGCCCACCTCGCACATCTGGAGCCTGTCGATTCAGCGCCAACTCGGCAAGGGTCTGCAACTCGAATTCGGCCACTCCGGTTCGCGCAGCTACAACGGCGTCCGTCAGGGTCAGTTGAACCCCGGCATCCTCACTGAAGCGCAAGCCGCTCAGGTGCGCGCCGCTAACAACACCAACATCATTCCTGGCCTGCCCGGCGTCACCGCCGCGGTCAACCCCCTCCCCTCCCGCCGGCTCAACCCCGCCTGGGGCGGTCGCACCACCATTGAGACTACCGCCACGGGCTTCTACTCGGCCGGCTACGTGCGCTTCGACAAGCGCTTCTCGAACGGCCTCCTCTTCGGCGGCAACTACACCTTCTCCGGCAACTGGTCCGATAACGACGAGTCGCTCGGCGTCGGTGACATCACCAACTCCAGCCCCCAGGTCCCCCAGGACTTCTTCAACTACCGCAGCGAATGGTCGCGTTCGGTCTTCGATCGCCCCCACCGCTTCGTCACCTACTGGAACTATGAAGTGCCTTGGCTCAAGTCCAACGCGACTTGGAACAAGGTCGGCAAGCAGGTCTTCGGCGGCTGGCAGATCTCTGGCATCTATGACATCCAGAGCGGTCAGCCCTTCACAATCCGCACCGGTGTCGACACCAATGGGATCGGCTCGGCGGCTCCAGCCCGTCCGAACCTGAACGCCGGCGGCATCTTCACCAGGGACGCCGTCACGGGGGACCTCCGCACCTTCGTCATGCCCATCAACGGCTCCGGACGGCTCACCACCACCCTCAACTCCGTCACCGGCATCCCGCTCGCCAACTCCTCGAGCGTCTTCGGGAACCTCGGCCGGAACACCTTCCGCGGTCCGAAGTTCTCTAACTGGAACGTCGGCTTATTCAAGAACTTCAAGTTCGGCGAACGCTGGAAGCTCCAATTGCGCAACGATTTCATCAATGCGTTCAACACGTACAACTTCACCAACCCCGTCGGCACGATGAACTCTCCTATCTTCGGCACCAACACGAGCAACCCGGGCAACCGGACCATGCTCATGAGCGCGAAGATCATCTTCTAACTCGGCGTTCTCAGTGAGAAAAGATCAGGGCCGCTTCCACCGAAGCGGCTTTTTTCTTTGTAAACTTGAGGTTTCATGCCCACCCGCCGCCAGCTTCTCAAGACCATCGCCCTCGCCACCCCGGCCCTCGCCCAGGTCCCCTTCCCACCCAACACAACCCGCCCCTGGATCGGCCCCGACTTCTGGGCCAACCCACTCCAAGACTGGCAACTCCACGACGGCCGTATCGAATGCATCGTCTCCGGCGGCGACCGCTCCGTCGCCCTCCTCACCCAGGAAATCCTCCCCACCCCCGGCTCCCTCCTCCTTGAAGTCGAACTCGGCCCCCTGCCAGCTAACCAAAATGACCCGACCGTCAAGATGGAAGCAGGCTGGGCCGGCCTCCGCATCGGCACCCGCGGCAACTTCAGCGATTACCGCGACGACGCCATCTTCGGTCGCGGCGTCAACTGCGGCGTCACCACCGACGGCCGCCTCTTCATCGCCGACCTCTCCGCGTCCAGCCCCACCCTCGACCCCACCAGACCCCTCCGCCTCCGCCTAACCAGCGAACCCGGCACCCTCACCCTCGCCGCCTTCGATGCCGCCGGCCTCGTCGTCGCCGAATACAAACGCGAACGCGTCCCCACCGATTGGCTCCCCGGCCTCGTCTCCATCGTCTGCTCCCACGGGCCCGTCCGCCGCTCTCCCGAACGCTCCACCGCCGCCGACTTCGGCTTCGCCGCCCGCCCCCACACCGAACGCGGCGGCAACGTCCGCTACTGGTTCAAAAATCTCAAAGTCTCCGGCACCCAACTCGCCCCCCGCCCCGAACGCGCCTGGGGCCCCCTGCTCTTTAACCAATTCACCCTCTCCGGCAAGACCCTCAAAATGACGGTCCAACTAGCCCCGCTCGACGTTCCCGACTCCACCGTCGAACTCCACGCCCATGGCAAAAAACTAGCCACCGCCCCCGTCGACCCCGCCTCCGCTACCGCCACTTTCCGCCTCCCCTGGGACCCGTCAAAAGACACCCCGTACGAGCTCCACTTCGGGGCCGCCCGCCTCTCCGGCGTCATCCCCCACGACCCCCTCGATAAGCCCAAACTCACCCTCGGCGCTCTCACCTGCCAAGGCGACTACGGCTACCCCCACACCCCCATCTTCGAGAATCTAAAAACGCTCCGCCCCGATATCCTCTTCTTCACCGGCGACCAAATCTACGAACGCAACGCCGACTACGGCGTGCAACGCTCCCCCGCCCCCGCCGCCCGCCTCGACTACCTCCGCAAATGGTACCTGTTCGGCTGGGCCTGGGGCGAACTCACCCGCTCCATCCCCTGCGTCTGCCTCCCCGACGACCACGACGTCTACCACGGCAACATCTGGGGCGCCGCCGGTCGCAAAGCCGAAGGCCAAGGCCAACCCGGTCAGGACTCCGGCGGTTACACCATGCCCGCCCCCTGGGTCAACATCGTCCAGCGAACCCAGGCCAGCCACCTCCCCGACCCGCCCGAAAAGACCCCCGTCGAACAAAACATCTCCGTCCATTACAGCCACCTCGTCTGGGGCGGCATCAGCTTCGCCCTCCTCGAAGACCGCAAATGGAAGTCCGCCCCCAAGGTGTTTATCCCTGACGCCAAAATCGTCAACGGCTTCCCTCAAAACCCAAATTGGAAGGGCCTCGACGCCCTCAACGCCGAACTCCTCGGACCTCGCCAGGAGCAGTTCCTCGCCGATTGGGCCCTCGATTGGTCCAACGGCATCTGGCTCAAATGCGCCGTCAGCGCGACGATTTTCTGTACGCTAGCCACGCTCCCGGCCCCCGCGCTGACGGATTCGGTGACCAACAAACTCCCCGTTCTTAAACCCGGCGAATATGGCGAAGGCGAAATCCCCACCATGGACCACGATTCCAACGGTTGGCCCCAACACGCTCGCTCGAAAGCTCTCCGCCTCCTCCGCCAAGCCAGCGCCTTCCATATCGCCGGCGACCAGCACCTCGGCAGTACTTTCCAGTACGGCATCGACGACTGGAACGACGGGCCGTTTGCCCTCTGCACCCCGGCCATCTCGAACATCTTCCCGCGCCGCTGGTTCCCCCCCAAACCCGGTCGCAATCCCCTGCCCCACTCCCCCCGCAACACCGGCGAGTTCACCGACGGCTTCGGCAATCGCATTACCATTCACGCCGTAGCGAACCCGATGCAGTTTGGAGTGCTCCCGACTGCCCTCAACAACCGCGCCCCCGGCTTCGGATCGGTTGAAATCACCCGTGCCGACCATAAGATCGTCTTGACCAACTGGCCCCGCTGGGCCAACATCGCCAACGGAGATAAGCCCTATCCCGGCTGGCCGGTCACCGTTTCCGATCTACCCAAATCCGCCCATAATCTCCAGACGTTGACCGCCCGAACCCGCTGCGTCGCCGAAGTCAGCGACGCCGAGGGCAAGGTCCTGTATAGCCTCCGCTTAACCGGCAACCAGTTCGCCGCCCCCGTCCCTGGTCCCGGCGAATACACCGTCCGCTTCCACGACCCCGACACCCGCTACGAAGAGTTCCATCGGCGTCTGGAAGCCAAACAGGTTTAGGGAGCTTCTACCCCGTAACTTAACTAAGCGACCCGAAGTTCGGCAGTACCACGCTTTCTAGCCTTCACGACAATTTCGACGTCATGTCCTAGAGCGACCAAAAACCGCATCAGTCGCTCGACCGAATAGCCGCGGAACTGGCCCGCGAGCATGGCGGAAACCTTTGGCTGGTCGATGCCCATAAGCTCCGCCGCGGTCGCTTGCGTCAAACGCCGTTGCCGGATAGTTCGGTCAATCTTGACGACCAAGCCGGCCTTGATCAGATGTTCGTCAGCCTTGGCCAGTCCGAGATCAGCAAAGACGTTGCCCGAACTCGGCTCCTGTTCAAGCGTTTTTCTTTTCTGCATTCCTCACCTCACTGCGCAACTCTTTCAGCCGCTGGCGGACCAACTCAATCTCGGCTTGCGGTGTCGCGATCCCGGTCTTGGATTTCTTCTGAAACGCGTGGACCCCGTAGATCGCATCCCCCATGGAGACCGTGTAGACCGCTCGGTAGGTCCCGCTTTCATCATGAGACGCGATTTCCATCACACCGCCGCCGAGACCATGCAGCAGCATGGCTTTGCTGCTCCGCCCCCCAACTGGGTCACGTAAAGGGCAAACCCGACCTCGTCCTGCACCCCAGCCGGAAACGACTTCACATAGGAGCGCGAATCGGCGAGCCATGTAAGCCCCTTCATAAGCCGTTGCATGCCTATATTGGCATAAGTAGAACGACTGCGTCAAAGGATTTCCTACTCGTCACCGCGATGATAACATCCTACCTCTTCGCGGGTCTCGCCATGCTTTCCTCGCGTGGCGTCGCAGCCGGCAATGCCGACCCGATCCTAATCCCGTACAAGCTGCTTAGAGGATGTGTTCATCAGCCCGCACACAATCAGCACCGCTGCAGATCCACCCAGAAACTTCACGCTCTCGGGGTAAAACGTAATGAAGTTCAAAACCTGCACCGGCCCGCCAAACGTATCCTTCGAAATTAGCGTGAAGCCAGCCAGCGCCACCGAAAGCATGAACATCGCTACCGAATACAACCCCGTCGTGGCCGTCCCTTCCCCACTGTTGGACGAAGCCAGCAGAACTCCCCCACCCAGCAAATACAGTACATTCAGCAACAGGTCCGTCTTCAATATCCCTTCGAAACCAATTAGAGGGTTCGGCACAAACGCCGCCAAACCAATCAAAAGGAAGAAGACGCCCATCACGCGGGCAAGTGTTTTTGCGACTTTAGGAGGAGGCATACCTAAAGGCATCGGCCGGTTAAGGTCGAAACATTAGGGCCTATCCCGTCGCCTGAAACTCAACCGTCGGATTGTTCTCGACGAGCCGCTTCATATCCCAGTTCGAAGAGAACAAACACGCCACGCGTCCGTTCTGATCCGTCGCCAGAACAATCCCCGTCCCGCTGATTCCCCGAATCTTCCGAATCTCTTCGAGCGTAGCCTTCGGCCACCGAGCGCAAACGTAAGGGAGCGGCGAACTGATCACCTTCACGCTATACTCCTGCAAAAACCGCGCCTCCACCACATCAAACTGCAACTGCCCCACCGCCCCCAAAATCGGCTCCCGCCGAATCGAGTCAATCCCGTAGTACACCTGCACCACGCCCTCTTCGGCCAACTGCTCAATGCCCTTCCGAAACTGCTTGCTCCGCGAAACGTCCTCATTCCGCAGGCTGCAAAAATGCTCCGGCTGAAAACTCGGCATCCGTTCATATTCGATATCGGCGCTCGAACTCAACGTATCGCCAATCGTAAACAGCCCCGGATTCACCACCCCCACCACATCCCCCGGAAACGCCTCGTCGATCGTCTCCCGATCCCGCGCAAACAGCCGATGCAGCCTCGTCATCCGAATCTTCCGCCCCAATCGCGGATGGTTCACGAGCATATCCCGCTCAAACCGGCCCGAACAGATCCGCAAAATCGCCATGCTATCCCGGTGCTGCGGATCCATGTTGCCTTGGATCTTAAAAACGAAGGCCGAAAACTCTGACGACTCCGGTGCCACCGGCACGCCCTTGCTTAGCCGCGGTGCCGGCGGCGGAGCCAGCTTCACCAGTGCCTCCAAGAATGTCTCCACCCCGAAATTGTTCAGCGCACTCCCAAAGAAAACCGGCGTCTGCTCCCCCGCCCGAAACTTCACCTCGTCAAACCGCGACAGCGCCCCGTCCACCAGCGCCAGCGTCTCCCGCAACTCTGAGGCGCCCTCTGCACCGGCCAACTCTTCCAACGCCGAATCGTCCAGCGACCGCGTCCAAGCCTCCGCCCGCATATGGCCGCCCGACGCCGGACTGAACTGCAACAGCCGCCGCGTTTCCAAATCCACCACCCCGCGAAACCGGTTCCCCGATCCCACCGGCCAGTTAATCGGCGAAGCCGTAATCCCCAGCACTTTCTCCACCTCATCGATCAACTCAAGTGGATCCAGCCCATAGTGGTCCATCTTGTTGATGAACGTCAGAATCGGAATCTTCCGCAACCGGCAAGCGTCGAACAGCTTCCGCGTCTGCGGCTCAATGCCCTTCGCGCTATCCAGCACCATCACCGCGCTATCCACCGCCGTCAGCGTCCGATACGTGTCTTCACTGAAGTCCTGATGTCCCGGAGTATCGAGCAGGTTAAACAAACAACCCTGATACTCAAACTGCAAGACGGTCGACGTAATGCTGATCCCGCGCGCCTGCTCAATCGCCATCCAGTCCGATGTCGCGTGTCCCCGGTTCTTCTTCGGTCGCACCGCCCCCGCCGAATGCACCGCCCCGGCGTAGAGCAGAATCTTTTCGGTCAGCGTGGTCTTCCCCGCGTCCGGATGCGAAATGATCGCAAACGTCCGGCGTCGGCCAATCTCATTGGCGAAGGCGGGGTCTACAACGGTGCCGCGCAGGGGGATTTCTTCAATGGACTCTGATGACAAGACTGCTCCTAAAACGAAGGAAGGGAAAGGTTAAGCGGAGGGTGAGGAGAAGACTGGAGGAATCACATCGCCACATTTGATTGTGGAGCAGCCCACCAAGCATGTCAAACTCACCCGCCGCACAGCCCGCGACGTTCTTTACTCAGTTATCACAACTGATTACACTAGGAAGTTACCGCAAGTGAATTGAAGCGTCTTTACAGTAACCATCCCACCAAGGAAATCCATGATTAGCTACACGGCTCGATTCGAATCCGACCAGGAGAAGCAGGACGGCGGATTCTCCGTCACCTTTCTCGATCTTCCCGCTGTCATAACCCAAGGCGACGACGAGCAGCATGCCCGCGCCATGGCCCTCGACGCCCTCATTCTCCTCCTCAAACACCAAATCGCCACCGGAGCCCTGATCCCTCGCCCTCGAAAGCATCGCGGCCCCGCTCTTCGATCCATTCAACTCCCCGCCTTAGCCGCCGCTAAACTCGAACTCTACTGGGCGTGGCAAGCCGCTGGTCTGTCCAAATCCGAATACGCCCGCCGCCTCAACTCGCCGAAAACCAACCTCGACCGGCTCTTTAACCTCTCTCATCACTCCCGCTTGGATATCATGGAAGCCGCCTTCGCCGCCCTTGGCCATCGCCTCGATATCGAGATCCAACCCGCCGCCTAACGCCCCCACGCCAGCCGCATTTTGCACCATCCTGAATCCAGACCCCGGCTCCAAGCCTTCAGTCCATCACACCGCCTCATCGCCGCGCCTGGACCCTCCAGGGCTACCCTGGGAGCTTAACCGAACCTAGCCACTCCTTCGCGGTACCTCAATGCGCTTCACGCAGGCCTCATCCCGCCCCGTACGACACGTTGGAGCCTTCGGTGGCCTCGCAATGCCAGACCTCATCCCTAACTCCCTCCCCGCTCCGCCCTCTCCGCCCTCGCCCATTCCCTCCTCGCCGGGCCCCTATCCCCTGCAGAACTCGCCACCCGAGCCCACCACACTCTCGGCCAAGACTACCCCTGGCTACCCACCCTCCTCGCCAGCATCATCGATTCCTTCGCCACTCAAACCCGCCTCCGTCACCGCACTCTCCTCCGCTTCCATCCCGCCCTCCGCGCCGTCCGTACCCTCCCCATCGCCCAACACCTCCCCGCCCCTGCCCAATCTCTCCGCGCTCGCCGACTACCTCGTCATCACCCCCACCCAACTCGCCCGGTTTGCCGATCACTACCTCTCCTATTACCACCTGATCTCTCACCCCAAGCCCACCGGCGGTCTCCGCCTCCTCGCCTCCCCCAAAGCCCGTCTCAAGGCCATCCAACGCCAACTCCTCGCCGGCATCCTGAATCCCGCCGCCCACGGCTTCTGCCCCGGCCGCTCCGTGCTTACCTTTGTCGCTCCCCACGTCGCCCAACCCGCCATCCTTCGCCTCGACCTCGCCAACTTCTTCCAATCAATCCCGAACCATTCGCCGACTCCCTTGCCGCCCTCTCGCCGACCACGTCGGTGCCATCCTCCTCGAAGAAGGCTTCCCGCCCAATGCACCCCGCTCAACGCCAGCATCTCACCGGCCTAACCATCAACCCAAAGCCCAACCTGGCCCGTCCCGCCTAAGACGAGCTAAAAGCAATTCTCACCAACTGCGTCCGCCAAGGTCCCCAATCCCAGAACCGCCACGCCCACCCCGCCTTTCCCCAACACCTCCAAGGCCGCATTGTCCACCTCGCCTCCGTCCACCCCGTCCGCCTCCAAAAAACGCTACGACCAAATCACGTTTCCACCCCACCCCAAAAATTAAGAAACCTCTAGACAGGGCCGTTCGACCGGAGTAACATCAACCATGCGCTACCTCCTTGTTTGTCTGTCTCTTCTCACCGCCTCCTCTGCCCTGTCGCAGACAATCAACAACGGATCATTTCTCGGTTCGATCACCGACCCCTCCGGCGCCGCCGTCCCCGGTGCCACCGTCCGCGTCCTCCGAGATAACCCTCCCTTCCGCCGCGAGGCCGTCACCGACGCCGCCGGCAACTATCAACTCTCCCCCGTCCCACCCGGCGAATACCGCCTGACCATCGAAAAAGCCGGCTTCCAACGCGCCGAAGTCGCCAGCGTCACCCTCAGCGCCGCCCAGCAAGCCCGCGTCGATACCCAACTCACCGTCGGCTCCGTCTCCGACTCGGTCAAAGTCGAAACCCGCGCCGCCCAGGTCGATACCGCCTCCGCCAACATCGGCTCCACCGTCTTCGGCACCCAGGTTCAGGAACTCGCCCTCAACACCCGCAGCTTCACCCAACTCATGACCCTCCAGCCCGGCGTCAGCTCCACCCAAGCCCAACAGCCCGGCTTCGGCTCCAATACCAGCGTCCCCTTCTCCTTCAGCGGCGGCCAAACCAGCGCCAACAACTGGACCCTCGACGGCGGCCGCAACGTCGACACCTTCAACGGCAACAACCTCGCCATGGTCAATCTCGATGCCATCGCCGAAGTCCGTATCGAACGCAACGCCTACACCTCCGAATACGGTCGCAACGGCGGTGCCCAAATCAATGTCGTCACTAAGTCCGGAACCAACGATTATCACGGAACCCTCTTCGAATTCTTCCGCAACGACAAA
>Ga0136639_10000105_pt1 | contig 24068 bp, 21 predicted proteins | sample AntDrymUQ8592106_2_FD_113739 | JGI IMG/M metagenome (GOLD analysis project Ga0136639, IMG submission 113739) | Polar desert sand microbial communities from Dry Valleys, Antarctica - metaG UQ859 (21.06) | ecosystem: Environmental > Terrestrial > Soil > Desert | place: Antarctica: Dry Valley...
ACAGGGCGGCGCCGAGTTCGAGGCCGGCGGCGCGGCCGGTGTCCTCACGCAGCAGTGTGCCGTTCACCGAAATCCGGCCGCGGCCGATGGCGGAGAATCCGACGGCCACCTCACCGGTGATCGGCGGCGTCCACCTCGTCGACAGCTCGATCCGTTCGGCGGTGCCGAGAGGTGCCTCCCCGCCGAAATAGGTCAGAGCGGTGGCGAGGCGGTCCTCCCGGAAGAGTTCGCTGCCCTCGGCATCGAGGAAACGAACGAGCATGCCCGGCCTCCCGGTCGCGGGATTGACGATGTCGTCCGGATTGAGCGGGGCGATGCCCTTCTGCACCACCGCTCCCACGGAATAGCTGATCGCGGCATCCGGGAGGGCGCTACGGATGCCGTCGAGCGGCGTGACGACCTTCTCGGGCAGCACTGTGGCACTGCCGCCGCCCTGGGTTCGGGCATGCAGGGCGTTGTGGCCGATGACGGCCACCCGGCGGAGCGCATCCGTCGCCAGCGGCAGGATGTCGGCCTCATTGCGCAGCAGCACGCTGCCGGCCGCACCCGCCGCGCGGGCGAAGGCGATGCCGTCCTCAACCAGAACGGGGGCGGCGTGCACGGGCTCGAATCCCTCGAGAGCGCCGACCCGGGCGGCCAGGCGGAGCAGGCGGATGACCTTGCGGTCGATTTCCGCTTCGGCAACGGAGCCGTCCTTCACCGCGGCGACCAGCGCCGGTCCCCAGGGGCCGTCCGGTCCCGGCATCACGAGGTCCTGGGCCGCTTTCGCGGCCTCGATGCTGCGCACGGCGGTCCAGTCGCTGACCACGACGCCCTCGAAACCCCACTCCGAGTTGAGCGGTGTTTCGAGCAGGTCATTCTCGGTGGCCGTGACGCCGTTGATGCGGTTGTACGAGCTCATCACGAGCCAGGCCCGCGAGTCGACGATGGCTTTCTCGAAGGCCAGTAGGTAGAGCTCACGCAGGGCGCGCTCGCTCACCTCGGTGCTGGCCGTGAAGCGCTCGGTCTCGTAATCGTTGGCGATGTAGTGCTTGGGTGTGGCACCGACGCCGTTGTCCTGCACCCCGCGCACATACGCCGCCGCGAGTTCGGCGGTCAGTACCGGGTCCTCGCTGAAGCCCTCGAAGTGGCGACCGCCCAAGGGCGAGCGGTGCAGGTTGATGGTCGGGCCGAGCACGATGTCGACGCCCTTGCGGCGGGCTTCGACGGCGGATGCCGCGCCGTAGCGGGCCGCGATGGCCGTGTCCCAGGAGGATGACAGCGCGGTCGCCGACGGGAGATTCAGCGATGGTGACCGTTCGTCCCAGATCTCGCCGCGCACGCCGCTCGGACCGTCGCTCATCAGCATGCGGCGCAGCCCGATTTTCTCAAGTGGCCAGGTGGTCCAGAAATCGCGCCCCGTGAGCAGGAGCACCTTCTCGTCGAGGTCGAGCCGGCCGAGGAGTTCGTATAGTCGGGTGTTTTCCAGTGCGGAGTCGTACGTCATCGCTTCACCTTCACGGGTCGGAACCGCCCTCATCGGCGGCCTACCGGCAGCCTACCAGCGTTACCTACCAGTGGTGGGTTTTGTTCGCCGCTGCTACCGTGGGCCCATGAACACTGACGTCCCGGCGAACGCTGGCCCTTCGACCCGCCGCTACGCCAAGGGTGAGGCGAAACGGCGCGAGATCCTCGTCGCCGCGCTGGCGGTCGTCGCCGGGCACGGCTACCGCAATTCGACGCTGCAGGAGATCGCCGATGCCGTCGAACTCACGAAGGCAGGGGTGTTGCACTACTTCGACTCGCGAGATGACCTCATCGCCCAGGTTGTCCGCGAACGCGATCTGCACGACGGCGTCGCGTACACACCCGCGGACGGCGACTCCCTCACCCAGCTCCGCCGCACCGTCGAACACAACCGTTCGGTGCCCGGGCTGGTACAGCTCTACTCGCGATTGGTGGTCGAGGCAGAGGCGCCCGAGCATCCGGCCCACGCCTACGTCTTTGAGCGCTACGACAATCTGGTGCAGAGTCTGGCCGAGGGCGTGCGGCGTCGTCAAGAGGCAGGCACGGCCAGGCCGGACCTCGACCCGGTGGTGGCGGCGCGGATGGCCATCGCGCTCAGCGACGGCCTGCAGCTGCAGTGGCTGCATGACCAGTCGCTCGACATGAGCGCCGTCTTCGATGCGGCCATGGCCCTGGTTCTGGAACCGCGAGCGGCAGGCTGGTCACAATAACCGGGAGAGACGGATGCCTCCGCCGCCCCAATCCTGTCGGCTCAGCGACCACCGGTGTAGGGGACGGCTGCGAGAATCTCGATTTGAATGCTGGCATCGGAGGGCGTCGTGTACTCGACGGTGTCGCCGACGTGGGTGCCCATGATGGCCTGGCCCATCGGCGACGAGGGGGAGTACACGTCGACCTCCACGTCAGGGTCGAGGGAAACGAGATCACGCTCGCCGAGCAGAAACACGGTCGAGCGGGTGTCGCCAGAGAGCATCGCGGTGATTCTCATGCCCGGCTCGACCAGGCCGTCATTCGGTTTGACCGAGGCCTCGGCCTGGCTGAGGGTCTTGCGCAGCTCGCGGATTCGCTCGGCCGTGGCCGCGTCGGGGCTGGGGTGACTGGCCAATACGGCGAGTTCTTCGGTCAGGAGGGCGAGCGCGCTGGGTGGCATCCACACTGATTCGGTGGTCATAGGGTCCTCCGTAACGTCGCGAGACAATCTGCCTCGCAGTGATCAATCGTCAATTTTAGCCGCATCAGGTCCGGGCACGCTGAAAGGCTGATCTGTGGCGTGGCGGCTACTTTTGTGGGCCGGCGTCCTTCGGATCGGTGTCACGCAGCCCGTCCGACAGCGGGCGGTTGGGCAGAATCGGCACCTGGCCCGTGAGCCCTTCGCGGGCGGCGGCGATCTCGAGAATGCGGCCGCGGCAGGCATACCAGCCCACGATCAGCATCGGGATGATGATCACGAGCGAGCCGATCGTCAGCGTGCCCACCGGCCAGTCCAAAGCCATCAGAACGAGCACGGCTACGAGGAAGGCCAGGCTCGCATAGCCCGTGTACGGAGCCCCGAACATCCGGAACGCCGGTCGCTGCAAAATGCCGAGTTTCGACCAGGCGTGCAGGCGCAGCTGGCAGAGCACGATCATGCCCCAGGCGCTGATGATGCCGATGGCGGCCATGTTCAGCACGATCTCGAACGCGGCGTCGGGCACAACGGCGTTCAGTCCCACCCCCAGCAGGGTGACCGCGCCGGTGAGCAGGATGCCGCCGAACGGCACGCCTGTGCGGCTCACCTTGCCGGCGAAGCGCGGCGCCGACCCCGCCAACGACATCGACCGCAGGATGCGCCCGGTCGAGTAGAGCCCCGCGTTGAGGGAGGACAGGGCGGCCGTGAGTACGACCAGGTTCATGATCACGTCGACCCCGCCGACGCCGATCGTGCCGAAGAACGTCACGAACGGGCTCTCCCCGGCCTTGTAGGCGGTGTAGGGCAGCAGCAGGGAGAGCAGCAGGATCGAACCCACGTAGAAGACGGCGATGCGGATGATGACCGTGTTGATCGCCTTCGGCATCACCTTCTCCGGGTCTTTGGTCTCCCCTGCGGTCGTGCCGACAAGTTCGATCGAGGCGTAGGCGAAGACGACACCCTGAACCACGAGAACGGATGCGATCAGCCCGTTCGGCAGCCAGCCCCCGTTGTCCCCGATCAGGCTGAAGCCTGCCTCCTGGCCGGGGATCGGCGTGCCGAAGATGACCATCCACGTGCCGACCAGAAGGAAGGCCACAATGGCGATCACCTTGATCAGGGCGAACCAGAACTCCAGTTCGCCGAACACGCTCACCGACAAAAGGTTCAGGGAGAGCACGACGGCCAGGGCGGTGAGAGCGTACAGCCACTGCGGCACGTCGCCGAAAGGTGCCCAGTACTGGGTGAAGAAGTTCATGTACAGCGCCACCGCTGTCACGTCGACGATGGCGGTCATCACCCAGTTCAGCCAATACAGCCAGCCGGTGACGAACGCCGTCTTTTCGCCGAAGAACTCTCGGGCGTAGGAGACGAACGAGCCCGACGACGGGCGGTGCAGCACGAGTTCACCCAGGGCGCGCAGGATCAGGAACGCGAAGAAACCGCAGATCGCGTAAACGAAGACGAGGGAGGGCCCGGCCGTGGCGAGGCGCCCTCCGGCGCCCAGGAACAGGCCGGTTCCGATCGCGCCGCCGATGGCGATCATCTGCACTTGGCGGGCGTTGAGGCCCTTGTGCAGGCCCTCATCCTCGTGAACGTTGAGGGCGTCCGAGATGTGCTCGAACGGCGTCTCCACGCCACGACCGTGGTACTCGGGGTGGTCAGGTTTATGGGGGAGTTGAGGCCCCCGGCTTGAACGCGTCATGGGGCTCTTCCGATAGTTCGGTTTTCGCCAACCCTAGCCGCCCCCGGACGGGGCTCGAACCCGAGGGCCTCCGGTACACTCATCCTGACACTCTGACTTCACGAGAGCCGGGAGGCCGCATGGCGACGATCCTCCTCTCTTTCGCTGCCCTCTCCGCGCTGACGCCGCTTCTCACCCGGTTGCTCTCGCTGCGCGTCTTCTACGTCATCGCGCTGCTCCCCGCAGTCGCCTTCGGCTACACGCTCACCCAGACCGCCACCGTGTCGGCGGGCAGGGCGATCACCGAGAGTGTTCCGTGGATTCCCGCGCTGGGCATCTCGCTCTCGTTCCGGGTCGACACTTTGGCCTGGCTCCTCGCCCTTGTCGTGACCGGGGTCGGCGCCCTCGTGCTCATCTACTGCGCCCGCTATTTCGAGGCCGATGAGCCCGCACTCGGGCGCTTCGCGGCCTCACTGCTGGCGTTTGCGGGCACGATGTACGGTCTGGTGACGGCCGACGACATCATCGTGATGTTCATTTTTTGGGAGATCACGAGCGTGCTCTCCTACCTCCTGATCGGGCACTACACGTTTAAACGGGCGAGCCGCGGTGCTGCCCTGCAGGCGCTGCTAGTGACCACCTTCGGCGGACTGGTCATGCTCATCGGGGTCGTGATCCTCGCGATGGAGACCGGAACCACGTCGCTGGCGGCCATCGTCTCGAATCCGGTCACCGGTCCGGCCGCCACCTGGGCGGTGCTGCTCATCCTGGTCGGTGCGCTGTCGAAGTCCGCGCTCGTGCCTTTCCACTTCTGGCTGCCGGCCGCGATGGCGGCGCCCACTCCGGTGAGCGCCTACCTGCACGCCGCCGCGATGGTCAAGGCCGGCATCTACCTGGTGGCGCGCCTCGCACCCGGCTACGCCGACACGCCCGGCTGGATACCGGTCCTCGTCACCCTCGGTGTGGGCACCATGCTGGTGGGCGCGTGGCGTTCGCTGCGCCAGTACGACCTCAAGCTGGTGCTCGCCTACGGAACGGTCAGCCAACTCGGGTTCCTGATGGTCGTCGTCGGCTTCGGCACCCGGGACGCCGCGCTCGCCGGGGTGGCCCTGCTGCTCGCCCATGCCCTCTACAAGTCGGCACTCTTCCTGACCGTGGGCATCATCGACCACCGCGCCGGCACCCGGGACTGGCGCCAGCTCTCCGGCGTGGGACGCAGCGCGCCGGTGCTCGCGGTGATCGCTCTGGTCTCTGTGGCCTCGATGGCTGGCATTCCGCCGCTGCTCGGCTTCGTCGCCAAGGAGGCCGTGTTCACGGCGTTTCTGGAGGCAGGCCTGGCCGGCGACGGATGGGGCTGGGTCGCCCTGGTCGGCACCGCGGTGGGGTCGGTGCTGACGGTCGCCTACAGCGCCCGATTCTTCTGGGGTGCGTTCGGCACCCGGGTGGCGCTCGCGGACACCGCGCTGCACCATGAGCGCTGGGACTTCCAGCTGGCACCGGGCCTGCTGGCCGTCGCCACGCTCCTGCTCGGGCCCCTTGTCTTTGTGCTCGACCCGCTGCTGGCCTCCTACGCCGACACTGTGCCCGGCAGCGGCGACTATTACCTCGCGCTCTGGCACGGCTTCGAACCGGCGCTGTACCTCAGCACCGTCATCCTTCTCGTCGGTGCGGCGCTGTTCTGGAAGCGGCGTGGCGTGGCCCGGCTTCAGGGCATCGTGCCGTCCTACGTCGACGCGGGCCAGGGCTACGGCTACACCGTGCGCGGCATCGATCGAGCCGCGGCGCGGATCACCCATTTTGCCCAGGTCGGCGGGCTGCCGCAGTATCTCTCCACCATTCTCGTGGTCTTCGTGCTGGCGCTCGGCTTCGCGGCCTTCGTCAACCGGAGCTGGCCCGACGCGGTCGTACTCTGGGACTACCCCGGCCAGGTGGTGATCGCCCTCACCATGGGCATCGCGGCGGTGATGGCCGCTCGCGTCGGTGAGCGCATCACGGCGGTGCTGCTGGCCGGCATCACCGGCTACGGTCTCGTCGCGATCTTCGCGTTCCACGGCGCCCCTGACCTGGCCCTCACCCAGGCCCTCGTGGAAACCATCACCATCGTTGTCTTCATACTGGTGCTGCGCCGGCTGCCACCGAAGATCGCGCAGCACAACCGGCCCATGCACCGGCGGCGGCGCGCCGTCATCGGCGTGCTCGTGGGCGCCGTGATGGGCACCATCGGCGTGATCGCGCTCGGCGCACGGCAGGCACCTGGCATCGCTGCGGAGCTGCCGCGGCTCGCGGTCGAGGAGGGACACGGGCGCAACATCGTGAACGTGATGCTCGTGGACATCCGTGCCTGGGACACCATGGGTGAGCTCTCCGTGCTGATCGTCGTCGCGACCGGCGTCGCCAGCCTCCTGTTCGTCTCGGGCCGCAATGCGGCCCTTCCTCGGCTCCGCGAGTCCAGCAAGCGTCGGTCCCTGCCGCACCGGCGCAAGGTTCTCACTGACCCTGCCGCCTCCGCCGAGGGACATGCGGTCACCCGCCAGTCGTGGCTCCTGGCCGGGAGCACGGTAGCCGAGAAGGACCGTTCGATCATGCTGGAGGTGATCGTGCGGCTGCTTTTCCACCCCGCCATGATCGTCTCCGTCTACCTGCTCATCGCCGGCCACAACACGCCCGGCGGCGGCTTTGCTGGCGGGCTCCTCGCCGGGCTCGCACTCGTCTCCCGTTACCTCGCCGGAGGCCGCTTCGAACTGGGCGAGGCGGTGTCCATCGATCCAGGAAAGATCCTCGGGCTCGGTATCGTGTTGGCGGTTGGGATGGCCGTGGTCTCACTCTTCTTCAGCGGCATCCCGCTGGAATCCGCCTATTTCGAAACCTCGGTGCCCGTGCTCGGTTCCCTCTCTTTCGGCACCTCGACCATATTCGACATCGGTGTGTACCTGGTCGTCGTCGGGCTGGTGCTGGACATCCTGCGCAGCCTCGGCAGCGAGGTCGACCGACAGCAGGAGGCTGGCGAGATCGAGCCTCGCCCGCAGACGCAGCAGAGCGTGGAGGCATCGGCATGAGTGCGTCCCTCACCCTCGTGATCGTGATGGCGGTCATGTACGCCGCCGGGGTTTACGTGATGCTTGAGCGCAGCCTCACCCGCATTCTGATCGGGTTCCTTCTGGTGGGCAACGCCACCAACCTGCTGCTCTTCATCATGAGTGGTCGACCCGGCAGCTCACCCATCGTTACGGGCACGGCCGCCGACGCCGCCATGGCCGACCCGGTTCCCCAGGTGCTCATGCTTACCGCCATCGTGATCAACTTCGGCATCTCAGCGCTCCTGCTCGCCCTGATCTATCGTTCCTGGTGGCTGGCGCGCTTGGGTGACGAGGGTGACACGGTCACGGATGAGCATGCGCAGGAGACAGCGGAAAGCACAGCAGCACCCTTCCGCTCGGTCTCAGACGACGACGCGGCCAGCCAGGAAGACCTCGACGCGAGTGAGCGCGAACGTGAACGCGAAAACGTGGGTGAGCGCGTCAACCCTGCCAGCGCCCCAGGCACGGGGATGACCCTGTGAATATCCTCGTTCCTCTGGTCGTCGCGATCCCGCTGCTGGGAAGCGCCCTGACCCTCGCCCTCGGTCGCCGCCGCCCTCAGCAGATTGTCGTCAGTGTGCTCGCCCTGACCCTGGTGGCGGTCATCGGCGCAGTGCTCCTGGTGCAGGTCGACCAGAATGGCCCTGCCGTCGTGCACGTAGGCGGCTGGGATGCCCCGTGGGGCATCGTTCTCGTCGTCGACCGGCTCTCGGCGATCATGCTTCTGGTCTCGGCGCTGATGCTGCTCGGTGTGCTCCTGTTCGCCGTGGGCCAGGGCATCGTGGACGGCGACCGGGAGACCCCGGTCTCGATCTTTCACCCTACCTACCTCGTTCTCGCGGCCGGTCTGTTCAACGCGTTCATCGCGGGGGACCTGTTCAACCTCTACGTCGGTTTCGAGATGCTGCTCTCGGCGAGTTATGTTCTGCTGACGCTCGGTGGAACAGGTGCGCGCATCCGGGTCGCCGTCACCTACATCGTGGTGAGTCTCATCTCATCCGTCCTCTTTCTGAGCGCGATCGCCCTGATCTACGGGGCTACGGGCACCGTGACCATGGCGCTGATCGCCGACCGGGTGGCGGACCTCCCACCCGATGTGCAGTTGATCCTCAACCTTCTGCTCCTGTTGGCGTTCTGCGTGAAGGCCGCGGTCTTCCCGCTGTCGTTCTGGTTGCCCGATTCTTATCCCACGGCTCCGGCCCCGGTCACGGCGGTGTTCGCGGGGCTGCTCACTAAGGTCGGCATCTACGCGATCATCCGCACCCAGACCCTGCTCTTCCCGGAGAGTCCGCTGTCGGTCCCGCTGATGGTGGTGGCGTTCCTGACCATGATCGTGGGCATCCTGGGTGCGCTTGCGCAGGAGGATATCAAGCGACTGTTGTCGTTCACGCTGGTCAGCCACATCGGTTACATGATCTTTGGCATTGCGATGGGCACGCCCCTTGCGATCGCGGCCACCATCTTCTACGTCGTGCACCACATCACGGTGCAAACGACCCTCTTTCTCTGCGCCGGGCTGATCGAGCGGGTGGGCGGCACCACGTCGCTGGCCCGGCTGGGCGGGCTGCTGAAGGCGGCGCCGTTCGTGGCCTTCCTGTTCTTCGTGGGGGCGCTCAACCTCGGGGGAATCCCGCCGTTTTCGGGTTTCCTCGGCAAGATCGCCCTGTTTCAGGCCGGCGCGGAAATCGCGGAACCGGTGACCTACATTCTGATGGCCGCCGGCGCCGCCACCTCGCTGCTCACGCTCTACGCCCTGGCCCGCGTCTGGAACATCGCGTTCTGGCGCGGGACGGACGAGGTCGACGACTATGAGTCGCCCATGCTGGACGCTCTCCTGGAAGACCCGGACGACCAGGGCGCGGTCAAGACGCGCACCATATCGCCGCTGATGACCGGTGCGACGACCGCACTGCTGCTGCTGACCGTATCGCTCACCGTGTTTGCCGGGCCCGTGTTCGCCTTGACGGCCCGGGCCGCCGCCAACATCGAGAACCCCGCCACCTACATCGACGCTGTCTTCCCGAACGGCATGCCATGAGTGCCCAGAAGCAGCGCGTCGTCGTCTTAGCGAACCAGGTTCCCCTGTTCCTGGGACTCGTGCTGTTGTGGATGCTGCTCTGGGGGTCGTTCTCCTGGCTCAACCTACTCACCGGCACAGTGCTGGCCGCCATCATCTCCGTTGGCTTCTACCTGCCGGCGGTGGAGCTGGGCCTGCGCCTGAACCCGTGGTTCACCCTGCTCTACCTGACCCGGCTTCTGTTCGACATCGTGCGGGGCTCCCTGCAGGTGGCCGTCCTCGCGCTCGCACCGCGCTACACGCCGAGCAACGCCATCGTCGCCGTGCACCTGCGCACCCGCAGCGACTTCATCCTGACTCTGACCGGGGTCTCGACATCCATCGTTCCCGGGGCGCTCGTGGTCGATGTGGACCGGGTGCGGTCCACGCTGTACCTGCACGTACTCAACGTGGCGCAACCGGAGCAGGTGGAGCGGTTCCGGAACGACGTCCTGGCCGAGGAACACCGGATCGTGATGGCCCTCGGGTCCAGGGAAGACGTGGAACGACTCCGCCGGGTCAGCGGCGAAGACCGGACTGAGAAAGACCAGAGCGCACGCGACCAGCATGCGCACGAGAAAGGGAAGCGGGGAGGAACCGCCTGATGCAAATCGTTGCCGTCATTGCCGGGGTGCTGTTCGGGGCCGCCGCCCTGTGCGCCCTCTATCGAATCGTGCGCGGCCCAACCGTTCTGGACCGGGTCATCGCCTCGGATGTCCTGGTCGCCACCGTGATCTGCGCACTCGGTGCTGAGATGGCGTTCAACGATCACACCGACACTCTGCCGGTGCTTCTTGTTCTCGCCCTCTTCGCCGTGCTCGGTTCACTGAGTGCCGCGCGTTTCCTGCCCGTGCGGGACACCGAATGAGCCCCGAACTGCGTGACGTGATCTCGGCGGTTCTGGTGCTCTCCGGTGCCGTGATGTGCCTCGCGGCCGGGGTCGGCATCATCCGTTTCCCCGATGTGTTGTCGCGGCTGCACGCGGCAACGAAGCCGCAGATTTTCGGGCTGATGGCGATCACGGCTGACGTCGCCCTGAACAACCCCACCATCGGCACGATCACCCTCGTCCTCGCGATCGTGGTGTTTCAGGCGCTGACCGCGCCCGTGGTGGCGCACCTCGTAGCCCGGGCCGCCTATGACTCCCACCACATCCGCGTCGACGTGCTCATAATCGATGAGCTCGGCACACGGCCCGACTGATAAGATCGAATCTGTCGCGACTGGCGTAGAACGAAAGATGGGTCACCATCGGGAAGCGACTGACACGGTTAGTGACCGCACGCCTGGGCCACGACGATTGATCATCACGTCGTTAATCAAGAAGTCTGAGGAGACCCCGTGCCCGAATCCGCGCCATCCACCGTTCTGCGCTCCACGTTCAACGAACCCCTCGAGGTCGTCGACCCCGAGATCGCCGCCGTGCTCGAGCAGGAGCTCGGACGCCAGCGCGACTACCTCGAAATGATCGCCAGCGAGAACTTCGTGCCGCGTGCCGTGCTGCAGTCGCAGGGCTCGGTTCTCACGAACAAATACGCCGAGGGCTACCCGGGTCGCCGCTACTACGGCGGCTGCGAATACGTGGACGTCGCCGAACAGCTCGCCATCGACCGGGCCAAGACCCTCTTCGGCGCCGCATACGCCAATGTGCAGCCCCACTCCGGCGCCACCGCGAACGCCGCCGTGCTCTCGGCCATTGCCTCGCCCGGCGACACGATCCTCGGTCTGGAACTGGCCCACGGCGGCCACCTCACCCACGGCATGAAGCTCAACTTCTCCGGCAAGCTCTACAACCCCGTCGCCTACGGCGTCGACCCGACCACCTTCCTGGTCGATATGGATGTCGTGCGCGAAAAGGCCCTCGAGACCCGGCCCAAGGTCATCATCGCCGGCTGGTCGGCGTACCCGCGTCACCTCGACTTCGAGGCCTTCCGCAGCATCGCCGACGAGGTCGGCGCCATGCTCTGGGTCGACATGGCCCACTTCGCCGGCCTCGTCGCCGCCGGCCTGCACCCGTCCCCGGTTCCCTACGCGGATGTTGTGTCCACCACCGTGCACAAGACCCTCGCCGGTCCCCGCTCCGGGCTGATCCTCTCGCGCGACATGGCGCTGGCGAAGAAGCTCAACTCCAATGTGTTCCCCGGCCAGCAGGGTGGCCCACTGATGCACGTGATCGCCGCCAAGGCGACCGCGTTCAAGCTCGCGGCCGAGCCCGAGTTCACGGAACGTCAGGAGCGCACCCTGCGCGGTGCGAGCATCCTGGCCGACCGCCTGATGGCGGATGACTCGCGTGCCGGCGGCGTGGACGTGCTCACCGGCGGCACCGACGTTCACCTCGTTCTCGCGGACCTCCGCAACTCGCCCATCAACGGTCAGCAGGCCGAGGACGCCCTGCACGCGGTCGGCATCACGGTCAACCGCAACTCGGTTCCGTTCGACCCGCGCCCGCCGATGGTCACCAGCGGACTGCGTATCGGCACGCCCGCCCTGGCCACCCGTGGCTTCGGCGACGAAGAGTTCACGGTCGTCGCCGACGTCATCGCCGAGGCTCTCAAGCCCGACGCCGACATTGAGGGTCTCCGCGCCCGCGTCAAGGTGCTCACCGAGGCCTTCCCGCTGTACCCCGGCCTGCAGCAGTAGCAGCCTCCCGACCTGCCCTGTTCCCGTTCCGGTCGAGAGCGCCCCGCGCCAGCGGCACTCTCGACCGGAACGGGAGTGGTGACAGGTGTGTGGTTCGTGCCCTCGGGCGGCGCGCCGCGCATGACCCGCAACGAGTGAATGGATCCACAATGACGGCAATCACCCTCGACGGAGTCAAGACTGCCTCCGCGGTCAAAACCGAGCTCATCGACCGGATCGCGGAGCTGCGCGCGCACGGTATTGTGCCAGGGCTCGGCACACTCCTGGTCGGAGACGACCCGGGATCGCGTTCCTACGTCGCGGGTAAGCACCGCGACTGCGCCGAGGTTGGTATCGAATCGATCCGCGTCGACCTGCCTGCCTCGGCGACCAGCGCCGATGTGCGTGCCGCCATCGCCGACCTCAACTCCGCCCGCGAGGTCACCGGGTACATCATCCAGCTGCCGCTACCGGTCGGCCACAACGACAACGCCATGCTTGAACTGATCGACCCGTCCAAGGATGCCGATGGCCTGCACCCCACGAACCTCGGCCGGCTGGTACTCGGCATCGAGGGCGAGCTGGACTCGCCGCTTCCGTGCACCCCGGCCGGCATCGTTGAGCTGTTGCGGCGCTACGACGTGCCGATCGTCGGCCAGCGTGTGGTCGTCGTCGGGCGCGGCCTGACCGTCGGACGCCCGCTCGGGCTGCTGTTCACCCGCAAGGGCTTGGACGCCACCGTCACCCTGACCCACTCCCGCACGGTCGATTTGGCCGGCGAAGTGCGCCGCGCCGACATCGTCGTTGCGGCCGTCGGCGTGCCGCACCTGATCCAGGCCGACTGGGTCAAGCCCGGCGCCGCCGTGCTCGACGTGGGCATCACCCGGGTGACCGACCCGATCACCGGCAAGGGAACCCTGACCGGAGACGTGCACCCGGATGTCGCGAACGTCGCCGGCTACCTCTCCCCGAACCCGCGCGGTGTCGGCCCGATGACCCGGGCCATGCTGCTCTGCAACGTGGTGAAGGCGGCGGAACTCAGCCTGGGCCGGTAGTCGGTAGCCGGCATCTGTCCCACGCGCCCGTGACCAGGATCGCGGGGCGCGTGCACCCGGGCTAGCTGCGGCGCGCTCAGTCCTACGGCCGCTCCGTCACCGAGGCGTGCAGCGCGGAGTGGCGGAGGTATTCCTCGGCGTTGTGACCGAGCCCGGCCACCTCGTCATCCGTCAATGCACGCCGAACCTTCGCGGGAACGCCGGCGACCAGCGAACGCGGCGGCACAATGGTGCCCTCGAGCACCACAGCCCCGGCGGCGACGAGCGAGCCGGACCCGACGACGGCGCCGTTGAGCACGGTCGCCATCATGCCGATCAGCGAACCGTCCTCGATCGTGCAGCCATGCAGAACAGCGCCATGGCCGACGGATACGTTCCGGCCGACGATCAGCGGAAATCCGTGGTCTACGTGGCAGGACACGTTGTCCTGCAGGTTGGAGCCGGGGCCGATGCGGATGGGCTCCGCTTCAGCGCGCAGCACGGCGTTGTACCAGATGCTGGCATTCTCGGCCAGGGTGACGTTTCCGACGAGCACGGCGCCGGGGGCGACGTAGGCGCTCTCGGCGACGACCGGTCCCGGTCGGTCGGGCAAGGTGATGATGCGGGCGGCGCTGTCGGCAGTCATACGCGTCAGCCTATCGGGCGCCCCGCGCGCGCAGTCCCACCCTGTCCCCGCATTCGCCCACCTGCCACGGAAGCGTGAGTTCCGCCGCTTCGTCGGGCGTTTCGGGAAACTCATCACGCGGGTTGGGGGGTGACCATCGTAGGCTTCCGGCATGGTGAATACCGCGCATTCCTCCGTCGACCGGGTTCGGGATGCGCTACGCGCGCACGGCCTTGACCCCGAGATCCGCTGGTTCGACGATGCGGCCACCACCGCGGCGGCGGCCGCGGCGGCGCTCGGCATCGAGGTCGGTGCCATCGCGAATTCGCTCGTCTTCACCCTCGACGGCGCGCCGCTGCTCGTGCTCACCTCCGGGGCTCACCGGGTCGATGCGGCGTGGCTGGGGGACAGGCTGGGCGGCACGATCGCGCGGGCCTTGAAGGATGTCGTCAAGCAGGCCACCGGTCAGGTGATCGGTGGGGTGGCGCCGCTGGGACATCCGTCACCCCTGCGGACCCTGGTAGACGTCGCCCTCGCCGACTTCCCGGTCGTCTGGGCTGCCGCGGGCCACGCGCACACCGTGTTTCCGACCACCTTCGACGAGCTCGTGCGGATCACCGGCGGCGAGCCCACCGAGGTCGCGCCCTGAACGCATTTGCCCCGAACCTACCTTCGGTGTGGGCGTTATTGCTCCCGTGCCGCCCCATCTGCCGCGCGCACCACGAACAGGTCCGGGACCGCGAAGCCCCGAGCCGCGAACGCGGCCGTGACCGCGGCGGTGACCGCCGGGATCAGGGCGCGCGGGGTGAGGGCGATGGCGGCGCCCCCGAAGCCGCCGCCGGTCATCCGGGAGCCGATGGCTCCGGTGCTGCGCGCGGTCTCCACGGCAAGGTCGAGCTCGGGTACCGAAATCTCGAAGTCGTCCCGCATCGACAGGTGCGAGGCGTCCAGGAGAGCCCCGATCGCAGTTGGCCCCTGTTCACGCAGGGTGCGCACGGTGTCCTGCACGCGCTGGTTCTCGGTGACTACGTGCCGCACCCGGCGGAACGTCTCGTCGTCGAGCACGTCGGCTGCCCGGCCCAGGTCGCCCACGGTGAGGTCTCGCAGGGACGCGACGCCCAGAAGGCGTGCACCCCGCTCACAGGATGCCCGGCGTGAGGCATACCCGCCGGTCGAGTGGGCGTGGCTCACCCTGGTGTCGATGATCAGCAGTTCGAGGCCGGCCGCAGCGAAGCCGAGCGGGATCACCTCGGCGTCGAGGCTGCGGCAGTCCAGGAACACGGCGGCGTCGGCCTCGCCCAGCAGCGACGCGGATTGGTCCATGATGCCGGTGGGTGCGCCGACGGCCCGGTTCTCGGCCAGCTGGCCGACTCGGGCGAGCGCGCGTCGGTCGAGTCCCAGCTGCCAGAGGTCGTTCAGGGCAACGGCGACCGCGCTCTCGATCGCGGCGGACGACGACAGCCCCGCCCCAATCGGCACATCCGAGTCGATGAACACGTCGAAGCCGGGAACGACGGCCAGGTCGGCGCCGAACTGGCCCAGGGCCCAGGCCACGCCGAGCGGGTAGGCCGACCAGCCCGCAAGGTTCTCCGGGGTCAGATCGGCCAGGGACAGCTCGACGGTCTCCGCGGCGAACGAGCTCGCCACCCGCAGCAGGTGGTCGGGGCGCAGTCCCAACGCGACGACGGTGCGGCGGTTGATCGCGAACGGAAACACGAACCCGTCGTTGTAGTCGGTGTGCTCACCGATCAGGTTGACGCGGCCCGGGGCCGACCAGAGTCCGGCCGGGGACTGGTCGAACCGGCCCCGGAAGCCATCCGTCACGGACTGGATGAGAGTGTTCATGCGTGGGTCTGCCCTTCGAGCGTGGTGCTGAGTGGAAGAACGGGGGCTGCGGCCGCGTCCGCCGCGGCGGAGCGTTCGACCGCGCGGCGAATGTGCTCTGCCGCCTGCTCGGGCGTGACATCTCCGATCCAGGCACCCATGGCAGCCTCCGACCCAGCCAGGAACTTGAGTTTGTCCGCGGCCCGGCGTGGGCTGGTCACCTGCAGCATCAGCCTGATCTCGTCACGGCGCACCGAGACCGGAGCCTGGTGCCAGGCCGCGATGTACGGCGTGGGGGTGTCGTAGAGGGCGTCGATGCCGCGCAGCAGACGTCGGTAGAGCACGGAGAGTTCGTCGCGTTCGGCGAGGCTGGTCGCCGCAAAGTCCGGCACGTGGCGGTGCGGCAACATGTGCACCTCGATGGGCCAGCGGGCAGCGAAGGGAACGAACGCCGTCCAATGCTCACCGGTGAGGATGACGCGGCCACCGGACTGCTCGCTGGCGAGGATGTCGGCGAACAGGTTCGGCCCGTACTGGTCCAGGGAGGCGATCACGCGTTGCGTGCGCGGTGTGACGTAGGGGTAGGAATAGATCTGGCCGTGCGGGTGGTGCAGAGTGACGCCGATGGCCTCGCCGCGGTTCTCGAACGGGAAGACCTGTTCGACGCCGGGCAGCTGCGAGAGAGCGTGCGTGCGCTCGGCCCAGGCCTCGATCACGGTGCGGGCGCGCACGACCGACAGGCTCGCGAAGGAACCCTCACTTTCCGGGCTGAAGCAGACAACCTCGCAGCGACCGACCGAGGTGCGGATGCGGTTCAGGCCGATGGTGTTCAGATCGTCGAGCCCGGCCGGGGCGTCGGCGTCGGTGAGCAGCGGTCCGAACGAGGGCGACTTGTTCTCGAACACGGCCACGTCGTAGTTGCTGGGGACCTCAGACGGGTTCCCCGGCGTTGACGGCGCGAGCGGGTCCAGGTGCGCGGGCGGCAGGAAGACGCGGTTCTGCCGGGCGGCGGCGATTGAGACCCACTCGCCACTGAGGGGATCCTGGCGCATCCGGGCGGTGGCGGGGCGCGGATCGAGTTCGCGCAGGTCTGCCGCGCGTTCCGGTGCCAGGGTGGTCTGCGGGTCATCGAAGTAAATGAGATCTCGACCATCGGCGAGGGTACGGCGGTGACGGATGATGCCGGTGTCGGCAACGAAGTTTGGTGTATTCATGGCAAACACCACGATAACGGATTTGCTTATCTGAAACCAGAGCTTTCGGCTTGAAAATGAAAGCAAACTAAGTGAAGATTAGGGATGGCTTCCCCCGAACCGACAGACGGCGACGATCCGACCGACGCAGCCGACGCGTCCAGCGAACGCGACACCCTCCCGGCCCACCAGCGGCGGGAACAGATCCAGCGCCTCGTCGGGGAGCGCGGCTTCGTGCGGGTGAGCGAGTTGCGCGAGGCATTCGGGGTGTCCGGCGTCACGGCCCGGGCCGATCTCGACCTGCTCGAGTCCGCCGGAACACTGCAGCGCGTGCATGGCGGGGCGGTTCCGGCCGCGCCTGCCAGCGGCCGCCCACTGCGTGAGTTCTCCTTCGAGGAGGCGCTCGCGTCATCCGTGCTGCCCAAGCAGCAGATTGGTGCGCTCGCCGCATCCCTCGTCACAAGCGGGCAGAGCATCATCCTCGACGTCGGCACAACCACCCTCGCTGTCGCCCGCGCCCTGCTGGCGCGAACCGAGCTGACCGACGTCGTCATCATCACGAACGGACTGAGCATCGCCCTTGCCCTCGAGTCGGCCATCCCGCGGTTCACCGTGATCGTCACGGGCGGGTCGCTCCGCCCGCTGCAACATTCCCTGGTCGAGCCGCTGGCCCAGGTCGTGCTCCGCCAGGTGCACGCCGACCTGGCGTTCATCGGCTGCAACGGCGTTGACCTCGGCCACGGCGTCACGAACATCAACCTCCCCGAGGCGGGGATAAAGACGCTCATGCTCGCTGCCGCGACTCGGGCGGTCGTTGTTGCCGACGCTTCCAAGCTCGGTCAGGTGCACCTCGGGCAGGTCGGCCCACTGCGGGCGTTCGACACTCTGGTCACGGATGCCGCGGCCGACGAGGTCATGCTGGCGCCCCTTCGCGATGCCGGCCTGTCCGTTCTGCAGCCGGAGTAGGTTGACACCATGCGCGCTGCAACGGGTTTCCAGTATGAGTTGAGGGCGGCCACTCCGGGCGGACCGGCCCTGGCGATCGTCACCGAGGTGGCCGCCGGCCTCCGGCGGTATTCCGTGGACGGCATAGACCTGGTCGAACCGTTCGCGGCCGAGGTCATCCCGCCGTGGGGTGCCGGCATCGTCCTGATGCCGTGGCCCAACCGCATCCGGGACGGGCTCTGGCAGCACGAGGGCGTCGTGCAGCGGCTGGCGCTCACCGAGCCGGAACTGTCCAACGCCATCCATGGTCTCCTGCGGTATTCCCCCTACCGCATGCTCGACCGCAGCCCGAGCTCGGTGACCCTGGCTGCCACGGTGTTCCCGCAGGCCGGTTACCCATTTCTGCTCGATACGACCGTGCGGTACGCGCTCACGGACGCGGGTCTGGAAGTCACCCACGTGGTGCGCAACGTGGGCCGGAACACGGCCCCCGTCGCTCTCGGTGCGCATCCGTACCCGAAGATCGGCGGCGTCCCCACCGCGGACCTCGTGCTCACGATCGCGGCCCGCACCCATATCGACGTCGACGAGCGGCAGAATCCCGTTGGGGAGTCCACCGTCGAAGACACCCGATTCGACCTGCGCGCAGGGCGCCGGGTGGGGGACATCGATCTCGACGACGGCTTCGGCGGGATAGGACCAGAAACCCTTGACGTTCAACCTGACCTGACCGGAGAGGAACCCGGCACCGGTGTCGCCTCGCTGACCGCGCCCGACGGCCGCAGCGTCACGATCTGGGGCGACCGGAGCATCCGTAACGTGCAGGTTTTCACGCCGCGCAACTTCCCCTTCGAAGGTCCGGAGGGCCCGTTCCTCGGGATGGCGGTGGCGATCGAGCCAATGACCGCCCCCGCGAATGCCTTCAATTCGGGAGCGGGGCTGCGTTGGGTCGAGCCGGGGGAGTCCTGGACGGTGCGCTGGGGCATCCGCCACGACGGTTTCGGCCTCTGACCGCGAAACCTCTGAACGGGAAGCCACGGGAGCAACCGGGCAACCCGCTTTCGGGTTTCCTTCTCTGCCGCCGATCCGGCAGTCTGGGAGCATGGCCGAGAACTCGAGGCAGAACCAGACCGATACCGTCCCGCGCGGTTCAGGAGCGCGGCCGCCGCTGAGCCCGCAGGACGCCGTGCGCCTGACGGCCCTGATCCGGATGAAGCGGCTCGCCATCGGACTGCTCCTTCTGATGGCGGTGGTGTTCGCAATCTCGTTCGCGCTGCAGGAGACCTACCCGTGGCTGCAGTACGTGCGCGCCGCGGCCGAGGGCGGCATGGTCGGCGCCATCGCCGACTGGTTCGCCGTGACGGCACTGTTCCGCTACCCGCTGGGGCTGCGCATCCCGCACACGAACATCATCGCCAGCCGCAAGGATGAGATCGGGGCAAGCCTGGGCGAGTTCGTCGAGACGAACTTCCTCTCCGAGGCGGTCGTTCGAGGCAAGCTCGAGTCGCTGGGTGTGTCCCGGCGGCTCGGCGCGTGGCTCGCCCAGGAGGAGAACGCCCGCCGACTGACCGACGAGGTCGCGGTGGCCGGCGCCGGGCTGCTCAACCTGCTCAGCGATGACGCGATCAAGGAACTGATCGAGACCGTCGCACGCGAGAACCTGCTGAAGCCGGAGTGGGGCCCTCCGATCGGGCGGGTGGGAGCACGGCTGGTCGAGTCCGGGCAGCAGCATGCCGCGGTCGATCTGCTGCTGGAACGGGCCGAGGGTTGGCTGCTCGCGCATCCGGAGGCCTTCGGGCGGGCCGTGTCCCAGCGCCTGCCGAGCTGGCTGCCCGGCTTCGTCGACAAGCTGGTCGACGACAAGGCGCACCGGGAGGTGCTTGCTTTCATGGCCACCGTGCGGGCGGATGCCGCACATCCGCTCCGGCAGGCCATCGACCGCTATCTCGTCGAGTTGGCCGACGACCTGCAGCACGAGCCGGCGATGGTCGCACGGGTGGAGGCACTCAAGCTCGAACTGCTCGACAGCGCCCGACTGCGCGAGTTCGCGAGCGAGACCTGGGAGGCGGTGAAGGTCTCCCTTGTGGCGGCGCTGGACGACCCTGCGAGCGGGCTGCGCACCGGCATCCGTTCGACCGTGATGGAAATCGGTGGGCGGCTGACCAGCGACCCGGCCCTGGGCACACGCATCGACCGCTGGCTGGCCGACAGTGCGAGCTATGTCGTGCGGCGCTATCGGCACGAGATCGCCGCGGTGATCACCGAAACCGTCTCGCGGTGGGATGCTGCGGAGACGTCAGAGAAGATCGAACTGCAGGTCGGCAAGGATCTCCAGTTCATCCGCATCAACGGCACCGTCGTCGGAGCTCTGGCCGGACTCCTCATTTTCGCGGCCGCGCAGGCGGTCGTCTCGCTCGTCTGAGGAGCCGCCATCGAATGCAGCCCCGGATGGGGGAGAGGCGGTCCGCACCCCGGATGGGGGATACTGGTGCTCTGGTCTTCGAAACACCCTGGTGTCTGAGCAACAAAGGGGCGTCAGTGCGGGAACTCATTCGTTGGGCACTGGCTCCCGCCGTGCGCACCTGGGCCGCCGCGTCCGAGCGCGGTTTCGGTGCGATTCCCCTGCCCACGGATGCTCCGCAGGCCCATTCCGCGGGCGTCGATTCCGACCGCATCCTCCTCCTTGGGTCGGGGCTGGCCGTCGGCCGCGGGGTGGTGAGCCACGACCTGGCGCTGCCGGGCTCGCTCGCGCGGGCGCTGTCCGTGCAGACCGGCCGCGGGGTTGACGTCGACCTGATCGCGAACCCTCGGATGAGCGTCGCTACGGCCCTCCTCGAGCTGACCGGGGTGAGGCTCTCCCGTTTCGACGCGATCGTGCTGCTCCTGGGCGTGAACGAGGCCGTGAACCTGGTGTCCGCCCGCGCGTGGCGACGGGATCTGGCAAATCTGCTCCGATTCCTTTCCGCGTCACCGCCCGGAAGTACCTGCATCATCGTGGCGGGAATCCAGCCCATCCGGTCGATCCCGGTGTTCGATTCCAGGCTCGGAAACGTGGCGGACAGCCATGCCCGGCGCCTGAACCGGGTGACGGCGCGGCTTGTCGCCGCGAGCGGCGACACGGTTGTGTTCGTGCCGTCGCGTGCGGCGCCGACGCCACCGCCGGGCCGGTATCGGTCCACAGAGTCGTATGCCTACTGGGCCGACGTCCTGGCGTCCCGGATGGCTCCGCTCCTCAACGCCGACCCGGTCGCGACCTCTGACGCCGAACCGGTTCCCTCCGACGATCAGGCGAAGGTGCGGGAGGCGCGGCGCCAGCTCGCGGTTGACCAGCTCGAGATCGTCGACACCCCAGCCGAGGAGCGCTTCGACCGCATCGCGGCGCTGGCGCGTACTCTCTTCGGCACCCCGTCCGCGGCGCTCACGGTGATCGACAGGGATCGTCAGTGGCACAAGGCCCGCATCGGCGTTGCAGATGCCGAGTCGCCGCGGTCCAGTTCGATCTCTGCGGTCACGATCCAGGGCACCTCGGCGATGGTGATCCCTGACACCCTCCTCGATGGCCGCTTCCTCAACAACCCGCTCGTAGTTGACGGGCCGAAGATCAGGTTCTACGCCGGATTCCCGATCGAGTCGCCGTCGGGGGAGTTCATCGGCGCTCTCTGCGTCTTCGATTCGGAGCCGAGGGCAGCGGAAACCATCGACATCGTGCTACTGCGCGAGTTGGCGTTGATGGTGCAGCGAGAGCTCGCGATACCCTTCACCGCCGAGTAACGGCAGCGCGACTAAGCGGCGCGGGGTACTGCGCCGATCACGGCGTTGTCCGCAACCCGCAGGTCACGTTCGACGACCGCTCCGGGGTTGATCCGCGCAGCGCGGCCGATCCGCACGTAACTGCCGAGTCGGGCGGCGCTGCCGACCACCGCCTCCGCGCCGACGTGCACGTTCTGGCCGATAAACACGCCTGAGTCGACGACCGCGCCCTGGTCGATCCAGCTTCCCGGGCCGATCCAGGCATCCGCCCCGACCCTCGCTCCACTTTCGACGTAGGCGGTTCGGGACACGAACGCTCCGGGGTGCACGCGTGCGCCGGGGGACACCAGCCCGCGCCCGTTCGGGTGACGCCGGTACCGGGTGATGATCCCGGACTCGATTTCAACTTCTTCATTCACTTTGCCCACTGCGACCTCCGTCTTCTGTCGCCGGCATCGGGAATACCGGCCACATGTCAGTGAAGTATGGAGGAGCTTCCCGAACGCCGCCCGAGTCATGGCTGGGTTCTCGCCGGGAGTCCGCTATCGATTCCGAGCGTGGCCCGTGAGCAGGCCCGTGCCTGCGGGACGCGTGGGCAACGCCGCAGGCCGGGCCCGGGGCGTGATGCCAATCACGGCCCGGGCCACCACCGACCATGATTCTGAGAGTGGGCCCCGTCGGGCTCGAACCGACGACCCAAGGATTAAAAGTCCTTTGCTCTACCAACTGAGCTAGAGGCCCGCGGTTAATAATGTACAGGTGATTCCGGATCTGTTTTTCTAGGTACCGTTGGAGAGGGTCCCGGCGCACGTGACGGATGTGCCCACGACGTACACCAGAGACGAACCCAGGAGGATGCGATGGCCGAGAATTTTCACAAGCCGACCCAGTTCTCCGGCAGCAAATTTGAGTCCTTCCAGGGTGGCGAGGACCCGGCGGCGATCAGCCGGGTGGCGCACGAGACTGCGCACGCGCTTCTGGCCCGAGTGCGCAGCGACCCTGACCCCGACATCGTCGAGCGGCTCGTGGCCTACACCGACGAGAACGGCGTCGATGCGGTGGCCGAACTGTGGTCGCGGGCGGCGCCGCGCAGCCTTCCGGGGGCGCTCTGGCGGATCTACCTGGTGCGGCTGCTCATCCGCCAGGATCCCGTGGGCACGGCGTTTCTCTACCAGCGCGGAACCGAGGTCACCGTGGCGATCGATCCGGTCATCGCCGGCGCAGCGATCCCGACTGGCCCCGACGAGATCAGGGCGCTGGCCGACCAGATTCTGCGCGGAATTTTCACCGGTGACTTCGCCGTGGCGCTTGACCGCGCGGCGGCGTTCTGCCGAGTGATCTCGGTCGGCTGCACGAGTATCGCTGACGACTCGGAGACCAACGAGCCTCTGCGAGCCAGCGAGCTCACAACCCGGGCGTTGCGCTTCTCGACCACGGCGCAGGAGTTCGGCTCCTGCGCGAGACTCTGGCGAAGCCAGTCCCTGGACTGACCATCGGGAACGGATGCCCCGCCGAGTCGGCACGAGGCCCCGGGCGCATAATCACCGGCGCCGCAGCAGCTGCTCGATGCGGATGAGCGTGCGAAAGCTTCGCACCATCTCGCTCGTCGAGTGGAAGTTCATCACGATGTGGGCGTCGTTCACCGCGTCATAGAACATGTGGGTTCCCAGCACACCGATGTGCCCGGTCGGGCGGGGAAATCCGCGCAGCAGGAACGAGAATTCGCCGAAGCGCAGCTCCATCAGCCCCGTCCCGTAGTGGATGCCGCGGCGAAACCGATGGCGCACCTGCCGCATCTCGACGAGCGCCCCGGCGCTCACCAATGTCGACTGGAGGCCCTCGCTGAGTTTCACGAGATCGTCGACCGTCGACACAATTCCGCCGCCCGCCCAGTCGCAGCTCACGCTCCGGAAGCCGCTTGCCTCGACGGCCCCGAGCCACAGCGGCGCGATCGTGCGGGGATTCCCCCCAGCGGATGCCGCCGGATCCGAACGCCACATCAGCCAACTGTCGTTCATGGCGAGAGGACGGAAGATCCGGTCGCGAAGTACCTCGTGAAACGGTGCGCCCGCCACGGCCTCGATCACGAGCCCGGCGAGGACAAAGCCGGTATCCGAGTAGTGAAATCGCTCACCGGGCAGCCCGACCGGCACTTGCCGGGAGCGGCTGAACTCGAGCAGATCCTGGGGCTCCCAGAAGCGGTCGGGGTCGCTGACGACGAGCTTGAGAAACCGGACTCCGGACGTGACCGGTCCCTCGAAGTAATCCGCGGCACCCGATGTGTGGTCCAGGAGCTGGCGCACCGTGGCGTCGGCCAACAACACACCGTCGAGCGGACCGAGAACAGACTGCACGGTGGTGTCGAGGGTAACCGCGCCCTCGTCGACGAGCTGCATGATGAGAACTGTCGTCGCGACCTTGCCGATGCTGGCAGCGTGGAACGGGGTGCTGCGCGCACCGTACGAATAGTCGATTCCGTCCGCACGCGACCGAACGAGCACCTGAGGTGCCCCGAGCGCGCCGCGCGCCCGGGTGATCCGGTCGAGATGTCGGTCGAGTTTCGTGGCGAAGTCCGTGGCAGAGAACG
>Ga0136639_10000106_pt1 | contig 23956 bp, 20 predicted proteins | sample AntDrymUQ8592106_2_FD_113739 | JGI IMG/M metagenome (GOLD analysis project Ga0136639, IMG submission 113739) | Polar desert sand microbial communities from Dry Valleys, Antarctica - metaG UQ859 (21.06) | ecosystem: Environmental > Terrestrial > Soil > Desert | place: Antarctica: Dry Valley...
CTGCGGCTGCTGCTGCGCACCCCCGACGTGGTCGCCGGCCGCCTCGACACCGGCCTGATCGAGCGCAGCCTGCCGGGCCTCGGTCTCCGGGGCATGCCAGGGCAACCGCCGCCCGACCACTTTTCGGTCGCCGCCGCCCTGTTCCTCTACGCCCGCGCCGCTACCGCTACCGCGGGCGCCGGTCTCTGGGCGCAGCCGAGCGGCTGGCGGATCGGCCCCGCCCGGCCGGTGCGCTACAGCCTGAGGGTCGGCGCCACCGACACGGTCTCCGTGACCGTGCTGACCGGGCCCGACGGCCTGAGTGTGGCCGTCGATGACCGGATGCCCGTTCCCGCCTCCCTCGCGCCCGTCACCGGCCGCGTCGACACCTACGCCTGCGAGTTCGATGGTCGCGTTGAGCTGCTGCAGCTCGTGGCCGACGGCCCGCACCTCTGGCTCGGCCACAACGGTTTCACGCTCGACCTGGTGCACCGCTCCCGGGCCGAGCAGCTCGCCGACCGCCTGGCGGGCCTGGACCGCGCCGACGGAGAGTCCGGGGTGGCCCGGCCCGAGGTTCGCTCACCGATGCCCGGCACCGTCGTCGCCGTACACCTCGCCACGGGCGACCTGATCGTTGCCGGCCAGCGCATCCTCACGGTGGAGGCCATGAAGATGGAGCACCATCTGCTGGCCGAAACGGATGGCCGGCTCACTGTGGATGTGCGTCTCGGGGACCTCGTGCGCCTCGACCAGATCGTCGCCACCGTCACGCTGGCCACCGCCAGGCAAACCACACCATCACACACACCAGTCAAGGGAGACGCAACGTGAAACAGGAACTGACCGAGCAGCAGCAGCAGCTCAGCGACACCGTGCGTGACTTCGCCGACACGGTCGTGGCGCCGGCAGCCTACGAGTACGACACCAAACGGAGCCTGCCCTACGGCATCATCGCGCAGATGGGGGAGCTGGGGCTGTTCGGCCTGCCGTTCCCGACGGAGTACGGCGGTCAGGGCCAGGACTACTTCGCGCTCTGCCTCGCGGTCGAGCAGCTCGCCCGCGTCGACCAGTCGATCGCCGTCACCCTCGAGGCCGGCGTGGGCCTCGGCATCATGCCCGTCTACCGGCGTGGCACCGAGGAACAGAAGCAGGAGTGGGTGCCGCTTCTGACCAGCGGCAAGGCGCTCGCCGCCTTCGGGCTGACCGAGGCGGACGCCGGCTCCGACGCCGCCGGCACGAAGACCACGGCCGAGCTCTCCGACGGTGAGTGGGTGATCAACGGCACGAAGCAGTTCATCACCAACTCCGGTTCCGAGATCACCCGGCTGGTCACGGTGACCGCCGTCACGGGCGAATCGAAGCGGCCGGACGGCTCGGTGAAGAAGGAGCTCACGGCCATCCTTGTACCGACCCCGACGCCGGGGTTCACGGCGCTGCCGGCCTACGACAAGGTGGGCTGGCACACCTCCGACACGCATCCTCTGGTCCTGGACAACGTGCGCGTGCCGGAGGCCAACCTGCTCGGCGAACGCGGCCGGGGCTTCGCCAACTTCGTGCAGACCCTCGACGAGGGGCGCATCGCCTTCGCCGCGCTCTGCACGGGCGCCGCGCAGGGCTGCCTCGAGGAAGCCATCCGCTACGCCAATACCCGCAACGTGTTCGGCCGGTCGATCGGCTCCAACCAGCATATTGCGTTCAAGATCGCCAGGATGCAGGCGCGCGTGCACACGGCCCGCCTCGCCTACTACGATGCGGCGCAGAAAATGGTGCACGGACACCCCTTCAAAATGGAGGCCTCGATTGCCAAAATGGTGGGCAGCGAAGCCGCCATGGACAACGCCCGCGACGCGACGCAGATCTTCGGCGGCTACGGGTTTCTGAACGAGAACCTGGTGGCGCGGCATTACCGTGACTCGAAGGTGCTCGAACTCGGCGAAGGCACCACCGAGGTTCAGCTGATGGTCATCTCGCGGGCCCTCGGGTTCACCGGTTAGGCAGGAAGTCGATGAACGACGAACGACGCACGATCCTGCAGCGCGGTCTGTATTACGAGGAGTTCGACCTTGAGGCCCGCTACCGGCACAGCCCCGGCCGCACGGTGACCGAGGCCGACAACGTGCTCTTCAGCACGCTGACTATGAACTCGCAGGCGCTACACCTCGACGCGGCGTGGGCGGCCACCCAACCGTTCGGACAGCGTCTGGTCAACTCGATGTTCACCCTGGCGACGCTGGTGGGCAGTTCGGTCGCGCAGCTGACGCAGGGCACGATCGTGGCGAACCTCGGCTTCGGGGAGGTGACGTTCCCGCATCCGCTCTTCCACGGCGACACCCTCTACTCCGACACGATCGTCACGGCCCGCAGGCTGTCGGAGTCCCGGCCAGGCCAGGGACTGGTCACACTCCGGCACACCGGGCAGAACCAGCACGGCGACGTGGTGGCCACGGCCGAGCGCACGGTGCTGGTCTGGTGCCGGGAGGCCGGCCAATGAGCTTCGACCTCGGACCTGCCCTCCTGTTCTGCCCGGCCGACCGTTCCGACCGCTATCGCAAGGCGGCGGAGCGGGCGGATGCCGTGATCCTCGACCTGGAAGACGCGCTCCTGCCCGAGAACCGGGCGAGGGCCCGCGGCCTGCTGGTCAGCCATCCGCTTGACCCCGAGCGCACCATCGTGCGCGTCAACCCGGCCGGCACGCCCGACTTCGAGCTTGACCTCGCCGCCCTCGACGACACCCTGTACCGCTACGTGATGCTGCCGAAGGCCGTGAGCGCCGCCCAACTCGCCGCTCTCGCCCGGTTCGAGGTGATCGCGCTCTGCGAGACCGCCGCGGGGGTGCTCGCCGCGCCGTCGATCGCGGCCGAGCCCAATGTGGTGGCGCTGATGTGGGGTGCCGACGACCTGGTGGCCTCGCTCGGCGGCAGCTCGAGCCGGTTCTCCGACGGCAGCTACCGTGCCATCGCCCGTTATGCGCGTTCCGCGGTGCTGCTGGCGGCCGGGGCCAATGACAAGGCGGCCGTGGACGGCGTGTTCCTGGCTTTCCCTGACCTTCCGGGTCTGGAGGCCGAGGCGGTGGATGCCGTCGCGAGCGGATTCCGAGCCACCGCCTGCATCCACCCCAGCCAGGTGCCCGTTATCCGGGCTGCCTATCGGCCCACGCCCGCCGAGGTCGCGTCGGCGTGGCAGATCCTGGAGGCGGCCGCCGGGCAGGAGGGGGTGTTCGCCTACCAGGGGCGCATGATCGACGCACCGCTGCTGCGCCACGCCGAGGCGGTGCTGCGGCGGGATGCGGCCGGCCCGTCGGGGCCAGAGGCGCCGACCGACTCGGCGCCGACCGACTCGGTGGACTACTAAGCGGCGTGGGCCGCGAGGGACTTCTCGATCGACTGAACGATCTCAGCGGATTCGGGCTCGACCGTCGATGCGAAACGATCGACGATCTCGCCCTCGGGGCTGACCAGGAACTTCTCGAAGTTCCACTTGATCAGGCCGGGCAGCAGGCCTGACTTGAACTTGGTCAGTTGACCGTAGAGCGGGTGCTGGTGCTTGCCGCGCACATCTACCTTCACGGTCAGCGGGAAGGTGACGCCGTAGTTCATCTGGCAGAAGGACTCGATGTCCGCCTCGGCGCCGGGCTCCTGCCCCATGAACTGGTTGCAGGGGAGGCCGAGCACGACGAGTCCCTCAGCCTGGTACTTCTGGTAGAGCGCTTCGAGGCCGGCGTACTGCGGGGTGAACCCGCATTTGGAGGCGACATTCACGACCAGGACAGCCTTGCCGGCGAACTGGCCGAAAGTCGTTTCCGTGCCGTCGATGAGGGTGAGCGGGGTCAAGTAGAGCGCTGGGGCTGACATGCGTGCGACGTTACCGCGGCTGCCTTCGAGAAGGCTGGGCAGGGGGGAGCGGCTGAGGCGCTGATCGGGCTGCGGTAGAATGGGGAGTCATGAGCATCATCCGTGCCCTCTCGACCGCCGTGTCGATGACTCCACGGACCTGACGCCACCGCCTTCGGACTCAGCCTCGACTCCGACCCGATCGGACACCAGCGTCCGCCTCGGGCGCGGCCGCCCGAATCCAGACTTTGCACGATCTGATCACCAGACATCCGTTCACCAGGACCCGACAACGGTCCATTACGCGAGACACGCCCGCCACGCGCGCGTTTTCACACTGAGAAATGAGTTTTCTTGACCAAGCACCCGCTCGACCTGTCCACGCCGCCGCAACTGCCCCGCCGCGGCCTCCGCATCACCCCGCTCGGCGGGCTCGGTGAAATCGGCCGCAACATGACGGTCTTCGAACACAAGGGCAAGCTCCTGATCGTGGACTGCGGCGTTCTCTTCCCCGAAGAGACCCAGCCCGGCATCAACGTGATTCTGCCCGACTTCTCGTCGCTGCGTGACCGCCTCCAGGACATCGAGGCCATCGTGCTCACCCACGGCCACGAAGACCACATCGGCGGCGTCCCGTACCTGCTGCGCGAGCGCAAGGACATTCCCATCATCGGGTCGCAGCTCACCCTGGCCTTCGTGACCGCCAAGCTCGAAGAGCACCGCATCACGCCGCGGTTGATTGAGGTCAAGGAAGGGCAGCGCCGCAAGGCCGGCCCGTTCGACCTCGAATTCCTCGCCGTGAACCACTCGATCCCCGACGGCCTGGCCGTCGCGATCCGCACCGAGGCCGGCCTTGTACTCGTCACCGGCGACTTCAAGATGGACCAGTTCCCCCTCGACAACCGACTCACCGACCTCCCCGGCTTCGCCCGGTTGGGTGAAGAGGGCGTGGACCTGTTCCTGACCGACTCGACCAACGCCGAGGTGCCCGGGTTCACGGTGACCGAGGAAGACATCCGCCCGGCCATCGACGCCGTCTTCCGCACCGCACCGCGACGCATCATCGTCTCCAGCTTCGCCAGCCACGTGCACCGCATTCAGCAGGTCATCGACGCCGCCGCCCGCCACAACCGCAAGGTGGCCTTCGTCGGCCGCTCGATGGTGCGCAACATGGGCATCGCCGAGAAGCTGGGCTTCCTGCAGGTGCCCAAGGGTCTCCTGGTCGACGTCAAGGCCTTCGAACGGATGAAAGACGACAAGGTCGTGCTCATCTGCACCGGTTCGCAGGGTGAGCCCATGGCCGCCCTGGCCCGCATGGCCAACCGCGAGCACACCATCAAGATCGGCGAGGGTGACACCGTGCTCCTGGCCAGCTCGCTGATCCCCGGCAACGAGAACTCGATCTACCGGGTCATCAACGGCCTCACCCGCTGGGGTGCCAACGTCGTGCACAAGGGCAACGCCAAGGTACACGTCTCCGGCCACGCGTCAGCCGGCGAGCTTGTCTACTGCTATAACATCGTCAAGCCCAAGAACGTACTGCCGTACCACGGCGAGTGGCGCCACCTCAAGGCGAATGCCGATCTCGCCATTCGCACCGGCGTCCCCGAGGACCAGGTCCTCGTCGTCGAAGACGGAGTGGTCGTCGACCTCGTCGACGGCGTCGCGAAGGTCACCGGCCGGGTGGCTGCGGAGCTCGTCTTCGTGCATGGCATGACCGTCGGCGGCGGCGGTTCCGAGGAGGCGCTCGCCGACCGTGTGCAGCTCTCCAACGACGGCGCCGTGACGATCCTCGGTATCCTCGACACGCGCACGGGCCTTCTCACCGAGCCCGTCGAGTTCATCGCGCGCGGCTTCGTGCAGGACAACGAGTGGATCCAGGGTGCGACCAAGTCCATCGATGATGCCCTGCGCGCCGCGAACAAGGTCAAGATCGTCACTGGTGCAGAGCTTGAAGAAATCTTCACGCAGAGCCTGACTCGCTGGATGCAGCGCAAGTACCGCCGCATCCCGGTCATCACCTCGGTCGTCGTCGACGCCTGATCGGGCCTTCGGGCCGCCAGGCAGCTCGGCCTGGCGGCCCTCCCGTTTTCCCGCAACCAGAAACGACTCGGCGCGCTCATGATGACTGAATTACCCGGTAGAAGGACCGCCCGTCGGTCCCGACGGCGGGCGCGCGTGCTGATCGCGCTCGGTGTCGTCGTGGCCCTGGTGGCCACGACGGCGGTCGTCGTCGTGGTCAATCTGCCTGACAACCTGTCGATCGGTCGGTTGTCGCAGAAGAGCAATATCTACGCCACCTCGAGTGACGGCTCGTCCTATCTGCTTGCCTCGTTCTACGACCAGAACCGGGTCGAAGTTCGATCGGACGCGATCAGTCAGTACGTGAAGGATGCGGCGATCTCCGGCGAGGATCCCGGCTTCTACGAGCACGGCGGCGTGAACATCTGGGGCAGCGTCACCGGCGCGGCCACGACCCTGTTCACCGGAGATATCCGCGGCGGATCCTCGATCACCCAGCAGTATGTGAAGAACGTGCTCGTGCAGAAGTGCGAGGCTCTCTCCGACGCTGAGGAACGCAGCACCTGCTACGACGCGGCCACGGAGACCAGCCCCTGGCGCAAGCTCAAGGAAATGAGCCTCGCCGTCGGACTGGAGAAGAAATACTCCAAGGACGACATCCTGAGGCAGTACCTGAACATCACCGGCTTCGGCGGATCCGTCTACGGCATCGAGGCGGCCGCGAGCTACTACTTCAACACGACCGCCGCGGCGCTGACGCTGCCGCAGGCTGCGAGCCTCGTCGCGATCGTGAACAACCCGGTCAAGTTCCAGCTCGATGAACCCGAGAGCACGACCAACGGCGCCGCCAACGGGTACGCGGCCAACAAGGAACGCCGCGACTACATCTTGGGCGAGATGCTGACGAACGAGAAGATCAGCACGGCCGACCACGACGCCGCGATCGGCGCTCCGATCGAACCGACGATCACCGAACCGAGCACGGGCTGCCGCACCGCCGCGGGCAGCGCCTACTTCTGCGACCTGGTCCTCCAGACCCTCCGGAACGATCCGGCCTTCGGTGCGGATGCTGATGCCCGCCTGTCCAACTTCCGGCTCGGCGGCTACAACGTGTACACGACTCTCGATCCGGACCTGCAGAGAGCGGCCGAAGCCACCATGACCGAAAACGTTCCCAAGACCTTCGAGGACTGGGATGTCGGCGGCGTTATCACCAGCGTGGGCGTCGGCACCGGGCGGGTGCTGGCCATGACCCAGAACAAGGACTACAGCCAGGACCCGGCGGTAACCGAGAACAACAACGACTACACGGGCGTCAACTACAACACCGACCTCAGCCAGGGCGGCTCCAACGGATTCCAAACCGGGTCAACCTACAAGGTGTTCACCCTCGCCGAATGGCTCACCCAGGGCAATTCGCTCGACGATTCGGTCAATTCCCGGGACCGCGACGAGTGGGGGACCTTCGAGGACAGCTGCAACGGGCCTCAGGACTACGGCGAAAGCTTCGCCCCCGGCAACGACTCCTCGTCGGACAACGATTCTTATTACTCCCCGCTGGAGTCGACCATCGACTCGATCAATACCGGCTACATCGGGATGGCCAAGGAACTTGACCTCTGCGGCATCCGGAAGACGGCCGAAGCCTTCGGCGTGCACCGCGCCGATGGTGGAGCGCTGGAGCAGGGTGCGTCCGCGGTGCTGGGCACCAACGAGATCGCGCCTCTGACGATGGCGGCCGCCTACGCGGGGATCGCCAACAACGGGCTCACCTGCACCCCGATCGTGATCGACCGGATCACCGGGCCCGACGGGGCCGAGCTCCCTGCCCCGCAGTCGACCTGCACGCAGTCCGTCACCCCGGAGGTTGCCGCAGCGATGAGCTACGCGATGGAGCGGGTGATGACCAGAGGCTCCGGTACCTCGTCGTACTACGACACCGATCCGACGGTGCCGATGATCGGCAAGACCGGCACCACCGACGAGAACCGGGACACCTGGATGGCCGGCGCGAGCACGAAGGTCGCGACCATCGTGGGCGTCGTGAACGTGTCCGGGGTCGGCGAAGACCAGCGGGAGACATACTTCGACAGCGGGCAGGTGTCCACCGCACGGCACCGGATGTGGCCCGCGGTGATGAGCGTCGCCAACGACAAGTACGGCGGGGATGAGTTCATGGAGCCGCCGCGCAGCATGACCCGCTGACCTACGGGTCAGGCCGGCCTGCCGATGGGCAGAGGCCGAGCTCCCGCCGCGCTCAGTACGCGGCGGGTACCTCGTTGCTGCCCGTGGCCAGGTCTTCCAACATCAGCTCGGGGTGGTCGCGCACGGTGTTGCGCAGCCGCCACGGGGTGCTGAACAGCGCGAGCAGCGTGCCGTCGGAGCGCATCAGCACCTCAACCTGACGGTCGTGCCCGAGGATCTCGGCGCTCGCCCGGTCGGTGCGCCTGGCCAACTGGTAGGGCAGGGCTTCGGTGCGAATGGCGGCGCCGAAGTCGTGCGTCATCCGTTCCTCGACTACCTCGAACTGCATCGGGCCGACCGCACCGAGCACCGGTGCCTGGTCGCCGCGCAGCTCCGACCGCAGCACCTGGATGACGCCCTCGTGGTCGAGCTGGTCGATGCCGCGACGGAATTGCTTGTGCTTGCTGGAGTCCGCCGACCGCACCACCCGGAAGTGCTCGGGCGCGAACATGGGCAGCGGCGGGTACTCGACCGGTTCGATCTCGAAGATCGAGTCGCCCACCCGCAGGGCGGACGCGTTGACCAGGCCGACGATGTCGCCGGGCCAGGCCTCGTCGGCCACCTCGCGCTCCCGCCCGAACAGGTGCTGCGCATACTTCGTGGCGAACGGCCGCCCGCTTGCCGCGTGGGTCACGATCATCCCGCGCCGGAACTGGCCGGAGCAGACCCGCACGAACGCGACGTGGTCGCGGTGGGAGGCGTTCATGCCGGACTGCACCTTGAACACGAAACCGGAGAAGGCGCTGTCGACGGGGCGGTGGCCACCGGATGCGTCCTCCCGGGCTTCCGCGGCCGGCGCGAAGTCCACGAGGGTGTCCAGAATGTGCTGCACGCCGAAGTTGAGCACGGCCGCGGCGAACAGAACGGGTGTCGTCTCATTCGCGAGGAACCGGGCCTCGTCGTGGTCCTGGTCTTCCTCGGCGAGCAGCTCAGATTCCTCGGTCGCGGTGACCCAGGCGGCGCCCTCCTCGGCGGCCGCGACAGCCACGCTCAAGCGCTCGGGTTCCGCGGTCTTCGCACCGCCGGCGGTGCGGGTGAAGCGGATGAATTCGTGCGACGACCGGTCGATCACGCCGCGGAAGTCCCCGGCGACACCGACGGGCCAGGTCAGGGGAGTGGGCAGGAGGCCCGTGCGCTCCCGGATCTCGTCCATCAGCTCCAGCGCCTCGGCACCCGGACGGTCCCACTTGTTGATGACGGTGATCACCGGCAGGCCGCGCTGCTTGCACACCTCGAAGAGTTTCATGGTCTGCACCTCGAGACCCTTGCTGGCGTCTACGAGCATGACTGCGGCGTCGACCGCGGACAGCACGCGGAAGGTGTCCTCGGAGAAGTCGGCGTGTCCGGGGGTGTCCACCAGGTTGATCACGGCGTCGCGGTACTCGAACTGGATCGCCGCGCTGGTCACGGAGATGCCACGGGCCTGCTCCATCGCCATCCAGTCGGAGACCGTGCCGCGCCGGCCTGCCTTGCCGTGCGTGGCACCGGCCGTGGTGATGGCGCGGGCGTGCAGCAGCAGCGCCTCGGTGAGCGTCGATTTGCCTGCGTCGGGGTGCGAAATCACGGCGAACGTGCGTCGCCGGCGCGCTTCGGTCAGTACCTCGGGCGTGGACACGCCAGCGAGCTGCGTCATGGATCCTTCTTTCGCGGATGATTCGGGCAGGCGCGGGGCGTTGCCTGGGCGGCCGCTACTCAAGAATCGGTTCTCCTCAATCCTAACTTCACACTCTGGGAACTGGTTCTACGCTTCCGGTACCGGCTGCGCGCACGGTTTGGTAACGGTCCAGGCGAGTCCCTTGAATCCGGCGTCGCGGGGGATACTCTCACCTCAAACCGGAGGGAGAGAACGGATGCCGCGTCTGACCCTGCACGGTTCCCGCCGCTCGAACACGCAGGGCCCGTCACCGATCTCCCGCTCCGCCGAAGTGACCGACCGACCAACCGCACCTCTGGCCGATCTCCCGGCGGTCCGGCCCTCCCGGCCCGCGCACCCCGGCGTGGCGGCCCCGCCGGCGACCGGCGCTTCCCCTCTCGCGCTGCGTCGCACAATGGCCGATACCGACCTCACCGTGCACCCGCTGGCCCTCGGCACGAGCGTGTTCGGGTGGACGGCCGATGGCGCCACGAGCCACCGCATCCTCGACCGCCACCGCGACCTGGCCGGCAACTTCCTCGACACGGCCGACAGCTACACCTCCGGCCGCAGTGAGGTGATCATCGGCTCCTGGCTGCGATCCCGCAGAACCCGCGACAGCACCGTCATCGCCACCAAGATCGGCAAGAACCTCGACAACCCGGGGCTCTCCTCCCGCAGCATCATCGGTGCCGTGCACGCCTCCCTCGAACGACTGGGAACGGACTACATCGACCTGCTGCACTTCCACTTCGACGACCCGACCGTGCCGCTGGAAGAGAGCCTCGGTGCCGTGGACGTGCTCATGCGCCGCGGCCAGGTGCGTTACCTCGCCGCCTCCAACTTCTCCGCCGAACGCCTGATGGAAGCCCGGGTCCTCGCAGCGAACGGCCTGCCCCGCTTCGTGGCCCTGCAAACGCAGTACAGCCTCGTTCACCGCACGTCATTCGAATCATCCCTGGCCCTCGTCACCCAGGCTCAGGGAATGTCCGTGCTGCCCTATTTCGCGCTCGCCCACGGATTCCTGGCCGGCCGTTACCGATCAAAGGCCGACCTGGAGAAGACCACCCGCAGCTCCCGTGCCGCCAAGTACCTCAACCGCAGCGGTTTCCGTGTGCTGGCGGTGCTGGACCGCATCGCCGAGGAGCACGCGGCGGCGCCCGCGGCGATCGCGATCGCGTGGCTGCTCGCGCGGGGCCCGGTCGTAGCGCCGGTGGCCAGCGCCAGCCGGCCCGAGCAGGTCGATGCCCTCATTGCGGCGGCCGGCATCCGTCTGACCCGCAGCGACATGGTCGACCTGGACCGGGTCTCGGCCTGAAACCCACCCCGTCACCGCCCCTGTCGCCACCCGGCTCGCGTCCGTGACGTGCCGTAAGGTGGAGGAGTCATGAACGGTGCTGTCGAATTCCCTCTGGACCTGCCCGAGCTCTCTTTTCGTGCGGCAGGTGAGTCTCTGGTGCGTCGCAGCGTGCTGCCGAGCGGTGTGCGCATCGTGTCGGAGCATGTTCCCGGCAGCCGCAGCCTGACCATCGGCTACTGGGTCGCGGTCGGTTCCCGCGACGAGGAGCCCGGCCACTTCGGGTCCACGCACTTTCTGGAACACCTCCTCTTCAAGGGCACCGCCAAGCGCACCGCCCTTGACATCGCGATCGCCTTCGACTCGGTCGGCGGCGAGCACAACGCGATGACCGCCAAGGAATACACCTGCTATTACGCCAAGGTGCAGGACCGAGACCTGCCGATGGCGGTCGAGGTGCTTACCGACATGATCGCTTCGTCGCTGCTCGACCCGATCGAGTTCGAGACCGAGCGCGGCGTCATCCTTGAAGAGCTCGCCATGGCCGACGATGACCCGGCCGACGTCGCCAACGGGCGCTTCTTCGAGGCGGTCATGGGCAATCACGCGCTCGGGCGTCCGATCGGCGGCAGCCCCGACACGATCCGCGCGGCCACCCACGCCGCCGTGCTGGAGCACTACCGGGCGAACTACCGCCCGCAAGACCTGGTCGTCACCGTGGCCGGGGCGGTCGACCACGATGTGCTGGTTGCCGCCGTCACTCGGTCCCTCGTTCTCGCCGGCTGGGACCTCAGCGTCTCCGCACCCCCCGTCGGCCGCCGGTCCGGTGCCCCGGTCGCCCTCAGCCAGGGTGCTCCGGTCACCATCGTGCGCCGCCCGCTTGAGCAGGCGAATATCCTGATGGGCTTCCCCGGTCTGCTGGCCACCGACGACCGCCGCGTCACCATGAGCGTGCTCAACTCGATCTTCGGCGGGGGAATGTCCTCGCGCTTGTTCCAGGAGGTCCGCGAGAAGCGCGGCCTGGCCTACTCGGTCTACTCCTTCGCGCCCAGCTACTCCGATGCGGGACTGTTCGGCATGTACGCGGGCTGCACCCCGGCGAAGACCGGCCAGGTTGCCGAGCTGATGCTGGATGAGCTGCACCGCCTGGCCGAAAACGGGGTCACGGCCGACGAGATGAAGCGGGCCGGGGGCCAGCTGTCCGGCGCATCTGCTCTCGCCCTCGAAGACTCCGACACCCGGATGTCCCGGCTCGGCCGCTCCGAGATCACCCTCGGCGAGTTCATCGACCTTGACGAGGCCCTCCGCCGGCTCGCCCTCGTCACGGTCGACGATGTGCAGAACCTCGCCGCCGAACTGGCCGCCGGGCCGCTCTCGATTTCCGCGGTCGGCGCGCTCGACGACGACGTCTTCTCCGCTATCCTGCCGACCGCCGTGAGACCCTGACCAGCACTTTCGATACCAGAACCTTCGACCCCAAATCTTCGACCCCCATGCCGGGGTCCGCACGCCGATGTGCGGCGCCTGACTGAGAGAGATCACCTTGCACCACTACATTTACCTCGTTCGTCACGGTGAGCAGCAGGATGCCGAGCATGGCCTGCCCGACGGGCCTCTGTCTGCCCGCGGTACCCGGCAAGCTCAGCTGATCGCCGAGCGTCTCGGCGGCGTCCCGTTCACGGAGGCCTGGCACTCTCCGCTCCAGCGCGCCGCCGAGACGGCGAAGATCATCGCGCAGCGGCTGCCGGCGCTCACCCCGGTGCCCACGCCACTCCTCTTCGACTGCATCCCCTCCGGAATGGCACCGGAGACGCCGTCGGCCTATGCGCCGTTCTTCGGCGGGGTCACCGAAGCCGACATCGAGGCCGGAAGCGCGCAGATGGGCGACGCTGTGACCGAGTTCCTCCAGCCGCGTCGCGGCGAACGCCACGACCTGCTGATCACGCATAACTTCGTCATCGCCTGGTTCGTGCGCGAGGTTCTCGGCGCCCCGGACTGGCGCTGGATCAGCATCAACCAGGCCAACTGCGGCCTCACCGTGCTGCACCAGAAGCCGGGCCGCCCCTGGACCCTGCTCACCCACAACGACACCGGGCACCTCCCCGTGGAGCTGCGCACCGGCCTGCCGGACCCGCTCCTCTTCTAGGCACGTGGTGTGGGTGCGAGTGCGGGCAGGAAAAAACTAGGCGGTCTCGGCTCCGGCTGCCTTCTGCATGAGGCTCTTGCGATACCAGTTCGTGGCGTTCGGGTTGTCGTTGTATGGCGCGCAGGTCTCGTAGCCCGACCGCGCGTAGAGCGCCCCGGCTGCGGTCAGGCTCGCGTTGGTGTCGAGCACGACCTCGTCGGCGCCGAATTCCCGGGCGCGTCGCTCCAGCTCGGCGAGCAGCGCCTGGCCCCACCCGCGCCCGCGCACCTGCGGCTGCAGCCAGAGATGTTTGATCTCGAAGCGCACCTCGCCGGCCGGCGAGTCCTCGAGCCGACGGATGCCGCCACACCCCACGAACGCACGCTCGGCCGGTCCTTTTTTCTCGCTGACCAGGAGGAACACTCCGAACGGCTGTAGGAACTGGGCCGGATCAGGGAACGTGGTGCGGTACCGGCCCTGTGCAGAGGGGAAGCTGGACTCGCGATCGCTGAAGTACTGGGTGAGCAGCACGATGGAGCCGGCATCCGTTACCGACACATCGCTGAAGGTCGGGGAGGGAGAGTCAGGCATGGCCCAAGGCTAACTCGATGCCCCGCGATTGATAGATTGGATTCATGAAAACACGGGTGGCCATCGTCGGAGTGTCGGGAACGATGGGCCGCTTGGTCTCGGGTCTCGTCGAGCGGTCTGAGGAGTACGAACTCGTCGCCGGCCTGAACTCGAAGAGCGAGCTGGCCGAGATGCTCGGCGCGGAGATCGTCATCGACCTGACCCTGCCCAGGGTCAGCCAGAGCGTGGTCCACTTCGCCGTCGACCACGGCCTTCGGGTACTGGTGGGTACCTCCGGCTGGTCGCAGAACCGGATCGACGCCCTGGCCGGCCGCATCGCCGGGCAGAACGAAGTCGGCGTCGTCATCATCCCCAACTTCTCGATGGGGTCGGTCATCGCGACCGGACTTTCGGTGCTCGTCGCCCGTTTCTTCGATTCGATCGAGATCGTCGAGGCCCACCAGGCCGGCAAGGTCGACTCTCCGTCGGGCACGGCCGTGCGAACCGCCGAGCTGATCGGGAGTGCAAGAGCCGAGATCGGGCCGGTATCGGCGCCGCACACCGACCAGCGTGCCCGCGGCCAGCAGGTGTCGAGTATCCCCGTGCACAGCCTGCGCCTCGAAGGCATGCTCGCCCGCCAGGACGTGATCTTCGGCGGCGCGGGGGAGACCCTCACCATCAGCCACAACACCCTGTCGGCCGCAGCCTACGAACGCGGCATTCTGCTGGCGCTGGCCGCCACCCGCACGGCCGTCGGCGTTACCGTGGGACTGGACCAGATCATTGATCTCGGACTGGGCGGGCCGGCCACAGCCACGACTGCCCAGACGGTCGAGGCCACCGAATGAAGGGCCGCGTCTCTGCGGGTCTGATGGCCCTGTTGCTGGTGTTCTACCTGGTCCTCCTTGGCTGGCGGGCGGTTCTGTTTCTGCAGAGCGGCGAATTCGTCGGCATTGTGATCGGAGTGGCTCTGCTCGTGCTCCCGCTGGTCGGATTCTGGGCACTGGTCGCTGAACTCCGGTTCGGGCGCAACTCCGAGCGGCTTGTGCGCCGGCTCGAGGCCGAGGGGGCGCTCCCCGTCGAAGACCTGACGATTCGTCCGAGCGGGCGTCCCCTGCGGGACGAGGCCGACGCCGAATTCCCGGTCTATCGGGCGGCCGTCGATGCCGCCCCCGAGGACTGGCGCGCCTGGTTCAGGCTCGGCTTGGCCTACAACTCCTCGGGGGACCGCCGTCGGGCCCGCGGTGCCATCCGCACCGCGATCGCCCTCGAGCGCTCCTAGCCCGCAGCGGATGCCGCCGGCCCTACGGGCGGCGCAGCATCCAGGCCACGGCCTCGGCCGCGGTCTTGTGGGCGAAGACGAAACCGTCTTTCTGCAGCAGGTCCGGCACGATCTGCTGATCGGCCAGCAGCAGCGCGCGGGCGGCGTCCTGCAGCGCCAGCGTCAGCACGAATTCCGGCACCGGCACCAGGAACGGACGATGCAGCTCGGCTGAGACCGCACGGATGACATCGTTCGCGGTGGCCGGGGTCGGGCCGACCAGGTTGACCGGGCCTGTCAGCGTCGAGGTGAGCAGGTGCACGAACGCCGCAGCTTCGTCGTGCAGGCTGATCCACGGCCAGTGCTGGGTACCGTGGCCGAGCGGCCCACCCAGACCCAGCTTGACGATCGGCAGGAGCGGTTTCAAGGCGCCGCCCCTGGCGATGACCAGCCCGGTGCGAAGGGTGACCACCCGGGTCGCCTCGGGCGCCCGAGCGGCTTCGGCCTCCCAGGCGCTGGTGACCTTCGCGAGAAAATCCGTTCCGGCGGGGGAGCTCTCGGTGAGCACCTCATCTGGGCGGTCGCCGTAGATGCCCACGGCCGAGGCATTGAGCAGCACGGCCGGCGGTGTCGCCTGCCGGCCCATCGCATCCGTCAGTGTGCGCGTGGCCTGCACGCGCGAGTCGAGGATTTCCCGGCGGTAGGCCTTCGTCCACGGCAGACGCGCGATGGAGGCCCCCGACAGGTTGATTACGGCGTCGACATGGTCAAGGGCGCTCTCGTCCATGCTCAACGCAGCCGGATTCCAGCGGAATTCGTCTGCCCCGCGCGGATCGCGGCGAACCAGCCGGGCGACGGTGTGGCCGGCCGCGCCCAGCTGGGCGCACAGCTCGGTGCCGATCAATCCGGATGCGCCGGAGACGAGAACTCGCATAGTGCGCGGGCCGGGCCTAGGCCAGCTCGGCTTCGATGGTGATCGGGATGCCGGCGAGCGCCTTCGAGATCGGGCAGTTGGCCTTGGCATCCTCGGCGTAGACCGCGAACTCGTCCTCGTTCAGGCCGGGAATCTTGGCGCTGACCAGAAGGTGGCTGCCCACGACGCCGACGCCGGCTTCGAAGGTGACGGCCGCGGTGGTCTGGATGCTGTCCGGGGTGTGTCCGCCGGCGCTGAGGCCGTTGGCCAAGGCCATTGAGAAGCAGGCCGCGTGGGCGGCGCCGAGGAGCTCTTCGGGGTTGGTCGTGTTCGGAGTTCCAACGGACCGGGCCTGCCAGGTGACCGGGAACTCGGCGGCCTTGGAGGAGTCGAGGGTGACGGTACCGCTGCCGGACTTCAGATCGCCGGTCCAGATGGTGGTTGCTTCGCTGGTGAGTGCCATGGTTGTGCCTCCTGAAAGTGAAGCTTCAGCCTAACTGTCGTCTCGGCCCACATGGGGTTCACTCCCAGCCAATGATCAGGAAAGGGGGTGCGGCAGCCGTCAGCTCCCTGCCGCCGGACCGCGCCCGAGAATTCCGGCGCGCACCAGCAGGAGGTAGAGCTGGCAACCGAGGCAGTAGTCGAACACGGCGTTGAGGAACGCCGCGACGAACGCGACGGCGGCGGAGACACCGACCGCGGGCGCCAGCCCGGTCAGACCGAGCACCACGCCGGTCAGGGTGACCAGTAGCCCGACCCCCTGGGCGAAGGTCGGCGGGGCCGCGTGCTCCAGAGCGGCGGGCGGGCCGAGTCGCGGCCGCACGAAGGCCTTGAACAGCACGCCGTAGGGGTGGCGCCCGGCGCCGGCGAATGCACCCCAGGCGAAGAGGGCCGCGAGGATCGTCAGAAGTACGAGGGCGGCGACGGATGCCCCGGTCAGCGAAAGGAACACCACCACCAGGAGCAGAACGGCTGTGATCGCGGCACCGAAGCGTGGTCCGCGCGGGTCAAGGTGGGGACGCTCCCGGCGCACCGCAGGCTGCGGCACGGAGTCAGGGGGCGAGCTGGGCATGGGTGCTCCCGGAGAGGTCGTCGAGCTGCTGGAGGATGCCGGCCCGGCTCGGGACGCCGCCGATCCTGGCACGCACCTGTCCCGCCCCGTCGAGGATGAGCGTGGTTGGGGTCTGCAAGATCCCGAACCGGTTCGCGAGGTCGCGGCGGTGGGTGAGGTCGACGTCCAGGTACGCGACGCCGGGGCGGGACCTGGCCAGGCCGGCGAGGAGCACCTGGGTGCCCGGGCAACGGGCGCAGTGGGCGGTGGAGAACTGCACCAGCGTGGCATTCTGGCCGAACGCAACCCGGCTGCCGACATCCGCCGGAGTGAGCGCGTCCGGCGCGCCCGGGGTGACCTGGGCGGTGTGCCCCTGGCGGGACCGCCAGAACAGGCCCAGCATGGTGGCGCCCACGACGAGAGCCAGCACGAGGCTCAGGGCGGAGATCGGATTCATGCTGCGAGGTTACAAGGACCACAGGCCGGGCGGGCCCGTGTGACGACAGGTTACGCACGGGGGCTGGAGTCGGCGCGTCCGCGCATCCATCGCACGCATCCAGCGGGTATCGTTTACGCGTGTCTGAAATTGAGTTCCGCTCCGATGTAACCGTCGAACTGGTGCGTGCGAGCGCCCACGACTCCGATGTGCTGTTCGCCGCACGGGTGTCGACTCAGGGGGAGCAGACCCTGGCCAAGGCTCTGCTCGAGGAGGCGGACGCCGACGCCGCGAGCAAGGGTGACGCGGGGCTGATCAACTACCTCATGCGCGACCGCCACGGTTCGCCGTTCGAACACAACTCGATGACCTTCTACGTGCAGGCACCGATCTTCGTGTTTCGCGAGTTCATGCGGCATCGCATCGCCTCCTACAACGAGGAATCGGGCCGCTACCGCGAGCTGAACCCGGTCTTCTACGTTCCGGCCGCCACCCGCAACCTCGTGCAGGTCGGCAAACCCGGCGCCTACGACTTCCTGCCTGGCACCGCCGAGCAGGCCGCACTGGTCGACCAGGAGACCCGCTCGGCCTCTGCGCGCGCCTATGCGGCCTACCAACGGATGCTCGAAGCCGGCGTGGCCCGCGAGGTCGCCCGCATCGTGTTGCCGCTCAATATCTTCTCCTCGATGTACGTGACCATGAACGCCCGGTCGTTGATGAACTTCCTCAGCCTGCGCACCAAACGCGAGGGAACCCACTTTCCGTCGTTCCCGCAGCGCGAGATCGAGATGTGTGCCGAGAAGATGGAAGATCAGTTCGCGGCCCTGATGCCGCTGACCTATGCCGCCTTCAACAAGAACGGCCGCGTCGCCCCGTAACGCGGCGTCGCGGCGGTGCACGGGTCAACGCTGACCGCTAACCTGTTTCTCGTGTCTATGTCTCAGAATCCTTTCGGCCAGGTCCTCGTTGCCCTGGTGACTCCCTTCACCGCCGACGGCGAAGTCGACTGGGCGGGCGTGGCCCAGCACATCGACGACGTCATCAACGCCGGAGCCGACGGCATCGTCGTCACCGGCACCACCGGTGAGACGTCCACGCTCACCGACGCGGAGAAGATCCGGCTGGTTGAGGTCGGCAAGGATGTTGCGGCCGGGCGCGCGAAGATCATCACCGGCGGTGGCTCGAATGAGACCGCCCACGCCATGCAGCTTGCCAAGCAGAGTGAGAAGGCCGGCGCCGACGGCAACATGATCGTCACCCCCTACTACAACAAGCCCACCCAGGCCGGAGTGCTCACCCACTTCCGCATGATCGCGGATGCCACGGATCTGCCGGTGATCCTCTATGACATCCCCGGACGCACCGGTATCCCGATCGAATACAAGACGATCCTGCGGGCCGCGAAGCACCCGAACATCCTGGCCGTCAAAGACGCCAAGGGCGACCTTGCCCAGGTCAGTCGCGTGCTCAACCAGACCGACCTGATGTATTTCTCCGGCGACGACCCCAACGTGCTGCCGCACCTCTCGATCGGGGCGACCGGCCTGATCGGCGTCACCGCGAACATCGCCGCCACCCCGTACCGCCAGATGGTCGACGCCGTGAACGCGGGTGACCTGAAGGCGGCCACCGCCGCTCACCAGCAGCTCGAACCGCTCGTGCGCGCCTGCATGACGCACGTCCCCGGCACGGTCGCGGTCAAGTACATCCTGCACGGCCTCGGCCGCATCAACAGCCCGCGTGTGCGCCTGCCACTCGTCGGCCCGGAGGAGTGGGAAGCCGCCCAGATCGAAGACGAAATCGACCTGGTCAAGAACATTCCCGGGGTCGACTTCTCCAACTTCCGCCCGGACCGCAACGCCGCAGCTGGCGGCGCACTGCCCAAGGTCGCCGGAACGACACGCTAACCGCTCCACCGAACCCCGAGGAGGGCCTGTGCCCATCGACGTGTACGACCCGGCCCCGCTCTCCCCGGGAACCCTCCGCATCACGCCGATCGGTGGTCTGGGTGAAATCGGCCGCAACATGACCACGTTCGAGATCGACGGCAAGTTGCTGATCGTCGACTGCGGGGTGCTGTTCCCCGAGGAGCACCAACCCGGTGTTGACCTGATCCTGCCCGACTTCAGCCCCATCCGGGACCGTCTCGACGATATCCTCGCGGTGGTGCTCACGCACGGCCACGAGGACCACATCGGCGCCGTGCCTTACCTGTTGAAGCTGCGCGCGGACATCCCGCTGATCGGTTCCGGCCTGACCCTCGCCTTCATCGAGGCGAAGCTCAAGGAACACCGGATCACGCCATACACGCTGCAGGTCAGAGAAGGCCAGAAGGAACGGCTCGGCCCGTTCAATCTCGAATTCGTCGCCGTCAACCACTCCATCCCCGACGCCCTGGCCGTGGCCATCAAGACCGCCGGCGGCACGGTGCTGCACACCGGCGACTTCAAGATGGACCAGCTGCCGCTCGACAACCGGCTCACCGACCTGCGCGAATTCGCGCGGCTCGGTATCGAGGGTGTCGACCTGTTCCTGGTCGATTCCACCAACGCGGATGTCCCGGGCTTCACCCCCACGGAGCGCTCGATCGGTCCCGTGCTCGACGACGTCATCGCCCGAGCTCCGCGCCGGGTGATCGTGGCCAGCTTCTCCAGCCATGTGCACCGGGTGCAGCAGGTGCTCGACGCGGCCCACGCCAACGGGCGCCGCGTCGCGCTCCTGGGGCGCTCGATGGTGCGCAACATGACCATCGCCGCCGACCTCGGCCACCTGCGGGTTCCGGAGGGGGTGCTGGTCGATTTCAAGAAGGCCGGCAACATTCAGGACGACAAAATCGTCTACATGTCGACGGGCTCGCAGGGCGAACCGATGGCCGTGCTCAGCCGGATGGTCAACCAGGACCACCAGATCGAGGTCGGCCACGGCGACACCGTCATCCTCGCGTCCAGCCTGATCCCCGGCAACGAGAACGCGGTGTACCGCATCATCGACGGCCTGACCAAGCTCGGCGCCACCGTCGTGCACAAGGGCAACGCGAAGGTGCACGTGTCCGGGCACGCCGCCGCCGGCGAGCTGACCTACTGCTACAACATCCTCAAGCCGAAGAACGTGCTGCCCGTGCACGGCGAATATCGGCACCTGGTGGCCAACGCGAAGCTCGCCGTGGAGACCGGGGTGCCGGAGGCGAACGTGCTCCTCGCCGAGGACGGCACGGTCATCGACCTGCGGGACGGCGTGGCTGTCAAGGTCGGCCAGCTCGACCTTGGCTACGTCTTCGTCGACGGGTCCACCGTGGGCGAGATCACCGAGGCCGACCTCAAGGATCGGCGCACCCTGGCCGAGGAAGGCTTCATCTCGATCATCATCGTGGTCGATGCCGCCACCGGCAAGGTGATCGTCGGACCGGAGATCCACGCGAAGGGCTTCGCCGAAGACGACTCCGTGTTCGACGCCGTGCGCCCGAAAATCGCGGCCGCCCTGGCCGAGGCCGCCGAGCACGGGGTGCGTGACCCGTTCGCTCTGCAGCAGATCGTGCGCCGCACGGTTGGCCGCTGGGTGAACACCGCCTTCCGCCGCCGCCCGATGATCGTTCCCCTGGTGATCGAGGCCTGATCTCGCCGTCGGCGGTTGCCGCTGCAGGCATTGTGGCGTGCCTGCGCCCCAAAGTCAGGGGTTCGAAGTACCGTTGATTCATGGCTACGAGCACTAAGTCGAACGGTCGCGCCCGCAGCACGCCTGCGCGGGGCACCCCGGCGCGCAAGCCCGTCGCACGCACCACCGCCCAGAAGACCGTCAAGTTCAAAGCGGTTGAGGTCAAACCCAGCCTGTTCGTGCGGTCGTGGATGGCGCTGGCCCACGTCACCGGGGGCGCCGCCCGCGCTCTCGGCCCCGAGAAACTCTCCAAAGAAGAACGCCGCGACGGCCTGCCCTTCTTTCTCGTGCTCCTGTCCATCGCGGGGGCCGTGATCGAGTGGTTCCTCATCAATAACGCGGTCGCTCAGACTCTCGACGCCTGGAGTTTCGGGGGTCTGTTCGGGCGCGTCGCGTTCGCCCTGCCCGTGATCATGCTGCTCTTCTCGATCTGGTTGTTCCGCAAACCCAGCTCGGTGCACGACAACGGCCGCATCGGCATCGGCCTGTCTCTGCTGCTCGTCTCGGTGTCGGGCCTGTGCCACGTCTTCGGCGGCCAGCCGGCCCCCAGCGACGGCATGGAGACCCTGGCACTGGCCGGGGGTGTCATCGGCTGGATGATCGCCGCGCCGCTGGTCTACCTGACGACATCAATCGGCGCGACCATCGTCGTCATCCTGCTGCTGGTCCTGAGCCTCTTCATCATCACCAAAACCCCGCCCAACCGCATCGGCGAGCGCAGCCGCGAGCTCTATGCCTGGCTGTTCGGCGCCCAGCTCCCCGATCCCGAGGAGCGCGCCGCGGCCAGGGAAGCGAAGCACGAGAAGGCCGTTCAGGTCGAACTGGACGGGGTTGACGATGTCGACGAGGAAGCCGGTGCTCTGCCCTGGTGGCGCCGCAACACCAGCAAGCGCGAGGAAGACCCGGACTTCGGCGGGGCGCTGGGCACCGAGCACGGCGCCGGTTCGGGCTCTGCCGACCCCAGCACGGCCGGCCCCAACGGCGCCGACCCGCTGCGCACCCTGCTCGGCGGCGACAAGCGGGGGAGCTTCGACACCGCGCTGGAGACGACGCCGAAGCCCCCGAGCGCCAGTCAGGACCACTACGGCACCGAGGTGCTCGAAGACCTACTCCGGGCCGAAGACGCCATCAAGCGTTTCACGGGCGCGATCGACCTGCCGAAGGGCTCGTCGACCGGGCTCCAGGCCGACGATCAGACGGACCTGACCGAGGTGCTCACCGGTTTCGGCGAACTCGGTCCGGCCGCGGCCGGCGAGGCCGCCGGTTCGGCCGATGCCCCGCCGGCCGTCGTGCCCCCGGTTGCACCTGCGTCTGATCAGCCAGCGGCACCGTACCTGCTGCCCTCGTCCACGACCCTCACGAAAGGCCCCCCGGCCAAGGCCCGCTCGGCGGCCAACGACGAGATCGTCAAGTCCATCACCGAGGTGCTGAGCCAGTTCCAGGTCGACGCGAAGGTCACCGGGTTCTCCCGCGGTCCCACCGTCACCCAGTACGAAATCCAGCTCGGCCCCGGCGTCAAGGTGGAGCGGGTCACCGCGCTGAGCAAGAACCTCTCCTACGCCGTCGCCTCAAACGAGGTGCGCATCCTGTCGCCCATCCCGGGCAAGAGCGCCATCGGCATCGAGATCCCCAACACCGACCGCGAAATCGTCACCCTCGGTGACGTGCTTCGCTCCTCGGCGGCCACGAACAGCATCCACCCGATGACCATCGGTGTCGGAAAAGACGTCGGCGGCGGTTTCGTGCTCGCCAACCTCGCCAAAATGCCTCACCTCCTGGTCGCCGGTTCGACCGGGTCCGGCAAGTCCAGCTTCGTGAACTCCATGATCACCAGCCTGCTCATGCGGGCAAAGCCGAGCGACGTGCGCATGGTGCTGATCGACCCGAAGCGGGTCGAATTGGCTGCCTACGCCGGGGTCCCGCATCTGATCACGCCCATCATCACCAGCCCGAAAAAGGCCGCTGAGGCGCTGCAGTGGGTGGTGAAGGAGATGGACATGCGTTACGACGACCTGGCCAGCTTCGGATTCCGCCACATCGACGACTTCAACAAGGCCGTCGTCAACAACGAGATTGTGCTCCCGGCCGGCAGCGCCCGCAGTCTGAAGCCGTATCCCTATCTTCTGGTCGTCGTCGACGAGCTCGCCGACCTGATGATGGTGGCCCCACGCGACGTCGAAGACTCGATCGTGCGCATCACGCAGCTGGCCCGCGCCTCGGGCATCCACCTCGTGCTCGCCACCCAGCGGCCCAGTGTCGACGTCGTGACAGGTCTGATCAAGGCGAACGTGCCCTCCCGCCTCGCCTTCGCCGTGACCAGCGTCACCGACTCCCGGGTCATCCTCGACCAGCCCGGTGCCGACAAGCTGATCGGGCAGGGTGACGCCCTGTTCCTGCCCATGGGAGCCTCCAAGGCCATCCGTGTGCAGGGGGCCTGGGTGAACGAGGCCGAAATCGAACGCGTCGTCAAGCACGTCACCCTGCAGGCCCGCCCCGACTACCGGCCGGACGTCTCCATGGTCGCCCCCCGCAAAGAGATCGACTCCGACATCGGAGACGACCTCGAGGTGCTCCTCGCCGCGGCGGAGCTGGTGGTGTCGACCCAGTTCGGGTCTACCTCGATGCTGCAGCGCAAGCTTCGGGTGGGCTTCGCCAAAGCCGGTCGTCTGATGGACCTGCTCGAGTCCCGCGAAATTGTCGGTCCCTCCGAGGGGTCGAAGGCGCGCGACGTGCTCGTCTCCGTGGAACAGCTTCCCGGAGTGCTCGCCCTGCTCCGTGGCTCCGACGCCGAGCACCACGCCGCCACCGCCAGTGCTCAGGCGGCCGCTGCCCGCGAGTCCGATACACACCAGACGTCGGGCCCGCCTGATCCGCGTTACGCCGACGATCCGGTCGCCAAAATGTCGCAGGGGTACCCTGAAGAAGACGCATCCCCCGATGAAGA
>Ga0136639_10000107_pt1 | contig 23902 bp, 21 predicted proteins | sample AntDrymUQ8592106_2_FD_113739 | JGI IMG/M metagenome (GOLD analysis project Ga0136639, IMG submission 113739) | Polar desert sand microbial communities from Dry Valleys, Antarctica - metaG UQ859 (21.06) | ecosystem: Environmental > Terrestrial > Soil > Desert | place: Antarctica: Dry Valley...
ACGAGCTGGACGAGCGGGGTGCTCTTGACGGTTTTAATACGGAAAAACATCCGGTGCCAAGATGACGGGCTGCCGACAAAAAACAAGAAATATCTAAAAAATTAGGCACTACAAACGAGGCCCCGGAAAATACGACTATTGATTATCAACGAATTATATTATTGGCATGGCCGAATTTGCCCCGCAAACGCCTGAAAACCGCCTCGATTTTGAGTGCTTTAAGAAACTTGGGCTAATCTGGCCTCCAAGAAAAAGCCCCGGCCTCTTGCGAGGACGGGGCTTTGTGGGATCTAGCGGTGGCTTACTTGGCGGCGCGCTCAGCAGCGAGCTTGTCCGCGGCGTTCTTGATGACTTCCTCCGCGATGTTGCGCGGGCATGGGGCGTAGTGGCTGAACTCCATGGAGAACTGGCCACGGCCTGATGTCATCGAGCGCAGGTCGCCGATGTAGCCGAACATGTCGCTGAGGGGAGCATCGGCCTTGATGCGAACGCCCGTTGGGGTCGGCTCTTGGCTCTTGATCATGCCGCGGCGACGGTTGAGGTCGCCGATGCAGTCGCCGACGTGGTGCTCAGGGGTGAAGACGTCGATCTTCATGATCGGCTCGAGGATCTGCGGACCGCACTTCTTCATCGTTTGACGATAAGCGGCCTTGGCAGCGATTTCGAAGGCAAGGGCCGAGGAGTCAACCGCGTGGGTGCCGCCGTCGACGAGGGTGACCTTGAAGTCCAAGCAAGGATAGCCGGCAAGCACCCCCTTGTCCTTGGAGTTGCGGAAGCCCTTTTCCACGGCTGGAATGTATTCCTTAGGCACGTTGCCGCCGACAACCTTGGATTCGAAGATGAAGCCGCCGCCGACCTCATCTTCGCCAACTGGCTCGATGATGTAGTCGATTTTGGCGAACTGGCCGGAACCGCCGGACTGCTTCTTGTGAGTGTAGGAGTCCTCGACGCGCAGCGTGATGGATTCACGGTAAGCGACCTGCGGCTTGCCGACCTCCACCTCGACCTTGTGGGTGCGCTTGAGGATGTCCACCTTGATGTCCAGGTGGAGTTCGCCCATGCCCTTGAGAATCATTTCGCCGGTTTCAATGTCGGTTTCGACGCGGAACGACGGGTCTTCCTGGATCATCTTGCCGATGGCATTGCCGAGCTTTTCAGCGTTGGCCTTGTCCTTGGGCGCAACGGCGATCGAGATCACCGGATCCGGGAACACCATTGGCTCCAGGGTCGCAGGGTTGTTCTGGTCGCAAAGCGTGTGACCAGTCTGAACGTTCTTCAAACCAACCAGCGCAACGATGTCACCGGCTTGGGCCTGGTCGACTTCGGTCCGGTCGTTGGCATGCATCTCAACCATGCGGCCGATGCGCTCTGTCTTGCCAGTGAACGAGTTGAGGATGGTGTCGCCCTTTTTGATACGGCCCGAGTAGATGCGGGTGAAGGTCAGCGCACCGTACTTGTCATCCATGATCTTGAATGCCAGCGCGCGCAGCGGCGCGTCGGCCGTCACGTGAGCCACTTCGCCGGTCGGGTTCCCTTCAAGGTCCACTTCTTCCTGCGGAGCGACGTCCAGCGGGCATGGCAGGAAGTCGACGACAGCGTCGAGCAGCGGCTGCAGGCCCTTGTTCTTGAAGCTTGATCCGCAATAGGTTGGGAAGAAGCTCAGGTTCACGCAGCCCTTGCGGATGCAGCGCTTCAGAGTGGCGATGTCTGGCTCGATCCCGTCAAGGTACTTTTCCATCACGTCGTCGTCTTGTTCGACGGCGGTTTCGATCATGTCGGCGCGGTATTTTTCGACTTGGTCGACCATGTCGGCTGGGATTTCTCCCACCTGGAAGGCTTCGGGAAGGCCCGACTCATCCCAGATGTAGGACTTGCGCTCAAGCAGGTCGACCACCCCGACAAACTCGCCTTCCGTGCCGATCGGCAGGACCATGACCAGCGCCTTGGCACCAAGGACCGTCTTGACCTGGTCAACAACCCGGTAGTAGTCCGCGCCGATGCGGTCGAGCTTGTTGACGTAGATGATGCGGGAAACTTTTGAATCGTTGGCGTAGCGCCAGTTGGTTTCCGACTGTGGCTCAACGCCGCCGGAGCCGCAGAAGACGCCAACGCCGCCGTCGAGCACCTTCAGGGAGCGATACACTTCGATGGTGAAGTCAACGTGTCCGGGGGTGTCGATGATGTTGAACTGGTAGCCCTTCCAGAAGCACGAGGTGGCTGCCGACTGGATGGTGATGCCGCGCTCGGCTTCCTGCTCCATGAAGTCCATGGTCGATTCGCCGTCATGGACTTCACCCAGCTTGTGGATCTTTCCGGTGAGCTTGAGAATGCGCTCGCTGGTGGTCGTTTTGCCCGCATCAACGTGAGCAAAAATGCCGATGTTGCGGTATTTGGTTAGGTCCTTCATGGTCTTTAGTGGGTGGAGAGATCTCTCGCGTGGGCGAGTCAGCTAGCGCAGACTCCCCCTTTGGGCAACTCCCGGTTTGGTAAAAATCAGCAATTGGCGAATTTCAGCGCCCAAACACACCCGAAACCGGCGTGCTGCGGGCGAACTCGGGGGCGGCGGCGGCGCTGCAGGTGAGGGCCACGGCCGGGGTGATGATGCGGGTGGTTAGCGGAGCTGGCCGCGGGCGCGGAGTTGCTTGAGGATTTCGGACAGCTCGGCAACGCGCTCGGGCATATGTTCGTAGAGGTTGTGTTGTTGGGCGAGGTCGCTGTCGAGGTTGTAGAGTTCGCCCGGTTGGTCGTGCGGTTGGTAGCCGTTTGCGGTGTTGAACCACTCGGGGACCGGGGTGCGTGCGCCAGACTTGGTGTTGATGAGCAGCCAGTGGTGGTGGCGCAGGGCGTAGGCGTAGGCGTAGGCGTTGGGGTTGGTGTTGTGGACAATGCTGTGGCGCGGGCTCGGCGCATTGTCCTTCCAGACCGGCAGCATGTCGTAGCTGTCGTGGGCGCAGTTGGGTGGGACGGTGGCACCGGCAGCGGCGGCGAGGGTGGCAAAAAGGTCGACCTGGCTGGTGAGGGCGGGGCTAACAACGCCGGGTTTGATCACGCCGGGCCATTTGACGAGGAACGGGACCCGGTGGCCGCCTTCGTAGAGGTCGCGCTTGAGGCCGCGGAGCGGTCCGGAGCTGCGGTGGTTCAAATAGCGGATGCGCGGGTAGGCGTAGTGGTTCGGCGCCGTTGTCGGCGGTGAACATGACCAGGGTGTTTTCGGCAAAGCCGTGGTCGCTGAGGGCCTTGAGGACGGCACCGGCGATGGCGTCGGATTGGACGATAAAGTCGCCGTAGGCGCTGCACGCCAAGATCGCCAAAGCCCATGTCGTCGGCGTAGATGATGACGATGTTAGGCTTGGCCGGCTCCGCGGCGGTGGCCGGCGAGGATGTTAGAAGCGCCAGCGCCAGGCATGAGGCGGTGGTGATGGATGAGGAGAATGCGGCCATGGTTGGGGGGATACGCGGCAGCGCGGGGGGAACTCTCAGGTGGTGGGGCCGGCGGCGGGGTAGATCCGGGTGGCGGTGGTGGGTTTGAAGAGGTTCTTCCGGCACATGGCGACGCGCGGGCTGTTGTTGGGCGGTTGTTGGGGGCGCGGTCGAGCGTTGTTGGGGGAGTGCTGTGGGCCGAAAAAAAGGCCCCGGCCGGATTGGCGCGGGACCTCGAAGGGGGATCTTAGAGCTCCTCAGGGAGTCAAAAGGTCGATCAGGGAGATCAGGCCCATGACGCGGCGCTCGGTTGGGTGCACCCGGACCAGCTGGCCGTCAATGAGGTAGTAGCGCGAGTCGTCGCCCCGCGGCAGGCGTCCGCGCATGTCATCGGGCAGCGGAATCATCGAATCCCAATAGGCGTCCTCAAGCATGCTGCCAGGAACAAACTTGTCTCTCCAGCCTTCCGGCAGCGGCTTGCCATCGCGCAGACGCTTGGCAAGCCCAGGAGGCAGATTCATCGGTTCATCGCGGTAGGGCAAAAAATACTCGCGGAAAAGCGGGTAGTCCTCGTCGCGGAACGAGCCCTTCGCGCGCTTGGCGTACTTGGCGAAATCCTTGTTCCCGTGGTCGGCCTTGCCGGCGTGGTCGGCCTTGCCGTGGTCTTTCCCGACATGGCCTTGGCCACCGTTGCCGGAGTTGCCCTTGTCGCCGCCGCCCTTGGCAGAGTTGCCCTTGTCGGCACCGCCGTTGCCGGGGTTGCCCTTCTCGGCCTTGCCTTGGCCGCCTTTGTCGCCGCCTTTGCCGCCGGGATCGGCCATCAGGGGCGACATGGCTAGCAGGCCGGCGCCCGCCCCGAGTAACAAATATTTTGTTGTCATGGGCTAACATACACCCGGCCGGCCGCGGCGCGGGTTTATTTTCAGGAATCGCGAAATGACCCATGGCGGGACCCATGGCGGCACCCGCGGCATCGGTTAGCGTTAGACCACGTCGAACGCGGCGGCCTGTTCCGGGGTGAGTTCGACGCAGGTCCACGGCAGGCCGAACTCGGTGAGTGCGGCCATGAAGGGATCCGGGTCATTTTGCTCCATGTTCCAGACGCCGGGTTTGAGCCAGAGGCCCTCGGCGACAAGCTTGGCACCGATCATGGCGGGCACGCCGGTGGTGTAGGAGATGCCCTGGGATCCGACCTCGGCGTAGCACTCCTCGTGGTCGCAGATGTTGTAGATGTAGATTGCCTTGTCGCGGTTGTCCTTGCGTCCGCGGATGATGTTGCCGATGCAGGTTTTCCCCTTGGTGGTCTTGCCGAGGTCGCCCGGATCGGGGAGGACCGCCTTGAGGAACTGCAGCGGGATAATCTCCCGGCCCTCGTACATCACCGGGTCAATCCGCGTCATGCCGACGTTCTGGAGCACCTCGAGGTGTTTCAAGTAATTTGCCGAGAAGCTCATCCAGAACTGGGCCTGGCGCAGCGTCGGAATGTGGCGGGTAAGCGACTCGAGCTCCTCATGGTACATCCGGTAGATGTTGAAGCGCCCGACGCCTTCCGGACACTCAAACGCGCGGTGCAGCGACATCGCCGGGGTCTCGACAAAGCCGTTGCCCTCCCAGTGGCGTGACGGCGCGGTGACCTCCCGGATGTTGATCTCCGGGTTGAAGTTCGTGGCAAAGGCCCGGCCATGGTCCCCGCCGTTGACGTCAATGATGTCCAGGTACTGGATCTCGTCAAAATGGTGCTTGAGCGCCCAGGCGGTGAACACGTTGGTCACCCCGGGGTCGAATCCGCTCCCTAGCAGCGCGCACAGCCCCGCCTCCTTGAAGCGGTCCTGATAGGCCCACTGCCACTTGTACTCGAACTTCGCTTCGTTCGGCGGCTCGTAGTTGGCCGTGTCAATGTAATGCGCGCCGGTCTTCAAACAGGCGTCCATGATTGCTAGATCCTGATAGGGCAGGGCCACGTTGATCACCAACTCAGCCCCCACGGCCTTGATCAGCGCCGCGGTCTCCACCGCGTTGTCCGCGTCCACCCCGGCGGTGGCGATCCGCACGCCCGTGCGCTCCAGCACGCTCGCTGCGATGGCCTCGCACTTGCTCACCGTGCGCGAGGCCAGGGTGATGGTCTTAAACGTGCCACACGCCTGCGCGCACTTGTGGGCGACGACGCTGCCGACTCCGCCGGCGCCAATGATAAGGACGTTCTGCATGGTTTCTATCTCTCTGTTAGGAGCCCGCCCCGGATTGGGGCAAAATCGCCCGGCTGGCAAGGATTTCCCGGCCGCGCGGAGGTTCCCGGGGACTTTCTGCGAGATTGGAGGAAAAATCCCGACAACTTTTCTTTTGTGTGGCGTTTTAATCCCGTAGATCCGTGCCTAGCGCAACGCCATCCCCACCCATGAAAGTCAGCCAAGTCAGCCAGTTCAGCACCCTCCGCCGCCAAGCATCCCGCGTTAGAAGCGGTTATACGCTGTTGGAAATGGTGATCGTCATGGCCATCATTGCGCTGATCATTGGTGGCGCGATCACCTACATGAACAAGATTGTCTCCGGTGGCGAGCGGCAGCGGGTGACGACGGACATCAAGAGTTTCGACAACGTCCTGTCGGTCTACAAGATGAACAACGGGAGTTATCCGACGACCCAGCAGGGATTGGCGGCCTTGGTGGTGCGCCCGACGACCGCGCCGCAGCCGAAGAAATGGTCGCAGTTGATGAGTAAGGTTCCGACCGACCCGTGGAACGAGGAATATCTGTACCGCAACCCGGGATCGAAGGATCCGAGCAGCTACGAGGTCTACACGAAGGGTCCCGACCGGCAGGTGGGAACCGACGACGACATCAGCAGTCAAGATCCCGAATAATTCCGGTTCATGCAGAACACCAGCCCCCGGAAGGCACGTGGGGGCTGTTGGCGGCTCCCGCGGCGGGCTGGGTTTACCCTGTTGGAGGTTGTTATTGTCCTTTGCCTGGCAGCATTGATTGTGGGCGGGAGCATCGGGATCATGAGCGGGAGGTCCAGCGAGAAGCGCTTGGTGGAGGTGTCCGGGCAGCTTGAGGACCTGGCGCGGCGGGCGCGGACCATCGCGGTGGTGCAGCAGACGTCCTATGTGGTGGCGCTGACGGAGAAGGGTTTTTTCCTCCATCCGTGGGTGGAGGATGGACTTGACGAGGCGCAGTTGGCGGAGCTTGACCTGCAATCGGCGGAAAGCGGCGTGAAGCGCAGGCCGGTGCGCGCCGCGGTTTTGTTGGATGAGGAGTTCACCTTTGAGGTGATGCGCTGGGGGACGAACCGTTGGAGCCCGCTCTCGCGCGGCGCCCGCCATGTGTGGCGGTTTGACCCTAACGGGCTGTGCGAGCCGATCACGGTGAAGTTTGAATTTCCCGACGGATGGATCCAACAGGAATACCATCCGCTGACGGCAAGCGTGCGAGAGGAGGAAATGGAGGCCCGATGAGAAGGACTCCTCAGAGGCGGGCGCAGGGAGGCTTCCTGCTGTTGGAAGTGATCATTGCGATGACATTTTTTTGCATTGTGGTGCTTTCCCTGGTGGTTGCCTTGCAGCGCACGGCGAAGGCGGCGGAGATTGCCCGCGAGGAGGTGAAGCTTAGCCGGATCCTTGAGAGTGCGATGAAGGAGGCGATTTCCGTGCCGGTGCTCGAGGAGGGGACCACCACCGCGGTCATCGACGAACTGAAGCTCGAGATTGACACCGTTGTTGAGGCCATGGAACTGGAGAACCAAGACGGGCAGATGCTGCAGGGGATGTTTCGGATCAAGGTGATGGCGCTGATGCCGAAAGACGGCGAGTGGCAGGTGGAACGCACGGCGGAGACCTACCGGTACGCCCAACTTTATCAGCCGCAATGAGGACGGGGGATTTTGGGCAAGCGCGGCGGCGGCAGGGTGGCTTCACGCTGTTGGAGTTGGTGATTGCGATGATGCTGCTGAGCACCTTGGTGGCGATGATTTTTGGCACCGCGCAGAGCGCGTTGAGCCTGAGCAACGCGGTGACGAGCCACCAGAAGGACGCGATGACCGAAGCGGCGTTTTTTGAGCTGCTTGACCGGCAAATCGGCGACCTGCCGGGGAATGCGCGCCTGAAGCTAACGTGCATGGAGACAAGTGCCCAATACTTGTCTGACCTGACGATCCAGAACGCGCCCTTGTCGTTTTCCTGGGGCGGCTCGCAGATTGTGCCGATGACCGTGAGGCTCTCAACGGTGAAGCGCAGCGATGGACTGCTCAACATCGTCCTAAGGTACTATGATGTGGAGCTTTTGAGCGCGGCGGAGACCGGCACGAAGGAGCCTGACCCGTTTGCCGAGGTCGTTCTGCTCAGCGAGGTGGGCCTGTTTGAATGGCGCCTGCTCGATGGCCGCTCCATGGAGTGGCAGTATGACTGGGACGCTCAGGGGCGCCTGCCGCTGCAACTCGAGCTCGTCATGAGACAAGGAGCGGATGGCCCGAACGTCCGCCACGTCCTGTGGATCGTTCCCAAGCAGAACCCCGAGGTGATGATGCGCCAGCTTGGCGGCGGTGGGGGCGCCGGGGACGGCCCGGGCGGCGGCGTCGAGGTGCCTGGGGGCGTCGAGGTCCCTGGGGGCGGCCCGGCAGGCGGCGGCAATGGCGGTCCCCGCGGCGGTGGCGGTGGCGGTGGTGGGGCACCTATACCGGGAGGCGGAGAATGAGAGGCAAGTCGATCATTCCCAAGGCCAAGCCGTGTGGCTCCGCCCTTGTGCTGGTGTTTTGGATCGTGGCGATCCTGGGGCTGGCGGTGTTTGCCGCCGTGCGCATTGTCGCCTTTGACCTTGAGGTGGTTTCCTCGCAGGTCCAGGGATCGCGGGCCAAGCACTTTGCGGAGATGGGCATTGCCATCGGTGCCAATCCTGCCGTGGAGCGCGATGACCCGCTGCTCAAGGGGACGCTCGATGAGTCCGGCGAGGGCTACTCGGTGCAGCTCCGCTCGGAAGCCAATCGCTTGAATTTAAACGCGATTCTGCTGCGCGACGACAAATCTCTGTTGCGCTCCTTGTTTGTCGACTGGGGCATGAAACTCGATGATGCGGAAGACACGGTCGATGCCCTGGCGGACTGGATCGACCAGGATGACGAGGTGGCCTTGAATGGCGCGGAATCCAACTATTACAAAAACCTTGGCCGCCTCAACCAGCCATTCAATCGGCCGTTTTACAATCTAGGCGAGGTCCGGCTGGTCCGCGGCATCGAACTCCTCGAGCGGCTCAACCCTGACTGGCAAGAAGCCTTTACCCTTTGGAGCTCTGGCGCGCTTGACGTGAATGAGGCTGCGCCCGAACTGCTTGCCGCGGCCGCGGAGGTGTCCTACGACCGTGCAGCTGCGGTCATTGATGCGGTGCTTGGACCCGATCGTCTGCGCGACACTGAGGACGATGTGCGGTTCAATGACCTTGAAGAGGTGCTTGATCTCCTCAACGTGCCGGACATCATGCGCCCCATTGTTACGCCTAGGCTCACCTTAAATGATACGACGACAAGAATCGAGAGCACTGGCCGATCCGGCTCGGCTGCCCGCAAGGTCACCCTCATTGTGCGCAATCGCACGGGGCGGCCTGCCATCTTGGACAAATTCGAGGAGGTTCTCCCATGAGTAGCAAAACCGGGCGTCAACTTATTGCTCCAGGAGCGCATGGCTGGGAGGTCTGGGCTGCGGAAGCGGACTCTGCGCTGCAACGTGTTGCGGGCGGGCTCGTTGCGCGTCCTGGCGACTTGAAGGATCTAGGTGCCGGGGAAACCCTGCTGCTCTTCCCGGTGCGCGACGTGATCGCCATGCCGTTCAAGGTGCAGACTGCCGATGCTTCTCTTTATGAGGATTTAGCAGGCTTGCACATCGAGCGCCTCGGCGTCCGGGTCGATCCTCTCGGTGGCCAGCTTACCGACCAGTTCCTGATTGAATCCAGCGCCGAGCAGGCGAGCCTGTTGGCCGTGGCGTTGACGCCTCCGGTCGATGGCTTCATGCCGGCGCGGCCGGTGGGAGCCTTTGATTTGACGGCGCGGTGCCTGCCGTTGGTGGACGGGAAAGTCACCGTTTGGCAGGAACTGGGCCGCTGGGTCTTCGCAATCGCCAGCGGCGGCAAGCTCCTCTACTGCCAGGCCACCGGGGCGAGCGATGAATCTCCCGCCGAGCTGGTCGCGACGGAAATCCGCATGGCCTTGACGCAGTTGATGTTGCAGGGGTTTTCAGTGCCCCTCGCCGGCGCTGTCGTTTGGCTTGAATCGGGCAGCGACGCCACCGGCAAGACCGAGGCTCTTGAGCAGGCGTTGTGCGCTCCGGTGGAAGCCGCGGTGCGTCCGGCTCCGGCCTGGCCGTTGCCGCCGTCGCGCTTGCTGCCCGCCGATGTGCGCGCCGAGCGCGAAGCGCGCCTCCAGCGGCAACGCAAGCGCGCCGTGATCGGTGCGGTGGCGGCTGTGTTCATCGGCGTTTGCGCCTGGCTTGGCTATGAGCTTTGGAAAGACGTCGAGCAACTCGAGGATCTACAGGCCCGCGCCGAGGCCATCGGGCCGGACGCCGAGGCTTATCGCCTGCACCAGGAGAAGTGGGCCGAGCTGGCCCCGGTCATTGATAAAGACCAATGGCCCATTGAGATTATCTTCCGTGCCATCAGCCAGGTTCCTCCCGGAGGGCTGCGCATCACCCAAGTCGTCGTGCAAGGCGGGGAAATCCGCCTCACAGGCGAGGCCGGTGACACGGAGGTTCCCAGCAAGTTCGACAAGTCGCTGACCCGCAGCAGCGAGCTGGCCGGCTACCAGTGGCAAAACCAAAATTTGACGCAAAAAAACGGCGGCATGTGGGGCTTCACCTTCATCGGCACGCCCGCAACCACCTCCAGTCAGCCATGAATGATCGGGAAAAACGTTTATTCTTGTTCCTCGCCGTCATCGTCGTGGGGATTGGCGCTTTGTTTGGCTACAAATCCTACGCGAACTACCGCGCCAACATCCACACCCAGATGGAGGCCGCGAAGTTGACCCTCAACAACGCCGAGGACTTCCTCGTCCTGCGCGAGCAGGCCGCCGAGCAACTCGCCTTTCTTGAGCGCAGCGAACCGGAGCCGAGGGCCATTCAGGACGTCAAGCCCGCTGTCATGCAGTTCGCCACCAAGAGGGCGGAGGACTTGGGGCTCACCGTCCTCTCGCCTGGCTTTCTGGACGCTGAGCAGGGCGAGCGGCATTATGCACGCGTCCGGGTGCGCATGACGGTCACTGGCACGGAGGAAGCCTTTTATCGCTGGCTCCATGAGGTTCAATCACCTAATGACTTCCGCACGGTCTTCTCGATCGATATGATCACGATGCGCGACGATAATACGAAGATTTATTGCGTCGTTGTCCTTGAACAATGGTTTGTCCCTGAGCCATCCCCCTCCTAAACCGTATGCTGAACCCTTCCGGATTGATTACTTTGGCCCTCGCCTTGGGCTTGGGTCTATGCGCCTCCGTGCAGGCGGATGAGCCGCGGCAACTCCCCTTGAGCCGCTACTCGCCCTTGTGGAGGAACTCCTTCATGACCACCAAGCCAGTGGTCGTGGAAACTGGCCCAGGACCCGGTGCGCTTGATGAGTGGGCTCTGGGAGGGATCTCCGAGGTCAGTAATGGATTCCTGCTCACCCTGTTCAATCGGACCAATCCGCAGGAAAGGCGCATCATCGAGCCAAGCAACCCGGGCGGCTTCGAGGTCATCCAGGTGCGCCGCGTGGCTAACAACTACCTGGCCACCGAGGTGGAGCTGCGTTACAAGAACCAGACCGGCTGGGTTCGCTACGAGGAGGCCATGTTGGCCATCAAGCCCACCGTGCAACAGCCTCAGGGCCGCCAGGAAGGCCAACGCGACCCGCGCGATCCACGCAACAACGGCCGCGACCCACGGGGGCAGCAGGCCCAGCAGCCGCAAGTTCCCCAGGCCCCACAAAACGGCGAACGCCGCTCCAGGGAGCGCACCGTGCCCACCGCGCCAACAAGCGGCTCGTCGCGTCGCTAAGACACCCTTTGTTTTCATTTTCACCGCTCACGACCCCATGAAATTCTCGCTCCCGTCCTTCCTGTTAGCCGCGCTGATGGCTTCCGCAGCAGCCCAGAATGAGGTTCCTCAAGTGCCGCCGCTACCGGAGGGTGTTGAGGTTCCTGATGTCGGTGCGCCGCCGCTGCCAGGTGGACCAGAAGGGCCTGATGGCCCCGTGGCGCCAGGGCGGCCGGTTTTGGAGCCGGTGGTGCCAGCGGTCCCCGTGCCACTTGCGCCCGCGGATCCATCCGTTCCGATCTTGGAGCGCCAAATCAAGGAGCGCCTCGAGTATCCCAAAGCGGACGGCAACATGGTCGCGGCCATTTATCGCCAGCTCACCGGCGAGCGCGTGATTGTCGCCTCTTCTGCCGTGCCCGTGGAAGTGAGCTTCATTCAGGATCCTCCGCTTACTCACGGTGAGGCGGTCGAGCTCCTCAAAAAGACCGCTTTATTGGAAGGCTTAGTGTTTGTCCCCAGCGGTGATGGCGTCGTCAAGCTCGTCCTGGCTACCGCGGGCATGAACCCTCGCCAGGCCGCCTTGCCGGTCATCATCAACAGGAATGACCTGCCGGAGGGCGACGAGGTGGTCACCTTCGTCATGACCCTCGACTTCATCAAGCCTGAGGAGTTGGTGAACACCTTTGTTAAAGTCATCGGCCAGTTCGGCCCTTACGGTTCGATCGCCGCCGTGCCGAATGCCTCCGCGGTGGTCATCACGGAGAACTCCGCGCTTATCCGCTCGCTTCTGGATCTCAAAGCCCAGATCGATGTGCCTTCCTCCATGGTCGTCAAGAGGATGGTGAAGGTCAATTTCGCCGACGTCGAAACCCTCGCCGAGACCCTCAACCAAATTTTAAACGCCCAACAAACCCAGCAAACCTCCGCCAGCGTCCAGCGTGAGCGCGCTCCGGAGCAGCCACGCGGTGGGGGTGGCGAAAACAATGGCGCTCCTCAAATCCAAGGTGCCGATGGCTCTTCCTCCAGTTCCGCGGGCGAAAGCACCCCGGTTCAAATCGTCCCTGAGATCCGCACCAACCGGATCTTCGTCCTCGGCCGTCCCGTCGACGTCAAGTACGTCGAAGAACTCATCGCTGAGTTCGACATCGCCACCGATCAGCGCAACTTCCTGCGCCGCAGGCTGGCCTACCTGTCCGTCAGTGACTTCCTGCCCGTCGCCCAGAGTGCGCTTGAGCGGACATTTGGTGCCTCGGCAAGCGGCCAGCAGGGGGGGGGGCGCACCGGCGGGACCCGTGGGGGGAGCAATCAGGGGCAGGCGGCACCGTCGCAACTCAATGCGGGCAACACCGGTGCGGGCTCGCGTAATAACACAGGCGGATCAAGATCAGGTGCCGGTGGCGCTGGTGGCGGTGCTGGCGGTGCTGGCGCTGGTGGCGTCGGCGGCGGGTCGCTTGGCTCGCCGGAGTTAAGCATCGCGCCGGAGCCAATCGTGGTCGGGCGTACCTTGCTGGTGGCTGACAATATTACCAACAGCATCGTGGTGCAGGGCCCGCCGGCAAGCGTGGAAGCGATCAATGAGCTTCTTGATCAGCTGGATGTGAAGGCGGACCAAGTGATGATTTCCACGGTCTTCGGCCAGCTCTCGTTGCAGGACGACCTGGATTACGGCGTCGACTTGCTCGCTTCCATCGGCGAGGGCGCCCGACGAGGTGTGGCGGCGCAAAACCGCAACGGGACCACCGGTTTGCCTGACCCGCTGGGCCTGACCAATCCGTCGTTGTTTCCAAGCGCGGGTGGCCTGAATGTCTATGCTCAGATTGCGGGGGATTTCTCCGCCTACATCCAAGCGCTCCAGACCACCGGACGCTTCAACGTCATCTCGCGGCCGACGATTTTCACCGGCAACAACCAGACCGGCACCATCTCCTCGGGTCAACGCATCGCAGTGCCTACCAACGTCTTCAACGGCGGCAACAGCGGCAACGGCGTCACCCAAAGCACCAACATCGAATACCGCGACGTGGTCCTGAGCATGGAGGTCCGTCCGCTGGTGAATTCCGACAAGGAAATCACCATGAGCATCAACCTGCTTAATGATGAGATCGTCGGCAGCCAACTCATCGATGGCAACGACATCCCCACCATCGGCACGCGCGCTCTGAGTACCACGGTGACCATCCCTAACAACGCCACGGTGGTTCTTGGCGGTCTGATCACCAAGAGCGACCGCAACTCGGTGAGCGGCATCCCGATCCTCAGCAGCATCCCGCTGCTGGGCAAGTTCTTCTCGACCACCAGCAAGGCCACGGAGCGCTCGGAACTGCTGATTTTCATCCAGCCGAAAATCGTCAACAGCTCCGGAAGCCTGTTGGATGCGCAGTTGGACATCGACAGCCGCTATGAGATCTCCGATGGCGTGCGCGTCTTCAGCGACGGCCAAGGGGTGCTTCCAGTGCGCCCAATCGGCGGTAAGGAAAGCGTCGTTGAGGTGCACACGACGCAAGTCGCGCCCGCCCCAGTGCCTGCGGTCGAGGTTCCGGAGCGGCGCCCCAAGACGTTTTTCCAACGCCGCCGGTAGGCTAAGGCCCATGATCGGTAAGAGGGGACTTGCCAACGGAGAGCAAAGCGGCAAGGTAATTTCTGCTTCTCACCGTTGCATCGTTTTTTCACTTATCCCGATCACCCATGGCCGAAACGCTCTCAGAAATAGACCTCCCGCATCAGGTGAAGACCTTGTGGCTAAAGGGAATCAGTGCGGTTGAAACGCAAAACCACGCGTTTGCCGTGGTCCTCTTGCAGGCCGTGCTGAAGGACGCGCCGGGCTTCCTTGAAGGCCGTAAGGTTCTGCGCAAGTGCGAGATACAGATGACCGGCGGAAGCCGCAAGAAGGCCGGGCTGTTTGGCAGTCGCGGCGGTGGCTTGCCGCTGATGAAACTTCAGTCCCAAGCAAAAAAGGACCCGGAAGGTACGCTTGTGGCCCTCGAAAAGGAGCTTGAGAAGGATCCCTTCCACGAACAGGTCAACGACCTGATGTTCGACATTTTCATGCGCATGAACTTGTTGGACTCCGCGGCCTTCGCCTTGGAGACGGTGCGCCGCGGACATCCGGAAAACACCCGCTTGTTGCACAAGCTCGCCGAGTATTATCTCGCCCGCGACATGCCGCAGGAGGCTTCCGATGTCTATGCCGACATCGTCAAACAGGATCCCACCGACTCGTCCGCCATCAAAGGCACCAAGGACTCCATCGCCCGCGCCTCGATGAAAAAGCAGGGATGGGAGACCTCCAGTGACATGCGCGATCTCATGCGCAACAGTGGCGAGAGCGCGGACCTGGAGAAGGCCAATCGCGCCGCCATGACCCGCGATCAGCTTGAGGAAAAACGCGACGCTCTCATCGCCCGTTACGAGGAGGATCCCAACCAGCTTGCCGTCGTCAAGGACCTCGCCCAGGTCTTCGAGCAACTCGAAGATTGGCCGCATTCAGCCACCTTCTACAGCTGGGCCCACAGCCTCAGCAACGGCGACGTCGCCCTGCAGCGCCGCGCCGCCACCATGAAGGACAAGGCTTCCGACTTTGAAATCAAGGAGCTCGAGCGCGCCGTCTCCGAACAACCCAACGATCTCGACGCCAAAGAGAAGCTCGACTCCATCAAGTCCGAGCGCCTAACCCTGCAGGTCTCCGAGCGCAAGGCACGCGTCGATCAAAACCCGACCGACCCGCAGCTGCGCTTCGAGCTCGGCCAGGCACTCTACAATATTGGCGATCACAGCGCCGCGATTCCCCACCTCCAGCAGGCCAAACAAAATCCCCACATCCGCACCCGCGTGCTGCTCTTGTTGGGCCGCACTTTCCGCGCCAAGGGCATGTTTGACCTCGCCCTCAAACAACTCTCCGACGCCCTCGCCGACATGAGCGCCGGCATGGATCCGACCAAAAAGGAAATCCTCTACGAAAAGGGCCTCATCCACGCCGAAACCGGCGACCACGCCGCCGCGCTCAACGCCTTCAAGTCCATCTACGAGGTCGACTACGGCTACCGCGACGTCGCCGACCGGGTCGAAAAATCCTATAGCTGAACCCACTCAAGCACCTGACGAATCTCCCCACGAGACTCGTCAGGGTCGAGCGCCTGGGTTTGTTGCCCTGGGTGGCCTTGCCCTTGGACCGTCAGCCTGCTGCCGCTTGGCTGCGGGAGCCACTGAGAGGCCAAAAATGAGCCCATCGGTCATGGGCTTGGCAATGACGCAGCCTTTCCACGGCTTTTTCCGCTACGCCCATGGGTCATTAACCTCCGACATTATCCGCCCTCCAATTCAATGCGCCGGGCGATCTTCACCTTGCCTCTCGTGGCTGCGCTCCTAGGATGCGCGACAAATCACCGCCCACAAGCGGCCCCGCTCGTTTCCCAATCATGGAAGGCGGGAAATACCCGCGTTGAGTTTCATGTCGTCCCGCCGGTGGGCGAAGGAGCGGCGTCGTCATTCTACCAAATCAAGGTTAAGACAGGCGCGCAACAAGAGCGCAACCTCGTCATGGCAAGCGCCCATACCCTTGAAGGCCTCCGCGGCAGCGACCCGAGGAAATGGATCCGGATGATCCAAGATCCCAGTGGCAAGGCCTTGTTGCTTGAAGATGAGGTCCCCAATGACTGCACCCCTTGTTCAAACTATCTCTGGATTCGCTTAAGCTCGCATGACTCCCTTGAGGGAACGTATTTAGACCTTCCCACCAAGCGAACGGGGCTGACCGAATACGAAAACCCCAGGGTGCACTCCCTTCAGGGAGATATCCTTACCTACAGCTACACCACTGGCCGCCCGGTCTCCCGGAAATTGGAGAATCTCAAGACGATGGATAAGCCGACACCTCCGGGATAGGGAGCAAGGGAAGCAACGTCCAACGTCCACGTTGGCGGCGCACCTGCGCACGGCGCATTCCTCTTCATCTCAAAATCCGCAATCGGTCCAACACCAACATGAAAACCCCATGGGCACGAGCAGGAGCCCTGCTTGCCAAAATTCTCGACATCGGCCTGCGCGCGATCCTCATCGTGCTGGCAATCGAATTCATGTTGTTCCTTGCCGCCTGCGGCATTGGAGTGGTTCTGTGGATAAAGATCGATTTTCTCACCGGACTGGCTAGTGGGCTCCTCGTCTTCGCAGCGGGGCAGGCGTTTGCCGGCCTGCTGCTGGATCTAATCTTTGACCTGCCTGACCGCCAAACAGAACCGCCCATGCTCCCCAGCGACGATGAGGCGCTCAACAGTCTCAAAGCCGAAATCCTCGCAACCGCCGGACAAGATCCGCCTGCGCAGTAAGCAGCAATCTCTAGTCCCCACTTTTCTTCACTTTTCCCTTCGCACGAGCGCGATGAGTTCCTTTTTATTCCATGCCAATCGGTGAAATCATTGCTGAGGTTATCCTGCGTCCAATTATCGAGTTGGTCTTCTATGGCCTCTCCTATTGGACCGGATTTGTTGTCCTGAAGGGGAGTACCTTCGGATGCATCAAGCTCGCTCCGCTCTCGACAATCGGCGAAAAGAACCGCAAGAAGCAAAAGTGGTTCCAAGTCGATTGGAGCCTCTGGATTCACCGTCCGATGCACGGGAGGGTACTCAAGGCGGGATGCACTTGTATGGTCGGCATCTTGGCATGGGCCGCCGTGGGCTTTGGGATCTACCTCAGGACCCGGTAGCCGAAGTGACTAGGGCTTCAACCTCCGGCGTCCAACGTCCAACCCACGGATTTCCACGGATGGCAGCCAGCAGCCGGGAGAAACCAAGTGGTTTAGCCAATGATTTGCCTGGTTTGGAGTGCGGAGGGAAGGGGTACTCCCCGCCACACCGCTTTGGCTGAATCCCAAATCTCCGCAGGCCCTTCGGTTCGTTGCCGCATGGGTCTCCCAGGGGCCGCTCTCAAGCAATGGGATTCTCAACCACGAACGGATTCCCACGGAAGCCTTCACTCACTCACCCGCGCGCGCATCATGCGGGTGGGGTGGGCCGGGGTGTTGATGGGATAAAGGTCGGAGACGGTGATTGAGCGGGTGGCGCCGGTGCCGGACTCGCTCACGCCGACGCCTTGCAGGAGCGGGGTCATCGGGCCGCCCTTGGTGCTGCGGGCCAGATCGGTCCACGCGGCGCTCAGGCCATCGTTGCCTTGGACGGTGATGTTGATATCGGAGCGAGCGAGCGTCCTTATGAAGAAAAGCGTCAGGCGCCCGTTGGTGAAAGACATCGCCGGTCGCCCGCTGGTTTGGGAGGAGAGGGTAGGGTTGCCCGCAAAGGCGTACTCGAGCAGGTTGACGATGGTATCCCCATCCGGATCCGCGAGGCTGCCGCCGACGAGCAGATTGTTCCCATTGGTCCCAAAATGGCTGTGCTTCCAGAGCGCCAGCGGTGGCGCGACGCTCAGGCGGTCGATCGGGTCGGTGGCAAAGTAGAGCTCCAAATCGTCGTTGACCCCGTCGGCGTCGGAATCCAGCACGATTTGTGCCGCGCTGAGCGCCTTGTCATGGATGCGGGCGTTGAGGATGTGGCCGTTGAAAAACACCCGGGTGGAGACCTCCCCGGTCTGAGAAAACCCGATCCGATAGCACTTCCCCGCAGCGGCCGCGTCGCTTGCCGGGCCGGTGTAGGTCCGCGTCGCCACTTGGACACCATTGATGGAAAACCACGCATTGGCCCCGTCGAAGGCCAGGGCAACATGCTGCCATTGATTGAGCGTCACCACGTTCGCCGTGCCCGCGGGGGTCCAGTAACCGGCTCCATCAAGGCGCGCGACCCACTTCCCGTTGTCCAGGCCGATCCCGCTGCCATGTCTGCTGCCGCGTTCGTCTTTGCTGTCAAAGACCGCCTGATAGTTGGCCACATCCGGCGAGCTCCGCGGCTTCACCCACGCGCTCAGGGTGCGAACCCGCCCGTTGCGCACGCCCGACTGGGCAATCGTACTCGTACCATTGAAATCACTCAACGCCGAGGGCGAGAACTGCCCCATCATGTTGCCGCGTCGCGACTGCTCCTCGCGCATCTCCGCGGCCGTGCGCGCCACATTGAAAAATCTCACATCCTCAAAAGACCCTTTAAACAACCCGCCACCCCAGTCGCGTCCGAGAAAGTTGCCCTGCAGCGCCGTGTGGTTGTTAGCTGCCAGCACCTGCAGCGGCGTGAGCAGGCAGGCGGTCGACCCCTCGCTAACACCGCCGACAAACAAGGTGGCGGTCGCGCCGTTGAGCGTGACGGCCACATGCTGCCATTGGTTTTGCGCCAAGACGCTGGTACCTGTGAGCGTGCGGGTGCTTGTCCCGTCATTGATGGTGAAGACCGCCCTGCCCGTGGCATTGCGCCGCAGCGCCAGTGCCCGCGTCGCGCTGCTGCCCAGGAATAAAATTGGCTCGGCGGTCCCAACAGCGGTGCCCGGCTTCACCCAACAGCTAAACGAGAAGTTGCCGCTGTCCGCCACGCTGCGGTCTAACACCGCATAGCCGTCCACCCCGTCAAAGCTCATCACATTGGAGTTGAACCCCGTGTCGTTAGACCGGACCGCTCCCCCGCGCAGGATCGCATGCAGGGCCCCGAATTCGTCCCACCACTGGCCGCCGTCGGCCTCCTCGGTCCGGTAGCTCGCAATGAGCCCGCGCGGCTTTCTCAGCGTCTGCGGGTAGTAGACATCCCACCAATCGCCCCACGGGACATGGCTGAAGTGCGCGCCATCGCTCACCGTTGAGCCCATCGAGTAGTCATGATCCAGGATGGCCGTTCCGCTGATGGTTCCCCCTAACGGATTGGCGCAACCCCGGATGATCGCATCGTCCTGGACAATGGTGTTCTCGACGCGCGTATAACCCGCGACCAACGCGCGACCGCGAACGATGGCCCCATTTCCCACCTGCGCCCGATCCCTCACCCGCGCATCGGCTTCCACCTTGGCGCTGCCCTCAACCACCGCAAAGCCGCTCACCACCGCCTTGCCCTGCACCGTGGCGCTGCCCTGCACCACCGCATAGTCCTCCACCCGTGCCGTCTCAAGGATCTTCGCCGTGCCCAGGACTTTCGCGTTCGGGCCAACCCATGCGGTGCTGCTCGCCGTCACGCTCGGACCTAGCAGGCCGCCGCCATTGGTATGGGTCCGGAACCCGGTCGGATTGGAAACTGCTAGCTGGTTGGCGATGGGCGCCGCGCCTGTTAGCTTGACCTCATACGCGTAGCGCAGCCGGTCGGCGTGCTTGTCGACGGCCTTGGTGTTGCTGAGGCTGTCGAGATCAAGCGCGTTGTTAGCCGGGGTGGCCGTCACAATCAGGAGAACCTCGCTCTCGCCGGGGGCCAGCGCAAAGCTGTTAGTCCCGGGCACCCAGACCGGGGAGTAGCGCACCACGTCGCCTGCGGAGATGGCAGCCAGGCACCAGCGCCAGTCCTCGCCGGTTCCTGGCAGGTCGATTCCGCGCAGCTCCACGGAGATGGATGATCCGGCGGTCGCGCTGAGGCGGTGCATCTGATAGGCCCAGGCATCCGGGGCGCGCTCCAGCGGCACGCGCCACCAGCCCGGCTTGTCCTGTTGGGGGATGAGCTGCGCGCCTTGGAGCCAGAAGAATTTGCTGCGATTGTTCGCATTGTTCCAGTGCTGCGCGCGCAGCCGGGTCCTTTCCTTGAAGTCGAGCATCGGCCAGTACTTCAGCGTCTCGCAGGCGACATCCTTCACCGAGCCGCCGACCGGCACCACCGCCGCGAGCTTTTCAATGATCGTCTTGTCCCTGGCACCACTGCGCCACGCGTTGGCGGCAAAGTTTTCCGGCAAGCCGAACTGCGTCCCGTAGTCATCCAGCCCCAGGTAGTAGCGCTGGTCGGCATAGATATGCCGGTTGTGATCCGGCCGGTAGTTGGAGTTGGCTGTTAGGTTGTCCAGCGCCGGCAGCGCGCCCGGGATGACATCGTAGAAATGCAGGTTGCGTTGGGCGCGCAGGTAGTTTGCGTGGCTTTCCCAGTGACCGCCGGCCAAGCGCCCGGGCTGGGCGGATTGGACGACGTGTCCGAACTCATGGGGGACGGGATTTCCCCACCCCTCGTCGCCCAAGCCGCCGGCGCCGACGTTCATGTGCGGGCGATTGTTGAATCCGCCCATCCAGAACCCGTCGTACCACGAGATGAGGTTCACCTTGTAGCGCGGCGTCGTGGTCGAGTCGAACTCGCGGAACGGCTCGTTATAGCCGAGCTTGCGACAAAACACCTGGTAGCTCTCCTCGCACATCCGCAGCGCCCGCCGCGCGTGGGTCAGCGTGAAGCCCGTGTCGGCAGGGTCCCACCAAACGCAAAAGTGCTTGCTCACCAGCCGTGACGTGGTGGCGGCCGTCAGCGGTGCCTTGAAGTTTGTGTTCAGATCAAGCGCCGGGGCAGTCCCCGGTACATCGCCAATTTCGACATAATCGATCTGAAACTGCCCAACAAAACCGATCAGCGGCGTGATTCTCAGGTCGCGCAAGGTCCCGCGCCAAAACACTTCCAAGCCCAGATCCAGCCGGTAAACGTGAAACGCCCCGTCCTTCACCACGCTTGCCGCCGGAATCACAAACTGCCGCGTCCCCGCAAAACCCGTGTGCGTCAGTGTCCCAAACTCCACCCTCACGTCCCCCGCGTAGCTTGCCGGCACCTTCAGCCGCAGCTGCAGGTAGTCATTGAACCCCAAATCCAGATCCGCCCCGCTCACCATCGCACTGCGGCTGACCGACCCATTCACGCTCGTCGTCGCATTCGTCGCCGTCAAAAACCCGCCCGCCACCCCCACACCCGTCAGGTCCGCCGCCACCCAGGCATCCAGATTCCCCGCCGTGTTCCATTCCCCCAGATCTGTGCTCCCCGCCAAGCGGTCCATCGGATCGACCGCCACCACCTTCGCATTCTGTTGGGCCGACAGCGCCCCGGCTGTTAGCAAGAACAGGCCAAAAGTTAGTGCAGCAATTGAGGGATTCATCGGGATGAAAGTGGAAAGTGGAGAGTGGAGGGAAGTGGAGGAACCACGCCGGGTGCCGGGCTAACAAACCCGCGCCGCCCGGCGTAGCCCCCTGAAACGATCCGCATCCAACAATCATTAGCGTCTTTTAACCACCGAAACCCCGGACTTCGGTGGTGGGTGGCGTCCTCACGCTGCTGAGCCTGGATTTTTCCCTTGGGTGATGTTGTCGGTGATGTAGGGAAACCGCGCGCGGCCACTGCGGGACTGACCCGAGGAGTTTAGTCGGAGGTGGAGAGTGGAAAGGTCACGGATGACCTTTCAAGCGCAGGGCGCATTGGGCGCGGGTGATTTTCATGACGAGGATCACCGAAACGATGCCGGCAAGGACATCGATGGCGATGAGGAAGTTAGCCTCGGCGTCCGGGCGGGTGATGAGATCCGAGTCGGAACGGATGGCCGACCAGGTCAATACCGCGGAGAGCAGGTGGAGCGTCCACCAGATGGGGACCAGCGGGGTGGATCCAAAGCTGGCGCGGGAGATTTCGCTCATCGCCTTGACCGGAAGGTAGAGGTTGACGAAGGGAATGAAGTAGGAACCGACGGCCATGCCGGGACTCACCGCCATGATGCTTGGATCGAGGATCCGGGAATTGCTCGCGGCCCGGTATTTCCAGCAGAGAAAGAGCACGACGGCGCCCAGGAAAAGCCCGAGGGTGGCCAAGCACGTGAGGAAGTAAGAGAAGAAGAACAGAGATTCTCCATCATTGAGCTTATCCAGAGGCGCGACCGATTCGGTCAGGTGGATGAGGAATTGCCCCACGTAGGTGGCGCCAAAGAGCCAGCATGCCCACAGCGCCAGTGCCCGCGGGCTTTTGAGCACTCCTCTCCCCAGGGGTTGCGGAAACGCCGGGAGTTCGGGCGGGGCGTACGGGTTAAGTGGTGGCTGGATCGGATGCATGGGAGAGTGAGTTGCAGTGATATCAGTGACCAGAGGGAAACTGAGCGGGTGAAACCCCCGGTGCGAAGTGGAAAATGGAAAAAGTTAGGCGTCTGAGCGTCGAGTATTTAACAGCACAGCGAAGGGCGCCGCCGTTGGCGCGTTCCGACCGATCGGCCGCCGGCGGTTGGCCCGCCAAACTCCTCATGAACTTCGCGACGGTCGCGAGCGGTCGTCGCTTCTTTCTGATGCGACCGCCCGATTAGGTGTTAGGCTGGCGCCATGTCAGCAATCAAGTCCTATGCCGCGGCGAGTGCCACCACGCCGTTAGGCCCTTATGGAATCAGCCGCCGCGATCCTGGTGCTAGCGAGGTGGAGCTTGAGATTCTTTTCTGCGGGGTGTGTCACTCCGACCTGCACCAGGCCCGCAACGAGTGGCATAACACGGTCTATCCGTGCGTGCCGGGGCACGAGATTGTTGGGCGCGTGACGCGAGTGGGCAGCGGGGTGACCAAGTTCCAAGCGGGCGAGATGGCTGCCGTGGGCTGCATGGTGGACTCGTGCCGGGAGTGCTCAAGCTGCAAGGCGGGCCTGGAGCAGTACTGTGATTTTTTCCCGACCTTCACGTACAACGGAGTGGACAAGGTCAGCGGCGGCCAAACCTTTGGCGGCTATTCGGAGAAAATCGTGGTGGATGAGTCCTTCACCCTGCGCGTGCCGGGGAATCTGGATCCGGCGGCCGTCGCGCCGCTGCTCTGCGCAGGGATCACGACCTACTCGCCGCTGCGCCACTGGAAAGTCGGCCCGGGCCAGAAGGTGGGCGTGGTCGGCCTAGGCGGCCTTGGCCACATGGCCGTGAAGTTTGCCCGCGCGTTTGGCGCTGAGGTCGTCCTTTTCACCACCTCGCCGAGCAAGGTGGCCGATGGGCTGCGCCTGGGCGCCCACCATGTCGTCATCTCCCGCAACCCGGAGGAAATGAACAAACACCTCCGCAGCTTCGACTTCATCCTCGACTGCGTCTCCGCCGACCACGACCTCAACGCCTATTTCCCACTCCTCAAACTCGATGGCACCCTCACCCTTGTCGGCGCCCCGGAACATCCCATCCCGGTCATCGCCTTCAACCTCATGCTGCCGCGCCGACAGTTCGCAGGCTCAGGCATCGGCGGCATCGCGGAAACCCAGGAAATGTTGGACTTCTGCTCCCACCACAACATCGCCTGCGACATCGAAATCATCCAAATCCAACAAATCAACGAAGCCTACGAGCGCATGCTCAAGGGCGATGTTAGATACCGCTTCGTCATCGACATGGCCTCGCTCAGGAAGTGAGGGTTGAGTGAGGGGTTCTCCTGCCTAACTACCAAGATCCCCGCAATGGTTAGGTGGATATGGCGCGCCCAGAAGGATTCGAACCTTCGACCTACGGATTAGAAATCCGGTGCTCTATCCAACTGAGCTATGGGCGCATTGACAGGAAGACCGCGGGGCTGACTGCGGCGAATGGAGCAGCGGGCCGGGGGGAAGGTAAGCGGGGGTGGGGCGGCAGGGGAAGCAAATCTGGCAAGGAGTAGCGACTTCTCTGGCTGTTTTTGCGGCACGGC
>Ga0136639_10000108_pt1 | contig 23769 bp, 21 predicted proteins | sample AntDrymUQ8592106_2_FD_113739 | JGI IMG/M metagenome (GOLD analysis project Ga0136639, IMG submission 113739) | Polar desert sand microbial communities from Dry Valleys, Antarctica - metaG UQ859 (21.06) | ecosystem: Environmental > Terrestrial > Soil > Desert | place: Antarctica: Dry Valley...
GATCACTTTGCCGCGCGGGGTGAAGGAGTAGACCTCCTCGGGATACAAGTCGACCTTGAGAGTCGACATGAACTCGCCGGGGTCGTGAACGTCCTGCTGCCACTCCACCAACTGCCGCAGCCAGGCCACCTGTTGTTCATCGGACTGGGCCCCTTTGTTGCCCTCTTTGTACTTCCAATGGGCGGCGATGCCTTCTTCGGCGATGCGGTGCATCTCTTCGGTCCGAATCTGTACTTCGAAAGCTTGGCCGCCGGGGCCGATTACGGAAGTGTGGAGCGACTGGTAGAGATTGGGCCGAGGGATGGCGATGAAGTCTTTGATGCGGCCAGGGATGGGGGTCCATTCGCCGTGGATGGTGCCGAGAGCGCCGTAGCAGTTCTTAACGCTGTCGGTGATGATCCGAATAGCGAGCAGGTCGTAAACTTGCTCGATACTGATTTTTTGCCGTTTAAGCTTCTGGTAGACGCTAAAGGGTCGTTTGAGCCGGGCTTCAATTCTGGCCGGAATGTTTTCGCGGGCTAGCTTGACTTCAACGGCGTGACGGATCTCTTCGAGGGCTCCGCCGGTGACCTTGCGCCGGGACTCAATGGCTTCGTTCACTTCGGCGAAGGCGGCCGGATCCAAGTGGCGAAAGCCAAGATCTTCAAGTTCCGCGCGCATCTTACCCATGCCGAGACGATGGGCGATGGGGGCATAGATCTCGAGGGTTTCCTGGGAGATCCGCTCCTGGCGCTCGCGGCTCAGAGAACCCATCGTCCGCATGTTATGGAGGCGATCGGCCAGCTTGACCATGACGACACGGATGTCGTTGACCATGGCGAGCAACATCTTACGGACGCTTTCGGCCTGACGTTCTTCCCGCGAGTAGAAGTTCAGCTTGGCCAGCTTGGTTACGCCGTCGACGCAGCGGGCGACATCGTTGCCGAAGCGTTTCCGCACATCTTCGACGGTAACGACGGTATCTTCGACCGTGTCGTGCAGGAGTCCGGTTTCGAGACAAACCAGATCCATGGACATATCGCAGAGGATATGGGCCACTTCGAGGGGGTGAGCCATATACGACTCGCCAGAGGAACGAGTCTGGCCGGTATGATGCAGCGCCGCGTATTCAAAAGCTTGGCGAAGGGAAACCAGACTTTCTTGCGGACGCAGCTTAGAGTACTTGGCGACGAGCTCTTCAAAGCGCGCCATCAAGACTGGATCAACAGGGCTAAACAGATCGACCGGCTGACTCACGACGAGACCCCTTTCATTCAGAGTACACGCTATGAGACCAGCCGGTCATCAATAAATTACTTCTTAGTATCGTCTTGGGTAATGCCGCCGGCAGCTTTCTTCTCTAACGCTTCGGCTTTCCGCTTCTTCGCTTCGAGTGCTTTCTGGACGTAGGCATCGGCCTGTTCAAGTTCCTTCTTATACTCTTCCGGGCTATCCGAGATGTCGGCCAGCTCGCGATGCATCAAGTTGAGATAAGCGTAGGCGTCGTCGTAATCGGGATCGATCTTAACGGCAGCCTCGAGTTGCCTAAGCCCGTCCTGAACCAAAGCAAAGTTTTTCTCGCGCACTTCCGCGCGAACTTTCTTATCTTTGAGCGGACCCGGATCTTCGGGCTTCATGCTGAGCCTGGCGCGGGCCTCGCCACGAACAGGATACGCTTTGCCCCAAGCGATAACGCCGAGAGTATACAACGCTTCCTTGCTCTGTGAATCGACCTTGAGCAACCGCTCATTCCATTCCTTCGCTTCTTGAAACTTCTTCTGGTTGTAGTAGATAGAAGCGATCGAGGCGATGGCCAACTTGTCGTTCGGATCTTTTTCAAGAACCTTTTGAAAGTTGTCGTAGGCGGCCTTGGCAAACTGTCGATTTTCGTCTGATTCGGCTCCGGGAATCCATTGGCTCATGTAGGCAGTTGCCAAATAGAGCCGGGCGGTGGCGAAGTCCGGATCAAGATCCACGGCTTCCTGGAAAGACTTCACCGCTTCAGCATACTTAGCGCCCTTGTAGGCTCGGACGCCCTTGTTTAGATTGTCGCGAGCTTTGAGCTGTTGGCAGCCCGTGGCCGAGAGCGCCAGGATGCCGCAGGCGGCCAGGGTGAGGAGAGTTTTTATCATACGCGGGTTTCTCCTATTGTCCCTGTTCCATCTTCGGAGTCATCAAGCCAACCTTGTCAATGCCAGCGCCTTTGGCCATATCGATCGCCTTGGCGACGTATTGGAACTCAAGATCAGGATCGCCTTTCACGAAAACGACACGCTCGGCGCGGGTTGAAAAGACCGCCTTCAAGCGCGCTTCCAAATTTGCTTCCAGCACATCTTCGCTGTTGATTTTGATGGTCTTATCTTTTGCAATGATGATGACCACGGTACGGTCCTGATCGGGAGGAGGAGGGGGTTTATCTTTCGGAGGCGGTTGCGGGACGAGCGCATCCAGGCCCTTTGGTGTTAGCGGGGTGATGACCATGAAAATGATCAGCAACACGAGCAACACGTCGATGAGGGGAGTCATATTGATATCGGGGTGCGGCCCAGCGCCGCCGCCGCCTGTTGCCATGGACATAGGAATGCTCCTTCGAGAAATGGATGACTTGCGTTACATTCCGGCAGGGGCAGTAGTAGCCGCCATGCCTTCCTTGTTGCTTTCGGTCAACAAGCCGACCTGATCCACCTGGAACGCCCGAAGGTTATCCAGCACTTCGACGATCCGTTCGTAACGGGAGCGCGAATCAATTTTGAGGTAGACGGTCTTGTCGACTTTGTTCGTGATCTTGTCTTTCACCTTGGAGCCCATCGTGGTGAGATCGTTGAACTGATCACTACCAAGATAAACCTTGCCGTCGCGGCTGACCGAAATGAGGATGGCGTCCTCTCTGTCGGCTTCCTTCATGGCGATGGGGTTCTTAGTTTTGACGAGTTCAACCGAAATACCCTTGGAGAGCATCGGGGTGATGACCATGAAAATAATGAGCATGACGAGCATCACGTCAACCAGGGGGGTCACGTTGATGTCCGACACGGCACCCTTAAGGGGAATTTTTTTTCTTTTGGATTTTCCAATGACGATTGACATGGGCAGATCTCCTTCCTTGATGAGACCCCGACCGGGAATTGCCGGTCGGGTGTTCAATTCAACTCAGACGGGACGATAAAGCGCTTAGTGCTTGACGGCGCGGTTAGAACGCTTGATGAAATAGTCAAGCAGTTCGGAGGAGGAGTTACCCATTTCAACGTTGAACGCTTCCAGGCGGCTAGCGAAGTAGTTGAACATCATAACGGCCGGGATAGCGACGAACAGACCGAAAGCGGTGGTGACCAGCGCTTCCGAGATACCACCGGCGACAGCGCCGAGACCGGTCGACTTCTCCGATGCGATACCTTTGAACGCGTTGATGATGCCAACGACGGTGCCGAACAGTCCGACGAACGGGCCGGTGGAACCGATGGTGGCGAGGGCGCTAACGCCACGCTTCATTTCAGCCTGAACAATTGCCTCGGCGCGTTCGAGAGCTCGGCGCGAAGCTTCAATGGTTTCGCCAGAGATATCACCTTGGTTGTGGGCCTGGAATTCCTGGAGCCCAGCCACGACGACCTTGGCCAAGTGGGACTTCTTGTAGCGATCGGCGATCTTGATCGCTTCGTCCAACTTTCCTTCGCGAAGCGCGCCGGCAACCGCCGGAGCGAACGCGCGACTCTGTTGCCGCGCCGCGTTGAACGCGATCAACCGGTCGATCATAACTCCGATCGACCAGGCCGACATGATGAACAACGTTACGACGACGGCTTGTGCGAGAAGGCCCATCTGAAACCACATGTCCACGAGGTCAAACGAAACGGCGTTTTCTTGTATAAAGAACAACGCCCATACCTGCATAAGAACAATCATGCTAATCTCCTGCGAGTTGAATTTTTGGAAATAGAAAGGCCGGAAAACCGACCGTAAGTCGCCCGCCGGGGCGGGTCAGTTGCCGAAAACCTTGGAACGGGATTCGGCAACCATGAACTTACCGCCATAGAACGGGCGGCTAGTTGCTTAACGTAAAGTTCACATCAATCTGCGTCTGAACCTCTACGGCCTCTCCGTTCAGCAAAGTGGGTTTGTAGACCCACTGGCGGACGGCGTCCGTAGCGGCGGGAACCAACAGAGGATGACCGCTCATCATCTGCAGATTCTGGATCGTTCCATCTTTTGAGATGACGGCATTGAACCGAACCACCCCTTGGATGCGGGCCTGTTTTGCGAGCGGGGGGTAGTTGGGCTTCACCTGCCGAATCAGGTTCGCCGCTTGGACGTTGCCGCCCACGCGAATCGGACCAGTCGGTTTCGGCTTGGGGACTTCTTTCGGAGGCGGCGGAGGAGCGGCACTAGGTACGCCACCGATAATGCCGCCAATGACTCCACCGGCGACGCCACCGGGAACACCACCGGGGACACCACCAGGAACACCACTCATAGGAGGGGGAAGTTCCTCTTCGCGAATCATAGCAATTTCTTTCGGGATCTGTTTGGGCGCCATCAGCCGATTCGCGTCGAATTGACGCGGGATTACCTTGACTACCTTAACAGGGGCAGCGGCAGGCGGCGGCGGGGGCGGCGGAGGAGGGGGCGGGGGCGCTGTTAGCATATTGGCCAATTGGGCCGGCTGCAGACCCTCGAAGAACCACATAGGAAGAAGAATCCCCAAGACGATCAGGCCTGACTGGATGAGCAGTGAGACCAGAACGGTGTAGGGTTTATTTGTTTTGCCTGTACCATCAACAAATGTCTGTTCAAACATTTCCGCATTCCTTTCGGCCCCGCTGCCAGAGGAGCGGAGCGCGTTGAGGTTATCAATACTACATTGCGACCACTCCTGAGCAAAGGAGCAGCACACGGGACTATGAAGTTACTTCAAAGACTTCGCTTTTCCTGCTGCGACGACCGGGGCGGGGGTTCCGCCATCCTGTCGCCGTTTTTCCTTCCACTCCCGACAGTAAATCAGAATCGGAGCAGCAATGAAAATCGAAGAGTAGGTTCCGAACACGATACCAGCGACCAGGGCGAACGAAAACCCGTTCAAAACCTGCCCACCGAAGAGCCACAGGGCCAAAGCCGTCAGGAAGGTTAAACCTGACGTGAGGATTGTACGACTCAGCGTTTGGTTAATGCTGAGATTGACGACAGTGTCAAACTTTTCCCGCCGCATTTGCGGCAGGTTTTCGCGGATGCGGTCGAAAACGACGATGGTGTCGTTCATCGAGAAGCCAACCAAGGTCAGCAGCGCAGCGATCACGGTGAGGGAGACTTCCTTATCGAGAAGCGAGAACAGTCCGACCGTGATGACCATGTCATGGAAGACCGCGATGACCGCGGCAAGACCGTAAATGAACTCGAATCGGAAACCGACGTAGACCAACATACCCAAGAGTGCCAACAAAGTTGCACTGAAAGCCTGCGACTGGAGTTCCTTGCCGACTTTGGGTCCGACCAAGTCGAAACCGCGGATGGTATAAGGTCCCGAGACTGTTTCCTGCTTCAGCACGTTGATCACTTGGGGCGTAACATTTTTGACACCGCTAAGGGACTCATAGTTCCCCAACAAGCCAGAGCGAGGGGCGCTGTTGCGGAAAGCCAGGATATCCTTGACGAGTTCCTGAAGTTGGGACTCGTCATACGAGACTCCGGCGGTGGCGAGGGGCCCACGGATGCGATCCGCGAGAGCAGCTTGGCTCGTGAGGTTGATATCCTCTTTCCCACCGGTCTGGGAACCGAAAGTGCTTTTCAGAGTGTCAAAAACCACGGCGCGAGCCGCGTTTAACTCTTTCTCGTCCCGCAGATCAGTTGAGATGATCACTTCGTTCTGGCCGGTGACCTGCTGGACCACGATTTCGCCCGAGATCTTCGCGGCTAACGCCTTGCGGATCTGGTCTTCATTTGGGGCCTGCTGGAAGCGGACAGTGGTCACCGTGCCGCCCTTAAAGTCGATCCCGTAGAGGGGTCCGCCCTTGACAATCAGACTTCCCACGCCAGCCACCGTCAACACCAATGAGGCGATGATGAAGGGCCATTTCTTGCCCAGAAAGTCAAAATTCGTGTTTTTAAATAGCTCCATGCAGAGTTGCTACTGGCAGTAATGGGTGTTTGACACCATTAGTACGCCATTTGTTCCCGTTTTAATCTGAAAAATACCAAAATAGTTACTGTTTCTCGTTTGCGGACAGGTCATTGACCGGGTGCGCAAAGGAGTGAATTAGATGCTGAGGGTGGTGGGCTGCTCTTTGCCGCTCAATTCCCAATCAAAGATGGCGCGCGAAACGAAGACGGCGGTAAAGACATTCGCCAAGAGGCCGATCACCAGTGTAATCGCAAAACCTTTCACCGCGGTGGTACCGAAAATGAAAAGGAACGCGCAAGAGACGATGGTCGTAACGTGAGTGTCGACAATCGTCCACCAAGCTTTGCCAAAGCCGACGTCGACGGCGGCCAGAACTCCTTTTCCGTTACGAAGTTCTTCTCGAATTCTCTCAAAGATTAAGACGTTTGAGTCGACGGCCATGCCGATTGTCAAGATGATTCCAGCCATGCCGGGGAGGGTGAGTACCGCACCGAAGTAAGCCAGAGCGGCAATCAAAATGACCGCGTTCAGAATGAGGGCAAGAACTGCGTTGATGCCAGCCTTCTTGTAGTAGACGAGCATGACCAGAACGACGGCGGCTACGCCGACCGCTCCGGCAACGAGGCCATCACGGATCGAGTCCGCGCCCAGCGACGGTCCTACGGTGCGCTCCTCCAGGTAGACAATGCCGGCGGGTAGGGACCCGGACGTGAGGACGAGCGCGAGGTCGGACGCCTCCTGCTGGGAAGGCGCTCCGGTGATGACTCCGGAATCTTCGATTTTGCTGTTAATCGTAGCGACGCTTTGGGCTTTGTTATCGAGCAGGACGGCCAATTTATTGCCCACATTGCTTTCGGTGTAGCGCCCAAAGCGCTTTCCGGCGTCGGGCGAGAGGACAAAGGAGGTCTCCCACTTGCCGAACTGATCCTGGGAGGGGCGGGCGTTGCGCAGATCTTGACCGGTGACAACCGCCGAACGGGTGGCAACGTACCAGCTTTCGCCTTGATCGCTGGGCCGGCTGGCCTGCTGAATCGCCCGGGTGCCGAGGGGCAGAATGCCGCCGCTCTTGGCCCGGAGAGCTTCTTCACTGGGGAACGGTCCGTCCTTGACTTCGACGATTTCGAGTTTGGCGGCCTGTTGGATAATCGCCTTGATACGATTTGGATCGTCAACACCCGGCATCTGGACGAGAATTTCAGGGCTGGCGTCACCATTGCCCCGCTGTTGGACGGTAGCTTCGGCGAGGCCGAGACCGCTGATGCGGTTTTCAATCGTCCGCATGGAGCGGGTGACCGTATCGCGGCGCATCGTGATCGCTTCGGTCGTATTCATCGTCAGGCGGTAGTCGGAGCCGACGTTGGCCATCTGCCACGTTGAAAACTTCTGCTGCAGCAACTCGCGAAACGGAGCGGTTTTGTCTACCGGAATGCCTTTGATGAGGATCTGAATTTTGTCGGCCTCTTCGATGGTGGCCGGGTCGTTCCGATCCACGGCGGCGTAGGCGATGCCGGCTTTCAGCATTTCGTCTTTCAATCGTTCGATGTTCTGGTCGGCGTCAGCCTTAAAGGCGTCCTGTACCTGCACCTGAAGCACCAGTTGGCTGCCGCCTCGAAGGTCGAGACCGAGCTTGATGCTATTGGCGATGTTCTGGCTCAGCTCTTCTTTCGAAGTGGGCAAACCGATGATCCCGTAAATGCAGATCAAGATGGTAGCCACGATCACAATAGCTTTCGTTCTGATGTTCTTATCCATGAAAAAATCCTAAACAGCCTTTCCCGGCTTGGTCACGAGAGAGGTGATAGACGCCCGCGTCATCTGCAACTTTACGTTGTCAGGCTTTACGCGAATCACTAGCGTATCATCGGTTGCGTTCACCGCGATGACCGTTCCAACAATTCCTCCGGTCGAGACGACGTCGTCACCTGTTTTCAGGTTCGCGAGCATCTCGGCGGTTTGCTTCTTTTGCCGCTGCATAGGCAGGAACAGCAAAAAATAAAAGATCGCAAAAATGGCGATCATGGGCAGGAAGCCGATGAGGCTGTTTGCCGAGGGGAGTTGGAACATTATTGCGAATAGCACTACTTCGTTTCCGTTTCGGCAGCGCGGACTGCCGCTAAGTGTTGAGGGAAGTCCCCAAGGAGAATAGCCTGCCTGATCCGGCGCATGATGTCAAGGTAATGCCTTAGATTATGGAGAGTCCCTAGTACTGAAAACAGAATTTCCTTCGCCAAGAACAGGTGGCGGAGGTAAGCGCGGGAGAAATTCCGACAAGTGTAGCAGGTGCAGGAAGGGTCGAGCGGACCGGCGTCGTCTCGATAACGGGCGTTTTTTATCACCACTTTACCGACGGATGTAAACAAGCAGCCGTTGCGGGCATTGCGGCTGGGCATGACGCAATCCATCATGTCGATACCGCCGGCCACATATTCGATCAATTCTTCCGGTTTGCCGACGCCCATCACGTAGCGGGGCTTCTCGACGGGCAAAAGAGGGGCCGTGGCGGCCACCATTTCCAAGCTAAGGTCTCGCGGTTCGCCGACGCTGAGCCCGCCGATGGCGTAGCCTGGGGCGTCGAGACCGACAAGTTCGGCGGCGCACTCGCGACGCAGATCCGGGTACATTCCGCCTTGCACAATGGGGAACAGCGCTTGGTTGACGGGGTTCTTTCGGTAATGAGCGAACGCCTGGGCCGCCCAACGGTTGGTACGGCGGGTAGAAATTTCGACGGCTTCGCGGCTGGCGGGGTATTCAATGCACTCATCGAGGACCATCATGATGTCGCTGCCGAGGGCGATTTGGGTGTCGACGGTTGATTCGGGGGTGAACAGATGGCGGTCGCCGTTCAGATGGGAGTGGAAGAGGACGCCCTCTTCGGTGACCTGGCGGATTTTCGACAGGCTCCAGACTTGAAAGCCGCCGGAGTCGGTGAGAATCGCCCGCGGCCAGTTCATGAATTTGTGGAGGCCTCCCATTTGTCGGATCAATTCATGACCCGGGCGCAGGTAAAGGTGGTACGTATTCGAGAGAATGATTTTGGCGTCGAGATCTTCTTCGAGCTGCCGGGGCATCAGGCTCTTGACCGTCGCTTGGGTGCCGACGGGCATAAACACGGGCGTTTCTACGATGCCGTGGGGGGTATGGAGCAGTCCGGCGCGGGCACCGGTCTGGGGACATTGGGCCTGGAGTTCGAACCGCAGGCCTTCTTTAAGTTCACTCACTGCCTACAATCCTAGCGAATGTGGGGCCTATTCATACCGTAACGCCTCGGTCGGGTTCAGTTGCGCCGCGCGATTGGCGGGGAGTAGACCGAAGACCAAGCCGACGAGCAACGACGTGGCGAAGGCGACTCCGATGGAGGTACCCGAGATCGGGATGTCGATGCCGCCGAAGTAGCCTGCCGCCAGGGGCCCGGCGACGCCGACGGCAATTCCGATCATGCCCCCGGCGACGCTGATCAAGACAGCCTCCATCAGGAACTGCAGGAGCACCATTTGCTTCGAGGCACCGAGTGCCATACGCAGACCGATCTCCCGGGTTCGCTCGGTCACGGTGACGAGCATAATATTCATGATCCCGATGCCGCTGATGATGAGGGCGATGGCCGAAACCAGCACCAGTACCCCCGTGAGAATCAGCGAGATGTTTTCGGCCGCCGAGAGAATCGCCGAAAGGTTATCGACGTAATATTTGGCTCCCGGTCGATGCCGGGCTTCGAGCAACTGCTGAACCTGGCGAGTGAGCGGGATCACGTCTTCGGCTCGCCGGGTCTGCACATACATCGGGTCGATCCGCTCTTCGACGGTCAGATATTTCATGACCGTGATGGGGATCAACATTGTTTCCGTGGATAGTTCCGAGAGTCCAAAGCTATCGGTCTTTTCGCGGAAGGTGCCAATAATGGTGAACTGGAGACCGCGAATCTTAACAATCTGCATGATCGAGTTCGACTGGCTGCCATAGAGCCGGGTCGCCAGTTTCTGGGTCAACAGGGCCACTCGACTGCGCTGTTGCATGTCGTCCAGTTGGATCGGGCGACCGGCCAGGATCACCAAATTCCGCATGGGGACATATTCGTGATCGGATCCGATGATTTTGACGTCCCGCTCCTTCCCATCGATCACCATCTGGTCGAAGATCGTCATCACACCGGTGACGGCCGTGGCTCTTCGGCCCAGGGCGACCCGGATGGCGTCGACGTCGGCAATCTTTACGAAATCGGCATCGACGCTTACGCCCGTTCGGTTTCCGGCTTCGAAGTAAGCGATGATCAGATTCGAACCGATTCCCCGAATTTGCTCAATGACGTAGTCGCGGCTGGTCATCGAAATCGTGACCACCAGGATGACCGAGGCATTCCCAATGACGAGCCCGAGGGCGGTTAAAAACGTCCGAACCTTGTTTGCTTGCAGCGCGTAGAAGCTGAAGCGGAGCGCTTCGCGCCAGTTCAAGCGCCGCCCCGGGCTTGCCGTAAGAGCTTCTCGGCCTCTGCGCGAGACGGCATATCCGGGTTCAGATCTGATTTCAAATACTGTTCTAAAAGCTTCGTGGCCAGTGGCAGATTTTTCTTGGCGATCACGTAAGTCTGGGCCTTTTCAAAGAGCAGCTTCGGATTGTTTGGATCAATCTTCTCAGCCTTGCTGATAAAGGTTTCGCTTTCGATAAACTTGCCTTGGCGAGCAAGAAACTTGGCGACGTCCAGCAACCGTCCAATCTGACGCGGCGCGAGTTCGGCCGCCCGCTTCAAGTGCTGCTCGGCCGAATTGAACTCTTTCCGCTTCTGGGCCAGTTGAGCGGTAGCGTAGTAGTATTCGGCTTGGTCGTTGGATTTGATCAGCTCGAGCATCGCTTGGGCTTTGGCCAGACCGCCGCCCAGGAAGCCCGGCGCTTCCATGTAATAATCGAAAAGATCGCTGACGGCCTCGCCGTTTTTCGGATCGAGTTCGACCGCTTTCTCAAACATTTGGCGGGCGCGGGTGGCGTAGTGCGGCGCGATCAGCGGATTTCCCGATTCCGCTCTGCGCCCGTAAGCGCGGCCGAGCCAGTGGTAGTGATCGGAAATCAGGCCGTTCAACTGGACTGCCTTTTCAAACAGATCGGCTGCCTTCTTGAAATCGCCGGCCATGTACTGGCACTTGCCGGCTAAGGCATGGGCGGTCGGATCGGTCCCGAGGACGGGTTGGAGGATTTTGTAAGCCTCTTGATACTTTGTCCGCTGGTACAGGTCAGCGGCGCGCGTCAATTCGACCGAGCCGGCCCAGAGAGCGGCGCTGGCGAACATAGCGATCAAAAGCATCTTCATCATTTCTATCGATGCTTCCAGGATAACGCGGGTTTCAATCAGGTTTGGAACGCCCGCCCCGCGAAATGCATCCAATTAGTGTTGCCGATGTAGTATCCTCAGGATTGGCAAAATCAAGCTCCCCACGTCGGAGGTCTCCCTTCATGAAATCACTATCCCGTTTGTTCTCTCTCACCGCAGTAGCCCTGCTTTTCACGTTTGGAGCATTGGCCCAGACAGCTTCCCTTGAAGGCGAAGTGAAAGGCGAAGATGGCAAACTTCTTCCGGGCGCGTTGATCAAGATCAACCGCACCGACATCAAAGGCAACTACAAAGTGAAGACCAACAAGAAGGGCCAATGGTTCCATGCCGGCCTGCCTTTAGGTCAATACGAAATCGAGTGCGAAGTCGATGGCAAAGTCGTCGATACCGTAAAGGGCATTCGTACCCGGCTCGGCGATCCGCTGCCGGTCAACTTCGACCTTTCGAAGAATGTGGCGCGGAAAGAGGCGATGGAAAAGGCCGTTGCGACCGGGCAAGTGACCGAAGAGATGTCGCGCGAAATGACCAAAGAGCAGCGCGAGGCCATGGAAAAGCAGGTGAAAGAACGAGCCGCCGCCATGTCGAAGAACAAAGAGCTGAATGACGCTTTCAACGCGGGTATGGAAAACCTGAAGAGCAAGAACTTCCAGGCGTCGGTCGAAGGGTTCACGAAGGCGGTGGAACTCGATCCCAAGCAGGTGGTGATTTGGGCGAACATGGCGGAAGCCTACATGGGCTTGGCCGGTTCGAAAACCGGAGCCGAGCAGGAAGCCGCGAACACGAAGGGCCTCGAAAGCTACGCCAAGGCGCTGGAGTTAAAGACTGACGACGCTGGCATGCACAACAACTACGCTCTTGCTTTGGCAAAAGTGAAGAAGTTTGAGGAAGCCCGCACCGAACTCGACAAGGCCGCTGCGATCGACCCTACGAACGCAGGCCGATACTACTACAACATGGGTGCGATCCTGACGAACATCAATCAGATGGAAGCGGCCGCAAGCTCCTTCAAGAAGGCTCTCGAACTCGACCCGAACTACGCCGACGCCCACTATCAATACGGCATCTACCTGGTTGGTAAGGCGCAGGTCTCCGCCGATGGAAAGATCACCCCGGTTCCCGGGACCGAAGAGTCGTTTCAAAAATACCTTCAGCTGAAGCCGGGCGGCCCGTTCGCCGACAGCGCCAAGAGCATGATTGAATCGATGGGCGCGAAGGTGGAAACGTCCTTCAAGAACCCCAATGCGCCAGCATCGAAGAAAGCCGCTCCGAAAAAGAAGTAACGAAACTCGTTAGGATAAAAGGGCGTCCTATTCATGGGACGCCCTTTCTTATGATTAAGTACCTCATTGGTCTGCTGGTTTCGATTCTCGCGGTGGCCTTCATCCGGGCGGTGACGAACATGCTAATGAAGGGCGCCAAAGAGGCTTTGCAACAGGACGCTCAGCCGGCGGCCTCCTCCAATCAGCCCCCGGAGTCCGGCACAAGACTGCGCAAGTGCAACACGTGCGGGACCTTCGCCCCAGAGACGCGGATGTTGCGGCGTAGCATCCGGGAAGCAGAAATGTTCTTCTGCTCTAAAGAGTGCGAAAAAAAAGATGCCTAGCGCCCGTTGCGCAACAACTTCGCGGCTTGGGCGCTCAGTCCGTTGAGCTGTCGCATATCTTCCTCGGCTTGCTGTACAGACGTCTGAATCCTTGACAACTCGCCCGCGCCAGGGTCTAAGCCCAACTGTTCGGCCCGGCCCTGTACCCGCAACGAGAGCGTCCTGTATTGGTCGGTCACTTCGCGATACCGTCGATTGATGCTCCCGAGCAGCAGTTCGCGCCGTCGGTTTAACTCGTCCAGCTCCTCGGCGGTACGCAGGGCTTTCGCCGAGTTAATCTCGGCTTTTCCGGCGACCTCGCGCACCAACTTCTCGCTCGTTTCTACACGCAACATTCGCTCGTTCTTTGCTTTCAATTCGGCCTCGGTGACCGTTACCACCCGCTGGGCGGCCGCCAGCGATTCGCTTCGTTCGCCTAACTCCACCGCCAGTTTTTCCCGCTGATCCTTCTCTTGCACCACGCTAGCCCGCGCGGCTTCCAGATCATTGCGGGCGGCAGAAAGATCCTTTCGCACCCCCTCCAACGCCGCTCGCGCCTCTTCAATGACGCGGATGTATTCGGTCGAAAGCGGCGGGTGGCCGGACTTCTCAATCCGCTTGGCGGGGTTGTTTGCCGACGCTGACTCGGCCGGCGGCTCCGCTGAGGTCGTAACCGGAGCAGAGCCCCCCGGAGGCGGATCCGCCCGGACGATCATCGACTGTAACTTTTGTTCGGCAACTGCTCGTTTCGATCGCTCTCGGAAAAGCGCATCGGAGAGAGCCACGACTAACACGAGCGCCACAGCAAGAACGACCAATATCCATTTATTTTGCTTCATCGTCGCACCGAAAACTTCTGTCGATAATTCATCTTACATTCTGGCGCCGAAAGGTTAACCACGGCGCTCCGCCCTTGCCCCGCCGGCAGCGCCACGACGACGCTCCAATGTTGCCTTACGTGACCGAAGACCGCCGCCACCCCTTCCGGGATCTCAGACAAACCGCGACAGATGACGGCTGACCCCCCGGTGGCTTCGGCCAACTGCTGCAACCCCCGTTGATAGGCCTCGTTGATCCGATCGACGCGATAATGGACGTGGATCAACCAGAGCGGCGTCTCCGTGCCAAGCAACCCGTCGGTGACCTTTTGCACTTTTTCCCGAATCAATTGATCAGGAAACCGGCGGCTCAAATCGCGCGAATCGCTCGAATTGATGACGGGGTTCGTAAAGTCTTCGCGGTAGTTGTAGATGCTGCCATCGGTGCAAAACACGACCGCTACCCTCGCCGCCGACTTGTCGAGCAATCGATCCCCCAGCCTGGCCGCGTCCTCGACGGTTTCCAGTAACCCCGCCTTGCCGCCGCCCGAGTACCCCTGAATCGCGGCGATGATCGCGGCTTGGTCCCCGGAGGGATCGAGCAGCACACGCAGGCCGTCCTGGGCGCGGAGCACCGCGATCCACGCGTTGGCTGGCATCTGCCCCACGGCCGTTGCCAGGGCCGCACGGGCCGCCTCTGGGAACGCCGTATCGCCAGAAAAGTCCAGGACCAGCAGCACCACCAGATCGCTTGACGGACCATTCATCCGTTGCACCGTCGCCGGCCTTCCATCAATGGTCGCTTCGATCCCGGCCGGGTCGCCAGTGGCAACCGACATCGGCACTCGCAGGCGCGTCCGTGGGCCGGCCCCCCCGACCGGAGCCCCGAACGCCATCAGTATCTGGCGCCGATTCAAAAGCTGAACCTCAATCCGATCTGAATCACTCTTCCGCCGCGCGAGCCGATGATCCGTCCCGCGTTGACGTTCGGCGCCGATGTCGGACCGATTACGGGGTCCGGGTCCGTCCAGTTGGCACCATTGACGAAGTTGAATCCGGTAGCCTGCAGTTCGAGAGCTCGCTCCGTATCGATCACAATCCGCTTGGTCACCGACAAATCGTGCACCTGATTAGCCGGATTCCTTAAGGTAGGATGCGTGCGAGGCCCATCCCCCAACGTGAAATTTTCCGGGTTATCGAAGGCTGCCGGATTGAACCAAAGCTCGGCAGATGGCTTCGCGATATGGGGATTGACGCCCGGGACCGTGTTCACGCGCAGCGCGTCCACCAGCCCGCCGGTGTTGTTGAACTGGGGACGCAGCGCGACCGCCTCTCCACCCAGTAGCGTCGTCATGCCGCTGATCGACCAGCCATCCACCAGATACCGCCGCCAATCATCATAGACGAAGAGCGCTTTATTCGAACCGATCGGCAGTTCATAGGCGTAGGAAAGCGAGAGCCGCTGGGGCACGTTGTACGCAGTCAGCGACCATTCGTTCCGTCGATGATAGAAATCCTGGACGCCGTAGGGCCCGGAATAGTCGTCTTCCTGCTTCGACGCCTCATAAGTCCCCGTCAACGCCAAACCATTCGACGATCGCTTTTCGATCCGGACTGAGCCAGAGTTCCGCCGGTAGTTCCCCGCGGGCCAGGCGCTAAAGATATCGAAGCGCTGATACTGGGGATACGGTCGGAGTTGCCGCCGAAATCCTTCGTTGTTCAAATCGTCCCGATAGCTTAGATTCTCAAGCGGAATCGCGTTCGGGTTCGCTGCGCTATTGGAAACAAAGAGTCGCTGGCCACGGGAATGCGCTAGCGTCACCGCGACGATCACCTGCCCGGGAATTTCCCGCTCGTACGTCAACGAAGCCGACTGGTAGAGCGGCTGGGTGGCGGTTGGCTCCACGAGGTCCGCCACGGTATCGTTGGCCGCTTCGGGAACGAGGTCCGGCAGCGGTCGCGGCAAGGCAGGCAAACCGTCGCGTAACCGCAATGCCGGGGCGAGTTGCGTGTTCGTTGACAAGTACGTCGGGGTACCCAGAAATCCTTGTGTGCCCCACTGCGAAGTGTAGAGCGGTACTGGCTGATAGCTCACCCCGAAGGAGCCCCGAAGGACGCTCTTGGGGTTGCCGGTGGGGTTCCAAGCGAAGCCGAGGCTGCCCCCTGGACGCACCCGCACCGGCTGAGCCGCTCCGCCCGCCACCAACGCTCCTGGTCGACCGTTCACCGGGTTAATCGCATCGAGCCGCACCGTCGAAAGCCGGTTGAATTTCTCCACCCGCGGTGTCGAAACGTCCATGTTCACGCTCATCGAAACGTTCAGCCGCTTGGTGATCTCATACTGATCGCGCAAGGAGCAGCTCAAGATGCTGCGCCGCCAATACGACGGCGCGGGCACGACGCTGGCCTCGGCGTACTCCGCGGCACCAAGCAGGTAACTGGCAAATGACGATCCCGTGTTGTTGATGCCGGGCAGCGAGGTCAGGCCGGGGCCGAACCGAAAAGTCCCGGCCGGATACTGGGGCAGAAACGCATGAACCTGGTAGCGAGTGAACCGGACCACGCCGCGCAGGCTGTGCGAACCCTGCCGGGTAGAAAACCCATTGGTCGCCGTATAGGTCGTGTTGACGGTCAACTGCACCGGGTTTACTCGGCCCATCGCCAGATAGTTGCCCAAAAACCGATACGCCGGAAACACCTCTCCGGCTCGACTCGCATCGCTGCGGTCGGTGGCCGCTTCGACGGTCAGGGTATTCACCGTTCGAGGACTCAGCGTCAGCACGTGCTCGGCCGAGGCACGGCGGGCGTTGAAGGTGCGGTCGTTGGGACCCGAGTCCGCAATTGTAGGGATAATGCGCGACGCACCGGCAAAGCCGTTCGTAAACGAAAGCGAAGTGCTAACTCTGCTCTTTTCATCGACGGTATGGTCGAGCTTCACGATCATGCCATCAGCCTTGTTGGTCTCCGGGGACACTGCGAAGTAGTTATTGCGATCGAACGGTCCGGCGTTCGTGTTCGGCAGCGGGTATAGCGCCACGCCGCGCAGCGCCACCGGATCGAGCCGATTCGGCGGCAGCGTCGCGGCCGGGAAAGGCTGGCGGACGTACTCCGGATTCGTGTTGGACACGGGATTGGCCGGGTTATAAGCAGGGTTCAACCGCGTCGTCGCCGGATCGTAGATCGGCAAGGGCAGGCCCGCGTTGTCCAGGGTGGCGGAGAAGTCGCCCCGCCGCTCTTGCTCGATGGCCACCGTCCGGAGCGAGTTGCGCCCAATCCGCTCGCGAACCCCTTCAAAAGAAACCGACGCGAACGTCGTCTTGCCGATCACCGGCCCCGACAGGTTGAAGCCAAACTGGCCGCGCCGCAGCAGGTTCTTCCCGCCACCGCGCTGGGCGATTTCGTGCGGGACAGCATCGAACAGGTCGTTGCGCAGATTGTACGACAGGCGACCGTGCCACGTCTTCCACGGATAAGGACGTTTGCCTTTCAGGCGAGCCGGCGAATCGGCCCGGAATCCTGCCTCCCGGGTCGCCAGTTTGAACTCCTCAGCGGCCTTTTGCAACTCTCCCTGCGCCCACAGCGAGCAGGGCAACAGAAAGATCCATCCAGGCAAGGGAACAGACTTCTGCATAATAACAGTGTACTTCTCCTATGACTCTTTCGATCACACTCGGCGATCTCGCTCAGCAGCTAAGCTGTGTCCTGCACGGCGACGAAGCCCTCGCTATCTCGGGCGTCTGCGGCATGGAGCATGCCGTGGCAGGTCAGTTGACCTTCCTCGCCAACCCTAAGTATGCCCCCAAGGTCAAAGCGTCCCAGGCCTCGGCCATCCTCGCTTCGGTGCCGATTGAAGGCATGCCGACCCTCGTCAGCAAGAACCCTTATCATGATTTTGCGCGGGCGCTTGAACTCTTCTATCAACCGCCTCGCCCGGACCCCGGCATCCATCCCCTGGCCTGCGTCCACCCGACGGCTACCATCGGCGAAGGTGCCTCGATCGGACCGTTTGTCGCCGTCGGCGCCCACGTTGCCGTTGGTCGTAACGCCGTTCTGCATCCGCACGTTTCGATCTACGAAGGCGCCGTAATCGGTGACGATTTCCTGGCTCATTCGCACGTCACGGTCCGCGAGTTCTGCCGCATCGGCGATCGGGTGATTTTGCAAAACGGTGCCGTCATCGGTGGTGACGGATTCGGCTTCGCTAAGACGGCAACGGGCACCCAGTACAAGATTGTCCAAAGCGGTATCGTGGTGATCGAAGACGATGTGGAGATTCAGGCGCTGACCGCCATCGACCGCGCCACGGTGGGCGAGACCCGCATCAAGCGCGGCGCCAAGGTCGACAACCTCGTTCAGATCGGGCACGCCAGCGTCGTCGGCGAAGACAACATCATCTGCTCCCAAGTCGGCCTCGCCGGCAGCACGATTCTGGGCAAGAGCGTCCTGCTTGCGGGGCAGGTGGGTGTCTCCGGGCATTTGACCATTCACGATAACGCCATCGCGTACGCCCAAAGCGGCATCGGCCATGATGTTCCCGCCGGCACCCTCGTCTCGGGCTCGCCCGCGTTTGACAACCGAACCTGGCTCCGCGCCGTCACCGCCTTCCCGAAGCTGCCGGAACTTGTCCGGACGATGCGAGAATTGGAAAAGCGTCTCGCCGCACTCGAGAACAAATCGCAAGGTGAAAATGAACCCGCCATCTAAGCCGCCCCTAGCCTATCAAGACGATGAGTTTCTGGACTCTCCAGAAGCCCGCAGCATCCGGATCCTCTCGGAATATCTCGGCCCCCTACGCCAGTTTCGCCGCGAAAAAGTTCGGGATACTGTCGTCATGTTCGGGTCGGCGCGCATTAGCCCGGAAGGGCCGCTCTCCCGCTACTACGCCGAATGCCGCGAACTCGCTAAGCGCATCACCCTGTGGAGCGACGGGCTCCCAACCACCACCCAGCGCTTCGTCGTCGCCACCGGCGGCGGGCCTGGCATCATGGAGGCCGCCAACCGTGGTGCCTTCGACGCTGGCGGCATCTCCGTCGGGTTGAACATCTCGCTGCCTTTTGAGCAAACGCCCAACCCCTATATCACCCCCACCCTCAGCATGGAGTTCGGATACTTCTTCATGCGCAAATTCTGGTTTGCCTATCTGGCCAAGGCGCTCGTCGTCTTCCCCGGCGGCTTCGGCACGATGGACGAACTCTTCGAAATCCTCACGCTCGTCCAAACCAAAAAGCTACACAAGCCCATGGTCGTTCTACTTTATGGAACCAGCTTCTGGAAGGAGGTTTTCAACTTTGAGGCCCTCGCCAAGTATGGCTTGATCTCGCCCGAGGATCTTCACATCTTCCAATTCGCCGACGACGTCGACACCGCCTTTAACATCCTTCGCAACGGACTCACCCGCCTTTACTTGACGCCCGAAGAGGAGTCCGAAATGACCCCGGGCATTGCCCGTACCCAAAATTCGTGAGCGAACCGTCCGCCCCCAAAAGTTCGCCCAAGGTTCTCGCCGAACGCCCGCCCCACCCGGCCGCCATGCCCTTTGGCCTACTGGAAAAAACGGCCCTGGCGGCCGCATTGGGCTGGATCGGCGTCACCTTCTACGCGCCGGAGTCATTGTTCCGCCCGGTGCTGCTGCTGGTTCTGCTGGTCACCGGCATCACTGTTGCCGCACGGGCGACGCGCCGCCTCGTGAAACATTCGGTCTGGCGTCTGCGGAACCGCCTTCTGTTCAGCTACGTCTTCATCGCCGTCGTTCCTGTGTTGCTGCTCTTCTCGCTCGCGTGGATCGGTGCTTTGTTCCTCGCAGGGCAGACCGCGGCTTACCTCGTCGCCGCGGAGTTCAACCGCAACATCGAAGTCCTGAACGATTCCTCCGCCGCCGTCTTCCGGGCCGACACAGCCGTGGCACGGGAGCCGGGCACTCGGCTGATCGTCTTTCTGGCCTCCCGCTTCCCCGGTGTGCAATTTCTTCAGACGAGGCCGGGCGAGCCCGACCTGCGTCACCCCGTCGATTCGACGTTGACCGCTCCGCCCAACGTCACAACCAGCAAGTCGGGCGTGCTCGTCAAAGACGGCATGCTTTACGGCTGGGCCCACCACCACAGCGAAAAAAGCGCGGTGACCGTCATCACGCCGCTGACCAAACGGTTCCTCGCTGGACTGGTTCACAATCTGGGGGAGATTACGCTCCTCGATCTCACCTCCGACGAACCGGAAATGCCGAAGCGCATGCGCTTGCACGACGCCACTTCTAACCCCACCGAACCGGCCCTCGACCGGCTCTTCAACCGAAGCGTCCCCGCAGCCACAAATTTCCTCGATCTCCCGATACTTTGGGGCACCACGCTGCCGGTTCACGATTGGGACCACCCAGAGCTCGACCGCAGCGTCATCCTCGGCGTACACACCCGAATCGCTCAGGTCTACCGGGTCATCTTCTCGCAAAAGGCCGATTGGGACCAGCCCGTTCTCCTCTCCGTTTTCTACGCCATCGCAGTGCTCTTCCTCTTCTTCGAGTTCGTCGCCCTCGTCATCGGCATCTCCATCACGCGCACCATCACCGGCGCCGTCCATCACCTCTACGAAGCGACCGAGCGCGTCCAAGCCGCGGATTTTTCCACGCGTATTCCCGTCAAGGGCACCGACCAGTTGGCCGACCTCTCCAACTCCTTCAACACCATGACGGGCAACCTCGAAAAGCTGCTCGTCGTCGCCAAGGACAACGAACGCCTGCAAGCCGATCTCGCCATCGCCCGAGAGGTTCAAGAACAGCTCTATCCCCGCACCGTCCCCCCGTCGGACACTCTGCTTCTCACCGCCAAGCTCAACCCCGCCCGCGCTGTCTCCGGCGATTACTACGACTACCAACGCATCCACCCCCACCGCATCGCCATCGCGCTCGGCGACGTGGCGGGCAAAGGCATTTCCGCCGCCCTACTGATGGCCAACGTCCAATCGGCTCTGCGCGCGCAGATCCGCCACACGCAAGAGATCGGCCACGCCTGCTCCACCTCGCTTGTCGTCAGCCAACTCAACAAACACCTGCACGCCCACACTACGCCCGAAAAATACGCGACGTTCTACTTCGGCGTCTATGACGAAAGTACCGGCATCCTAACCTCCACCAACGCCGGCCATCTGCAACCCCTGCTCTTCCGCCGCGGCGAAGTGCAAAGGCTCGATGTCAACGGCATGGTGGTCGGCGCGTTCGCCCTCGCGGTCTACGACGAATCGACGGTCCAACTCGAAAAGGACGATCTGCTCGTTCTCTACACGGACGGAATCACGGAACCCGAGAACGAATACGAGGAGATGTTCGGCGAAGACCGCCTGATTGAAACCATCCAACGGGTCATCGACCAATCGAACGAAGCCATTATTGCCGAAGTCTTCCGTTCGGTCGAACAGTGGATCCACGCCCCCGATTCGAATGACGACATGACCATCCTACTCGTTCGGCGGGTGGCATGAGACGGGCGCAATCGGACTGGGACCGCTTCAGACAACGCATTGTCTGGATGGGGCTGGCGGTCGCCGCGGTGCTCGTCTTCGGCGCGTGCGGATACATGACCTTCGCTGGCTATCCGGCGTTCGAAGCCTTCTACATGGCCCTGACTACGATCACCGCCATCGGCTACGGTGAGCTTTTGCCTATGTCCAAAGTGGGGCGAACGTGGAATATTGTTTACATTATCGTTGGCGTTTCAACGATGCTTGTCACCTTCGGCGCTTTGACGCATAGCGTGGTCGAATTGGAACTCAGCGGCTACTTCAAAAAGAGACGCAATCATCGCATGATCGATAAATTTGAGAATCACTACATCATCTGCGGCTTCGGCCGCGTCGGCCGCTCCGCGGCTGAAGAACTCGATATCTCTGGAGCTTCTTTTCTCATCGTCGACCGGAACGAAGACGAGGTGGAAAAAGCGATGCGACTCGGTTACATGGCCGTCGTCGCTGATTGCACCCGTGACGAAGCGCTGCGCGATCTCGGTATCGCTCGCGCCGCCGGACTCATCGCCGCCCTGGCCACCGACGCCGATAACCTCTACCTCGTACTCACCGCGAAAACGCTCAACCCCAATCTCAAAATCGCTACCCGCGTCAGCGAGGACGACTCCGCTGCCAAATTGAAACGCGCCGGCGCTGACGTCGTCTTCGCACCGTACTCGATGACCGGCCATCGCCTCTCCCAGAGCCTGCTCCGCCCGCATGTCAATGACTTCATCGACTTCACCACCGGGAATACGATGGGCCTCGATGTCCGCATCGAGCAGGTCGAGGTTAGTGCCCACAGCGAGTTCGTATCGAAGTCGCTCCGCCAGGCACCGCTGTTGCGGGAACTCGGCGTCATCGTTTTGGCCATCCGTCGCGCGGACGGCGAAATGATCTTTAATCCCCCCGCCGACTGCGAAATGAACGCCGGCGACTTTTTGATTGCCCTCGGTCCACCCGCTCAGTTGCGCCGCCTGGAATCGATGCTCGGGAGCCGCCCCCTGTGAAGATCCTTACCGCCGCCGGAATGCGAGAGATCGACGCCCTCACCATTGAGGCCGGTTTGCCGGAACTGGTGCTGATGGAAAACGCCGCCCATCGCGTCGTCGAACTCCTGGAACGGGTCTTCCCTTCCCTGGCCACCCAGCGCATCGTCATCTTCGCCGGCAAAGGGAACAATGGCGGCGACGGCCTCGCCATCGCCCGCATCCTCTGGACTCGATTCGCTCCCCGGGCGCTCGACGTCATCCTCCCTGGTGACGCCCACGCCCAACTCGCCCTGCTCCGCGCCAGCGGCTTCTCGGCCATCCACCCGGCCATTCCCGCCCACTCGCGCACCGCCACCATCGTCATCGACGCCCTCCTCGGCACCGGCGTCTCCGGCCCCGCCCGCGAGCCCTACGCCGCCGCAATCGCCGAAATCAACTCCGGGTTTCCGCTCGCCAAAATCGTCGCCGTCGATCTGCCCTCCGGCATGGACGCCGACACCGGACTCGCGGCCGGCGCGGTCGTCCGCGCCGATTACTCAGTCACATTCACGGCGCCCAAGCACGCCCACCTGCTCGGCCAGGGACTCGGGCAAATCACGGTCAGCCCCATCGGCACCCCCGCCGCGATGCTCGACGAAATTGGTCTGAGCGAAAACGAACCCAGCCTATGGCGACATCTGTTCGCTCCCCGGCCGGCCGACGGACACAAGGGTAGCTTCGGGCACGTCCTGGCCATCGGCGGCGCGGCCGGCAAAACGGGGGCGATCGCGATGACCGGCCTGGCGGCTCTGCGCATGGGTGCCGGACTCGTCACCGTCGCCACCAGCGCCGGTTCCCTGCCCTCTCCCGAACTGATGACCGCCCCCCTCAGCGCCAATTGGAACGCCCTCCCCAGTGACAGCATCGCGATCGGCCCCGGCCTTGGCTCCGATCCCCGCGTTCCCAACTTCATCGCCCAGTGCCCCCTCCCCATGGTCGTCGACGCCGACGGGCTGAACGCGCTCGCCGGAGCGATACCGGAGACCTTTGCCGCGCCCCGCGTCTTCACCCCCCACCCCGGCGAAATGGCCCGCCTCCTTGGTCGCGCGGTCAACGACCGCCTCGCCGATGCCCAGCAGTTCGCCGCCGCCCACGGCGTCATTGTCGTGCTGAAGGGCCATCGTACCGTCATCGCCCACCCCGACGGCCGTACCGCCATCAACCCCACCGGCACCCCCGCCATGTCCACCGCCGGCTCCGGCGACGTCCTCACCGGCCTCCTCGCCGCGTTGCTCGCCCGGACTGACGAATGGACCGCCACCCTCGCCGCCGTCTACCTCCACGGCCTCTGCGGGGAACTGGCCGCCGCCGAACTCACCGAATCCTGCGTCATCGCTACCGACCTGCTTCGTTTTCTACCGGAGGCCATTCGCCGCAGTGCCTGATTACGCCTGGTCTCCCGCCAACCTCGAAGCGACCATCGAAGTCGCCTGCGAACTCGC
>Ga0136639_10000109_pt1 | contig 23595 bp, 19 predicted proteins | sample AntDrymUQ8592106_2_FD_113739 | JGI IMG/M metagenome (GOLD analysis project Ga0136639, IMG submission 113739) | Polar desert sand microbial communities from Dry Valleys, Antarctica - metaG UQ859 (21.06) | ecosystem: Environmental > Terrestrial > Soil > Desert | place: Antarctica: Dry Valley...
AATTTATCGAAGGCGTGGATTTTTGAGACGGGAATGAACCAGTGGCGGCGGTTTGAGGCTTGGCCGCCGAAGCAGGCGGTGGCGAAGACGCTGCACCTGGCATCGAACGGCCAACTCTCTTCGGAACCCGACGCGAAGGATTCGTACGAAGAGTATGTCTCGGACCCAAATCGACCGGTTCCTTACTTGTCGCATGTCTCGCTGGCGGTTCGACCGGACTATATGACCGAAGACCAACGTTTTGCGGCGACGCGGCCGGATGTGCTGGTGTTCAAGACGGAACCGTTGACCGAGGACGTGACCTTGATGGGCCCGATCGGGGTGGATCTGAAAGTGTCGACAACCGGGACGGATTCGGACTTCGTGGTGAAAGTGATCGACGTTTTTCCTGGAGACTATCCGGACTTCAATGCGGTGCCGGCGGTGCCCGGGGCGCCGCCTCGGCAAGACCCGGCGAACACGATCCGGATGGGGGGATACCAGCAACTGATCCGCGGTGAGCCGTTCCGCGGGAAGTATCGGAAGAGCATGGAGAAGCCGGAGCCATTTGTGCCGGGGCAGCCGGATCGGATCCAGTTTGAGCTGCCGGACGTCGCCCATACATTCCGGGCGGGGCACCGGATTATGGTGCAGGTACAGAGTTCCTGGTTCCCGCTGACGGACCGTAACCCCCAGAAGTTTCTTGAGATTCCGAAGGCTCTGGCAACCGATTTCGTGAAGGCGACGCAACGGGTCTATTTGGGCGGGGCGGAGGGGTCGAAGCTGGTTATCCGGGTGCTTCCCTAGCTAGGCACCGTAGAAATTCTTGGGCCAGGCGTGGCGGGCGAGGCGGGCGAGGATCTCGGCGGGTAAAGGGCCGAGATCGCTGACGGCGAGGTTGGCTTCGACGTTTTTGACTTGGCGCATGCCGGGGATGACGGTGGAGACGGCGGGCTGCGAGAGCACCCATTGGAGGGCGATATCGGCGAGAGAGCCGGGGACGCCGGTGAGATCCTGGCGGAGGGCGGCTACGTGTTCGACGACTTGGAGCTTGCGATCGCCTTTGAAATAGGCGTCACGGAACTCGCCGGGGGCGAAGACGGATTCGGCGGTGATCGAGCCGGTGAGCGCCCCTTCGTCGAGGGGACAGCGGGCGAGTACGCCGACATTGTGGGCGACGCAGGCCGGGAGCAGGTTCTGCAGCGGGGTGGGGTCAAAGATATTAAGGATGACCTGGACCGTATCGATGAGACCGGTTTCGATGAGGGAGAGGGCGGAGTCGGGCTGGTGGTCGTTAATGGAGATGCCGAAATGCTTGACCTTACCGGAGGTCTTAAGAGTTTCGATGCCGCGTCGCCAGTCGTCGGCGGCGAGCCATTCGGGGTTCCAGACGTGGAACTGTTGGAGGTCGATTTGCTCGACGCCAAGATTACGAAGGCTTTCGTCGGTGGAGGCGAGGATGTATTCGAAGGGGAAGACATCGGCGAGGGAGACGCCGGGTTGGGCGGGCCAGATGCGATTTTTGGGTGGAATTTTGGTACCAATCCAGACGCGTTGGCCGGAGAAGTCACGAACGGCTTGGCCGACAAGTTTTTCCGAATGCCCTTCGTTGTAGGCGAGAGCGGTATCGATGAAGTTCAAGCCGAGTTCGAGGGCGCGTCGGAGGGCGGCGAGGGATTGGGAATCGTCACCGCCGAGCCATTGGCGACCTCCGATGCCCCACGCACCGTATCCGATTTCACTGACTTCGAGGCCGGTCCGACCGAGTTTACGTAAATGCATCAGAACTCCAGTTTAGAATAAGGGCGTATGCGGTGGCTCCTTTTTCTGTTTGTCGGCGCGGTGGCTTTGGCCGCGAATGTGAAACTGTACTTGACGGATGGGACTTGGCACACGGTGCGCGAGTATCAGGTACTGGCGGACCGGGTGCGGTATTTCTCGGTCGAGAGGAGCGATTGGGAGGAGATTCCGCTGTCGCTCGTGGATTTGAAGAAGACGAAGGGGGACGTGGCAGCAGAGGAAGAAACGCTGCGTGCCGAGAAGAAGGCGGAGGCGGAGGAAGCACAAGCGGAGCGGGATATGCGGCGGGAGGTTCGGGCTGTTCCGACGGAGCCGGGGCTTTACTTCGTGCTCGATCAAGCGAAGTTTCGGACGTTGAAGCAGGCGGAGTTGAAGGTGGTCGGCAATAAGCGGCGGTCGATTTTGGCGAAGCTAGCACCGATTCCGATTGTGTCGGGGCGGAGCACATTAGAAATTGACGGGACGGCGAGCGCGGTGGAGTTGGAGGTGGACCGGCCGGAGTTCTATTTACGGCTTTCGGAAGTCGAGCGGTTTGCGCTGGTGAGGCTATGGCCGGGGTTGAACGCAAAAATTCCGAGCCGGATAGTGGAGAAGTGGGAAATTCTGCCGATTGTTAAGGAGGTAGTGAGGGAACGGCAGGAGGTCGAGATCTTTCGGAAACAGGTGGGGGACGATTTGTATAAAGTATGGCCGATGGAGCCGTTAGCGCCGGGTGAGTACGCTTGGATTCAGTACACCGAGGGAAAGGAGAATACGCAGGTATGGGATTTTGCGGTGAAGAGAGGGAAGTAACAGTTTCCGGAGCTGTCGCATCAACCTGTACAAGCCTATCGATAACTCGTTGTCTTCAAACGACTTCTATTGTATTCTAAAAGAAATTGGCTAAAAGGGTTACCGTGATGAACAACAAAAAAACAGCAATCGGAGGGGGATTTTCCCCTATGTACCGAAGACTTTTGGCGGCGTTTTCGCTGCTCGCACTTTTCGCTACGTCGGTCTTTGCACAAGGTTTGAACACCAATGCGACTAAGGACGACTGGGAAGAGATCAATTTTGAGACGGGTTCGGCGGTTTTGGCCGATGGATTCCCGAGTCTGCTTCGCTTGGCCGAATTGATGGCCAAGAATGATGGTTACCGGGTGAAGGTTGAGGGGCACGGGGACCCGAATACGCCGCAGCGGATTGCCGAGAAGCTCGGCATGGCGCGGGCGAATACCGTGAAACAGTTTTTGGAAAAGTATGGAGCTCGGCCGGCCCAGATCTCTGTCGCGACGGCAGGGAACGCTTCGCCCAAAGTGGGGAACGCGACCAAGGAAGGCCGGTTCATGAATCGGCGAGTGAATTTGACAGTGACCGACCCGCAGGGTCGGAACGTGTCGGCGGCCGGAGTCGGCGACGCCATTCGGAACCTGAATGCGGCCACCGGCGGACCGGCGGCGATGGCCGACCCGAAGTGCTGCGATGAGATTTTGAAGCGGCTCGACAAGTTGGACGACATTCTGGCATTGTTGCGCGGGATGAAGGCCGACCACGACGGTTTGAAGAAAGAAGTGGAAGGGATGAAGACTGCGAACACGCAGACTGCGTCTGCAGCCGCAGCGGCGGCGGCAGCGGCTCCGAATCGCGAAGAAATGATGGCAGCGTCAGCGAAAGCGACTGACGATGCGATGGCCAAAATGGCGAACAAGAAGCTTTCGCTGCTCGGCTTGAACGCCGGAGCGGATAGCCAAGGGCGCTTGACGTTTGCCGGTAAGGGACGATTCTTCAATCCTTTCAACGATAGCGTCGCGTTGCAGGTAGAAGGCGAATACATGTACTTCCGGGATCGGCAGGAAGGGCAGTTCGACATTGGTCTGGTTAATCGCTATAAGAAAGTTCAGATGGGTTTGTTCTCCAGCTTCAAGCAGGTGAACATTCGTGAGTTCCAGAACGGCGGGACGCTGGGCCAAGCGGCGGCGACTTTGGACTACGTGTTTAGCCGTGGCCGGGTGGGCGTGTTCGGGACCAAGGGTTTCTTGAACAATGCGGTCGTCAATCGCAGCTCGCTCAGCCGGAATGTGCACGTCGAAAACTACCTGCGGTTGGTTGATCAGGTGGGCGGTTCTGGCGCGGTCGCGCTTTGGAAGGATAGTTACATTGAAGGCAACCTGGGTTACCTGCGCACCTACCACGGCTCGAAGCCGGGTATGACGGCTCGTTTCGTGCAGCCTTTGAACTCGCATATCGCGCTTTCGATTGAAGGCGGATTGAACGAGACGATGGTGACCAAAGACAATTCCGGCGCGGTTCGCGTCGGGGTATTGTTTGGAAGCTGGCTGCGTCCGAAAGACTACGGCACGGCGACCGGCCCGGTTCCGGTGGATATTCCTCGGGTTCGGTACGAGATGCTTTCGAGGCGGGTACGGACGGGTAATGACGCTCCAGTGGCCGATGCTGGACAAGACCAGATTGGCGTAAACGCGGCAACGATCCAGTTGGACGGTTCGGGTTCGTATGATCCCGACGGCGACGCAATCACCTACGAGTGGCGGCAAATTGCTGGTCCGGCGATTTCGCTGACTGGTGGTAACACGGCGCGGGCTTCGTTTGCCGCGGCGGAAAACCAGACGTATGCGTTCCGGCTGACTGTGAAAGATCCGGGGGCGGCGATGGGTACGGCTCGGGTGACGATTACGACGCGGGCACCGCAGCAGGTACGCATTTTGCGCTACCAGGCGAATCCGTCGAACATCGTGGCGGGACAGTCGTCGAACCTTTTGTGGCTGGTTGAAAACGCCGATAGTGTAGAGATTGCCGGAGTTGGCCGGGTGGACTCGAAACAGGGGACATCGCAGGTGAACCCGACCCAGACGACTAGCTACCGTTTGACGGCGAAGAATGCGACGAGCGAAGTGACGGAAACGGTGACGGTTACGGTGACGCAACCGGCGGTTCGAATCATTACCTTCAACGCTTCTCCTGCGACGATTCAGACGGGGGAGTCTTCGACTTTGGCGTGGCAGACCGAGAACGCTGAGACCGTGACGATTAGCAGCCTAGGCAACTCGGCGGTGAACGGAACGGCTCAGGTTTCGCCGACGGCCACGACGACCTACACGATTACGGCGACGGGTCGTGGCGGTTCGACGGCGACGGCAACGGCGACGGTGCAGGTGAATACACAACCGACTCCTCCGGTAGGTGGTGGATTGCCGCGGATCATCCGGTTCACGGCTTCGCCGATGGACATCATCGCGGGCGGCAGTTCGACGGTGAGTTGGTTGGTTGAGAACGCTGACACGGTGAACATCTCGTCGTTGGGTACAGTGGGTCTTACGGGCCAATCCCCGGTAAGCCCGACTTCGAACACACTATATACGATTACGGCCACTAACGCGGCGGGCAGCATCAGCTCGACGGTAGGGTTGAATGTCAGGCCGGCCCCGCCGACCCCGACGCCCGCTCCGACCATCGCTTGCTCGGTTAGTCCGGCGTCGATTACGACGGCAGGTGAAGCCGTGACGTTGAGCTTCACAGCCCAGAACAGCCGGGTGGTGACGTTTAACGGCTTGGGAACGACCAGCCCGATTGTGGTGCGTCCGACGGGTACGACGACCTATACGCTGATTGCTTATGGGGCGAATGACGTGACGGCGCAGTGCCAGACGACGGTGACTCTATCGACGGTGACGGTGATTCGGCCGGTTGCCGATCCGGGTCCGAACGTCGAAACGATTTACCGGAGCTTGACGATCAGCGGAGCTAACTCGTCTGATCCGGATGGGCTCCCGCTCACCTACCGGTGGCGGGCTGTCGAGAAGACCGCCGTTGTGTTGGATCCAAACTCGGCGGTAACTCGGGTGCAACTGGGTGAACAATTTGGCCCGTATACTTTCGAGCTCACGGTAACCAACAGCAAAGGGATCAGCGCGTCAAGGACGTTGACTGTAAACTTCGTTTCAACCAATGTTCGCTAGGTAGAAGTCGTTCGAACGTCTGAAAAGAAGGCCAACCGCTCGTCGCGGTTGGCCTTCTGCTTTTGGTGAAGGAGGAGCGGTGAGGAAGAGTTATCCGGGACAGAAAGCGACGGAGCGATTGTGGTTGATGCCTCCAGCCGAGGGGGACGCGGATGCGGTAGCGGAAGCGTTACGGGGAAGTTTGGCGCAGTGGCTGCGCTGGACGGCGGCGTCGCAAACGAAGGCCGTGGATGAGATGCGGAAAGTAGCGGCGGCGGCAGGGCGGAGCAACGCGCGAGGAGACAGCTTCTCCTGGCGGATGGTCGAGAAGTCCAGTGGCGAGTTGGTGGGAGGGGTGGATCTGCATTCGATTGGATGGTCGATACCGCGCTGCGAAATTGGTTACTGGGGGGCGGAGCGGTGGGTAGGACAGGGCTTGGTGACGGAAGCGGTGCGTGAGATATTACGAATATCAATGGAGGAGCTAGGGATGGCCCGCGTGGAGGCGCGGTGCGACGGACGAAATGAGGCGGCCCAGCGGCTGGCGGAACGGGTAGGAATGCAGTGGGAAGGACGGCTGCGGGGGTACGAACGAGATGCTGCGGGGCAGTTGTGCGATATCGTCATTTTCAGCGCCGTGATATAACAGTCGGCGCGATGCGAATTTTCTTTTTCCTCCTCTTGATGACCGTCGGGCTGCCGGGCCAGCCGGAGAGGAGCGAAGTTTGGCGGTTTGACCGGCTGGACCGATTGGGTCAGCACACCACGCGGGTCGAAGGGGAACCACGAGTGATCTCGACACCGAAGGGGAAAGCGGTCGAGTTCAATGGGCAGAAGGATGCCTTGTTTGTCGACGTCCATCCGCTAGCCGGGGCGAAGACATTCACGTGGGAAGTGGTTTTTCGACCTGCCTCGGGAGGTAAGGCCGAGCAACGGTTCTTCCATCTCCAGGAGACTGGAGTACAGACGAGGCTGCTCTTTGAAACGCGGCTGATCGACGGGAAATGGTGCCTCGATAGTTTTGCGGCGAGCGCCTCAGGGTCAAAGACGCTGATTGACCGGACGAAGTTGCACAGTCTGGACGAGTGGCACCATGTGGCGATGGTCTACGACGGAAAGGAGTTTCGGCACTACGTGGATCGTAAGCTGCAAGGGTCAGCGGCGGTGGAACTGGCCCCACAAGGAAAAGGTACGGCGTCGGCCGGGGTACGCATCAACCGGGTGGACTACTTTAAGGGTGCCATTCGAGAGGCGCGCATGACGTCACGGGCACTCGCCCCCGAGGCGTTTCTTCCGTTACCTTAGTTGGGCAGGGACGCGGTGATGGTGGCAAAGGAATCGGTGATGTACCGGTTGGTGACGTCAACAGCAGCGGCGACGTCGTTATCGATGACCGGGGTGCTCACTTTGACGAGCGAGGTATCGGTTCGATTCTCGACGATCGCATCAATGACGACGTAAACCTTTGCTTTGTACTCGCTGGCGATGACGCGCCCATGAGACTGGTACCAGTAGGCGACCACACTCTTCGTATCGCCCTTCTGGACGACATACTGGTTCATTTCGAGGCCGCCTTCGACACCAGGGACCGGTAGACGAATGATTTCGTGGTGCTCGGAGACCCAACCGTTGCCAGGTAGGCAATTCTTGGGAGAGTGGGGAGCAACCCCGCTTCGCTGGCTCTTGAAATAGGCGATGAATAGACTGACGGGATGAGGAGTTTTGCCATCGACGTAGACTCGGCTCAAGGTATCGGTGGCCTTAAGAACGTCCTGAACCTCTTTTTCGATGGGATAGTCGCCCACCATTCGCCACGCCGCGATCGTCGAAGGAAGGCTCGCCAAGGGAGCCAGATTGGGCTGGTACTCGGTGCGGCGATTGATAAAAAACGCTCCGACTGCCTGAAAGCTCAAGAATGCTGAGAAGACGATTACGGAAGTGGAGGAGAAAGGGTTCAACGGGAGACCATCCTGGCGAGACGTTTAAACAAGCCATGCGCAGCGACCATCAAGGTCAAGGCGAAAACGAAAATAACCCAGCCTTCGAGACTGTGAAAGAATCCCTTTGCCAACTCCGGGTTGTACTCGCTCAGAACGCCCGTTAGAGACACGCGAAACGAATTTGCCGCGATGGCGATTGGGATGGTGGAAGCGAAAACGAGACAACGCATCCAGACGCGGTGTTCGTCAAACCAGTAGCCATAGACGAGCGACAAAAACGCTAGCGACATTAAAGAGCGAATGCCGCTACAGGCTTCAACGACGGAGAGTTTTTGGCTGGCAAGTTCGAGCACGTTGCCATCGCGAAGAACCGGGATGCCGATGGCGTTTAAGGCAACTTCAGCAACCGAGCTAGCGAAGAGCTGCAAGGGGAAGGTGATTCGGCTGTACACAATAGCCGGCAGCGGAATCATGAAGCAGAGCATCGCAATGAGGAATCCGACCTTTTTCAGCAGAGGCCAGCCTCCGAGTAGAAGCACCGCCCCGACGACCGAGACCAGAAAAGCGCTGCGTTGTAGAAACAGCTCAGCCCCTAACATTCCGACAGCCATTTGAGCGGCACCCCACAATAGGAGTATGAAGCCGAACCAATTGGGCTGCGGAGTGATAGCGAGCAGTTGCTGGCGTCGCTCCCATGCGACATATAGAGCAGCGAAAGGAACGAAGAAACCATGCGACATATCGTCGTCGTTATTCCACTGCTCTACCATGGGGATCAAGATCGACAGGTAAGTCAGCAGCAACAAGACGGCACACCAAGCGAGGAGAACCCATGGGATGGAAGTGCCCGGAGAAGGAGACGCCTCACGGAGAGTTTTTTCTACTTGGGTTGACATCAGATACTCTTTAGTAAATCATATTTTAGGGGAATTCGTGCGTTGATGTGGGCGATGTAGTACTAGCCGCGAACTTCGCCGATGCGATGGAGGATCATCATGTTGGTCGTACCGGAACGCCACATGGGTTGTCCAGCGACTAAAATGACCGTGTCGCGAGGCTTGAGCAGCCCTCGATCGAGCAGAGTTCGGTCCATAACGGCAAGCATTTCCTCGGTTGTTGGCTCGGTCGGGGTGACCAGGACGCGGACTCCGTAAATGAGGGACAGTTGGCGAGCCACGACATCCGAGTTGGTAAACGCGTAGATCGGCACGGGCGGGCGATAGCGGGCGATGAGACGGGCGGTGGAGCCCGAAGTGGTCATGACGACAATGGCGGCGACGTTAGCCGACCGGGCGGCGTGGTATGCGGCATCGGCGAGAATTTCAGCGATGCTGGGATTGACGCGGGGAGGCAGGTCCTTGTAGCCGCGGGGACGGATGGACGATTCGGTTTCCACCGCAATGCGGGCCATGGTGGCAGCGGACTCGACCGGAAACTTCCCGGCGGCGGTTTCAGCCGAAAGCATGACGGCATCCGTGCCGTCGAAAATGGCGTTGGCGACATCGCTGACCTCGGCGCGCGTGGGAACGGAACTCTCAATCATCGATTCGAGCATTTGAGTGGCGGTGATGACGAACTTTCCGGTCTGGCGGGCGCGCTCGATAATCGACTTTTGGATGAAGGGAACCTTCTCAAACGCCATTTCGACGCCCAAATCACCGCGGGCGACCATGACGCCATCGGACTCGGCGAGGATCTCGTTGAGCTGTTCCCAGGCTTCGGGCTTTTCGATTTTGGCGATGATCGGGAGCATGTGCTCCTTCTCTTCGAGATAAAGCCGTAGGCGGATGACGTCGGTCGGCTTTCGAACGAAGGAGAGAGCGACGTAGTCGACATTATTGTCAATGCCCCACTGCAGATCGGCCATGTCCTTCCGGGTGAGCGAGGGGGTAGAGACCCTAACCCCCGGGAGGTTGATTCCTTTCTTGTCGCCGATCCACCCGCCAGCGTGGACAACGCAACGGGCGGAGACACCATCGGTCGATAGAACGCGAAGTTCCACGGTGCCGTCGGCGATCAGGACGCGATCGCCGGGAGAGACGTCGCGGGCGAAGTTTTGATAGACCGTCGAGGCGCGCCGGTTGTTGCCGAGGCACTCTTCGGTGGTGATGTCGAATGGTTCGCCGTTGGTCAAAAAGACCTTGCCTCCATCGAAGAGTCCGAGGCGAATTTTGGGGCCTTGGAGATCGAGCATAACCCCGACAGGAACGTTGAGTTCCACACTGAGTTCGCGAACGAAGCGGAGCCTGCGCGCATGATCTTCATGGACGCCATGGGAGGCGTTAAGTCGGAAGACGTCGACTCCGGCAGCGAACAACTTCGCGATCATCTCTTTCGTGTCGGTCGCCGGGCCGAGTGTCGCTACGATTTTCGTTGTTCTCATGGGTGGTGTTGGGTATCGGAAGCAGGGACAAGTGGGGTACCCTGATGATTCTATTATGCCAATTCATCAAGCCCTGATCCTAGCGATTCTCCAAGGATTAACGGAGTTTCTTCCTGTGTCTAGCTCGGCCCACCTGGCCATGGCACCTTGGTTGCTCGGTTGGAAGGACCAAGGGCTCGAGTTCGACGTTGCTTTACATATCGGCACTCTGTTGTCGGTTTTGGTATATTTCTTCAAAGACTGGACGCAAATCCTGGCCCAGGCCGGTGGTTTGCGTTGGGGTAACGATCCGCAATTGGCGCGGAACCCGAAATTACTGTGGTATTTGGTGGCGGGAAGTGTGCCGGTGGCGGTGGCCGGTTTGTTGTTTAAAGATGCGGTGGAGACGACGCTGCGCAGCCCGTATGTCATCGGTGTGATGGCGATCTTGATGGGTTTGGTGATGTACGGGGCCGAGCGACTTTCCAAACAGCGGCGCGATTTGGGAGAGTTGACGCTGTTTGACTGCGTGTTCATTGGCACGGCCCAGGCGCTGGCAATTGTGCCGGGGACATCGCGGAGCGGCGTGACGCTGTCGGCGGGTTTATTTCGGGATTTGGATCGGGCGGCGGCGGCGCGGTTCAGCTTTCTATTGTCGACACCGGCGGTAGGGGCGGCGGCGGCGAAAGCGTTGTTGGATTTGCGCAAGCACGGTTTGGCGGAAGACATGCGGTTGCCGATGTTGGTGGGAATCGGGGTGAGCGCCCTGGTTGGATTTGCGGTGATTGCGTTTTTTCTCCGATTTTTGCGGACCAATTCGATTCGTCCCTTTGTGATTTATCGGCTGGCGTTTGGGCTATTTGTGATTGGCTTGGCGGCGGCGCGTGGTTGGTGAATCCCCGTCCGGGTTAGGAGTCTGGCATACTGGAGGGGCTCTGATTATGGCGCGGCTTAAACGCGCATGGACATTTTGAAACCCTCGGCCAATAATCGGCTGAATGAAATCACCGGGATTGTGTTTGTTGCGATTGGGTTGTTTTTAGTACTCAGCCTAGCGTCTTACCACCCCGGCGACCCCTCGTGGAATACCGCCACCGGCGTGGAACGCGCAACGAATTGGACGGGGCGATTTGGGGCAACGCTGGCGGACCTGATCTATAGCTCGCTGGGATTAGCGTCGCTCGTGGTGCCGATCCTCGTGCTGGCGACGGGCATTCAGCGCATGCGGCACAAGGCGATTGAGGTGCCGGTGATTCGCGTGACCGGGGCCATTTTGCTCGTCGGGGGGATTTGTACGATCCTTTCGCTGCTGCCGGTTTGGCGTCCTTTTGATGGCACGGTGCCGGCGGGGGGAATCGTGGGCTTGGCCTTGGCGAATTATTTGATCGGGAATTTTAATCCGGTGGGCGCGGCGATGATCACTTTAACGAGTATCGTTTTGTCGCTTTATTTGGTTTCGAAGTTTTCGATGGAGGTGGTCTATCGCTGGTTCGAAGCTCCGACCACCTGGTGGCTCGAGCGGGTATCGGCTTGGCGGAATTGGCGGGAAGCTCGGCGCACGGTCGCCAAAGCTACGCTAGCTGAGCCGCGGACCGCCAGGCGGAATGCAGTGGAACGGGCGACCCCCGAACGGGTGAGCGCGGAGGACGGAATTCCCGTAGTGCCCTTGACGGAGACGAATTTGCCGTGGAAAGCAAAGCAATCCGTGCCTGTGGCGGAGGCTCTGGTAGAAGATGAGGTCGAGGAGTTGGAGCGCGAGGAGGAGATTCCGATTCGAGCCCTGGAGGAGCCGCCGTGGGAGACGCCGTTAGTGCCGAAGCCACCGGTGGAGGTGGAAACGGGTCGGAGGCGGAAGGAGAAGTCGGGTCGGGCGTACCTTATGCCGGCGACGTCGCTGTTGAATGAAGTTCCGGCGCGAAATCCGTACGACGAGCAGGAGTTGAAGGAGACGGCGGCCAAGATCAAGTCCAAGTTCGAAGAGTTCCATGTGCTGGGCTCGGTGGTCCAGATTAATCCGGGTCCGGTGGTGACGACCTTTGAATACAAGCCTGACGCGGGGATCAAGTACAACCGCATTACGAACTTGGCCGAGGATTTATGTTTGGGGCTGCAGTGCGAGAGTGTGCTGATTGAGCGCATTCCGGGAAAGCCGACCGTCGGCATTGAGGTTCCGAACAAGCGGCGGGAATTGATTAGCTTGCGGCAGGTTCTGGAAAGTGAAGAGTTTCAGAGTTCGCCGTCGAAGCTGACGATTACGATGGGGAAAGATATCAGCGGGCGGATCAAGGTGGCGACGCTGGATACGATGCCGCACGTTTTGATTGCGGGATCGACGGGAGCGGGTAAGAGCGTCATGTTAAATACGTTGATCATGTCGCTGCTGTACAAATCAACTCCGGACGAAGTCAGGCTGATCATGGTGGATCCTAAGCGGGTCGAACTGGGGATTTATGAGGGGATTCCTCATTTACTAACACCGGTGATTACCGAGCCCAAGAAGGCGACCTATGCTTTGCGGAATGCGGTATTGGAGATGGAGCGGCGGCTGAAGCTGTTGGCGGCGCAGAGCGTTCGCAATATTGAGCAGTACAACAAGAAAGTCCGCCAGTTGATGGCGACGCCGCGGAGCCTCTTTGATCAGGAGGGTAATCCCGAGTTGGAAGAGCTGCGACCGCTTCCCTTCCTCGTCATCATTATCGACGAGCTGGCCGATTTGATGATGCTTGAACGGGCGGGCGTCGAAGAGAGTGTGACCCGTCTGGCGCAGATGGCTCGCGCGGTCGGCATCCATTTAGTACTGGCGACGCAGCGACCCAGCGTGGACGTAATTACGGGTCTTATTAAGGCGAATTTTCCGACGCGGATTAGCTTTCGGGTGGCGACGCGGGTCGACTCCCGGACGATTCTCGACAACATGGGGGCGCACTCGCTTCTGGGCAAAGGGGATATGCTGTTTCTCCCCCCCGGCACGGCTCGTTTGATCCGTGTCCATGGGGCCTATGTGAGTGAGACGGAGACTACGGCGGTAGTTGACTATTGGAAGAAGCAGGCCGAGCCGGACTACGACCAGAGCTTCCTGATGGCGCCGCCGAATGAAGACGGCGAGAGCGACGGCGGCGAAGAGATTGTCGATGGGGCGGAGGATCCGCAGTATCGGGAAGCGGCACGAGTGATTTGTGAGCTGGGCAAGGCTTCCACCTCCGTCTTACAACGGCGACTCCGGCTGGGCTACGGTAGGGCGGCTAGAATTCTGGACATGATGTATCGCGACGGGATCATTGGGCCGCCGGACGGCAGTCGGCCGCGTGAAGTTTTGAAGAGCCCGGATTGGCTTGACGAAGTCGACGATCAACTCCGCTAGAATAGGTCATGCGTTTAATAGGATTCTATTTTTTGCTCGCGAGCGGCTTGACGGCTGCTGACCCGATTGTTGCGGCGTTTAAGACTCGGTACCAGACCGCCAAAATGAACTTTGTCGAATCGGCTGAGGCGATGCCGGCCAATGGGATGGATTACCGCTTAACTCCGGACCAGCGCAGTTTTGGCGATTGGATCAGTCACACCGCCGGGATGAACTACAGCACCTGCGCGGCGATGGCGGGCAAGACGGCACCGGCGAACGAGTCAGCTAAGGCCAAGACGAAGCCGGAGATTCAGAAAGTCATTCAAGAGTCTTTTTCCTACTGCGATTCAATTATCGACAGCATGACGGACTCACAAGCCATTACAGAAGTGACGATTGGCACACGGAAAGTGATGCCGGTTGATTCGATGATTGGGTACATCGCAAACCTGAATGCGCACTATGGAAACATGGTGGGTTACATGAGGATGAAGGGCGTCGTACCGCCCTCCACCGCCCGTAGTGCCAAGAAGAAGTAGCTAGTTGTTTTGCGCTGGATACCGAATGACGGTCAAGTTTCGGACGACTACGCTAGCCCCGGCGGCAGTTTGACTAACCGACCCGGACACGGCGATCGCCAGTCCGGCCTGATATGGATCCGACGCTGATACCAGACTGGTCAGCGTCGCTCCGGTGCCGTTAAAGTGTTGCGCCGACAGCATCGTGCCATTGGTGTAGAGTACGCCCTGCCCACGCAGGGCAAACATCGCATCTCCGGGGCCGAAAGTCCTTTGTACGATTTGGGCGGATCCCCACTGGGCTACGACGGTCCAGGGAACTCCGGTTCCGACCTGTTCGGCATCGACGAGGAGTTCCAAACGGTCGCCCGTTTGGAGTAGCCCTCCCGGGATGTTACAGGTTGCCATGACCGCCAAGGAAGTCGACGAGTTCGAGGTTCCCTCTTTCGCACAGATGACCTGCGGCGTCGCGTGGGTCTGGCCGCCTTGGTGGGATTTTCTCGCTTTCGAGGTTGTATTCCACCAAGAGTCCCCATTGACTCGGGTAGGCGGGTCGTTTGGCATTCCAGTGTCCCGCCAGGGCGCCCGCGCCGTACCCGAAAGAACTTGCGCGGCCGGGGAAATGATGGTGCCTTCGCTATCGATTCGAGCCAAATCGCCGCCCGAAGCGTCCTGCCAGCGATGCAGCGGCAAACCGTTCTGCGCGGCCCCAGACCGGACGATCACTGAAGTGGCGCCCGCCTGATCCTGTACATTGAGCGTGCCATCGGTGAGGCTCGACCCAACCGATAATTTTCGTCCGCTGCTATCCCATCGCAGTTGGAACGTGTTTTCGGAAAGGTTCCCGGCCGAGTTCACAAAGGGAATGGCTCCTGGTTGAAATCCTGTGTAGAGGCAGGTATTCCAGATGGCATCGACGCCGTTAGAGGCCAGGCACCGGCCCGCCGCCCCGAGGGGTAATTTCGTCCAGCTTGGAGAAGAGCCTTGGCCGACAATCAAATCGCCCCGGGTCACGGCGGCGGGCGTCGTATCCGCGTGCTGCGCCCCGAGCAAGGAATGACCAGTCGGCGTCCGAGCATCAATCAATCGACCATCACTCCTGGTAACGAATTTATTGGAGGCCGACGGAACGCCCGCTGTACCGGAAAGAGCGGCCTTTTCGGCGGCCGATGGATCATTTGCACCGGTGTGGGTCGGAAAGTTCAATGCAAGCTTGCTTTCCACAATGCCAGCCACCGTGGAAATGTTGTTGTTTGAGATGACCCCAGGTGCAATCTGCGGGTTGGGGTAGTTTCCGGTTAAGGCACCTCCGGCAGCCGACGTTGGATTACTCGCCGAAGCCGTTCGAAAAGAGGCTCGGAAGACGTCGCCCGTTCTCGGGGTTGACGCTACCAGCATCGTGATCGAATTAGCGCTGACGGTAAAATCGACGCCCGAGGAAAGGGTGATTCCATTCAGGATGAGTTCCAGGCTCGAAGCTGGTGACGGCGTACCGCTGAGTCCGAATACCGTATTCAATCCGTTTATTGCACCCGAGGGAATTTCGCTATCGACAAAACCGGGACCGGTGTAACCACCACCGCCCGAGCCGCAAGCGGAACTGGTCCCATCGACGCGGACGCAATCGATCAAGTTGCCAGTGACCGCTTCGAGTCCTCCGGTAGCCCCCGTTCGAATCGCCCGATTCGAAGCATAACCGAGACCACGCACCGGTCGAGCGGCTAACTCGTCGCTCAGGCCCGGAATATCAGCAATTTCGATCCCGACCGGCGGCAACGTTCCGCCCCCCGTTTGCTGGCCAACCGCCACCCGAACCGCGGCCAAATTCACCGTTTGAACACTCGGAGGTACCCCCCAAGTTTCGGAAAATTGAATCCGGCCGTCGCTATGATATCGGACATAGTAATAAGCTCCGGAGCTAGCATTCGTAGTTGGCACCAAACGAACGCGCAAATTGCCATCGACGATGGCAATAGTCAGGCTCTGGGTCGCAATCGGCACTTGATTAGCCGCTTGGAACGATTTCCATTCAATGTAGGCAACGCCATTGAAACGCGTCCCATCAGCCTTGTAGATAACATCCTGAATCGTGGTCAGCGGCGGACCGGCTAGTGCACGCTCCGCGATCAAACCAAAAAATATAAAGTGGAACACGCAAGTCCACAGCTTCGATCCTCGCATTGTCGGGGCCTCCCAAAAAGAAAAGCCCGCATCCGAGAAAACCCGGGCGGGCTGCAAACTTCTGTTCGCTGCCTTAAATCTACAGTGAGGTTGTCAAGTAATCCGGCCCTACCCACTCCCGGCATAAACAGTAAGCTATTTATTTTGTTGCTCTTACAGACACAAGAAATATTTAAACACCTTGTGAATGACGAGTTCGCCGGTCAAGAAAATGATCAATTTCGGGGCCTGACGCGCGATTTTCTGGTTCTGCCCGTAACCTATTCCGCTGCTTTCGCGAAGGGTAGGAATGATCTTCACCCGAGTTCTCCTCGCCCTCAGCCACTGCGTTGCGCCTGCATTGGCCCAATCTGAACCCACCAAACCGCTCTCTCCGATCTCGCGCAACGGCGCGGGGCTGGCATTAAAAGGCTATGACCCGGTTGCCTATTTCGAGGTGGCTAAAGCAATTCCCGGCTCGCCCGAATTCAGTCACGAGATCGAAGGTGCCAAATTCCAATTTCGCTCCGAAGCTTCCCAAGCCCTTTTCGTCGCAAACCCCACGAAGTATCTGCCGCAGTTCGACGGCTACTGCGCCTGGGCCGTCGGCCACAACTACACCGGCCCGGCCGATCCGGAAGCATGAAAGATAGTCGACGGAAAACTGTACCTGAACGACAACAAGGGCGTCCAAAATAAACGGACCGCCGAGGAAGAGAAGTTAATCTCGGCCGGTGATACCAACTGGCCAGGCTTGCATTAACGAACCCAAAGCGTCACCGGACTCCGACTCGCCGTCGTTCCGACCGTCCAAACCACGGGAACGGTCCGCGGGCTTTGCGGAGGCCCATCTGGCGGTGGCAATAGAGCGTTGATCTGTACGAGGCCGACGAAGCCGGGCACTTCCCCCGCAAACTGAACGGAAGCGGCCCAGCCTGCGATGGAGATTCGAGAATCTTCGACCAACAAGGGATGCGAAAGCGGCGCGATCGTTCCAGTCAACCTAGATCCAGTGGTTAACCCGCCACCGGTTCCATACAGCACGACGATGCTTCCTAAAGAGGCTGGCGAACCGAGACCGTTTCGACTGCCGTCCTGATTTACGGCGACGACGTGCCCGGTCGAAAAATCCCTAAAAAGTTCCGGCGCAGCAGCCGCGACGGCAACCTGCAGCGAGTTGGAGGGGACTTGCCGGCTGAAGATCTGGAGCGTCGCCGCGGTGCCAGGTCGAAGCTCAAAGGGCACCTGAATGTTAATCTGGTGGGCACTCGTAAAGAGGATGGGCGCCGGGAGTCCGTCCAACAAGACCCGCGTCCCTTCTAATTCCACCGGCAATCGCCCTTGGGAATCCAATGAGGCCGCGGCCCCGCGCTCCGGCCCCAACTGTTCGACGAAGAGCGCCATCAGGGCTCCTGGTGCCAAGGGGCTTGCGGGGCCACCGGCGGCGCTGGCGATCGATTCGGCACGCAGATGACCGAATCCGCCGGGATCGCCCGTCGTCCATTGAATCACAACTTGTTCAGTGCCTGCGCATCCGCCCGCCGTCGTAGCCATCCAGGAGACGCCTTGGTTTTCAAAGTCCAAAATAGCGAGTACCAGGGCAACCTCTGAGCAGACTCCGCCCGCGCCCCACTCCGTCGCCAAAACCGGCCGGCGGCCGAGTAGCCCGCGAAACGGTTCCAATACTTTCCCCGAATCTCCTAGCTCGGTGCGGGCGCCGTAGACCACTTGGGGGTCGTTGATCTCAGGACCGATCCAGATAACCGGCCCGTCCAGCCCCGTCGCTCGCAGCGCCGCCAGACTCTCTGCCCCAGTGATCTCGAACAGGACTCTGGGATTGGTTCCCCACCGACGCCATTCCGCGTCCCGGCCCCCGACAAGCACCACGGCCAGGTTGTTCGCCAGCGCGGCCTCCACCACCATCCCACTCGTAGTTGCGGGCATCCGGACCGAATTCAGATTCCATCGGACGCGCATGACGCCGAACGTCACCACCGGATCCTTAAGCTCAAGCGGATTGACATTGATACCCCGCAGGACGAGCGAGGTGCCCCCGAGTTCGACGAGGCGGTTGCCTTGCACCGTCAATGGCCCGACCACCGGCGGGACAACCGGGGCATGGCCGTGCAAATTACAAGCCAACAGCAGAAAAAGGATCCGAGAATTCAAAGCCAATTCCTAGAATATTGTCTTTACTTCAAACGGCTTTAGGGAAGCGTCCAGCGTCGGTCGGCGTTTATGCCATTCCGTCGCCTGCTCGTAGGCGTGGGCCAAGGCGAGCACTTTCTCTTCCGCCCAGGGAGCGCCGGTTATCTGTAGCCCGATCGGAACGCCATCGGCGAACTGCCCACAAGGGATGGAGATGGTCGGTAGCCCAAAGATATTGAATTGCGCCGTGTTCGCCAGCGTCGGAGGCAACGGCTTGTCGGTTTCGACGCGTTGAATGGCCTCCGTGATCGGATATGGCTTCAGCTTGGTGGTCGGGGTGATCAAAAGGTCGACGGTGTCAAAGGCCTTGACAACCTGGCGCCGTAACAAGCGAACGGCCCGCATGGATTCCACATAGGTAGTCGCGGGCATGGCGGCCGACCGGCTCAGCCCTTTGCGGGTCGAGGGCATGTAAGATGCTTGCGACTTTGGATAGTAGGGCAGGTGATAGGCGGCAGTTTCCGCCCCGCCCGCGCTGGGGCCATAAGAAACGGCCGGCAAAATCGAGTCAGAATAGCCGGCGGTCAACTTACTCAGTACATTCAGAGCCGCTTCGGTAGCAGCGGCCACTTCGGGATCTAACTTATCGAAGAAGCTAGCACGGGGGACCCCCAAGCGGAAGGTCTTGACGGGCGCGCCAATCGCCTTTATAAAGTCAGGAACGGGCCGATCTACGCTGTCAACGTCAAACTCGTCATAGCCAGCGATCGCCTGCAAGACGACGGCCGCGTCGGCTACTGTTTTCGTGAGGGGCCCGACATGGTCAAGCGACCACACCAGCGGGATAATGCCTCGAATCGAAGCGCGTCCGTGGGTTGGTTTGAATCCGACGACACCGCAAAAGGATGCCGGGGTCCGGATCGAGCCTCCGGTATCGGTACCTAATGTGCCGTAGGCAAAATCCGCTGCCGTCGCCACGGCGGAACCGCCAGAGGAGCCACCGCAATTCCGATCGACCGAGTAAGGATTCCGCACGGGTCCGAAGAAGGTGACGGCGGAGGTTCCGCCGGCGGCGAACTCATGCAAATTGAGTTTACCTAGTAAGACGGCGCCCGCCGCTTGGAGGCGTCGCCAGACTTCGGCATCTTCGGCTGGTACGCGATCGGCGAATAGCGCGCTGGCTGCTGTCGTTCGAATGCCTTTCGTATCAATGTTGTCTTTTAGGGCGATGGGGACGCCGTGGAGCAGTCCCCGCGCTTTTCCTGCGGCTCGCTCGGCGTCGGCTTTTCGCGCCGCTTCGAGGGCGACTTCGGCCGTTACCGTTATGAAAGAATTTAGCCCCCGATCGAACTGAGCGATCCGTTCGAGACAGGCCTTGGTTAGTTCAACGGAACTGGCTTTCTTCATTCGCAGGGCCTCAGCGGCACCGAGCAGCGAAAGTTGAGTTAGCTCCGCAGGAGCGGCCTGGAGAGAGTAGGCGGCCGCGAGAGAAGAAGAGAGAAACAACCGGCGAGAGACGGGCATAAACGATGGTACACTCAAAGAGGATCGACACGTTGGGGGCGAAACGGCTTCGACGGGATCGAGTCATCGTAGAGAGGCGTGTCGGGTTCCGAGCTCCCGTTAAACGATCGGAAAAACATAACTGCCAATCAGCAGTTTGCTTACGCTGCTTAATTAACAGCGTCGCTCTTCAGTTGGTGTCTGCCACGGCTGAAGCAAGCGTCACTCGGTGGACTGGACCGCAAGCTTCTGTTCGGAGCCCAGGGTTGAGATTAATCGGACTGGGATTGGGGCCTCTTGCTGGTTTAAGTGCTCCTTTCTGACAAACACGAATCAGATACACACGTAGTCTCTTTACTTTGGGCGTTCTCGGACGCGGGTTCGACTCCCGCCGCCTCCACCATCATTCATGTCTCTTCGTTTTTAGCTCGAGTACTGGAAAGACGGCCCATGGTTCGGGGGTCGTTTGCCTCAGGTGCCAAGTGGTTTTAGCTAGGCACCGACCCTGCCGAGGTGGGGGAAACTTTCGCGACGCCTAGATATTGATGGTTGACGAACAGGAATCCTTGGCCGGTAAGGCAGCCGTCCAGAGCAAGGAAATCGAATTCTCAACGAGAAGAGGCCCGAATTCGGTCGGGAACTGGAACGATCCGGTCGCTGTTTGAAGCGAACTAGAGCTGGGCACTATGGCGACGACAACCCGTCAAACAAGTCAGCCGCACCGGTTCCCCGCCGTGTCGAAAGCCCTGACTCGCTGTGCAAGCTGATATGGCGACAACCTTGCATTGAACCGACCAAGTAAGTTGTTGCGGTGAACTTTTAAATCAGTATCTTTTCAGTTTACGGTTCCATCGGGACGAAAAGGAAGCCGGCTAGCCGGCACCGCGTAGCCTTCGATGGGAATGGCTCGGATAGGAAAAGCGGGTCATCGTAATCTATGCTTTAGGGGCATGCGAAACCAGAACACGGCACTCATCAGATTGAGTAAGGCAGCCAGCGAGAAATAGAGCCCGGCATCACCTCCGTTCCATCGGGCCAAGGCCGGAAAGGCGCTCGCGCTGACGAAGCCACCGAGGTTGCCGACCATGTTCATGGCGCCTGAGACCGTACCCGACTTCCCTCCCCCGATGTCAATGCAATAGGCCCAACTGGGACTAATTGTCATTTCAGTACCAAAGGTGGCCAAGGTGAACAGAGCGACCGCCATCTCGGGCGAGCTAGCTTGAGTCAAACAAAGGAGAGCCGACGCCGCGATGACGAAGCCTCCCATGGCGGGCGCTCGGCGGCTCCAGCGGGGATAACGCTGATAGAGCCAGTCAGTGAGAAATCCAGAGACCCATTGGGCGGTCGCGCCAACCAGGAGAATCGTCATTGAATACCAGGAGGCTCGTTCCCGACTCAGTTGATAGCGTTCCATCAGGTAGGGCAGCATCCAAGTTAGGCACAAGAAAAAAGTGAAGTTACTGGAGAAGTATTGAGCCATGACTTGTAACATGGCGCGAGACCGGAAGATGTCTCCGAGCGGAGGATCGACTGTCTTTGTTGGCGGCGCGGGTCGATCCCGGAACCAGGCGAACCAGACGCCCGCCCAAATCAGGCCCGGCACTCCCAGGAGAAAAAACGCAACCCTCCACCCGTAGCCGTCGAGCAATCCCGCCAGGATGGGAAACGACAACGCCGCGCCCAGCCTGGATCCGGAAAAGATGATGCCGTTGGCTCGGCCATGAAGTTCGGCCGGCAGCCAAGTGTAGAAGGCTCGGGCGGAGGCCGGGAAGGCACCCGCTTCGGCGAGTCCGAACAGAAAGCGAACGACCACCAGAGTGGCGAACTCGGGTGCCAGACCGGTGCAGGCTGTGAAGAGGCTCCAGGCCGATACGACCAAGGTTAGGGTGATGCGTGGCCCGAACCGATCGGCGAACCAGCCGGCGGGGATCTGCCCGAGGGCGTAAGCGAGCGCAAAGCTGCCGAAGACGACACCCATGGCATCATTCGAGAGGACGAGATCCTTTGCGACCAAATCCTTAGCGGTGGATATCGCGGCCCGATCGAGATACAGGATCCATGATAGGAGGAAGAGCAGACCGAGTAGGATGGTACGCGGCACTATGGGCGCACCACGGGTTCGCGGCGGCGGTTCGAGAGCTGATCTGTGTGGTTCATTTTGCTTTCATCGAGCTTATCCCATGTAGAGACCGGCGTTCCCCTTAAACTGAGGGTTGAAAACAATGACAGAAAATCCGTTTTTCCCCTCCTGATCAACGCCGTTTGAGCTTCCTCCGTTTGAGGCGACCACCGTTAACGACGATCAAAACGGCCGCCGTCGCCTAATAACCTATGAGTTCAGAGGGTCGCTACTTTCCATGGAATTCCGGGCAACCTACCGGATCGGGCACCCGGTATTCTCCCACCTGCACCCCACATCTGGTCGAAGAATGCCGTGCCATCAATCTCGTTCGATTGTCCATTGCAAAAACTTGGCTCAAAATTGGCCTCCCCTTGCCGATATACCTTCCATGCAGACTACCCTTTACTCTACCGCGGACATCAACAACGTCCTCGCCACGCTAGACGCCGCCAAGATCGATGAGCTTCCTTGCGGAGCCATTCAGCTCGACCGCGACGGCAAAGTCCTCTTCTATAACTCGGCCGAAGGACAAATTACCGGTCGCGATCCCAAACTGGTCATCGGCAAGAACTTCTTCACCGAAGTCGCCCCTTGCACCCATACCCCCGAATTCTTTGGCGAATTCGAAAAGCTCCTGACCGACCCGAACCATGTGGCCGCCTTCAAATACACCTTCGACTACAATATGAAGCCGACCAAAGTCACCGTTACCATGCGCAAGGCCCGCTCCGGCGACGCCTTCTGGATCCTCGTTACCAGGCTCTAGTATCGAGGCAATATAATTACGGAACATAGTGGCGGCGCAGCTTGCGGTCGGCATGATGGCGAGTGAACGTCCACTCTATGCCTAGTTTTTCCGTGTTCCGCTACTGCTGCCAGCACTTTACTTCAGCCTGTAGCCGTTCCGCGGTGGCGATGCGCTGTCCGGTGCATTGTCGATGCATGATCCCGAGTTCGATTTCCGCCATATTCAACCAACTTGCATGCTTGGGCGTGTAGTGAAGCCTCACCCGCCGCAACAGGACCGTTGCAGCCGCCTTGTCCAGTACATCCACAAAGCTTTTTCGAAAGTGTGTGTGGAGGTTGTTCAGAACCAGATACACGGTCGCGGCGGCTGCATAGACATTCTCCACCAAGTGATTAAGGAATGAGACAAAATCCGACTTGGTGGGGCGCGCGGTAACCTGGGCACGCGGCGCTCACCTTTGGGTTCGACCGCCATGAAGATGTTCCGGGTCCCGGCGCCTTTGTGCTCGCAATCCTCTTCGGTAGACCAACCCGGCTGTAACGGGAGCGGGCAAGTCTGCCGGAGCAACTGCTTGCTCTTTTCATCGATACAGACCACGGGTTCCCCCGCGTTGTACGGTCGGGCTTAGAGTCTCAACCGGCTGTACATTCTTTCTGATATTTGGCCGTGATCCGGTCCACGCACCACATCAGCTTGCGCCAGGGTTTTCACTCGTTTTTTTTAGCATCTGGCGGATCGTCTTCCGATTGACGCTGCCCAGCCCCCGCCCGGATCGCGTGCTTCCGATGAAAGCCCGTGACCTCAATGAACTCATCGAGTCTTTTCTTCTTTTCGATCGGGTTCGCGGACCGGTACCGATCCGCGATCGCATTGATCAATTCGCGTCTTGTGGCCATTCTCAGTTGCCTGACCCTTTATTCGGCAGTTGAAGCGCCGCTGCGTGGCGGTCGACGCTGGAATTGATTGATACTAAACGAGATGATCAATCCCACCCAGTGTTTAGCCCTTCACCCGGAAGGTGAAGCGTTTACCGA
>Ga0136639_10000110_pt1 | contig 23541 bp, 19 predicted proteins | sample AntDrymUQ8592106_2_FD_113739 | JGI IMG/M metagenome (GOLD analysis project Ga0136639, IMG submission 113739) | Polar desert sand microbial communities from Dry Valleys, Antarctica - metaG UQ859 (21.06) | ecosystem: Environmental > Terrestrial > Soil > Desert | place: Antarctica: Dry Valley...
CGGCTGAGCACCGCCGGCAGCTCGGTGGTGACCTTGGCCAGCGCGAAGGTCAGGTCGCCAGTCAGGTGGGGCCGCGAGGTGTGCCCGCCCGTCCCGGTGAGATGGACCTCGATGCGGTCGGCAGCGCTCGTGAGCGACCCGCTGCGCAGCCCGATGCAGCCGACGTCGATCGCAGGGTCGCAGTGCAGGGCGTAGATCTGCTCGACGTCCCTCAGGACGCCCTCGGCGATCAGGCGGAGCGCACCGCCGGGCATGACCTCCTCGGCAGGCTGCAGCAACAGCCGCACCCGCCCGTCGAGCGGGCGTTCCTCCGCGACGCGGGCCAGCGCCAGCGCGGCACCGACGAGGGCAGCGACATGAACGTCGTGGCCGCAGGCGTGAGCGAGTCCCGCGACCGTGCTCGCCCACGGCTCCCCCGTCACGTCCTGCACGGGCAGCGCGTCCATGTCGGCACGCAGCGCCACCACCCGCTCCCCCGCGCCGATCTCGGCGACCAGCCCGGTCTCCACCAGACGGGTGACCCGCCAGCCTGCGGCTTCCAGCCGGGCCGCGACGAGGTCGGTCGTGCGGGTCTCGTCCCACGACAGCTCGGGGTGCGCGTGCAGGTCACGGCGCAGCCCCACCAGCTCGGCGTCGTGCTTGTCGACGACGGAGGCAATGGTCTGGGCGGCGGTCTCGGTCATCAGCCCCTAGGTTAGTTCACCCGCGAGCAGTCCGAGGGTCCGCGTCGCGCCTCAGCTCTCCTCGCGGGTCGTGACCAAGGCATTCCACCGCGTGTCCGACTCCGCCTCGACGACGAGGGCGAACTCCTCGCCCACGTTGGTGTAGACCTGCAGTCGCGAGACGATCCCGTCGCACGGCACGTCAAGCTCTGCGGACACCGACAAGGTGAGTCGCAGTTGCACCGAGTCTCCGCCGACGCAGGACCCGTAGAGGTAGACAAGATCTCGCGAGTCCCCGGTCAGGACGCTGTTGCGAGGCCCTCTGCCGTGTCCGCTGCCCAGACGTGACTCGTCTGGTCGCACAGGAACGAGATCGGCCAGCTCGGCCACTCGCGTGTCCGCGGGGGCAGGCGCCTGCTCCGCGGTCGTCGCGGTCGACCCGCACGACACGGTGACGGCCGAGGTCAGGACCGCAGCCGTCACCGCGCGCAGGAAGTCGATGCTCAGTAGATCCACCAGCGCAGACGCGCGGGAGCCTGGAAGGTCCAGTTCTTCTTGATCGTTCCAGCGCCGCCACCGAAGTAGTCAGTCTTGGTGTAGCCCTTGATCCGCTCGTTGACGATGCCCCGGTCGCAGTAGACCGTGTCCCTCGACGGGATCTTGAACTTCGCCGATGTGGCGAAACCACTGCTCATGGACTTCTCGATGTTGGAGTTGACCTCGGCCTTGACCCCGCCGAAGATCCCCGCCTTGATCTCGGTGCCGAGCGAGGAGCCGATCGAGTAGGACGACGTCTTCTGGGTGCTTGCTTCGCAGCTGCCCTCGATGGCGTAGGAACGGCTGTTGGTGATGCTGTCGCGGTAGCCGACCGTCTTGTTGTCCACGATGTTCTGGGTCATGTAGCTGCAGGAGCGCGAGTTGTTCGTCTGAAAGCAGTCCAGCAGCCGGGGGGCAGCATGGGCGGAGGGCGCGACGGAGAGCATGGTCGCGGCGACGACGGTGGAGGAGATGAGTCCGAGACTGCGGGACACTGTGCGATTCATGTCATGGTCTTTCCTCATCCCGGACCGGCGCAAACCCGAGATCACCACATACCGTCTGGTGAGCCGAGTAGCCCTCACCTGTGGATGCGCATGACCCGACCTGCCGGAGAGTCTCCCGGCTCACCCGACGTGCCCGCCAACGCGTGGGCCGTCGTGCACGGCTCCGATGTCCTGGTCGTAAGCCGCGAGGATCCGGTCGGCGGCCACGGTCGCGGGCAGCTCCCCCGCCAACACCTGCGAGCGCACGCCGTCACGGATCTCTCGAACCCCGGGCGAGTGCCGCAGCCGCTGCTCGAGCTCGTCGCGCACCAGCGCCCAGGTGAAGTCCAGTTGCTGCCCGGCTCGCTTGGCGCTCAGGCCCTCGACCCCGAGGTGCTCGCGATGCGCGAGCACCCGCTCCCACAGGTCGTCGACCCCGACGTCGGTCAGTCCCGAGCAGGTGACGACCGATGGCGCCCACTCCCCCTTGCCGCGCACCATGCGCAGGGCACCGGCCAGCTCGCGGGCGGCCGAGCGTGCCTCCAGCTCGCGGTCCCCGTCGGCCTTGTTGACCGCGACCACGTCAGCGATCTCCAAGATCCCCTTCTTGATGCCCTGCAGCTGGTCGCCGGTGCGCGCCAAGGTCAGGAAGAGGAAGGTGTCGACCATGCCGGCCACGGTGACCTCCGACTGCCCCACGCCGACCGTCTCGACGAGCACCACGTCGTAGGACGCCGCCTCGAGGACCGCCATCGCCTGCACCGTCGCGCGGGCGACCCCCCCGAGCGTGCCGGCGGCCGGGGACGGGCGGATGAATGCCTGCGGGTCGGCTGCCAGACGGGCCATGCGGGTCTTGTCCCCGAGCACCGAGCCCCCGGTCCGCACCGAGCTGGGGTCGACCGCGAGCACCCCGACGCGGTGACCGGCCGCGGTGAGACGTGTGCCGAGCGCCTCGATGAACGTGGACTTCCCGACCCCGGGCACCCCGGAGACCCCGACCCGTACGGCGGGTGGTCGCCCGCCCCCGTCGAGCGCGGCCAGGTCGGTGAGCAGCGCGCGCGCCTCGAGCCGGTGCTCCTGCTTGGAGGACTCCATCAGCGTGATCGCCTGCGCGACCGCGGCGCGCCGCCCGTCCCGGATGCCCGAGACGAGCCTGGCGACCTTCTCCTCGGGCGACTCACGCTGCGTCGGGCCGACCATCAGCTCACGCCTAGTGGTCCAGCTGCTCCCGCAGCCGGGCCAGGAGGTCGAGGGCCGACTCGGCGATGACCGTGCCGGGAAGGAACACCGCGACGGCACCCATCTCCTTGAGCACGGGCACGTCGTCGGGCGGGATGACACCACCGATGGTGATCATGATGTCGGGGCGCCCCTGCTCGGCCAGCGCGTCCCTCAGCGCGGGGAGCAGCGTGAGGTGACCGGCGGCCAGCGAGGAGACCCCGACCACGTGCACGTCGGCGTCGATCGCCTGCTGCGCGACCTCCTCGGGGGTCGAGAACAACGGGCCCACGTCGACGTCGAAGCCCATGTCGGCGAAGGCGGAGACCACGACCTTCTGACCGCGGTCGTGACCGTCCTGGCCCATCTTGGCGACCAGGATGCGCGGACGGCGTCCCTCGGCCTCCTCGAACGCGGTGGTGGCGTCGAGCACCTCCTGCACGCGGCCGCCGCCTGCGCTGCCGGACTCGTCCCTGAACACGCCACTGATCGTACGGATGACGGCTCGGTGCCGGCCGTAGACCTTCTCCAGCGCGTCCGAGATCTCCCCGACCGTCGCCTTGGCGCGCGCCGCGTCGACCGCGAGCGCGAGCAGGTTGCCGTCGAGCGACGCGCCTGTGCTCGAACCGGCCGAGGCCCCCCGCTCGGCGGAGCTCGTCAGCGCATCGAGCGTGCGGCGTACGTCGTCGTCGTCACGCTCGGCGCGCAGCCGCTCGAGCTTGGCGATCTGCTGACGGTAGACGTCGTCGTTGTCGACGCGGAGCACATCGAGCTTGTCTTCCGCTGCGAGGCGGTAGGTGTTGATGCCGATGACCTTCTGGGCGCCGGAGTCGATGCGGGCCTGGGTGCGGGCGGCCGCCTCCTCGATGCGCATCTTCGGGATGCCCTGCTCGATCGCCTTGGCCATGCCGCCGGCCTTCTCTGCCTCCTGGATGTGGGCCCAGGCGCGCTCAGCGAGGTCGTGGGTGAGCCGCTCGACGTAGTAGCTGCCGGCCCACGGGTCGATCGTGCCGGTGGTGCCGCTCTCCTGCTGCAGGAGCAGCTGGGTGTTGCGCGCGATGCGGGCCGAGAAGTCAGTCGGCAGGGCGATCGCCTCGTCGAGGGCGTTGGTGTGCAACGACTGGGTGTGTCCCTGGGTCGCGGCCATCGCCTCGATGCAGGTGCGGCCCACGTTGTTGTAGACGTCCTGGGCGGTCAACGACCAGCCGGAGGTCTGGCTGTGGGTGCGCAGGCTGAGCGACTTGGGGTTCTGCGGCTCGAAGTCGCGCACCAGTCGGGCCCAGAGCGCGCGGGCGGCACGCATCTTGGCGATCTCCATGTAGAAGTTCATCCCGATCGCCCAGAAGAAGGAGAGCCGCGGCGCGAACTGGTCGATCGTCATGCCGGTGGCGAGCCCAGCTCGGATGTACTCCACACCGTCGGCCAGCGTGTAGGCCAGCTCCAGGTCGGCCGTGGCTCCGGCCTCCTGGATGTGGTAGCCGGAGATCGAGATCGAGTTGAACCGGGGCATCTTCGCGGCGGTGTAGCTGAAGATGTCGGAGATGATCCGCATCGACGGCGCCGGCGGGTAGATGTAGGTGTTGCGGACCATGAACTCCTTGAGGATGTCGTTCTGGATCGTCCCCGCGAGCTGCTCCGGCTTCACCCCCTGCTCCTCGGCCGCAGCGATGTAGAGCGCCAGGACGGGCAGGACCGCCCCGTTCATCGTCATCGACACCGACATCTCGTCGAGCGGGATCCCCTCGAAGAGGGTGCGGGTGTCGTAGATCGAGTCGATCGCCACCCCGGCCATGCCGACGTCACCTCGCACGCGCGGGTGGTCGGAGTCGTAGCCCCGGTGGGTGGCCAGGTCGAAGGCGACGCTGAGGCCCTTCTGACCAGCGGCGAGGTTGCGTCGGTAGAACGCGTTGGACTCCTCGGCGGTGGAGAACCCGGCGTACTGGCGGATCGTCCACGGCTGCGTGGTGTACATCGTCGGGTAGGGGCCGCGCAGGAACGGGCTCAGTCCGGGAAGCGTGTCGAGCGCGTCGAGGCCCTCGAGGTGCTCGGGGCCGTAGACCGGGAGGATTTCGATCCCCTCCGGGCTCGTCCAGGGCGCCGCGCCGGTGGTCGATCCGGGCGACGAAGGAGTCCGGGTCGAGACCCCTCCCGTGCTCAGCGGCAGCCCCGCGAAGCTCTTCGGAACACTCATGCCAGCTTCTCCCTCGTCCTGGTCAGGAAGTCCAGCGCATCCACACCCATGGCGCAGGCGTCGTCGCTGTAGTCGGTGGCCTGACCGGCGATGACGATGTGCGTCGCACCGGCCTCGCGCAGCGCGGCAGCGGCGTCGGCGCCCCACGCGGCGTAGGTCGTGTCGCTGCCGGCCAGGCAGACCACCGCCTGTCCGACGTAGGCCCCGACGAGGTCATCGACGCCAGCCGTCGCACCGGCGACCTCGACGGCGATGCCACCCACGGCGAAGAGGTTGGCGGCGAAGGTGGCGCGTGCGGTGTGGGAGGCGACGGTGCCCAGGGTGGCCAAGAAGACCGGTGAGGCGCACGGCTCGTCGCGCAGGGCCTCGAAGCTCGCGCCATAGCTGCGTACGCCGTCGAAGGCACCGTCGGGTGTGCGCTCGGGCAGCGTCTCGGCGAGGTGGGGGAACTCGGTGAGGCCGGTGATCGGCATCCGCCGCTTGGCGACCAGGGCCTCGCGCCTTCCCGCGGTCTCGGTGATGCGCTCCTCGAGCGCGTCGTGACCGGTCTCCTCGATGCGACCGAGCTCGGCCCAGCCGGCCACGGCCAGGTCGTCGGTCAGCTTCTCGACCGCGTAGGAGCCGCCAGCCGGGTCGGCGACCTTGGCGACGTGGGACTCCGAGATGAGCAACGCCGACGTGTTGCGAGCGACCCGGCGTCCGAGGACCTCGGGCGCACCGAGGGGGCTGTCGAAGGGCAGCACGGTCACCGTGTCAGCACCGCCGACGCCGGCCGCGAAGGCGGCGACGGTGGTGCGCAGCATGTTGACGTAGGGGTCGTACTTGCTCATCATCGGCCGACTCGTGACCACGTGCTGGCGCTGGGGAACATCGGCGGTGGAGGGGGCGTCGCTGAGCTCGAGCACCCGTGCCCACAGCCGACGCGCCGCGCGCAGCTTGGCGATGGTGGCGAACTGGTCGTCGGTGGCCGCGTAGCGGAACTCGATGAGCGCGGCGGCCTCGTCGAGCGCGAGACCTGCCTCGGTCAGCCGGCGCAGCGCATCGACACCGAGCGCCATGGAGCAGCCGAGCTCCTGGGCGTCGGAAGCGCCGCGGTCATGGACGGCCGTGGCGTCGACGACGACACCGAGCAGGCCGTGCTCGCGGGCGAGCCGGGCGACCTCCACCAGGGAGTCACCCGAGCCGCCGAGGTTCGTGCCGGGTGCGGGGGTCGTCTCGCCGAGGACGTCGAGGAAGGCCCGCGCGACCGCGACCTGGTCGTGGGTGGCGTCGAGCACGACAGGGGCCAGGTCGAGCAGGACCCCCTGCAGGAGCGTGGTCAGATCCGTGTCCGGCCCGACCTGCAACCAGAGCGAGGTGACGCCACCGTCGAGGTCGAGCAGCGCGGCCTCGTTGACTGCCGCGGCGTCCCCGGACAGGTGGTGCGCACGGATGTCCCAGTCGCCCGAGCGGGTGGGACGGCCGCTGGTGCTCAGGTCGTCCAGCACCGCAGCGGTGCCGAGGGGCGAGACCTTGATGCCGTCGAGGGTGGTGCGCGCGAGCTTGTCCCAGACCAGGGAGTCCGGGTCGTCGTCCTTCATCCGGCGCGACTTGCGCAGCACCGCCGCGGTCGCCGACTCCCAGTCGGCCACCGTGTGCTGGTCCTGCGGCGAAGCCAGGTGGAGCGTGCCCTGCTCCGGCTCCAGCTCCGTCGGATCGTCCAGGCCACCGTCGACGTTGCCGGCGGCACTCCCCTCAACACTCATGTGCGAACCATAGGAGTCGATGCGAACCCGATCCACCGAGTGTGACCATTTCGGACATTCGAGCGCCTTCCTGTCCGCCCCGACCCACCTCTGTCCCGGCATCAGATCCAGCATCAGGGCCGGCGTCAGATCTGGCGTCCCACTGTTCATCCGTCGGCTACCTGCACGCGGCGGCCCGGACGCCCGGCCGGCTCAGGGTGGAGCCATGCGGATCGCCCTGGTGACCGAGACGTTCTACCCCGCCGTCGACGGCACGACGACCACGCTCAAGGCCGTGGTCGACCGCCTCGTGGACACCGGGCACTCGGTCCGGATCATCGCGCCGGCTCCTGGCCTGACCTCGTACCGCGGTTGTGACGTGGTGCGGGTCCGCCCGCTGGAGCCGGTCGGCGCGCAGGTGCGCGCCGCGCTCGACGACTTCGCCCCGGACCTGGTCCACGTCACCTCGCCCGGCCCGCTCGGTCGCAAGGCCTTGAAGCACACCCACCGCACCGGACTGGCCTCGCTCGTGGTCGAGCAGTCGCCGGTCCTCGACCAGACCGCGGACTACTGGTGCGCCAAGGTGGCCGCCCGTGCCGATCACGTGCTGGTCACCTCCACCTGGATGGTCGACCGGTGCCGGGAGTTCGGCGTCGACGTCGCCCTGTGGCGTCCCGGGGTCGACTCCACCGCCTTCACCCCCTCCCTGCGCGACGAGTGGCTGCACGGCTCGTGGTCGCGCTCCCGCTCCCGCCCGGTACCCCTGGTGGTGGTCGGCTTCGTCGGGAGCCTCCACCAGCGCCACGGCGTACGACGCCTCGCCGACCTGGCGTCCCTGCCGGGGATCCGCCCGGTGATCATCGGGGACGGACCCCAACGCGGCTGGCTCGAGGAGCGGCTGCCTGGTGCCAAGCTCACCGGGACCCTCACGACCGGCGACCTGACGATCGCCCTGCCCTCGCTCGACGTGCTGGTGCACCCGGGCGAGTACGAGACCTGCTCGCACGTCCTGCGCGAGGCCGCGGCCAGCGGCGTACCGACCGTGGCTCCCCGCTCGGGAGGCGCGACCGATGTGGTGCGCAGTCTCGAGACCGGGCTGCTGCACGCTCCGGGGGACCCCCGCGCGTTCCTCGGCGCCGTCGCGTCGGTCGTCGCCGACCCCCGACGCTCCCTGCTCGGGGCGCGCGCCCGGGAGCTGGCCCTGGAACGCACCTGGACCCACGCCGTCGACGAGCTCGTGGACATCATGACTGCGACGAACACCTCGGCGAGACCCGTTTCGCGCCTATGATCACGACGTGCGTCAGATCACGCCTGCGGTCCCGCTCCAGCAGGAGCGCGCCCGGTCGCTGAGCAGCCCATGAGCTCGGCCGTCGAGATCCTCGAGCGCGACAGCGAGCTGGTGCGGATCTCGACCGCGCTCGATGCCGCCACGAAGGGCTCCGGTCGGGTCGTCGTCATCGAGGGCGAGGCCGGGATCGGCAAGACCTCGCTGGTCCGCGAGACGCGTGAGTTGGCGCGCGAGCGCGGTTTCGGGCGTCTGCAGGCCACGGGCGACGAGACCGAGAGCTCCATGGCGTGGGGCGTGGTGCGACAGATGGTGGAGCGCTCGGTGGCCCGCTACAGCGGCGAGATCCGCACCGCGATCCTCGACGGTCCTGCCGGGCGCGCGCTCCAGGCTCTCGAGGCCGCGCCGGGCCTGTCCGCGAGCGACGCCGAGATCGCCCGCACCCTGCACGCGCTGTGGTGGGTGGCCATCGACCTGTCGTCGACCCGGCCGCTGCTGATCACCGTCGACGACGCCCAGTGGGCCGACCAGCCGTCGTTGCGGTTCCTGGGCTACCTGGCGCGCCGCATCGAGGACCTGCCGATCGCCCTGGTCGTCGCCACCCGCCCGCCGACCAGCAGGAGCGGCCCCCTCACCGAGCTCACCGTCTCCCCCCGGGTGGAGCGGGTGCTGCCGGAGGCCCTGTCGGCCGGAGCCGTCGCGGCGTTCCGGACCCCGGAGGGGCGCAGGCCCTGTCCGGAGGTGGTCGCAGCCGTGCACGCCGCCTGCGGCGGCAACCCCTTCCTCACCGGGGCACTGCTCGACGAGCTCACCGGCGCGGGGCACCACGTCGACCTGCCCGCCACCGCTAAGGCGATCGGGGGCCTCGGACCAGCGACGATCTCCCGGGCCATGCTCAGCCGGCTCTCGCCCGATGCCCTGGCCCTGGCCGGGGCCGCTGCCGTCCTGGGCGTGGGCGCCGATCCGTGGGTCGCGGCCCGGGTGGCACCGGTGCCCGCCGAGGACCTGGCGAGCGCTGTCGCGGAGCTGGTGGGCGCCAACGTCCTGGTCGGTGGCGTAGACGGCCTGACCTTCGTGCACCCCGTCATCCGAGAGGCGACGATCGCCGCGATCGGTCCCCTCGCGATCGCCGGCATGCACGGCCGGGCCGCGGTCGAGCTCCACGCACGCCAGGCCTCCGCACCCCAGCTGGCTCGCCACCTGCTCCTCGCACCCGTCGGGACCCTGGTCGATGCCCCGGACGTCCTGGCCCGGGCGGCAGCGGCCTCGTTGGGCGCCGGCGACGCCGACGTCGCTGCCGGGTTCCTGGACCGGGCCCTGGTCGAGCGACCCGGCGACCAGACCCTGCGCGAACAGCTCGGCTCGACGCTCGTGCGTGCCGGTCGAGTGGAGGAGGGACGTCGGCTCCTGCGCGAGGTCGCTGCCACGACCCCCGACGTACGACGCCGCGCAGAGCTGCAGTCCGCGATCGGCCAGGCCACCTTCGCGCTGGAGGGACCCGCGAGCGCGGTGGCCGAGCTCGTCGAGCTGCTCGAGGGGTGGGCTCCCACGCAGCAGGAGCCCCACCGGCTCACGGTCGAGGCGCGGCTCGGTGTCGCCCGCTCGTTCCTGCCCGCACAGCGGCGGACCGCGGCCGAGCACCTGCGCCAGTTCGCCGACCTCGCCGGCGACACCCCGCCCGAGCGCACGCTGCTGGCGCTCCTCGCCCAGCGCGGTCGCTACCAGAGCGACCCCCAGCACGAGGTCCGTGCCTACGCTCTGCGGGCCCTCGCTCAGGGCGCGCTCTTCGAGGACGCCGCCCGCGCCGGTCTGGTGGCGTGGGAGCTGGCGATGATGTCCTTGATCTCGACCGACGGGCTCCTCGAGGCCCAGGCCGAGATCGACCGAGCCCGAGCCCGGGTCATGCGTGGCGGCTCCCCGCGTGACTTCGCGATGGTCGGCACCGCCGCGATGTTCGCCGCCTGGCGTCGCGGCGACGTGCGCACCACCGAGACCGAGGCAGAGGCCGTGCTCGCCGCCGTCCGTCACGAGTCGCCCTCACCCGAGGTCGTCTCGCTGCGAGCCACCGCGGCGCACTTCGGCGCCTACACAGCGCTCGAGCGCCGTGACCTCGAGGCCGCCCGCCGCTACCTCACCGACTTCGACGAGACGACGGGCGGCGTGCGGGTGCTCCCCCTGATCTGGCTGCACGAGCTCCGCGCCCGGGTCAGCCTCGCCGGGGGCGACCCGGCCGGAGCGCTGCACCACCTCGAGACGCTGCGCCGCGAGGCCCACCAGGCTGCGGTCGACCCTGCGGGGCTGCTCTGGCGGCTCCCGGCGGCGATCGCACACCTGAGACTCGGCGAGGAGGCGCTGGCCCAGACCGCGCTCGTCGACCAGGTGGCGCTCGCCCGCCGCTGGGGCTCGACCAGCGACCTGGGGGCTTCACTACGCGTCGCGGCCCGCTTCGGCACCGACGCAGAAGCACGGGCCGCGCAGCTCACCGAGGCGCTCGAGCTCCTCGAGCGCAGCCACGACCGGCTCGAGCACGCCAAGGCCCTGGTGGATCTCGCCGAGACCTGGCGGGCCCTGGGTCGTCGTACGGACTCACGCGAGCTGCTGGACCAGGCCGCAGAGCTGGCGTTGTCCTGCGGCTCGCCCGCCGTGCAGATGCGGGTGGTGGGCGCCCTCGAGGCGCTCGGCGACCGACCTCGGCGCAACATTTCCCCGGGTCCCGCCTCGCTCACCGCCAGCGAGCGCCGGGTGGCCGGGCTGGCGGTCGCGGGTCGCAGCAACCGGGACATCGCTCAGGAGCTCTTCGTCTCGCCCAAGACCGTCGAGAACCACCTGGGGCGTGTCTACGCCAAGCTCGGCATCGCCAATCGGCGCGAGCTCGCGCACGCCCTCGCCTGACCCCTCGCGCGGTCCGCCGCCCGCTGGGCAAGGCTCGTCGAAGCCCGCCCAAGGCACCTGGCGACTGGTGAACTCCCCCGCCTTGGGGGGTTTGTCACACGCCCCCGGGCTCGCTACGTTGCCGCTCGGACGTAAAGTGGGTTCTCGTGGCAACCACGGATTCACGACCGACCCTCGTCAAGGGCTCGCGCGCATCGCGCTCGACCATCTCTCTGAAGCTCATGATGGCCGTCTCCGGCCTCGTGTTCATCGGCTTCGTCCTCTCCCACATGTACGGGAACCTGAAGGCGTTCGGGGGTGAGGAGAAGTTCAACGCCTACGCCGAGCACCTGCGCACGATCGGTGAGCCGCTGCTCCCCGAGTCAGGGCTGTTGTGGATCCTGCGGACGGGCCTGATCGTCTCGCTGGTGGTCCACGTGGCCTGCGCGCTCGCGCTGGCTCGCCGCGCGCAGACGGCCCGGCCGGTCAAGTACCAGGTGAAGAAGAACAAGCACTCCTCGGTCTCCTCGCGCACCATGCGATGGGGCGGTGTGACGATCCTGGTCTTCCTGGTCTGGCACCTGCTCAACTTCACCATCGGCAAGATCAACCCCTCCGGTGGAGAGACCGACAACGCCTACAACCTGCTGGTCGACACCTTCGACCTGTGGTGGATGACGATCATCTACCTCGTGGCGATGGCAGCGCTCGCACTCCACCTGCACCACGGCACCTGGAGCTCGCTGCAGACGCTCGGCCTGACCAACACCGCCGCATCCCGCGCCCGCGCCAAGCTCGCCGGGTGGGTCCTCGCGGTCGTCGTCGCCGGCGGCTTCTCGCTCGTGCCCCTGTCCGTCCTGCTCGGCATCATCGAGAAGTAAGGGAGACCTCGACATGGCTGGATCCACCCTCCACGACGGCAGCACGCCGCTCAACACCGCGTCGGTGCAGAAGTCCGACGACGCGCACGGCTACTACACGCGCGGCGAGGACATCGTCGACACCGCCACCCCAACGGGTCCCATCGCGGACCGGTGGACGACGCGGAAGTTCGAGAACCGCCTGGTCAACCCGGCCAACCGCCGCAAGCTCGACGTGATCATCGTCGGCACCGGTCTGGCCGGCGGCGCAGCCGCGGCGACCATGGGCGAGGCCGGCTACAACGTGAAGTCCTTCTGCTACCAGGACTCGCCGCGCCGGGCGCACTCGATCGCCGCCCAGGGCGGCATCAACGCAGCCAAGAACTACAAGGAGGACGGCGACTCCACGTTCCGTCTCTTCTACGACACCGTCAAGGGCGGCGACTACCGCTCGCGCGAGTCGAACGTCTACCGACTGGCCGAGGTCAGCGTCAACATCATCGACCAGTGCGTCGCCCAGGGTGTCCCCTTCGCCCGCGACTACGGCGGCCTGCTCGACAACCGATCCTTCGGTGGTGTGCAGGTCTCGCGCACCTTCTACGCCCGCGGTCAGACCGGCCAGCAGCTCCTGATCGGCGCCTACCAGGCCATGGAGCGCCAGGTCGCCGCCGGCACGGTGGAGCAGTTCACCCGCCACGAGATGCTCGAGCTGGTCGTCGTGGACGGCAAGGCCCGTGGCATCATCGCCCGCGACCTGGTCTCCGGCGAGATCGAGACCCACCTGGCCGACGCCGTCGTACTCGCCTCCGGTGGCTACGGCAACGTCTTCTTCCTCTCGACCAACGCCATGGGCTCCAACGTCACCGCGACCTGGCGCGCGCACCGCAAGGGCGCCTACATGGCCAACCCCTGCTACACGCAGATCCACCCGACCTGCATCCCGGTCTCGGGCGAGCACCAGTCCAAGCTGACCCTGATGAGCGAGTCGCTGCGCAACGACGGCCGCATCTGGGTGCCGAAGAAGGCCGAGGACTGCGAGAAGGACCCGCGCGACATCCCCGAGGCCGACCGCGACTACTACCTCGAGCGGCTCTACCCCTCCTTCGGCAACCTGGTCCCCCGCGACATCGCGTCGCGTCAGGCCAAGAACGTCTGCGACGAGGGTCGTGGCGTGGGTCCGATGGTCGGCGACTTCCGTCGCGGGGTCTACCTCGACTTCGCCGACGCGATCGGCCGCCTCGGCGCCGACGGCATCCGCGAGAAGTACGACAACCTCTTCGACATGTACGAGCGCATCACGGGTGAGAACCCCTACGAGAGCCCGATGCGGATCTACCCCGCCGTGCACTACGTCATGGGCGGCCTCTGGGTCGACTACCACCTGCAGTCCAACATCACCGGCCTCTTCGTGACCGGTGAGGCCAACTTCTCCGACCACGGCGCCAACCGCCTCGGCGCCTCGGCGCTGATGCAGGGACTCGCCGACGGCTACTTCGTGCTGCCCAACACGATCCGCGACTACCTCGCGGACGGCCCGTTCCCGGCCGTCGACGAGAGTCATGAGGCCGTGGTGGAGGCGCGTCAGCAGGTCGAGGCGCGGATCGCGAAGTTCCTCACGATCAACGGCACCCGCTCGGCTGACAGCTACCACAAGGAGCTGGGCCAGATCATGTGGGAGTACTGCGGCATGGAGCGCTCCGAGCCCGGGCTGCGCAAGGCCATCGACATGATCCAGCAGCTCAAGGCCGACTTCTGGACCAACCTCAAGGTCCTCGGCACCGCCGAGAGCCTCAACCAGAGCCTCGAGAAGGCCGGCCGCGTCGCCGACTTCATCGAGCTCGGTGAGCTGATGTGCGTCGATGCCCTGAACCGTCGCGAGTCCTGCGGTGGCCACTTCCGGGCCGAGTCCCAGACCGACGAGGGAGAGGCGCTGCGTCACGACCAGGAGTTCGCCTACGTCGCGGCCTGGGAGTTCGGCGGCGACGACGGGCAACCGGTGTTGCACAAGGAAGACCTGATCTTCACGGCCATCGAGATGAAGCAGCGGAGCTACAAGTGAACCTCACCCTCAACATCTGGCGTCAGCCCCACCAGGACGCAGCCGGTGCGATGCACCAGTACCACGTCCAGGACATCTCCGAGGACATGAGCTTCCTGGAGATGCTCGACGTCCTCAACGAAGGTCTCAACGAGAAGGGCGAGGACCCGGTCGCCTTCGACCATGACTGTCGCGAGGGCATCTGCGGCTCGTGCGACCTGATGATCGACGGCCAGGCGCACGGCCCGGAGGTCACCACGACCTGCCAGCTGCACATGCGCTCGTTCAAGGACGGCCAGGAGATCACCATCGAGCCGTGGCGCGCCAACGCGTTCCCGGTCGTCAAGGACCTCATCGTCGACCGCTCGGCCTTCGACCGGATCATCCAGGCCGGCGGCTACATCTCGGCCAACACCGGTTCGGCCCCCGAGGCCAACTCGGTGCCTGCTCCACGTGACAAGGCCATGCGCGCCTTCAACGTCGCCACCTGCATCGGTTGTGGTGCCTGCGTGGCGGCGTGCCCCAACGGCTCCGCCTCGCTGTTCCTCGGCGCCAAGATCACCCACCTCGGTGAGCTTCCCCAGGGCCAGCCCGAGCGCTACACCCGCGTCGTCGACATGGTCGCCCAGCACGACCACGAAGGCTTCGGTGGCTGCACCAACATCGGCGAGTGCACCAGCGCCTGCCCCAAGGAGATCCCCCTCGACGTGATCTCCCAGCTCAACGCCGACCTCAGGACGGCGCTGCGCCAGGGCAAGTAGTCCGCGCCTGCTCGACCAGCACCACAGCGAAGGCCCGCCCGGATGATCCGGGCGGGCCTTCGTCGTTCGGCTGGGTGGCCGTCGAGTGACGCCAAATGCATCATCTTGGGCGTCAGGAACCTGCCATTGGCGTCACTCGACGCGAGCAGCCTCGCGCCGAGAGGCCCGCAGCGCCTTCCAGCCCAACGAGCCGAGCACGACGGCGATCGCGATGTTGACCACGATCAGGATCGCGTGGGCGACCCAGTAGCCCGTGGCCCGGTCCTCCCCCGCCTCGTATGCCGACCACAGGTTGCGGGTGAACTGACCGAAGGTGACGACGTTCCACACCGCCACGGCCAGCAGGAGAACGGCGTGCTTGCGCTCGAACCTCATCGACGATCCTTCTTCCTCAGCACGGCGGTCAGGGCGAGCATCGCCGCTGCACCGCCCACGAACGGACCCTTCCAGGATCCTGCACCGCCCTGAGCGGCTCCTGAGGAGGACTCCAGCCTCACCGCCGACAGCTCGGCCAGCGAGGGCGACTGCGGGCCCTGCACCAGCACCGGTTCCTCCACCCGGGCAGCGCGGGCCGCGGGTGAGGTGTGGGCCCACGCGGCTGCATAGAGCACCACCCGGGAGAAGTAGTTGATCCAGACCACGAGGATCAGCGCGATGCCGAAAGCCTGGAACGCCGGCTGGCCCTGGGTGGCCGAGAGCAGCTGGCCCGAGAGCTGCTTGAGCAGCTCGAACCCGACGGCGCCGAGCACCGCACCGGAGACCAGGGAGCGAGCGGGGGTGTGTGGGTCGGCCAGCAGCCGGAAGAGCGCCAGGAACAAGATCGTGGAGGCGGCCAGCCCCACGAGGATGCCCAGGATCCACAGCAGCGGCTCGAGGGCGGCGCCGAGACCGATCCACGTCAGGATCTGCCCGGAGAAGCCGGCCACCAATCCCGACACACCCACGCTGAGGATCAGGGTCGCGCCGACGGCTCCCAGGGTCATCAGGTCGCGCAGCTTGCCGAGCACGAAGCCCGGCCGCTCGAAGCCCGGCATCTCGAAGGAGACCAGGAGGGCATCTCGCAGGCTGGAGAGCCACCCGAGACCGGCGTAGAGGACCCCGAGCAGGCCGAAGCCCACCGCGGTGCCGGCGGCGTCCTCGATCTGGGTCAGCGAGATCTGCCCGTCCTGGGTGCCGATCATCCCCGGGAAGACCTGCCCGATCGCCTTGACCGTGGAGTCCCGGGCGTCGGGGTAGAGGAAGGCGACCCAGCCGATGACGGCGAAAGACAGGGCGAGGATCGGGAAGAAGGACAGGAACCCGAAGTAGGTGACCGCCCCGGCCTGCTGACCGGACTTCACCGCACCGTAGTGCCCCTGCATGCGCAGGACGTGGTCGACCGCCGGGCGTCGCTCACGCAGGTCGGTGACGCGGGCGGTCAGTCGGTCCTTGAGGGAGGCCATACGAGTTCACCTGCCGAGAGAGGCCCCGGGAGCGGGTCCGGGTGCGGGTTGTCAGTCTGCGGGACGCAGCGGGAAGTCGCGGGTCGGCTGCCAGCCGAGCTGCTCGTCGTGGACATAGAGGTGGAAGGAGGCCACGGGGAACTCGCACTCGAAGTCGGCGAGCTCGGCGAAGGCCTGGTCCAGGCGCTCGTCGTCGAGGTGGTGGGCAATGGTCACGTGGGGATGGTAAGGAAAGGTCAGGTCGGTCTTCAGCGGCCCGCTGCGCACCGCCTTGGAGAGCTGCTCGCACTGGGAGATGCCCTCGACCAGGGTCACAAAGACCACCGGTGAGACCGGGCGGAAGGTGCCGGTGCCGCGCAGGTGGACACCGAACGAGACGACCGCGTCAGCCGCCTGCTCGAGGTGGGCCTCGACGTCGTCGACCGTGCCGTCGGGGATCTCCGAGGGCGGCACGAGCGTGATGTGTGTCGGGATCATCGTGGCGGTGGTGTCGCCGACGGCCATCCGGTAGTCCTGCAGCTCGGTGGCCCAGGGCTCCGGGATGGCTACGGCCACTCCGATAGTCGGCATCGGGGTCGACTCTAACGGGCTGCCGCGACGAAGCCGACGCGCTGGTAGACGTCGCGCAGGGTCGCCTCGGCGACCGCCCCGGCCTGCTCCGCACCCTGACGGAGCACGTCGCTCAGGTGCGCCTGGTCGTCGAGCAGCTCGAGGGTGCGCTCGCGGAACGGCGTCACGAAGTCGACGACGATGTCGGCCAGGTCTCCCTTGAGGTCGCCGTAGCCCTTGCCGGCGTACTGCTCCTGGATGGCCGTCGGCGCGTGACCGGTGAGCGCGGAGTAGATCGTGAGCAGGTTGCTCACGCCTGGCTTGGTCTCGGGGTCGAAGCGGATCTCTGCATCGGAGTCGGTGACGGCCGAACGGACCTTCTTGGCGCTGACCTTGGGGTCGTCGAGCATCTCGATGATCCCGGCCGGCGAGGAGGCCGACTTCGACATCTTGGCGGTCGGGTTCTGCAGGTCGCCGATCTTGGCGGTCGCCTTGAGGATGTAGGGCTCGGGGAGCCGGAAGGTCTTCTTGTAGCGGTGGTTGAACCGCTGGGCGAGGTCGCGGGTGAGCTCGAGGTGCTGGCGTTGGTCCTCACCGACCGGGACGTAGTGGGGCCGGTAGAGCAGGATGTCGGCGGCCTGGAGGATCGGGTAGGTGAACAGACCGACCGAGGCCGCCCCCTCCCCCTGCTTGGACGACTTGTCCTTGAACTGCGTCATCCGGCGCGCTTCGCCGAAGCCCGTCAGGCACTGGAGGATCCATCCGAGCTGGGCGTGGGCCGGGACCTGGCTCTGCACGAAGATCGCCGAGCGCGCGGGGTCGATGCCCATCGCGAGCAGCTGGGCAGCCGCGCGCAGCGTGCGCTCACGCAATACCTTGGGGTCCTGCTCCAGGGTGATCGCGTGCTGGTCGGCGATGAAGAAGAACGGCTGGTGGTCGCGCTGGAGGTCGACCCACTGACGCAGCGCACCTAGGTAGTTGCCGAAGTGGAAGGAGTCGGCTGTGGGCTGGATCCCCGAGAGCACGCGGGGGCGGGCGCCACCCGACACGGCCGTGGGGACCTCGACCTGCGAGTCGGTGGTCGGAGCGGACATGCGGCTCATTCTGTCAGGGTTGGACCGGTCGCTCCCACCCGCCCTCAGCGACGGAATCGTCACGGTCGGTCGTCGGGTCAGGCGAGGCGTTCGATGGCGGCGTCAAGCGCCGCACGGCAGCCGGCCCAGGTGCCACGTACGACGTCCTCGACCGCGGCGAGCTCGGTGATCCGGGCCGACACCTGACCGGTGTTGGCGACGCTGGCCTCCATGTCGCCGCTGAAGTAGAGGTCGTGGATGCCGCCGAGCAGCTTGGTGTCGCTCGGGTCACCAGACCGGACACCGGCCTGGACACCGGCCTGGACATCAGCCTGGGCGCCGGTGGCGAGGTCGTTGCGCAGCACCCGCATGGTCGGGTTGCCCGGCACGCTCAACAACACCGTGCCGTCGTCGCCGGCGGCCAGGATCGCGTCCTTGAAGTTCTGGTGGACGCCGGCCTCGTGGGTCGCGAGCATCCGGGTGCCCATCTGAACCCCCTCGGCGCCGAGCACGAAGGCCGCCGCCATCGAGGCCGCGTCGCAGATGCCTCCTGCCGCGATGAGCGGCAGGTCGACGTGCTGGGCGACCAGTGGGAGGAGCACCAGCGTGGAAGCGCCGAACGCACCCTTGAACCCGCCTCCCTCGACGCCCTCGACCACGAGCCCGTCGACACCCGCCGCGGCCGCCTTCTGTGCGCCGCGCAGGTTGCCGACGACGTGCAGCACCGTGATGCCGGCGTCATGCAACCGCTCGGTGAACAGCGCCGGGTCACCGGCCGAGGTGGTGACCACCGGCACGCCCGCGCTGGCCAGGACGTCGACGATCGAGGGGTCGTGCTTCCAGCCCTGGATCATCAGGTTGGCCGCGAAGGGCTTGTCGGTGAGCTCGCGCATCAGGCGCAGGTCGTCTCGTCCTTCGGTGCTCAGCGACTCCACGACCCCCAGCCCGCCAGCGTTCGACACGGCCGCAGCCAAGCCGGCGCGAGCGATGAACGTCATCGGCGCCTGCACGATCGGGATCTCGACTCCCAGCAGGTCCTGCACACGGTTGGCCACGTGGAGGGTCTATCACGCGACTCCCCGCACTCTCGCAGGAGAGGGATATCGGTTTGCCCGTCAGCCACTCGGCTTGGCAGGGTGCCGCCATGTCGAAGCCCGTCCCCGCTCCTCTCCTGACCGACCGCGTCGTGACGCTCCGTGCCCACCTGCCCGAGGACGTCACCGGCGTCTGGGAGCAGTGCCAGGACCCCCTCTCGCAGGAGTGGACGGGGGTCCCGGTCCCCTTCACGCGAGACGACGCCGAGCGGTTCGTCCACGAGATCTGTCCGGCCGGCTGGCGCTCCGGCACCGAGTGGGCCTTCGCGGTCGAGGCCGAGGGCCGTTTCGCCGGGACGGTGTCGCTGCGCACCGAGGGCGCTGGCCGGGCCGAGATCGCCTACGGCGCACACCCGTGGGCACGCGGCACCGGCCACCTGGAGCGAGCGGTGCGGCTGCTGCTCGACTACGGCTTCGCGCAGCAGGACCTCACCACCGTCATCTGGTGGGCTCGGCAGGGCAACTGGGCCTCGCGCAGGCTGGCCTGGCGCGTGGGCATCCAGGTCGAGGGCACCCTGCGACGGTGGGTGACCCAACGCGGTGAGTCCTACCCGACGTGGGTGGGGACGTTGCTGCGCGAGGACGCCCGCGAGCCCCTGTCGCCCTGGCTCGAGTGTCCCGTCCTGGGCGAGGACGGCGTGCGCCTGCGACCGATCGTGGTCACCGATGCCCCCCGGATCCACGAGGCCTGCTCCGAGGCCCAGACCCAGCACTGGCTGGGTCAGCTGCCGAGCCCCTACACGCTCGACGACGCCCTCGCCTACGTCGAGTCCCGCACGGAGCAGCTCGCGGAGGGCACCGGCGTCACCTGGGCCGTCACCGACCCGGACGACGATCTCCTGCTGGCCACGATCGGGTGGTTCAACCACACGGCGGGCGAGGAGTGCGAGATCGGCTACTGGACCCACCCGGACGCTCGCGGCCGCGGCCTGATGACCCGCGCGACGGGCGTCGTCGTCCGCCATGTCGTCGCCGAGCTCGGCGTCGCGCGCGTCACGGCCTACTCCGCTGTCGACAACGCCGCCTCACGCCGCGTGATCGAGGCCAACGGCTTGCGCCAGTACGGCGTCGAACGGCGGGGCATCCAGGTGCGCGACCGGCGCGCCGACATGGCGCTCTACGACGTCCTGGCCAGCGAGGTCCCTGACCTCAGGCGCTGACCTCAGGCGCTGACCGTCCCCCGGCGGTTGGTGTGGAGCTGGGCACGTGCCGAGATGACGAGCACGACGAAGCCCGCCACCGAGAGACCCACGCCGACCAGCGCCGGCGCGCGGTAGCCGTAGCCGGCCGCGATGACCAGGCCACCGAGCCAGGCGCCCAGCGCGTTGGCGACGTTGAGGGCGGCGTGGTTCATGGCGGCACCGAGGGTCTGCGCGTCACCGGCGACGTCCATCAGGCGCAGCTGCAGGTTGACGACCAGCACCGAGCCGAGGGTGGTGATGCCGAAGGCGACCGGCAGCAGCAGCCACCCGTAGGGCGCGGAGAAGAAGAAGAGCACGAGCAGCACGCCCATGCCGACCGAGGAGCCGAGCAGCGAGCGCATGATCGACCAGTCGGCGAGCTCGCCGGCCAGCCACGTGCCGGCGACCATGCCGAGCCCGAAGACCAGCAGGAAGACGGGGACGGCGCCGTCGCCGAGGCCGCCGAGTTCGGTGACGGTCGGGGCGATGTAGGAGAACACCGCGAACATGCCGCCGAAGCCGACCGCACCCACGAGCAGGGTCAGCCACACCTGCGGCTGGGAGAACGCCGCCAGCTCGCGGCGGCCGGTCGCCTGGCTGTCACCGGGCACCGAGGGTACGAAGGCCAGGATCATCGCGACCGTCACCAGGGCGAGGACCGAGACGGCCCAGAAGGCAGCACGCCAGCCGAGGTGCTGGCCCAGCCACGTGGTCGCGGGGACGCCGACGACGTTGGCGACCGAGAGACCGAGCATGACCATGGCGACCGCACGACCCTTGCGCTCGGGAGGGGCCAGGCTGGCCGCGACCAGGGACGCAACCCCGAAGTAGGCGCCGTGCGGAAGTCCGTCGAAGAACCGGGCCAGGGCGAGCAGCTCGAAGCTCGTCGCCAGGGCGCTCAGCGCGTTGAACACGGCGTACGCCGCCATCAGGGCGACCAGCAGCCCGCGTCGCGGCCACTTGGCACCGAAGAACGCGAGGATCGGTGCGCCCACCACGACGCCGAGCGCGTAGGCGGAGATCACGTGACCGGCCGTCGGGATCGAGACGTCGACGCCGCTGGCGATCTCGCGGATCAGGCCCATCGTCACGAACTCGGTCGTGCCGATGGCGAAGCCGCCCATGGCCAGGGCCAGCACGGCCAGCGCGAAGTGCGGGGCCCGCGCGGGAGCGGAGGGCTGGGTGTTCCCGAGGGTCGTCGACATCGTCACCCATCCTCCAACCGAGGACCAGCGGCTTCCTATTCCTCAGTCGCCCGGACAACCACCGGCGGTGGTGACATGCACCACCGCAGGCTCAGCACAGGTTGCTGAAGCTCTCCACGGCGGTGTCCAGCTCGGCCTCGGCGTCCGCCACGGCCTGATCGTCGACCGGGGTGCCCGCGCGCGCCGCGTCGGCCTGCTCGACGAGGCGGTCGAGCGCCTTGCGGGCCTCGGTGATCTTGCCGCCCGTCTCGCCGTCGACGCGACCCTCGAGGGCCTTCAGCGAGTCGCGCAGGGCCGTGAGCTCGCGCCGGGCGGCCTGCGGGTCGGCGTTGATCTTCTCGACGGCCTGCTTGGCCTGCGTGCTCGCCTCGTCCATCGCGCTCCGGGCTACGGAGCACGCCGCCTCGCTCGCCTTCTCGCGGGCCAGGTCCTCCACGTCGGAGCAGCCCGCAAGGGTCATGGACAGCAGCAGTGCGGCACCGGCGGCGAGGCTCTTCATGGCGAGCACGCTAGCGGAGGACGGCGTCAGCCGGAGACCGCGGCTGCCAGGTTGGCCAGCGAGTCGTCGAGCTGTGCGCTCGAGACCAGCGGGAAGCTGAGCTTCTCCAGGAGCGCGGCGTCGGTGACGTGGCTCCAGTCATAGGTCAGTCGTACGGCGGTCGCGTCGCTGCCCTGGGCCTCGAGCTCCCAGAGCCACTCCCAGCCCGGAGGCTCCTGGCCGGCCGGCGCGGTCTTCCAGCCGACCATCTTGTTGGGGTCGTAGGCCGAGACCACGTTGTCGGTCTGGTAGTCACCACCCATGTGGTCACCGGTCATGTTCATCCGGAACTTCTGGCCCGAAGCGGTGATGCGATCGGTGTGGTCGTCGCTGACGACGAAGCCGGATCCGTCGAGCTCGGTGTGCCTCGCGGGGTTCGTCAGCACGTCGAAGACGGCACTGGTCGGGGCGTCGATGGTGCGCTGGACGGTGATCTTCGTATCGGTGGTCATGCCTCCACCATGAGCACGCCCGGCGCCGGAATTCAAGGCGCCGGGCGTGTCGTGGTCGTGCCTCAGAGAGCGGCGAGCGCCTCGTTCAGGGTGCTCGACGGACGCATCACGGCCTCCGCCAGGGCATCGTCAGGCTGGTAATAGCCCCCGATGTCGACCGCGTGGCCCTGCACCGCGTTGAGCTCGGACACGATCTTCTCCACGTCCGCGGCGAGCGACTCGGCGAAGGGCTTGAAGACCGCTGCGAGGTCGGCGTCCTCGGTCTGCGCCGCGATCTCCTGGGCCCAGTAGAGGGCCAGGAAGAAGTGCGAGCCGCGGTTGTCGATGCCACCGATGCGACGGGTGGGCGACTTGTCCTCGTTGAGGAAGGTCTCGGTCGCCTTGTCGAGCGTCGCCGCGAGCACCTTGGCGCCCTTGTTGTCCGCGAAGTCGGCGAGGTGCTCGAGGCTCGCGGCCAGCGCGAAGAACTCACCGAGGCTGTCCCAGCGCAGGTAGTTCTCCTTGAGGAGCTGCTGCACGTGCTTGGGAGCGGACCCACCGGCGCCCGTCTCGAAGAGACCGCCACCGTTCATCAGCGGGACGACGGAGAGCATCTTGGCCGACGTGCCGAGCTCGAGGATCGGGAACAGGTCGGTGTTGTAGTCGCGCAGCACGTTGCCGGTGACCGAGATGGTGTCCTCGCCCTTGCGGATCCGCTCGAGGGAGTAGGCCGTGGCCGCAGCCGGCGCCATGATCTCGATCGTCAGGCCCTCGGTGTCGTGCTCGGGGAGATACTGGTTGATCTTCGCGATCAGGTTGGCGTCGTGGGCCCTGGCCTCGTCGAGCCAGAAGATCGCAGGGACACCGGAGGCGCGGGCGCGGGTGACGGCCAGCTTGACCCAGTCGCGGATCGGGGCGTCCTTGGTCTGGCAGGCGCGCCAGATGTCACCCGGCTCGACGGTGTGCTCGATGAGCGCCTCGCCGGCACCGTTGAGGACGCGTACGGTGCCGGCGGCGGGCACCTCGAAGGTCTTGTCGTGGGAGCCGTACTCCTCGGCTGCCTTGGCCATCAGGCCGACGTTGGGGACCGAGCCCATGGTGGCGGGGTCGAACGCGCCGTGGGCGCGGCAGTCGTCGATCGTCGTCTGGTAGACGCCGGCGTAAGAGGAGTCCGGGATCACCGCGAGGGTGTCGGCCTCGCCGCCGTCGGGGCCCCACATGTGGCCCGACGTACGGATCATCGCGGGCATCGACGCGTCGACGATGACGTCGGACGGCACGTGCAGGTTGGTGATGCCCTTGTCGGAGTCGACCATGGCCAGCGCCGGCCCGTCGGCGATGCCCTGCTCGATCGCGGAGCGGATCGCCGGGCCGTCGGCCAGGCCCTGGTCGA
>Ga0136639_10000111_pt1 | contig 23429 bp, 17 predicted proteins | sample AntDrymUQ8592106_2_FD_113739 | JGI IMG/M metagenome (GOLD analysis project Ga0136639, IMG submission 113739) | Polar desert sand microbial communities from Dry Valleys, Antarctica - metaG UQ859 (21.06) | ecosystem: Environmental > Terrestrial > Soil > Desert | place: Antarctica: Dry Valley...
AGTCATCCGTGAAAATCCGTGTGATCGGACAGTGGCGGATCGGAGTCCGCCACTCCTTGGGGCGCGGAATACGAAGCGCAAAAGGGTCAGCTAGTCCGGTCCCCTTCTCCCCTGAAAACTGAAAACTGAACCCTAGCCAACTTTCCCCCCTAATCCTGCGTCTGGTTCCGCAGAAGCCCGAGGATGGCTTCCGCCCGCAGCGGCCCAACAAAAAGCCGCAGAATAGAAAACGCGCGGCCACCGCCACCTTCCCAGCCACGCGGCCGATACCGCCCTGCCAGCTCATACCAAACAGCGGCTTCTTGTTTGCGTCCGCGGCGCTGGGAGATCCGCCCAACCTCGGTAAGTTTGTTGAACACGCCGCGGGCAATTTCCACCGGCAGGTCGTCCGGCCAGCGTTGTTCAAGCATCCAGAGAATTTTCCCATACCCCTCAAGCACCTTGAAAAATCCGCCGGGCGAATTCTTTTTCCGCATCGAAACCCGATCCTCTCCAAAGTGATGGCGATAACGGAACAGGCAGGCGTCCACGTAGATAAAGCGATAACCGGCCAATGCCAGCCGCATGTGCAGGTTCCATTCCTGCCCGGCGGCCAGCGATTCATCAAATCCGCCAATCTCCTGCAGCACGCTGCGCCGGTGCAGCACCGTTGGCGTTAGAATATCGTGGCTGAAACAAAATGCCACCATCTCCGCGTCCGCCGCCGGACCTAATGTCGACACCCGCTGCTTGCTTGCCAAATCCACCCCGTAGCCAAAACTCAGTTCCATCTCAGCCAAGCTCGCGCTGTGAATCATCTGATTCGCCACGCACTCGGGCAGCAGCACATCGTCCGCATCGTGGAACTTGATCCACTCGCCGCGGGCCAACTCAAGCCCGCGATTGCGCGCCGCTCCGCCGCCACGGTTGGGTCCGCTTTCCCAGCGAATCCGCTCCCCAAAGCTCTTGATCACCTCAAGGCTGCCATCCGTGGAGCCATCATCAATAACAATCACCTCGCACGCCGCATCCCTTTGATCCAACGCGCTATTGATCGATTCCACCACATACCTCTCCCCGTTGTAGCACGGGATGATGATGCTTACCACGGGTGCTGCTGCTGCGAAGCTCATAAAACGTTCAGCCAGCCTTTTCGACTATTCTGCAAGAATTCTTGGAAGATAGATCGCCTTCTCCGCGCACGCGCTGACTCGATCGAAATAGTCGCAATCATGGTCCATTGACAGATGTTCATCCCATGGCCCTATGGCCTCACGAGCTAACGGGGCAGAAGCCAGCAACGCATAAGCGAGTGATGTTGTGGCTCCAAAATTTAGACTGCGTTTAACCGTTCACTCAGCAACGAACCTTGCCGCGGATCGCAGGCCGCATCAAAATCGCTTGAGCAGTTCGGATCAAATAAATTCTTTTCAGCACGCCAAAGCCCTGCCACGCATTCAGCATCATCTTAAAATATGCCCGCCATGCGCCGATTGGCTTTCGCAGTTCCAACGCAGCTTCGAACTCGTTGTAAAATGCCTGCGCTCGAAAATCAGCAATCACCTTTCTCGCGAGCTGTTCGTCTTCCATCCAGTCCGGGCGCGTTCCGTCCAACAACGAGGCGAGACGACGAGCCAGATTGTGAGTCACTTGCGCCAAGTAGGTATTCTGTTTTCCCGCGATGTTCCGGTTCGTCATGCTCTGATTATGAAATCGATACGAAGTGAATGCGCGATCAAGAACAACCCCGTGCCCTAAACGTAAAAGCGCGTGAAACGAAATCTCATTCTCAACTGGAACCAGCGAAAGGGCCGCGTCTCGTCTCACCGCTATCGTCGATGTGGACCCTCCTCCATGTAATCGATTTGAAATCATTTCGCCGTCTTCGTTGATAAAATAGCAACGATCATGAACGAACAAAACACCTTGGCGGAACCACGGTGTGAATGCCTCAATCTTTCCCGGCAGGAAGTAATCATCTGCGTCAAGAAACAATACGTAATCACCGGAGCTCCGCGTGATCGCCCTTGAAAGGGAAGCTCCAAAGCCCTGATTTCCTTCGCTAATTATTGTTATGTCGCCGCTGTATTTCCGGCACACCTCCAAAGTGTCATCCTCTGATCCATCGTCGATTACAATCACCTCTAATGGAAATCCATCCACCTCCTGAAGTAGGGCGCTTTCGATGGCTCTGCCAACAAACCGGCCGTAGTTGTAGCACAGTATGCAAATAGATAGTTTCACAATAGCCTTTCTGGTGAACCGTCTTGTCTGAAAAATTTATCGGCGGAGAATGCTTAACACAAAATGCCGCGCAACTAGCGCTGGAGTGGCCCCGAAATACCGTCCCAAAACACGAAGAAACCAACTTGGATTGTTTGCGAATGGATTCCGGTCGAGTAGGACGGCAGCTTTCAGAGTCATTATCCCGAGGCGAAAGTCCAGCTCGTATGCCTCCAGAGCATGAAGTGCTAGCCGCGCGGCCATCACCTCCCGCGCGTCTAAGCCGCGGTCTTTATTGATTAAAATTTCCGCTAATTCTCTTATCGCCCGGATGCGGCTTTTGACAGCCTTTATCGATTTTTTACGACTTACTGACGTTTGATTCGCCTGTCGATAGTACGCGTGGCCTACGCTTACGAATTCCACGCGTTCAGACTGGAGAACAACGCGGCCTAAGTAATCGATATCCTGAGCCGCAACTAGCTCCTCGTTCCATTCTCCAGCGAGATCAACTGTTGATCGCGGCAAGAGCCAAGCATGGAGTGGCAGGTACGACGGAGAGGAACGGAATAGGCACTTAAGGAACTCAGCGGGGATAGCAAAGTCTCGCCAAAGATGGGATTGGGAGGAAATTGCAGGTGTTAGCACGTCAACAAAATTGCTCCATCTTGTGAATGTCGCGGCACCGCTTACAAGCCCGGCAGCCACTTGGGCTTCGATCTTTTCAGCGGAGATCAAATCATCTGCATCCAAAAATTGAATCCACTCGCCTTGAGCTATTGCGAGCCCGCGATTTCTCGCCGCACATCCTCCACGATTCGGCCCCGAGTCCCAGCGGATCTTATCACCGAATCCTTTTATCACCTCAAGGCCGCCATCAGTCGATCCATCGTCGATGACGATGACCTCGCAATTTGAGTAGGTCTGGTCGAGGGCACTCTGGATCGCCTCGGCGACATATCTCTCCGCGTTGTAGCAGGGAATGATGATGGAGACGAGAGGGAGGCCGGCTGGCGGTTGTAGGTGAGCGAGTGATGATCCCGTGAGCTGGGAGGTTTCCGTAACTGACTTCACCGCGCGCGAACCGGTGAGCCGTAGGCCGTCGTCAGTGGGCTGTAGGTCGGGTGTCTTCATGGAAGGTCGTGTCGGCTTGGTCTCAATCCCCAAGCTGCGGCGTGGAGCACGTTGCAAGTGATCGAGACGAGGGGCATAGGCTTGGAAGGGGGCGGAACTACAGGCTGAGCGCCGCTTGGCGCGTCCGCTGGGAACTGCTGACCGCGGAATAAAAATCCACATGCTGCTGGCCGACATGGGGCCAGCTCATGTGGTCCTCGGCCCACTGGCGGTTGGCCACCCGATACTGTGCCAGGAGCCTTGGTAAATAGATCACTTCTTCGGAAAGGACGCAAACACGATCAAAATAGTCGCAATCCTGAGCCATTGCCAACTGTTCATCCCATGGCCCAACGGCCTCAACAAGACTACGCGGTAATAACCAACAATGCATAAGCGAGCGTCCCTCGAGCGGGACCTCGATTTCGTTAAGATACCGCTTGAGCAAAAATTCAAATCCCGGCAGGTGCAGTGGATTAGGTGTTAGTTCAGGCTTGGGCCGAAGAAGCGGCCAATTATAACTATCTCCACTAAATCGACGCAGGCATGAATTTGCTGCATTGTAGTTTTTGCCAAGTAAGTAAGGAAGCTGTATAGCTATTTTTTCAGGGTGGATGAGGTCATTCGCATCAAGGAACTGGAAATAGTCTCCTTGCGCCAACTCAATCCCTCGATTCCGTGCTGCACACCCACCTTTGTTCGAACCGCTTTCCCAATGGATTTTCTCCCCAAATCCCCTGATTATTTCTAAGCTTCTATCCGTCGAGCCATCGTCAATGACGATCACCTCGCACTCTCGATACGTTTGATCCAGGGTTGAAACAAAACGCCACCATCTCCGCGCACGCCGCCGGTCCCTCCGTCGACACCTGCTGCTTGCTCGCCAAATCCACCCCATAGCCAAAACTGAGTTCCTTCTCAGCCAAGCTCGCGCTGTGAATCATCTGATTCGCCACGCACTCGGGCAGCAGCACATCATCCGCATCGTGGAACTTGATCCACTCCCCGCGCGCCAACTCAAGCCCACGATTGCGCGCCGCGCCGCCGCCGCGGTTGGGTCCGCTCTCCCAGCGAATCTTCTCTCCAAAGCTCTTGATCACTTCAAGGCTTCCATCCGTGGAGCCATCATCAATGACGATCACCTCAAACGTCGCAGCGCTTTGATCCAACGCGCTCTGAATCGATTCCCGTACATACGCCTCCCCGTTGTAGCAGGGAATGATGACTGAGACTTTAGGCACAGCAGCAGCAAATAGCGACTATCAATCGACATGCAGGACGGCGTAGCTCATTCAAGGCGAAGTTCCACAAGGCCCTTTTCTGCGGGTCGCTCCAAAATCTCAAGGCGGGGGAACTCGAACTTAAGATCTCTAAGGCACGCCTGCTCGCTCGGGCGGTTGCTATCATCGAGAAAAACCGAGCCGCCGCGAACGAGACGCGTGAGAGCCCAGCGCAGAGGGACAAGCCGGGTTCTAGGACCAGCGATTGTGATCGGTGGACCATCAATGAGAACTATGCTGACATCCCTATCGGGAATCAGCGCAACATCATAGCTTAAGATGTCGTCCGCTCCCTTGATCAATGGAGCGGCGACGAATTGTACGACGCCACTGAGCCCGCACCCTGCTATCTGCTTTTGAATCACCGCAAGATAATCGCTATCATGCTCCACGCTGATGAGACTTCCCCCCTGATGCTTAAGAGCCGCAGCCAGCGCGATCGTTGACTGGCCGCTTCCGAATTCAACCACTATTGGCTTGTCGTGCTCCTGAACGGACGCCATCACCCATGCCAAGGCGTCCGGAGAAATGGCCCAGCCACGCATCGGCCGCAGAACCGCTCTTCCATCCATACCGTTCTGGATCTGCTGAAGTCCCGCGATTTGATGGTAAAGATTTCGGATGTCTTCTTGACGAGCAAGTCCAGAAAGAAGGCGATTCCGAATGAGTTTGATGAGTGATTTCATTTGAGGCGTCGTGAGATAAGAAACTTGTTTGCCGGGTGGCTGGAGATAACTACTGGTTGGACGCAAACCTTGTGGCCTTTTTCCTGGCGATCCATGATCGGGCCAATCTATATGCGTCATCCAGTAAGATCAGCTCGGATCGGCGGCCCGGAAGGAGTCGCAAAAACAGAAGATATAACCCTGGGAAAACTAAAGCTGATGTCACCAATTGGAGCATTGGGGACAGCGTCAGGGGTGCCAAGATCAAGAACCGACAGATGATTGCCGAGAGCACAGATGCCCCAAGCGGGCGTGCCACGGAATCGAAAAAGTCGCGGCAGCTCACCGGGGTGTGGCGAAATGCAAAATGGAGTAACGGGTAGGTGGACAGGTAAGTGGCGCAAGCATACCCAGCAGCAACCCCTAGCGCCCCCCAACGCAAGCCCACAAGAAAACCCAGCGCCGATGCAAGGGTGTTGAATATTCCAATATAAAGATACCGCGAACCAAGACCTCGACTTATGAGAACCATGCCCCACAAGGTGACTGTGGGCTGAATCAGTGCGACGGCGGCAAGAATCTCGAAAATAGGGACTATCGCATCCCACCCGGGCCCAAGAACTAGGTGGATCACTGCCTCAGAGGTGACAAATAGATAAGCAACAAATGGGCACGAAGCAAGGGCCAGGGTATTCGTGAGCTTCCGGTAGTAGGACCGGTAGCTTTCTGGGTTGTCGGATAAAAGACTGAGCGCGGGGAATCCTACAGCATTGATGGGCCCGCGGAGAATATTTATCGGAAGCAGGAGAAGGCTGTAGGCCCTGCTATAGAACCCCAGTGCCCCCGTGCCCCAGTATCTGCCCAGCAGGAGGTTGTCGAGGTTGCGGTGGAAATAGTTAACAAAGTCAAAAGCGGTGATGTTTGCGCCGAATTTCAGCATGTCCCGAATCCCGCTACCCCTTGAGATCAAGCCGGGCCGGAAGGGCGAAAGGACCACAATCAGAACGGTTGTTGTTGTGGTGCCAGCCAAGTTGCCCCACACCAGCGCCCAGTAGGAATAATCATTGAGTGCGAGAATAAGTGCCACAGCAAGCGTGACTATGGCACCGGTAAGCCCAGCAACGGCTCGCTGGACAAACTGCATGTTTCGCACTAGCATCGCGCCATGCTGGGAACTAAGGCTGGCGATGAAAAAGCTTGTGGATAGCGCGACTGTGACCAAATAAAGCTCGGGCTTGGAGTAGAACCAGACGACCAGTGGAGCACCGGCGGCGACTAAGGCGGTCAATAAGGTCCCCATCACAACGTTGAGCCAAAACAAATTGCTTTGCTGTGCACGGGTCAGGTCCTTTTTTTGAATGGCCGCCGAAGAGAGTCCAAGATCACGGAACAAGCCGGCAAAGCTGGTGATAGCAACTACCATGGCAATGACTCCGTAATCCCCGGGTGTCAGCAGGCGTGCCAACACAGCCGTAGAGGTAAGCTGGATGGCAATGCCGATTCCCTGCGACGCCATGGTCACTGCACCGCCACGCACCGACTTGCGTTTCAGTTCGGCCATGTCCACGCCGGAATGCGCAGACTCGTCCTTTGCATCAGGGAGTACTTTGGGTTCAGGAGGCAAGATTTTCTCGAATTGAGTGAGTGGGATAGTGAACCGCGTCACGAGGCGCAAAAGCAGCGACCGGGTGCTTCGCCTGATAGCTTGTCCGCGAGCGGGATCAATCTGGTTCGTCTAGGTTCCTCTGTGCGCCTCGGACAGACAGCCTCGTGCAGGAGTGCGGGCAACGCATTGTGCTAAGGAGTTGCGAGAACGTCGCGTATCTGTGGTGCTAAGCGCCGACTGCCGTAAATTGAGAGATGGTGGCGGTCGCGAAAGAAGCACCCTTGGGAATCTGCAGGCAAGATTTGGCCGTTGGGAAGGGCGAATGCTTGGGAGGGGTCGATGATTTTGATGTTGTTTGGTGCGGCAGCAATGCACTGGCGAAATAGCTCAAGTTGGGCTTGGGAGCGGGCGGCATAGACACCTTGGCTCATCGCGAATTCAGGGATTTCGCTGTTTGTCTGGCAGTGTAGGGCGAGTGTTCGTGGGACGTTGAAGTCGAAGTACGGGACTTCCTGAACGATGAACACTCTGCATCCGGTAGCAGCGAGGCGCGAAAGGGTCGCGGCAAAGGCGGCCGGAAAGGTGGGTCCTGCGACTGGGTCGCTGACGTAGGAATCCCAGCGTGCGGCGAGAATAACCCACGAAATCCGCATCTCGCGCACACTCGTGATGATTTCGTCAAGGACGGCCGCATTGTATGGGCCGGATTTTTCGTTTAATCCAAATCTGCCAGTAAAATACCAATCAAGTACGGGTGGGGTGGATGATGAGATTGCCGCGACTGCCGGAATCCCTTGCTCCGTGCAAACTTCATCAATAACTGGAATGAGCGCCGCCGCATGGCTGTCGCCCCAGAGAAATATCCCGGGGGTTTGGCTTGGACTACCGAGGTGCAGGAGATTGTTGGGAACGTCGGCGAGACTGTGAGAGTCGGTGAAGCCAGCATCGGTTCTTCCGGCTGCGAAGCGGGCGGCAAGCGGAGTGATCCGTCTAGGTAATCCGTCGACAAGCGAGATTAGGCCGCCAACAGCCAGTAAGATTAGAGCTATGACCGCAGAAAGAGAAAATACCTGCTTTCGGTTGAGCCACGCACGATTGCGGATCGGGCGTTCGATCCAATGAAGCGAGAACCAAGCGAGCCCAAGCGCAGCGCCTACCATAGCGATGCGGCCGATGACACCAGCTGCAGCAATCGCCCAGTACTTGTGTAGAGCGAAGATCGGCCAGTGCCAGAGGTAAAACGAATAGGAAACAAGCCCCAGCCATACCAGTGGGCGGGCGGCGAGCCAGCGATTGATTCTTGGTTGAGTTTCTCCGCTTGGCATCATCCCGCCCCAAATGATTGCGCTGGCCCCGAGCACCGGCGGTAGCGCGCTTGCACCTGGGAAGAGGGTTGCCGATGAATAGTGGAAAAAGGTGAATAGCACCGCCGTAAGGCCAAGCCACCCAAGTGCACTGCGCAATCTCGCGCGGCGAATCGCTGGTGCGAACGCGAGCAAAGCGCCAATGCCCAATTCCCATGCGCGGGTCGGCAGGAGAAAAAATGTCGCCGATGGCATTAGGTAGGTGCCGACAACTGATGCGAAAAAGCTTATGAGTATTCCTGCAGCTAACAGCGGCGCAACCCACCGCTCTCGTCGGAGCCACCATATGGCAGTTAGGGCAATAGGAACGATAAGGTAGAACTGTTCTTCGACAGAAAGCGACCAAGCATGGAGCAGTGGGTTTTCTTCCGATGAGTCGGCGAAATAACCTTCCTCGCGCCACGACTTGATGTTCGAGGCAAACCCAATGACTGCGACAAGCCGTCGGCCAAGCATGGAGTAGTCACGTGGTAGCAACATGAACCAGCCGACCGCCAGAGTAGCCGCAAGCACTACGGCCAGCGCGGGGAAGATCCGCCGAACCCGGCGCTCCCAAAATTCGACCATTGAGAAGCACCCGGACTGCAAGTCTCTCAAGAGCAACTTCGTGATCAAGAACCCGGAGATCACGAAAAACACATCCACTCCCGCATACCCGCCCGGCACGCCAAGTTTGGCATGGAACAGCACCACCCCGGCCACGGCAATTGCTCGGAGGCCATCGATATCAGCGCGGTAGGTCATTTCGGGTGGCGGGAGGCGGGAGTCGGGAAATGTGACGCGAGGCCACCCGGGAGAGGCGACATCCTGTCGCCCAAGGGAAAACGACATTTTGTCGTTCGCGCGGATTTGCTCTTGGGGTGTTTGAGCGGCAGAGCGCTTGGGGTGTGAGCCGCTTTGGAGTGTTAGCTGCTTTCCGCGCCGAACTTCAGACGAAGTTCGCGGCGCAGATATGGCCCGATCACGCCTTCACGACCATCGCGGTGCCGGAGATGCCGGCCATGGCATTGCGGGTGTCGATGATGAGGGATGCCCAAGTGGCGAGCTGCTTGAGGTCGACGGCCTTGTGGTGGGTGGCGATGACGACGACGTCTTGCTGGCGAAGGGTTGCTTCGTCCCACGGTTGGGATTGCAGCCCATGCCACTGGGCATGTTCGCGGGTGGGCCCGATTTCCGGGACGTGGGGGTCGTGATAGGAGACGTGAGCGCCGAGGGCGTGGAAGCGGTCGAGGAGCTCGAAGGTGGGAGACTCGCGCATGTCGTCGACGTCCGGCTTGTAGGCGAGGCCGAGGAGGAGGATCCGGCTGCCGTTGACGGCTTTGCCGAGCTGGTTCAGGGCAAGCATGGTGCGCTGAACGACGTATTCGGGCATGGCACGATTGACTTGGCCGGCAAGCTCAATGAAGCGGGTATTAACGCCGAATTCGCGGGCCTTCCAAGTGAGGTAGAACGGGTCGATCGGGATGCAGTGGCCACCGAGCCCCGGGCCAGGGTAGAAGGGGGTGAAGCCGAACGGTTTGGTCGCGGCGGCGCGGATGACCTCCCAAATATCGATGTCCATGGCATCGGCGACGAGCTTAAGCTCGTTGACCAGGCCGATGTTCACCGAGCGGTAGATGTTTTCCAACAGCTTGCTGAGCTCTGCGACCTTGCATGAGCTGACGGGAACCACGGTGTCGAAAGCAGCTTGATAGAGGGCAACGCCAGCCGCAAGGCAGGCGGGGGTCAGGCCGCCGACGACTTTTGGGATGTTGGTCGCGGAGAAGGTCGGGTTGCCTGGGTCTTCGCGTTCCGGGGAATAGACGATGAAGACGGATTCCCCAGGGACTAGGCCGCGTGCGGTCACCCGCGGGACGAGTTCCTCCTCGGTGGTGCCGGGATAGGTGGTGCTTTCCAGCACGAGGATGGTGCCGGGTTTCAAGTACGGGACGACCGCGTCGAGCGTGTCGCGGACAAAGGACAGGTCGGGCTCGAAGTGGTGGTCGAGCGGAGTGGGCACGCAGAGGATGACGGCGTCGGCCTCAGCGATGCGGTTGAAGTCAGTGGTGGCGTCCAGCGTTCCGCCCGCCAGCGCCGCAGCAACCTGCGAGCCGGGGATGTGCTTGATGTAGCTTTCGCCCCGCAGCAGGTGCTGGGTTTTTGTCGCATCGATATCAAAACCGATGACGCGGAAGCCTTTGGCGGCATAGGCCAGCAGCAAGGGCAGGCCAACGTAGCCTAGGCCAACCACGCCAATGGTGGCGGATTTGTTTGTGAAGTGGGCGGTCATGGGTCGGGAATCGGGAATCGGGGATCGGGGAAAACCGCTTTATGCCAGAACACTCCTAAGATCGGTCGGATTGGACTGATCGGTCCGATCCTCTTCAGGCGACGTGGAGGGCGGAAGCGAGCAGCCGGTTAGGCCCGAACGACAGGATGTCGTTTTTCCTTGGGCGACAGGATGTCGCCTCTCCGTCGCGGCTTACGCCGCTCCGTCTATTGGAGCACGGCGCGGAAGGAGCTGGCGAGTCTGCGGCTGCCGTGGAGGGAGAAGTGGTTGGAATCGCGGAAGAAGGTGCCGTGTGAGTCGGCGGGGAGGAGGCGGAGTCGGTGAAGGGACCGGCGGGGTTGACCACAAAAATGGATGGATGTTGGGCGAAGAGGAGGCGCTGGCGGCGAACCCAGGAGTCGTAGTGGGCGGTGGGCAGGAAGAAGCGGGGGATGTCGTTGATGTTTTGGCAGTGGAGGGCAAGCAAAGACGGGACGCTGGAGCTGAAGCAGGGGGTTTCTTGGAGGATGATGACCTTGCAGCCGGAGCGTTGGAGGGCGTCGACGGTGCGGGCGAAGGCGGCGGGGAAGGAGTCGCCGGCGCGCTGGTCGGTTAGGTAGAACGACCATCGGGCGGCCAAGACGACCGTGGCGAGTCGGCCGGCGGCGGCCTCGGAGGAGAGGTGGGCCAGCACGGCGTCAGCCATCAGGATGGAGTCGGGGCCGATGCCGAAGTCGCCGGAGCGGAACCAGCCAAGGACGGGCGCGGTGGCCGAGGTGAAGCTGGCGGTGAGGGGAAGGCCGGCGTCCTGGCAGGCAAGGTCGAGGCCGGGCAAGGCGGCGGCGGCGTGGCTGTCGCCCCAGAGGAAGACGCCGGGTGCGGAGGTGGCGGCGCCGACGTGGACGAGGTTGCTGGGGACGTCGCTGAGGTGGTGGCTGAAGCGGTACATCGCGTCGTGCCTGCTGGCTTCAAACAGGGTGGCGATTGGGGAGAGCCGGGATTTGAAACCATGGAACCCCCAGAGCGTGGCGCAGGCGATCAACAGCAGAGCGATGGTCGCCGCGCTGAGGCGAAACGCCGCCTGGCGGGTGCGCACCAGCCCGCGCTTGCGGAACGGTTGCTCGACAAAGCGCCACGACAAGCAGGCAAGCACCAGCGCGGCGCAAACCAGGGCCAGCCGCATGGTCAGCGGAAGCGGCCCGTAGGCGGCGTAGCGGTAGCCCGCCAGCAGCGGCCAGTGCCAGAGGTAGAACGAGTAGGAAATCAAGCCAAGCGCCACGAGCGGGCGGGTAGCCAGCAGCCGGTGCGGGCTTGGCAGGGGGTCGCCGGGCTGGCGCATGCCACTCCAGATGAGCAACACCGCGCCAAGCACCGGGGCCAGCGCGGGGATGCCGGGAAAGCGGGTCATTTCGTCGTAGGCAAAAAAGCTCGCCACAATGGCTGCAAGCCCCAGCCAGCCAAGGGTGGCGCGCACCGGCACCCGGCCGATCGGCCCGGCAAAGGCAAGGAGCGAGCCGGCGAGAAGTTCCCATGCGCGCGTCGGCAGCAGATAAAAGGCGCCCGAGCTCATCTGGCGCGAGCCGTAGACGGCCGCCGCGAAGCTCGCCACGGCACCGAGCCACAGCAGCGGCAGCACCCAGCGCGACCGCCGCAGCCGAAACAACAGCCCCAGAAACAGCGGGATAAGAACATAGTACTGTTCCTCCAGCGAGAGGGTCCAGGTGTGCAGCAGCGGGTTGACCTCCGCCTCGGGAGCAAAATACCCGGATTCCAACCAGAACTTGATGTTGGCCGCAAAGCCGAGCAGCGCGGCAACCCGCTCACCGAGCAGCGCGTAGTCGTCCGGCAGAAGAACAAACCACCCGGCCGCCAGCGTGAAGGCAGCCACCACTGCCAATGCCGGCAAGATCCGCCGCGCCCGACGTTCCCAAAAATCCAGCAACGAGAAATTTCCCGCCCGCAGGTCCCGCATGATCAAGCCTGTGATCAAAAACCCGGATATCACGAAGAACACATCCACTTCGGTCGGATCCTATACTAAGATCGGACGGATCGGACGGATCCTATATTAAGATCGGACGGATCGGACGGATCCTATACGAAGATCGGACGGATCCTGGATGATGGCTTCAACCTGGGCAATGGTGACGGGCCTGAGGTTGTTGTCAGCCCGCTGCGGGGTGAGCATTTCGTTGAGGTGGGGCGTGAGGGCGGTGCGGTCGGGCACGAGGGAGTGGAAGGCGTCCCAGGCACCGAGGGAGACGAGGAGGTCATCGATGGCGTGGGCAAAGGCGTCGGCGGATTGGAAGCCGAGGATGCGGGCGGTTTGTTGGAGGCGGCCGTCGTCGGCGGGAAGATTGAATCGGAGGACTTGGGGCATCCAGACGGCGCAGGCGATTCCGTGGGGGACGGCGAAGCGGGCGGTGATCGGATAGGAGATGGAGTGGCACAAGGCGGTACGCGTCTGGCTGATGGCGATGCCGGCAAGCAGGCTTGCCTGCATGAGGTCGGAGCGCAGGGCCGGGCTTTCCAGGATGGCGGTCCCGTGGCGGAGGCTATGCCAGGCGAGGGATGCGGCTTGTTGGGCAATGCCGATGGTCAGCGGAGTGGCGAAGCGGTTCCAGATGGATTCGAGCGCCTGGCAGAGGGCATCGAGTCCGCTGGGAAGGGTTTCGGCCCAGGGCAATGAATGGGTGAGGGAGGGATCGAGCAGGGCCAGGCGCGGAAACATCCCACCCGATGCGAGGCTGAATTTCCTGTTGTGAATCGAATCCCAAACGGTGGCAAAGGGAGTGACCTCGCTGCCGGTTCCCGCGGTGGTCGGGATGGCGATGACTGGAAGCGGGCGGCAATCCGGAAGCGCCAGCCCGTCGCGGAAATGGCCGGCAAGGCTGAAGGTTGCGGGGCTTGCGAGCAGAACGGAGAGAACCTTGGCCGTATCAAGAACGCTGCCGCCGCCGAGGCCAATGATCGCATCAATCGGATGGGTGGCGAGCGCACGGGCCGCATCATCCAGATCGCCAAGATCCGGGTTGGGCTTAACCGCGGAATAAAAAAGTGGCTCGCTCGCCGCGATGTTGGCGGTGACCCGCGCGGCAGTCCCCCTGGCGACCGCTCCCTTGGTGGTAACGATGAGGGGATTGAGAAACGGGAGGGTTCCAAGCCGGTCCAAGGCATCCGCCCCCCAATGGATTTCAACCGGCTGATGGAATGCCCATGAAGACGGCATCATTGTTGTGCCCGGGCCGATCATTTCAGGAACTGCATGAACGCCGCTTTGTTGTCCACCGGGCTGGAGGTTGGCCGTCCAAGGTCCTTGCGTGCTCCCTTATTGACGCGGATCTCAAGCAGCGCAGGCCCAGGCGCTTGCACAAGCTCCTGCAGCACCACACTTAATGTTTCCGCGGCGTTGGTTGAGCGGGTCCATCGGTACCCACAGGCAGCCGCGATGGCGGGGAAATCAATCGCAAATCCAACGGTGGGTTGGCCGCCAACCGAATCGTGGGCGCCGTTGTTGATGAGAATGTGTTTGAAGTTGCCAGCTCCCGAGCTGCCCGCGATTCCAAGCGAGCCCATGTGCATCAGTGCCGCTCCATCGCCATCAAGGCAGAAGACCGCACGCGCCGGCTGCGCCAGGGCGATCCCGAGGGCGATTTGCGAGGCGTGCCCCATGCTCCCGACAGTTAAGAAATCCGTCGCATGGCCGGAACCGTGATTCTCGCGGGCCTCAAAGACTTCGCGGGAGGTCATGCCGGTGGTGGCAACCAGCGCGGCATCTTGCGGGAGGGATTTGAGGATGATCTGGATCGCCTCCTCGCGGGTCATCTGCTGCGCATCAGCGGCGGTATGAGCCAGATTGTACGGGGCGAAGGTGTCCTTCCGGGCAATGAGAACATACGGACCGCCCCTGTGCCGTGCGCTGGCCACGGCATCCTGCACGGTGTTCTTGGCGTCCTGAGCGGTGCCGGGCAGCACGGCGTAGGGGATTTCCATGGCCTCAAGCATCGCCGTCATCACCCGCCCCTGCTTTTGGTGCTGGGGCTCATCTGGAACACCGGGTTCACCGCGCCAGCCAATAAGGATGATCATCGGGATGGAGTAGACTTCCGGATCCGTCAGGGAGGTCAAGGGGTTGATCATGTTCCCCAGGCCCGAGTTCTGGAGATAAACCATTGGCACTTCTCCAGTCGCCAGATGCACGCCGGTGGCCAAGGCAATTGCGGCACCTTCATTGGCAGCGATCACATGCCTGGAGGGCTCAACATGGTCGGCGATAAACGCGCAAATGCTCTTCAGGAGCGAGTCGGGAACGCCGGCGAAAAATCCCACCCCTTCATCCCGCAGATGGGTGAGGAACTCTGGGCAATCGATCATGGCGTTTGGGGGCTTATCCGGAGAGGCGCTTAAGCGAACCTAAGCTTCCGGAATGAGATTGATGATGTCCGAGATGGGCATGCACTCGCGGTCAACTTCCAGCGATCTTTTGGCGCTGAGGATTTTTTCCGCGGTCTGGAGCATTGCTGGATAGGCGCTGCGCAGCAGGTGGTTGGCATAAATGACCACACTGAATCCCATGGCTTCCAGTTCATCCTCATAGAAATGGTTATAGCTTGTCGGGACTGAGATGAGGGGCACCTGGTGGTCGAGTTGTTTAAAGTGTTCACAGAAGGTACGGATTTCCGCGCCATCCTTCTCCTTGCTGTGGATCATGATGCCATCCGCGCCTGCGGCGATGAAGGCCTTGGCGCGCTTGATGGCTTCCTCCATCCCTTTGCCGGCGATGAGTGCCTCGATCCGGGCGATGATCATGAATTCTTCCGTCACCTGCGCCTTCTTTCCTTCCGAGATCTTGTGCGAAAACGCCTCGATTGACTCCAGGGTATGCTCCACTTCATCACCAAACAGCGAATTGCGCTTCAGGCCGGTTTTGTCTTCGATGATCACCGCGGACACGCCATAGCGCTCCAAGGTCTTAACGTAGAAGGTGAAATGTTCCGTCGGACCGCCCGTGTCGCCATCAAAGATGATCGGCTTGGTGGTTACTTCGAGGATCTCGTTGAGGGTCTTCATCCGGGATGTTCGGTCAACCATCTCGGTGTCAGGCCGCCCCTTGGCGGTCGAATCGGTCAAACTGCTCAGCCACATCCCGTCAAACTCGCTGGTGGTGCCCGATTCGGTCGCAAGCGAGCATTTCTCCACGATGAGTCCCGAAATCCCATTGTGGGCCTCCATGATGCGGACCATGCCCTTGGCGCTAAGCAGACGCTTTAGCCGTCGCAGACGGATCCCCGCCGTGGTCCCTATCTCCCTGAGGCCGGAGATGATCTGGGTCGATGAAATCCCGCTGGTGTATTCCGGCTCAACCAGCTGACCGCCCCATTGGGCAAGCTGATCGATGACCCGCTCACGCACTTCCTTCTGCGGGCCGCTTTTCCAATCCGTTCCATGGACCACAAAATCCGGCTTCAGGGCAATGAGGTTGGCAACGTAATCGAGAGTTTCTTGAGGGATCACCTCATGAACCCCCTTGATGTTTTCGATCACCGCCTTGCGCTCATCCCAGGTTAGAAACGGCAGCCTCTTGTAGCTGGCGATCGCTCGATCCGTCAGCAGCCCCACCGTCACCGTGCCGAGCTCGCGCGCTGCCTTCAGGATGTTCAGGTGTCCATGATGCAGAAAATCAGCACTCATGCCGACGTACACCGTTTTCTCTTCAGTTGGGGACTGTCTATTCATTTGGCGGGGCGGGAAGAATCGCGGATTGCGGGATGAAGAGGATCGGTCTGATAGGTCGGATCCTTTCTTAAGATCGGACGGATCGGACGGATCGGTCGGATCCTCTTTTGAAACCGGTCGGCTCCGCGCTCACTCGCCCTTGCCGATGATGAAGGCTTCGAAGCCGTGTTCGGCCAGGGCGGCGGCGGGAAGGATGGCGCGGCCATCGAAGACGAAGGCGGGTTTGAGCATTGCCTCGTAAATCCGCGGCAGGTCGAGGGTGCGGAACTCGTCCCATTCGGTCAGGGTGGCCAGGGCGTGGGCGCCACTCACTGCGGTGTATGGGTCGGCGCAGATTTCGACATGGCTCGCGATGAGCGCCGGCTCCACCCCGGCGGCGGCCAGGTCGGCGCGGATCGACTCAGCGTCAACCTGCGGGTCGTAGATGGCGACCCGGGCGCGCTCAAGCAGCAGGCCGCGGCAAACGTGGATGGCGGCCGACTCGCGGGTGTCGTTGGTGTCCTTTTTAAATGCGAAGCCAAGCACGGCGATGCGCTTGCCGCTCACCGTGTTGTACAAGGTGCGGACAATCTTTTCCACGAAGCGGCTCTTTTGCCAGTCGTTGAGGTGGACGACCTGGCGCCAGTACTCTGCGACCTCCGGGAGACGGAACGAATCACACAGGTAGACGAGGTTGAGGATGTCCTTCTGGAAGCACGAGCCGCCGAAGCCAACCGAGGCCTTCAGGAACTTCGGTCCAATCCGCGAGTCGGTGCCGATCGCGCGGGCGACCTCGTCGACATCCGCGCCGGTCGCCTCGCACAAGGCCGAGATCGAGTTGATTGACGAGATCCGCTGGGCCAAAAACGCGTTGGCCACGAGCTTGGAAAGCTCCGAGGACCAGAGGTTGGTGGTAATGATACGCTCCAGCGGCACCCAGCGGGCGTAAACCGAGACCAGCGCGGCGACCGCGGCATTGCCTTCGACGGTCGATTCGCCACCGATGAGGATGCGGTCCGGCTCCTGCAGGTCGGCCATGGCAGTCCCTTCAGCCAGAAACTCAGGGTTGGAGAGAACCTGGAAGGTCGCCTTGGATTTGCAGTTCGCGGCAAGAATCGACTTGATCGCCGTGGCCGTGCGCACCGGGATGGTGCTCTTCTCCACGATGATCGTGTCCGAATCCGCCACCTCGGCAATCAGCCGCGCCGCGGACTCAATATAGCACAGGTCCGCCGCACGCCCCGCTCCGATCCCGTACGACTTCGTCGGCGTGCCCACCGACACAAAGATCAAATCCGCGCCAGCAATCGCCGCGCGCGCATCGGTCGTGAAATGCAGGTTCTTGCCCCGCGCTCCCTGGACAATCTCATCAAGCCCGGGCTCATAAATCGGCAGCACCGGCGAGTTCCACGCGTCAATCCGCGCTCCGTTCAAATCCGCCACCGTCACCTGGATGTCCGGACACTTCGCCGCTATCATCGCCATCGTCGGACCTCCCACATACCCCGCCCCCAAACAACATATCGACTTGATCGATATCGGCATCGGCGCGGACTTCACCGCTGCCGCCGGCACGGCCGGCGCGTGGATAGATTTTGATGGAATTGCTGACATTTTGATAGGGTTTTGAAGGTTTTTGCTGCTAGTGGGTGACGCCCAATCTCACCCGCCCCAACAGTTTTTCCAGCGGGGGTTTGTTGGCCGGGGCTGTTTTTTCCCCCGCCTTTCCGTTAGTTCCCCGGGTTGCCCGCGCCAGTTGCGCGAGTTGCGCCAGTGGACGCTGCCGCCCCCGGTCGCTTCCCGCGCAAGCGGAAAAACCTTCCATCCAGGGGCTGCCACGCCAATTGGCGCCTCAGGCAAAAAAACTAACTTCCACCACCACCCGGGGGCGCGGGTGCTGTCCTCCGCCGCTCGTGCGGTCTGACAGGCGTCGAGTCCAGCAAAGCAAATCAGTTTGTTCAAGAAATTTTGAACCCGCCGCCGCGTGCCGCCCCCAACACCCTGAAAAACTCGCGAATCTCGCGAATCTCGCGAATCTAGCGAATCTAGCGAATCTTGCGAATCTTGCGAATCTGCCGCGGCCGGCCGCAGATGGCTAATAATCCTTGAAATCATGCGCTCAGCTAACTTAAACTGCTGACCGGAAAATATTGACTGGAACAACGCAGTACCTGTCCGGCTGCGTTTTTTGCAGGCCAAACTCCGGATTTTGCACCCCGCCCGCCCGTCCTCCTATGTTAAAGGTCAATGGATTAATGCTTTTTCTGGGGCTGCCGCTGTTGTTGCTGGTGGCGATGTTTTTGACGCGGGTGATGATCCGTCTGGCGCCGCGCTTGGGATTGATTGACCACCCCGAGGCGCGGCGGATTCATGTGAAGCCGGTGCCGCGGGCTGGCGGGGTGGCGGTCTATCTGACCATGCTGATAGGATTTGCGGTTTTGTTTTTCCTGCGAGTGGATCTGGGGAGTCAGCTGAGCACTGAGTGGCTGCTGGTGTTTCTGGGGGCCGCCTCGCTAATCGTGGCGGTAGGGATTGCCGACGACCGGTGGCAGCTATCGGCGTGGGTGAAGCTCGGGGGGCAGATGCTGGCTGCGGCGATCATGTTTCAGTTTGGCGCGCATTCGGGGAGTATGTTCGGGTTGGATGTGCCGTGGGTGGTGGATTTCGGGGTGCACATGGCGTGGTACGTGGCGTTGATCAACGCGTTCAACCTGATCGACGGGATGGACGGGCTGTGCGCGGGCTTGGGACTCATTGCGCTGACGATTCTGGGAGTGTTGGCGGCCTTCGGCCCGGTGCCGCAGAGTGTGCTGGTGATGGGGGTGATGGCCATGGCGCTGCTGGGATTTTTGCGCTACAACTTCCATCCGGCGCGGATTTTCCTCGGCGACGCTGGGTCGATGCTGATTGGGTTTTTCATCGCCTCGGTTGGCGCGGCGACGGTGGGACGCAGTGCGGTGATGGCGGGGCTGCTGCTGCCGCTGTTGGTTGCCGGGGTGCCGTTGTTTGACGTATTTTTGGCGATTTGGCGGCGCACGGCGCGTCGCCTGGCGCAGAGTCGTCCCGGGCAGGCGGCCATCCGGGTGTTTGACCCGGACCGGGACCACTTGCACCACCGCTTGCTTGGTTGGGGGCTCACGCAGCGCCAGGCGGCATTGACGCTATACGCCTTGGCGGTGGGGGCGGCGGTCTTGGCCTTGGTACCAATGCTGGGAGGCGAGAACCTGCTGGGTCTGTCGCTGGTGGCCGGGGTGGTCATCGTGCTGGTGGGGCTGAGGTATCTGGCGCCCGTGGAGGTGATAGAAAGCGGTGCCGGGCTGCGCGCGATCATCCGGCGGCCACGCGGTGCGCGCGGGATGGTGACCATTTACTTTCTTTACGACACGGTGGCCCTAGCCGTCTCGGCGTTCGTGGCGCTGATTTTAATCCGCAAGGCGACGCTTGTGGTTTTGGACAGCCATGCATTTTGGATGCAGGTATCAATTTTCACGGCTTGCGGTCTGCTTGCCCTGCGCTTTGGGCGCGCCCACGTGCGTCGATGGATGCGCGCGGGCTTGCACGACTTTGCCGAAACCTTCGTCTGGCTGCTGTGCGGGGCGGGGATTAGCTTCAGCCTGCAAAGTGTGGCGCTGACGGACTTCAGCTACCGCTTTGTGGTTTTCCACCTGTGTGCGGTGGCCTTGGCGGTGCCGCTGGTGTTTCTGCCGCGCTGTCTGGGGGCGATGTTGCGGGAGTTTGTCATCGACACGATGCATCGGCGCAAGCGGCTGGCGACCAAGAAGTCCTCCCGCACTGCGCTGTTGTATGGAGCGGGCGACATGGCCGAGGTGTTTCTGTGCTACCTGCGTCTTTCCCCGCCGACGCGCTGGGCGGATTTCCACTTTGTCGGGTTCTTGGACGACAGCGAGCCATTGAAGGGGCGGCGGCTTGGCGGCTTCCCGATCCTCGGCGGCCTCGACCACCTGCGCGCACTGACCACCCGCATGGGCATCAATTGCGTCGTGGTGACGGCAAATTTTGATTCCGTTCACGCAAGCGAGCTGCTCAGCGAGGCGGAGCGGCTGGATCTGGAGGTTCTGCTTTGGCTCCCTGAGATGGAACCGCAGTTGCTGCGGGCACCCAAAGTGGCCCCGGCATGCGAGCCGTCCCCCCAGCGCTCGGCACCTGGCGCTTCTCCGACAGGACTCCCGACGCTTGTCCCCTCTGCCGAGCGCACCGAAGGATTTTCCCCCCGCGGGGTTTCCGCCACTTGACATCCCAATCGATATTCCCAACAAACCGCCCATGATCCGAAGCTTTTTTCTCCAAGACTTTCCAGTAACCCGGATCGTGGGCCTGACGGCCATGATGTGCGCCATCAGCTCCGCCCAAGACGTGCTGGACGATCTAAAAATGGAATCGCTGCTGCCGTCCCGCCCGGCCGATGAGTATCTTGGCGGCTATTCGGTCGATTCATCGGCGGTCCGGCTGTTGGATGGGATGAGCGCGAGTCTCGGGCTTTCCACGATGTATGATTCTGCGATCGGCACGCAGGGCGACGACACGATTTTCACCGTCACCCCGCGAATCGGCTATGCCAATCCCGGCTCCGACTGGACACTCTCCGCCAGCGGTGCCTTGAGCTACAGCGAATATGTCAACAACAGCAACCTTGGCGGCCTTGGCGGCGACGCCTCGATCGGACTGGGATACCAGGGCGGCCGCGTCGCGCTGGCCAGCAGGCTAGGGTTTTCCCGCGAGTTGGGGAGCAACCGCAGCTATGACTCCGGCTACGTGGAACGCAACAGCTTCAATTTCGGGCTCAATGGGTCCTATCAAGTAAGCCCCAAGACGAGCATCAACGCCGGCTTGAGCTACATCTGGGATGATGCGGATCAAGGCTTTGGCGGATCAACCAGCACGACGCTCTCCACCTCGGCCTTGTGGCGCTACTCACCCCTGCTGCGTTTTGGTCCCGGATTGCGCTACAGCGTGCAAAGCGGCGACATCCAAGCCGACCGGACCACCTTTGGACCCACCCTGAGCGCGTTTTACCGCCTGACGACCAAGGTCTCGCTCAGCAGCGAAGTGGGCCTGGACTTTGTCGATTACGGCGGCGCGAATGGTGCCTCTGACGAGTTCGTCTCGGTGCGACTTGGTGCGGACTATCGGCCACGGCCGACCTGGGGGATGAACCTTTCGGTGTTTCGCGATGCGCGTCCCGACTACACCACCGCGGATGCCTACCGGGAGATCCTCTCAGCCCGGTTTGGTGTCAGCCACGATATCCGCCGCGCCCGCTTGGCGATGGGATTGACCTACGAGATGGATGAGCGTGTAGCTACCGACGGCGGCGCGATCGCTGGCAGGGATGGCAGCTACTTCGCCTATGATACCTCCATCTCGATGCCCGTGTTTCGGGGGCGCAGCACCGCAAGTGCTTATTTTCGCTGGCGCCAGAACGATCAGGACGGCGCGCAGGATGGCAGTGAATACCAAATCGGCCTGGGTCTGACGACGCGCTTTTGATCGAAGTTTGACAGAGCCGGCCAAACGGCATAGAATGCTTATGCCCTTGCAACTTGTGCAGGGGTTGGCTTGCTTTCCACGGCCATCCCCCAACCATCAACCTTCTCTCTGTCATGCGTTTGCTGATTTTCCTCTGCGTTTTAGTGTCCAGCATCGGGGCGCTTGCGCAGGTGGACCCTTTGCTCAAACCGGATGACACGGTGAGAATAACAGTCTTCGGAGAGGATGACCTGACCGGTCCAACGCGGGTTTTGAAGTCCGGCGAGGCGGTCTTTCCCCTCATTGGGCTGGTGAAAATCGCAGGCCTGACGGTGGGGCAAGCGGCAGAGAAAATCCATGGGCTATACGCTCAGGACTATCTGGTGGATCCAAAGGTGACGCTTACGGTCGATTCCTATGCCTCGGAGTTCGTCTCGGTCGACGGCTCGGTCATGGCACCTGGACAGGTGCCGATTCCGGCGACCGGCAAACTCGATTTGGGTGCCGCCTTGGCGGCGGCTGGCGGGCTGAACCCGACAGCCGACGCAAACCGAATCACCCTCACCCGCGCCAGCGGGGGAACCAGCAGCCACAGCCTGCAAAGCATCCGGGCTGACGGCGGCCCGGAATTACAGGCCGGTGACCGGGTCATCACCTATCCAAGCCCGTATGCCAACAAGCTGGTGACCATCCGCGGCCAAGTGCGCCGCGCCGGCCCACTGGCCATGCCATTGGACGGCAGGCTCGACCTCGTCATGGCCTTGACCTTGGCCGGCGATTTCACCGAATTGGCCAATCCGAAAAAAATCACGCTCACCCGCGGATCCCAGAAAATCCTTATTAACTACTACGACCTGACCGCTGCGGGAGCCAAGAAGCTGTTTTTGCAGGCGGATGATGTGGTGGATGTCGCTGAGCGGATTTTCTAGCCGCCCGGCGGAAGGTTTCCGTTTCGCCACCTGCCACCTGCCACCTGCCACCTGCCACTTCATCGCTATTTTTGTCCCAACCGATCATGCCCCACACGAATTCCGTTACCGTCGAAGCTTCCGAGGAGAATTTTGAAGACGACGCGATCCATGTAGGGGCGTATGGCGGTGGCCGCGGGAAGCGGTTGATGCGCAGTGTGTCAAATCTGGTGGCGCGCTGGCACTGGGTCGCCTTGGGGCTGCTGCTGGGGTTTTTGGGGGCCACCTATTATGTTTCCAAAGCGCCGAAGAAGTATTCGGCCACGGCCACCTTGCTTGTGAAGCAGCAGACCAGCACGGTGTTGACGCGGGATCAGGTTGAGGAGATCGATATGCGTTCCTCCGAAGGCCTCAACACAGCGGCTGAGCGCATCCGGCGGCTTGACCTGTTGGAGCGGGTGGCTGGCCGGCAGGATGTTCGGAATCTTCCGGGGCTTATGCCCGAGCCGGTCGAATGGCTGCCGGAATGGATGGCAAAGTGGCTTAACCGCTCGTCGTCGCGGTCTGCGGGAAAATCGGTCACCATTCCTGCGGCGCCAGCCTTGGCAAGTTGGCTCGGCTCATGGATGGAAATCTCGATCCGGCGAGGAACCCGGCTCATTGACATTACCTTCACCCACGAGGTTCCAGAAGTCGCCAAGGCATTGGCCGATGCTGTGGCGCGCGAACACCTCGCCGAGATCGTCGGAGCCCGCAATGACGGCAGAAGCTCGTCCATTGAGCTATTGATGAAAGAGTCTGAGGAGGCCCGCACCAAGCTGCAGACCTATGAGAGCGCGCG
>Ga0136639_10000112_pt1 | contig 23083 bp, 17 predicted proteins | sample AntDrymUQ8592106_2_FD_113739 | JGI IMG/M metagenome (GOLD analysis project Ga0136639, IMG submission 113739) | Polar desert sand microbial communities from Dry Valleys, Antarctica - metaG UQ859 (21.06) | ecosystem: Environmental > Terrestrial > Soil > Desert | place: Antarctica: Dry Valley...
CGCCATCGCCGCAGCGCTCGACACTTGTGGTCGTTACGCGCATTTCCATAATCATCCCGCGGTCGCGCGAGACCTTGTCAAGCACGACGCCAAGGTCGGCATCGAGGATGGAAAGCGGGTGGGCGCCGCGGTGCAGGATGGTTACCTTGCATCCTGAGCCTTCAAAGAAATGCCCCACCTCCATGCCGACCGCGCCGCCGCCAATGATCAGCACGCTGGCCGGCAAGTCGTCGAGCTCCAGCACGTCGTGGCTGAGCCAATAGGGTACCTCGGCAAGCCCCGGGAGGTCCGGCAGAAGCGGGTAGGAGCCGGTGGCAATCAAGGTCGTGCGCGCATACAGGCGCTCGCAGCCACCAGCGCTGGTGGTCACCTCAATGTTCTGCGGCCCAAGGAACCGGGCGTGGCCGCGGATAAGGTCAAAGTCACCGGAATTGAGCTGCTTTTCCCGGAAGTCACGAAACTCCGCGACGAGCCGTTGCTTGCGCTTGCGGACCGCGCGCATCTCCACCACCGGTTCACCCTCAGGCAGCCGAATGCCAAACCAGCGGGCGTAACGCGCCTCGCGCGTCCGGTTGCCGGTCTCAATGAGCGTCTTGGTCGGCATGCACCCGTTGAGGATGCACAGCCCTCCCAAGAGCGGCGCGTCCTCGACAAGCGCCGTGCGCAGCCCCAGCTTCACCGCCCGCGAGGCGGCCGCGAACCCCGCAGTGCCCCCGCCGATGACGACAAATTCATAATTGTTGTCGGTAGCCATTGTCGTTCAGGTCTTGGCGTTAGGGGCGGAGTTTCCCGGCACAGCTCTAAGATGGGACTTCAAGCTGAAGATCGGCCCGAAATCTCCAAACGCCAACTCTCAGCCGAGAAATGCGCACCCAGTGGGCGCCACTCCCGATGAAACTCCTGAAACAGACGCCGTCGCCCAACTGAGGCTGGGCGAAATCCATGGCGCGCAGCAAGTGGATGCGCAAGCGGAGTCCCCGGCCGCACGATGCCGAGTCGACAATGGCGACTTCTGTGCCAATTCGACGTCTTGTCCGCTCAGGCCGTAGCGCCCGAATCCGCAGAACGAAGATCATCAAGAAGCTAGCGTTAAGGTTCCGGCAGGGTATTATCTTGGCCGATGCAGTTGCCACCTCACGTGATTCTCCTCTTGGCGCTGCTAGGGTGGTTTTGTTGTGCGAATGCTGCGGAGGATAGCGTCACGTATGATCGTGATCCGGAGACGGTGGCAGAAATGCGCACAATGATTCAGGAGGCGGGAGTAAAGGGCGCGACGCACGTTCGCTTTCCCGGCGGCGAGTTGGCCTGGCCGGGATGTTGCAACCTCGAACGGCTCCCGGAGAAGGAGACCTACGCGATCCTGAGGACCACGGCCGCCGCCGCGACCTCTGAAGTGGTTGCTCAGTGGCTGGAGGAACACCAAGTCAAATGCGTGCAGATTCACCTCGATGCGGCACTTCCGGCCTCCACGTTCTTCAAAATCGAGCGGCTTTTGCATGCGCGGAAAATCAGATACTATGTCATCCCAGCAGAACGTGGCCGCCTGCTTGCCGGCTCCGTGCAACTCTTCGAGTCCTTGGGCGACGAAGACCGGACGCTGACTTCCGAGGTTAAGCCGCCACCCACCAAGCTGCTTCCAGTTCCCGTTCCAGCCCCGAGGTCGCGTTGATTCCCCCGGCGCGCGTCGTGCTTGATGCCATCAAGCAAGCCCCGGGATGTCCGGCAGGAGAGGGTAAGACCCGGTGGCAATCAAGGTCGTGCGCGCATACAGGCGCTCGCAGCCGCCAGCGCTGGTGGTCACCTCAATGTTCTGCGGACTAAGGAACCGGGCGTAGCCGCGGATAAGGTCAAAGTCACCGGAATTGAGCTGCTTTTCCCGGAAGTCACGAAACTCCGCGACGAGCCGCTGCTTGCGCTTGCGGACCGCGCGCATTTCCACCGCCTGCTCACCCTCAGGCAGCCGAATGCCAAACCAGCGGGCGTAACGCGCCTCGCGCGAGCGGTTGCCGGTCTCAATCAAGGTTTTGGTCGGCATGCAGCCGTTGAGAATGCAAAGCCCGCCAAGCAGCGGCGCGTCCTCGATGAGCGCCGTGCGCATGCCAAGCTTCACCGCCCGCGTGGCTGCGGAAAACCCAGCGGTTCCCCCGCCAATGACGACAAAGTCGTAGTCGGTGTCGTTGGCCATTGGGATTTCAAGGTTTTTGGCACCTCCGCGCTGCACCCGGATGAGCCATCAAGTTGTTCCAAGATCGCCCCGAAAGTCCCCAACGCCAATTTTTCAGCCGAGAAATCCGCTGCCAGCCAGCCATCCTCCCGATGAAACCCTCCAAACCCGACGATGCCTTCGCGCTCGGCGCTGCGAGTTCCGCGTGAAGGGACGCATCCGCGGGGCATTTGGATGCACTCGCGGAAGAGCAGTCGTGGGTGAGGCTGATTTCGTCAGCCCGTGGATGTTTGCCCCGCAGGCAGTCATCGGCGGTCAGGCTTCCCAGTCATCGGTTTTCAATCCAGCGACGCGGCTGAACTCCCGCAGGTTGTGGCTGACCAAAATGACATCCAAGGCGAGCGCTTGGCCGGCGAGCTGAAGGTCGTAGGGACCGATTTTTTTTCCGATTTTCTCGAGCTCGGCGCGGATGGCGGCGGATTTCAGGGCAGAATCCCAGTCGAAGGGCACCAGGTGGAGCGGGTGCAGGAAGGCCATCACCCTTTTCGCTTCGCGCGACGGATCAAGGCAGCGCTCCACCCCAGCGAAGAGTTCAAACACAGTGACCATCGAAACGCCGCAATCGTCGGGAACGGATTGTTTCAGGCGTGCGATCACCGGCGGATGGCCGCGCATCGCACGAATGCAGACGTTGGTATCCAGAAGGAACTTCATGATTCCAAGTCCGCCGCCGGCGGCAGTTCCCCTTGGTCGCGGCGGCTAAAGGCCTCGTCGTCGATCCGGATGTTGTCGAAATACTCCACAGGCCAGACGCTGGCTTTCAGCGGCTCAAGAAACACCCCGTCGCCGAGACGCCGGATGGAAACCTCCCTGCCCACAAAGCGCAGCTCCTTCGGGATGCGGACCGCTTGGGATCGGCCGTTGAGGAAGACGGTCGTGGTGGTTGGCATATGTGGTATATACCGCGTCTCCGGCTTCCGGTCAAAGCATTCCATCGCGGCCTCGCGGCTTCGTGCCTTCGCCTGAGAGAGCTCTAAGAAGGTCTGAAAGCCATGGCTCCGGGGCGACCGGCCCGGTGTGCAAGAAGCGAGTTGGTTTGCGTGATGCGCCACTCCCAAAGCCGTCAAAGCCGTCAAACTTGAGATGGTCGCGATGGCGGCTCAATTCCGCTGTCCTCGCTGCGCGGTTGGCGCGCCCCTCAGCCGAAGGTCTAACGAGCTTCGCTAGGATGAGCGCGGCGAGCAAGAAGCTCGTTGATTTGCGTAAAATCGTAAACTACAAGTTTACGCATGAGGATCACGACCATCAGCACCACTGAGGCGGCGCGTCACTTGGGTGACTACCTAGCGCGGGTCAAGCACAAGGGCGAGCGGTTTCTTCTCACGAAGAACGACCAGCCCATCGCCGAGCTCTCACCTGCGGTCCGCTCTCAAAGAGCGACTTGGGGAGAATTGACCGCCGCCATCAGCCGCCTGCCCCGGGACCCTTCGTTTGCTGACGATTTGGAGAATGTGAATCAAGCCGATCAACCTGCGGGAAACCCATGGGCCTGATCTTGGATACCTCCGCACTGGTGGCATGGGAACGCGCCCACCATGCCGGCCAAGCTGTTCTCTTGGATGCCAGCGAGGAGCTGGTCCTGCCCGCCATTGTCTGGGCGGAGGCGCTCGCTGGCGTACGCCTGGCCAACTCCGTGGCGCGGGCCACGCGACGCCTAGCATGGCTTGAATCTCTCCGCCGAGTGATGGGAGTAGAACCTTTCACCGCGGAAACCGCCGAACACCACGCCGATATTTTCGCCGAGCTATTCCAAGCCGGGACCATGATTCCCCAGAACGACATCGCCGTCGCGGCCACCGCTCGCTGTCTGGGATGCGCAGTTCTCATTGGGCCTCAGGATGAAGCCCACTTCCGCCGGATCGCCGGACTTGAAGTGCGGGTGCTTACTGCAGACTAGCAGGCCTCATCCGCTCCTCTCACAAGTTCAGCTTGGAGAGCAGTTCCTCAACGGTGAGCTTGTGGTGTGTTGCGACGGGCTTTAACACGCGCCGAGCAGAGTGCCAGTTTTGAGCGGGCGGTGCGGGTCGCCAAAGGCGCGGAGGTCGGCGGCAGCGGCGGGGTGGCCCGCCGTTCACTACCGCGAGGCTGGAAGCCCCGCGTGCGGTGGTCGCCGCCGGGGAATTGGGGGGATCTTTCCAGCTCCGTCCCCTTCAGCGCGCGGGGAAAATCGGGACGTTGTCCCACTCGAACTGAAAATCTTTGAACCCGGCGCTGATTTCGTTGCGCACCTCTTGGGAGAAAGGAACGGTGGCAAACAGGGGCAAGATGGGCCGGCCATTGGGGGCTTTCTTGTAGCTGACGCCTTTTTCCTCAACGAGCAGGACATAGCCGACAAATCCGCCGGGGCGTTCGCCGAGGCCAAGGTCGAGGCGCACCGGTTGGCCGGCCTTGAGGGTGATCCAATCGCCAAAAATCAGCGGACTCTCTTTGAGGGCCTTCCACTTTCCAGCGGTGTCGCGGGCTTGCGTCCAGTCGCCGCTGACGGCTGGCTGCAGGCTAGGCCAGTGGGCGTGAAGAACCGCGCGGCCGTCGATAAACACGCCGAGGTAGTCGTCGCCGGCGCCGGCAAAGCGGAAGGTGATGTCCCGCGGGCTGACAATTTGCCCCTGATAGTGAGCGAGCCAGCCCTTTGGTTCGATGTCCGCGTTGAAGAACTTGGGACCCTCGTTGGCATCGCTCGGCGGGATGGCCACCTGAGTCAGAGAGAGTTCCTGCGGGGCCTTGAAGAATTTCCGGAACGAGCTATCGGAAAAGCTGGAGCGTTGGATGGCGTTCATCCGCTCGGCGTATTCGCTGTTGCTTTCCGGGCGGAAGCTGGTGGCCGCTCCGCGCTCGTTTTTCTTGAAGTCGTAAAGCCTTCCGCGCAGGCCGCCAGCAATGGAGGTGGTGCTGCCAAAGCCGCTGCTTGAGCCATTGCCACTGCCGCTGCTGCCCGATCCCCAGCCTTCGCCGAAATCTGTGGCGTCACCAAAATCAAGCGAAGGAGTCGGCAAGGAAATGTCCGGCACGGGGATGGAAACCGGCGAGACCGCCGTTGCTGCCAAAACCTTGGCGATGTTCGTGGAGGGCGCGCCTGGCTTGGATTGCGGCAGTTGGGCTGACCGCGGGGGCTCAGGCCTCGGGGTTTCGGCAGCCATGTAGGCAACCACCTCGGGTTCCTGGCTTGAAAACCCTGGAATCAGAATGATGGCCAAGATGACGCCAATGAGGATCATCGCCAAGAAACTGATGACCAATGATCCAATCGAGGATCGCCGCTGCTGCTGGCGCAGGGTAGCAAGTGCTTCGGGTGTTGGTTGCGCGTGAATGCTCATCTTCGAAAGATACGATCTCCGGAGGGTAATTCTTGGGAAAATGTGGTGCAATATTTTTTTTTGTGGGTTTCCCGCCTTTTGGTTTGACTGAAGTTCTGTCGGAGCGATCACAATTAGTCACCCTGCTGTGGAGGAGGGGCGAGCGTGGCAAGGTGCTCGGTCATGCTGGGCAGTCCCTCGGACTAAGGCCGAGGCCTTAGATGACGCGGCGACAAGCCGCTTCCGTGGACTGCTGCAGCTCGCTGCCGCTGTAAGCTGTCCAGCTTGCTGGCGGGCTTGCGCGCCGTCTGCCCATTCAATGCTCCCTCCGTCAGCAGCTATTGGAATGCCATGGTGTGCGCCTGCGCTGCTCGAGGGTTTCCGCTACTTTTTCGTTAGCAACTTTTTCTTTAGCACCAACGGGTTGCGCAAGTGGGATGAAGGGGGGTAGGGGGGGTAGGGGGGGCGACCTTCAGCTGCATGCCCCGGCGTGCGGGTTTGGCTCCTTTGTGGAGGCAACTGGCCACGCCCCGGCCGCTTCTCCGCTTGGCCCGGGAGACGTGTGACTTTTATCATTATTATGAGCACCGTCGAAGAGAAGCGATTACCCGGCTTTCCCGGAAGGAGCTTTTGGAATGCCTCCCGTAGCCCATCTCCCGTAGCGAACTTCGTGAGAAGTTCGGCGGGGAGAACCACCTGCCGCCAAAACGCCCGAACGCTGAGAGAACTCACACGCGCCCCCCGCCGAAGCTCTCACGAGCTTCGCTACGCCGAACGATTTCACTCGCCCAAAGGTGGGCTGATAAAGGAGCGCAGGTCGGCGGCGGCGGCGGCGGCGGCGGGTTCGGGCGAGTCGATGACGAAACCCTCGAAGGCGGCGGCGGGGGCGTCGGCAAAGCCATCGAAGGCGTCAAACTCGATGGTGGGGATGGCGGCCTCGGTTTCATCGGCTCGCGGCTGGCGCGGAAGGGCTTCGACCGGTGTGAGGTCGGGCAGCTTGGCTCCGTCCGGGGCGGCACCGAGTTCCTGGAACTTGCGCGCGCCGCTGAGGACGCGGGTTTCGTAGGACCCGATTGCGCTGTTGTAGCTGGCTACGGTGCTGGTCAGGGAGCGGCCAAGCTTGGCAAGGTGCTCGGTCATGGTGGAAACCCGCTCGTAGAGGGTGCGGCCAAGGGCGGAAATTTCCCGCGCATTCTCGGCCAGCGACTCCTGGCGCCAGCCGTAGGCCACCGCGCGCAGCAGGGCAATGAGCGTGGTTGGCGTGGCAAGGATGACGTTGCTTTCCACCCCGCGCTCAATGAGTCCAGGGTCAACGGCAAGGGCCGAGGAAAACAGCGACTCGCTCGGCAAAAACAGCACCACAAACTCCGGCGTGTGGTCAAACTGGCCGTGGTAAGCCTTTGAGGATAATTGGCCGATGTGCTTGCTCACCTGGGCCGCGTGGCGCGCCATGGCCACCTCCCGGGCCGCGTCGTCATTGGCTTCCAGGGCGTCAAGGTAGGCGTCCATCGGGGTTTTCGAGTCCACGACAATCGATTTTCCGCCGGGCAGTCGCACGACCAAGTCGGGGCGCAGCCGCTTGCCGTCGTCGTTGGTCGTATTCGACTGGGTCTCAAAGCTGCAGTGCTCCTGCATGCCGGCCATCTCGACCACCCGCCGGAGCTGCATTTCCCCCCACTGGCCGCGGCCGGTGGGTTGGCGCAGCGCCTTAACCAGCTGGGCGGTCTCGCGTTGCAGGGAAAGCTGGCCCTCGCCGACCGAGCGAACCTGCTCGGTGAGCGTGGCGTAGGCGGACTCGCGGACCTTCTCGATCTCGCCAATGCGCACCTGGACCTTCTCAAGTGACTCGGCCACAGGCTTCAGCAAATTTTCCACCGCCACCTTGCGCGCTTCCAAGTCGCTGCGCGCCTCGTCGCTGCGGGCCGCCAGCGAGGTTTTCGCCAAGCGCAGGAATTCCTCCTGGTTGGTCCGCAGGGCGTCCGCCGAAAGCGCCTTGAAGGTGTCCGAAAGCTTCCGCTCGGCCTGCTCAAGCAGCGCTCTTTTCTCTTCTGCGGCCTTTTGCTCACTCTCCAGCCGGGTCCGCGACTTCGCCAGCTCGTCGCGCAAGCGCGCCTCGCTTTGCTGCAACTCCTGAAACTCCGCCTGCTTCACCGCCAACCGCGCGTCAATCTCCGCCGCTCGCCGCTCCTCGCCACGCAAGCGCTCGGCCGTCGTCGCCTCCCGCGCGTTGGCGCCCGCACGCAGCACCAGCCAGGCGACCAGACTGCCTAGCAGAAGACCGGCGGCTGCGAATATCAGATGGATGGACTCGATGTTGGGCATGGTTAGGAGGGTTCCCTCGCGGGAGTGGGCGTTCCGGTGCGGGATTGAATGTTCCCTTGCGGAATTTTTAGGGGCGTCTTAGTTAGGACCGCACTGCGGCATCCCTACCGGGCTTCGCCGGCGAACGCAAACCTAACCAATCCCCAAAAATTCATGGCCCACACCCTTCCCGACCTTGGCTACGCGTACAACGCGCTTGAGCCGCACATTGACGCGCGGACGATGGAAATCCACCACGGCAAGCACCACAACGCCTACGTGACGAACCTCAACGCCGCGCTGGAAGGCAAGGCTGAGCTGGCCGCCAAGAGCATCGAGGCGCTTCTCGGCGACCTCGCCGCGGTGCCCGAGGAGATTCGCGCCACGGTGCGCAACAACGGCGGCGGCCACCTGAACCACTCGATGTTCTGGAAATTGATCGCCCCGGGCGGCGCCACCGCGCCCTCCGCCGAACTTGCGGCGAAGATCGACGCGGCCTTCGGCTCCTTTGACAAATTCAAGGAAGCCTTCGGCAAGGCCGGCGCAACCCGCTTCGGCTCCGGCTGGGCATGGCTGTGCGTGGACGCCGGCGGCACCCTGAGCGTCTGCTCAACGGCCAACCAGGACAACCCGATCATGGGCACCCTGGCCGGCACCTGCACCGGCAAGCCGATCCTCGGCCTCGACGTCTGGGAGCACGCCTACTACCTGAACTACCAGAACCGCCGGCCCGACTACATCGCCGCGTTCTGGAACGTGGTCAACTGGGACACCGTGGCCGCCAACCTGGCCGGCGCCTAGCATCCCTGGAATCTAACTCATCCGCGGATCGTTTATCGGACGGTCCGCGGATTTTTTATTGCGGATTGTTGCCAATGCCGGATTGTCCGGAGCTTCCAAGTCCCTAGGCTTTTCAAGCCTGTTGGGAGGTTCCAACCGACTGTTGTTTTTCCATGAAAAGATCGATCCTTCTCTCCCTGGCTATTTTAACAGCCGGCATTGTTAGCGGCTTTGCCCAGTCCCCGGCGGCGTCCGAGGCACCAGCCGGGCGGCGCATCGAGGTGCTCTTTCTCGGCTCGCCGGCGGAAGCCAGCGCTGAGCATGCGCCGCTTGAGCGCTACCGGGCAATCAAGAAGGCGCTTGGCAGCGCGGGCATCAACTTCAGCTACAGCGAGAATCTGGCGGACATCAACCGCGGTGTGCTGGACCGCTACGACGCGGTGCTCATGTACGCTGACTGGGAGGCTGCGGGCCCGTTGGGTGCGGAGCGCGAGAAGGCGCTAACGGGCTTCGTCGAGGACGGCGGCGGTTTTTTGCCGATCCACTCGGCGTCGGCCTGCTTTGGTGCCTCGGAGGCGTTCACCAAGCTGGTGGGCGCGCGCTACAAGTCGAACGACCAGGGGACGTTTCTTGCCAAGACGGTGGCCGCCGACCACCCGGTCATGCGCGGCTTCGGCGACTTTGAGATTCTTGACGAAACTTTCGTCCACGAGAACGGCGCGGCCGACCGGACCATCCTCCAGCTGCGCGGCGAGGAACCCCAGACCTGGGTGCGCAGCCAGGGCAAGGGCCGGGTTTTCTACACCGCCTACGGCCATGACCTGACCACCTGGAACAGTGACGGCTTCCGCGAGCTGCTGCGCCGTGCTGTTATCTGGACCGTCGGCGATGCCGTGGCCGCCAAGCTAACCGCCCTGCAGCTCCCGGTGCTAGAGACCGAGGAAATGACCCTGCCCGGCTACCGCGAGCGCAAGACGATCACCCGCGGACAAAAGCCGCTCGCTCCGGCCGAATCGATAAAAATGGCCCAGGTGCCCGCCGGCTTCGAACTCTCACTGTTTGTCAGCGAGCCTAACATCGTAAACCCGATCTTTGTCGCCTGGGACCACCGCGGCCGGGCGTTTGTGGTCGAGACGGTCGACTATCCAAACAACCTTCAGGCCCGCGACCTTGGCCATGACCGGATCACGATTTGCGAGGACACGGACAAGGACGGGCGGGCGGACAAGTTCAGCGTGTTTGCCGACAAGCTATCGATTCCCTCGTCGATGGTTTTTGCCAACGGCGGGGTCATCTGCACCAACGGCGGGGAGATGCTTTTCCTGAAGGACAGCGATGGGGACGACAAGGCGGACGTGCGCAAGGTGCTCTTTGAGGGCTTCGGCGTGGGCGACACCCACGCGGGAGTTTCGAGTCTCAACTATGGCTTTGACGGCTGGATTTACGGCACGGTCGGGTATTCCGGCTTCAACGGTACGGTGGGCGGCGAGCAGATCGGCTTCTCGTCGGGCGCGTTCCGCTTCAAGCCGGACGGCAGCAAGTTGGAGTATCTCCAGTCCACGACCAACAACACCTGGGGTCTGGGCCTAACTGCCGACTTCGATGTGATGGGCTCCACGGCTAACGGCAACCCGTCGTGGTACCTGACCTTCCCGCGCGCCGAGTACGCCGCGGCCAGCCTGCCGCAACCGCGCACCCCGGCGGCGGACGACAACCCGAAGTTTTTCCCCAGCTCGCTGGATATCCGCCAGGTCGATGTGTTCGACGGCTACACCGCGGCAGCAGGCCACGGGTTCTACAATTCCAACCGCTTGCCGGAAGACTACCGCAACCGCATCGCTTTCGTCACCGAGCCGACCGGCAAGCTCGTCGGCAACTTCGCGGTGACCCGCGTGGGCGCCGGCTTCAAGGCGACCCAGCTTCCCAACAACCTCTACAGCAGCGCGGACAGTTGGTCGGCCCCGGTCCAGGCAGAAACCGGTCCGGACGGCGCGGTGTGGATCAGCGATTGGTATAACCTCATCATCCAACACAACCCGACCCCAAGCGTGAACTCAGGCGGGTTCAACGCGACCAACGGCCGCGGTAACGCATATGAGACACCGCTGCGCGACATCCACCACGGCCGCATCTACCGGGTCTATCCGAAGGGCAGCAAGGACGACGTCAATCCGGGCCTGGATCCGGCCAAGCCAGCCACGCTGCTCGCGGCCCTTGGCCACCCGAACATGTTCTGGCGCCTGCACGCGCAGCGCTTGCTGGTGGAGTCCGGAGCCACCGCCTCGGTGCCAGAACTCAAGGCGCTGGTAAGCGCTGGCGCGGCCAAGGGGGAACTCTCCGCCTTGCACGCCTTCTATGCCCTGAGTGGTCTCGGTGCTCTGGATGCCCCAAGTGTCAAGGCGGCGTTCGCCTCCTCTAACCGCGGCCTGCGCCGCGCCGCGATTGCCAACGCCCCGCTGGACGACACTCTGCCTGGCACCTTCATCCGCGACGGGGTCATCCAGGCCGCCGACGAGCGTGAGCTGGCGGAGGTTTTCAATGCCCTTTCGCATCTTCCAACTTCCGAGCCTGTTGGGCGCGCGTTGTTTGCCACCCTTGCCGCCAAGAAGGATGTCATCCTCCGGGACGCCACCATCAGCGACGGCTGGCAGATGGCCGCGCGCCGCCACGCGCCGGGCGTGCTGTTAGCCAACGCGGCCACCCACGCCAACGACGCCAGCAGCTCTCCCGCCGCCCCGGTGAACCTGATGCCTAACGGCGACTTCACCCAGGGGCAGGACGGCAAGCCCGCCAAGTGGAGCTTGCGGCCGTATGTTGTTTCCGACCCATCGGCCATCGGAATGGCCGTGGTGGACGGCGGGCGCACCGGCAAGGCGCTGCGCCTCAGCGCCACGAAGGACTCAGACATTGCCGCCGGGGTGAACATCCAGGTCAAGCCAGGCACCCGCTACCGCCTCGGCGGCTGGGCCCGCGCGGAGAAGCTCAACAAGAGCAGCGGCCGCGGCGCCCAGATCAACATCCACCAGGCCGATGCGGTCACCGTGGCGATCTCCGGCACCACCGAGTGGACCGAGCTCAATGTCGAGTTCGCCACCGGCAACAATGAGAAAAACATCCTGGTCCAGTGCTTGTTAGGCGGCTGGGGCGCCTCCAACGGCACGGTCTACTTTGACGACCTCTATCTGTTTGAGCTGGGTGAGGCCAACGTTGAGGGAACCGTCCAGGGCGTGGCCAGCCATTTTGCCACCAAGGGGGACCCTGGGGCGCGCGCAGCTTTGTTAGCCCAGTTGGCCAAGAACACGGATGCGGGCTCCAAACAACTGCTAGCCAGCCTCGGAAGCGCGCCGGCGGAGACCCAGGCGGCGGCACGGGCCCACGCGGTGGATGCTGAAGTCCACCAGCGCGGCGCGGCGATCTACGGGCGGACCTGCATCGCCTGCCACGGTGCGGACGGCAAGGGCGTACCCGGCGCCTTTCCTCCGCTGGACGGCGCGGCCTGGCTCACCGGCGATCCATCGGTGCCGACCCGCATCCTCCTCCACGGCCTGGAGGGTCCCATCGAGGTGTCCGGCAAGAAGTTCTCCAACGTCATGCCGGCCCACAACGACCTGAAGGATCCGGACATCTCCGATGTGCTCACCTACGTGCGCCAGGCATGGAGCAACGACGCGGCACCGGTCAGCGCGGAGGAAGTCAAGGCGACCCGGGCGAAGTATGCCACGCGCGCCACGCCATGGACCGCCGCTGAGTTGAAGTGAGAAGTGAGAGAAGTGCGAAGTGAAGATTTTACTGAGCCGTCCTCCTGACTCCCGATGAAGTTCTCCCTACGCCTCTTGCTTCTCCTGGGGCTGGGGACGGGCTTGGCCGGGGCGGAGACGAGCGAGACGGTCTTGCGGCGGGTGGCGGATGGGGTATTGGCTCAGACGACGCGGCAGCTCATTGACCGGACGACGGGCGAGACGTTCAGGGATTCGGGGGATTTGGTGCCGAAGCCGGAAATCAGCATCGAGAGCAAGTTCAACGCCTGGTTCTATCAGACATGGCTGCTCGCCGACGGGATGCGCCGCGCGGCGGCTGTTCTGAACGAGCCGCGCTATGAGAACTACGGCGAGAGGAACCTGGAGTTCATCTACCAGAATTTGCCGTATTTCACGCGCCAGCGGGTGGCGAAGATGAAGGCCGCGCCGGTTGGGGATGGCTCGCTTTCGCCGATTGAGTTTCATTTCAAGCTGACCGCGTTGTGGCACACCGGGCTTGCGCCGCTGGTCATGGAGCAATCGGGTGCCAGCAAGGACGCTCGCTACGAGCCGTACCTCGCGCGGATGGACAAGTTCCTGGCGACCAATCCGCGTTTTGAGGACGGCGCTTATTTCCGCAAGGACAAGGGCATGATGACGGACGATCCGTACATGACCGTGCCCTATCTGGTGCGCCGCTGGAAGCAGTCGGGCGACGCCAAACAGTTGGATGCGGCGATCGCCCAGGTGCTAGGCACCCACAGCCGGCTCTTCGACGAGCCAACAGGCCTCATGCGCCACCTGTGGAGCCTCAAGACCCAGGCACCGGCGGGGGAGTTCTGGGGGCGCGGGAATGGCTGGATGGTGCTGGCCCACGTTGAGTTGTTAGCCAGCGTCCCGGCCGCGCACCCGCGGCGGCCCGAGGTGTTAGCTGCCTTTGTTCGCCACATGGCGGGCATCCGCAAATTTCAGGACCCGGCGAGCGGCGGGTGGCACCAGGTGGTCAACCAGCCAGAATCCTGGATAGAAACCTCCTGCACCGGGATGTTCACCTACGGGCTGGCACGCGGGGTCAACGAAGGGTGGTTAGATGTCTCCTTTGCCCCAGCCGCGCGCAGGGGATGGGCGGCGCTCCAAACAAAAGTCACCGCGCAGGGCGACCTCCTCGACGTCTGCGGGTCGACGGATGTCGGCGACCTGTCCTACTACCTCAAGCGCCCGCGCCTGCAGGGCGACCTCCATGGGTTCGGCAGCTTCCTCCTCGCCGGGGCCGAAATCCTGCGCCTCGAGGCTGGCTTGGAGAACTAGCGATTTGTTGGACGGGAGGCCGGAGTTGGAGAGCGGGGCGAAACGACAGGGCCGAATGAAGGGGCGGGGCGAAAATTGAGGTCTCCCCGATCTTCGTGGGACGGCCTTTGACGTGGCCGCAGGCCAAGTCCCTGGACTGCTGTAGCTTGCTACCGCTGTTAGCAGTCCAGTTTGCTGGCGGGAACCCGCTCGGTCCGCCCAAGCAACGCTCCCGCCGCCTGCGCGCTGAAGAAGCAATTGGACGAGCACGGGTGAGCGGGACGGCCGCGGACCCCCGGGCATGCCGCAGCAAGCTGCGAGCATCACAGCGGTAGCTTTGCTACAGCAGTCCAGGGTGGCCTGCGGCCACGGGAAGCGAACGGCTCTTTAAGCGAACGGCGCTTCGGGCTCTCCGATGTTCCTCGGTAAAGGGGATGCAGAAGGCGACGCCGTCCGCCGCCGCACCGGGCAATGCTGGTGGGTGCCTGAATCCATTCGTGCATTTTGCAATCCGCGGTTAAGCATCCTCTAAGATTGCTACTTGCCAGCCGGGCTGGGTGGAATCATACAGCGGGGGGCATGGCCGAGGAAAGAGCAACAGGCAGGGACCTGCATGGGGCGCGTGCCTGCCGGCTGATATTGCACCCGGCGTTATCGTTGGTGGTGGCGGCGTGTTTGATTGCGCTGGTGGGGTGGACCGGCAAGGTGACCTCTCTGCAACATTGGGCCACGACAGCGGCCGGGATCATTTTTGCGTTTGAGCGGGCGTGGCTGTATCGGGCGCTGCGGCCGCAGGGGCGGGAGTATCGGCGGCTGGCCTTGCACGCGGCGCTTGGTGGAGTGGTTTTCGTCGTGGCGGTGGTTTTGCTGCTGCGTCCGCTGTCGGAGGCGGGGGAGTGGTCTTTGGGCGGGCATGTATTCATCCAGATAGCGGTGATTTGTTCGGCGATAGCGTCGTTGATTCACCACCAGCGTCGATTCACCGCGCGGGCATTCCACCCGGGGCGGGTGCTGATGGGGTCGTTTTTGCTCATCATCATTGGCGGGGCGTTGCTGCTCAAGATGCCGCGTTGTGTGGTCGAGGGCTTGACTCTGTCGTGGCTGGATGCGTTTTTCACCAGCACCAGCGCGGTGTGCGTGACCGGGCTTTCGGTGCACAACACGGCGCTGTTTTTCAGCGACACGGGCCAGATGGTGATTTTGCTGCTGATCCAGGTCGGCGGGCTGGGGATCATGACGCTGACATTTTTTGCGGCGGTGGTTTTGTTTGAAGGGCTCTCGCTGCATGACCGCTTGCTGCTTGGCAAAATGATCCAGGAAAACCGGCTGGCGCGGATTGGCCGGACGCTTGGGTTCATTGTGGCGATGACCTTTACCTGTGAGGCGGTGGGCGCGATCGTCCTGTACGCCAGCGGCGAGGGGACAGGCGACCGGCGGGTGTTTCATGCGGTGTTCCACTCGGTCTCGGCCTTCTGCAACGCGGGATTCTCCAGTTTGCCCGATGGCCTTGCCAATGAGACGGTCAATGGCAACCAAGTGTGGCAGGTAATGGTCATGCTGCTGATTGTGATTGGTGGGATCGGGTCGCTGGCGGCTGAGGACATTTCCACCTGGGCGGTGACCAAGGTGAAGCGGCGCTTCGGGGTGGAGGTGGTCAATCCGCGGCTGCGGGTCCACACGCGCCTGGTGCTGGTGATTACGGCAGTGCTGATTTTCGGGGGGGCGGGGGTGTTCTTGCTGACCGAGTTTGTGGCTTCCAGCGGGCCGGAAAATGGCGGCAAGGTGCTGACGGCCTTTTTCCACTCCGTCACGGCGCGCACGGCGGGATTCAACACCGTGCCGATGGGGCAGATCGGCTCACTGACGATTCAGGTGCTGATGGTTCTGATGCTTGTTGGCGGCTCGCCGGGCGGCACCGCGGGCGGCCTGCGCACCACCGTGGTCGGTGTCGGACTGGCCCACCTGTGGAGCCAGTTGCGCAGCGGGCGGCGCGGAATGGTGGTTTTCAACCGCACGATTCCAGCCGAAACCGGTCGCCGGGCGCTTGGCCTCATCGTGTTGGCCGGCATCTGGCTGGCCGCCAACTTTGTCGTCCTGCAGATTTTCCAAGCCAACACCGGGGTGAACGAAACCACCTTGCTCTTTGAGCTCGTCAGTGCGTTTGCCACGGTTGGCCTGTCGCTCGACCTCACCCCGCACCTCACCGAGGGAGCGAAGGCTGTCTTGATCGTCAACATGTTCGTCGGCAGGATCGGCCTCCTCACGGTGATGGCCACCCTGATCAAGCCGGATTCGCGTCCAGTCTCGGGCAAGCCGACCGAGGAAATCCTTCTCACCTAGAAACCGCATGAAATTCTGCATCATTGGCCTGGGCAGCTTTGGCACCCACCTGACCCGCCAGCTCAGCCGCGAAGGCCACGAAGTCGTCGCCGTGGACAACGATCCGAACCACATCGACGCCCTGAAGGATGAAATCGAGTACCTCATCCAGGCTGATTGCACCAATATCAACGCCTTCCACGAAATACCCGTGACCGAATGCGATGCCGTCATCCTGGCCATCGGCGAGGACTTTGAAGCCTCACTCTCAATTGCCTCCAACGTCCAACAGCTCGGCGCCAAACGCATCATCAGCCGGATCATCAACCCGCTCCACGGCCGGCTGCTGAAGTTGTTGAAAATTGACGAGTTGATGGTTCCCGAGGCGATGGCGGCCGCCTGGCTTGCGCGATCACTGAATGCGCCGGACGTCATCAGCAGCCTCGAGCTCGGCGGCGGCTATGAAGTTGCCCAGGTGCTTGTTCCCTTTGCCATGGTTGGCCTAACCCTCAAGGAACTCGACCTGCGCGCCCGCTACGACCTCAATCTGGTCACCATCGCCAAAGGCCGCTCCAGCGGGGTCCCCCTCAGCTCGACGCGCCACTCCCTCAACAAGGTGCTCGGCATCCCCGAGCCCTCCCGCCCCTTCGAGGCCAGCGACGTGCTCGTCCTCTTCGGCCAAGCCAACAACGTCCGCCGCCTCATCCGCGACTTCGAAAAATAGCGACGGGGGGTGGGAAGTCATTCCGCCTTTCCCACCCAGGCGGCTCGGGCGTTCCTTCAGAACTCATTTGATTCGCGTTCCAATTCCCGGGGCTTCACCCCGGACTGGTATGCAACTGCCCCTTTGGGGCGGGGATGGGGCTTAGTCACGCGCCACTCCACCCAGCCCCAAACAATTCTTGGCACTCGGCGTTTCCCAGCCCACTGTCCTCCCACAAGACCTCCCGGAGAATATGACCATCCGCTCATCGTGCGCTCATTATGGAAATCCTCCATATCATAGGGTGACAGACCTCAACCTGGATTGGAGGGGCGCTTCCGGTAGCGGGTTGCCAGGCATCAACGGTGGGTAAGAAACACATGTTTGAGCTTCCATGGCCAGAGGACCTGCCGAGCACTTGTCCGAACTGTGGCGATGCGTTTCGATCGGGCGTTAACCTTGTCGTGGGGCCAGGGATAGGAGCGCGGCGGCTAACAAGCTTGGCATATGGCATGACCATTCCATGGACGATCATCGCTGTTTCCGCATATGCATTGGCTGGGATGCCTAATTTTGGCCGTTCGGGTGGATATGCGATTGTTGGAATGATCCTCATGCCTCCCGCCATGGTTGCCATCACAAGTATATTTTTTCCATTATCTAGACGCGTGAGCTGCATGTGTGGCTGGCGCGAGGAGTATGCGATTCACCCGAAAGAAACGGAAAGCCAAGAAGCCGCGCCGTGAGCCCCAGCCAGCCGTTGAGAACACGGCGCGCGTAGAAACGACATGCGTATGAAACTGCTTTGGCTGCTTTTTATTGCTGCCCTGCCGATGGTGGCGGTTCATGGACAGGCTTCAAATGAGAAGGCTGCGCTTCATATTCAGAAATGTCATAGTGGCATTGGTTATCCGACCGAGGGGGATGAGTCGCTTGATGTGAAATATGCTGGATTGGAATATCACCTGAGAATTCTGCATCCGAAGGTGGTTGGGGGACCTCATTTTAGCACGCCTTTCTTCTGGATAAGTAAGGCAGGCGAAATCGAAGGAGACCTCCCGGATGGGGTATTCACTCTGAAAACACACATCGGGGGGCTGAGTTGGCACGCGATAAGGGGTTATTTTTTCGCGGAGAACGAGGGCACGTTAAGGGGCTTTTTCTTGGAGGACGGATTTGACAACGCTGACAACGGTTCATCGGGGCTGATTTTTGTTTTCGACGGGAAAGAGTCCACCGCCTGGAGGTGGAATTACGACCGAGCCCCGAGCAAGAGTAAGGGCAGCTATCGGATTGCCAGTGCTGATGGATTAGCCAACCCTATTCCGCCCCACTTGCTCAAGGCCCTCGCTCCACTCTTGAACCTTGCTGAGAAGGAAGCAGACGCATGGCCGCGTCCATAGCGAGACCAAGTATGGCAACTGCTCTTTGCTCGACATCTTGGATCGCAGCGCAATCGTGGTGAACATGCGCTCAAATAGGTATGAAAACTTCTCAACGGGCCGTTATCGCACTAGCCGGCATTCTTGTTCTGCTGGCAGTGCTTTTCCCTCCTAGGCGTTATGTGAACAGCCGTTCTTCGGATCTGCGCCCACCCAGAAGCGTGGTCTTTGCTGATGGCTTTGACCGCGAGTATGACGAATCGCGCGCCAAGGAGCACCCTGATGGGACGTCCGTGGAGTTCTTCAGAAGGATTGAAATCGACTGGCCAAATCAGGCAACCCAACTGGGATTGGTCTTGGGTGTGGCATTGTTCACTGTTGGGATAATCGGGATGAAAGGTCCGAGAGAACCCCGACGCTAACAAGACGCTGCTGGCAACCAGCGATAATTCTCATGTGAGCCGCAGCCGACCGTTGCTGGCAAAAGTCCGATCCGTCCGTTCTTGGGAAATCGCATAAGCCGCGCCGCAAAACGCATTCGCTCCTTGTCACCCTCCCCCCTCAAGCCAACCGAAAACACCTATCCGAGGTGGTGCACTTTGAAGTGACCCGAGACAACGACCTCACTGGCGGCCCCGCCGGCGGCCAAGTGATCGTGGGGCCAGCGCTGCCGGTTCAATAGAGCATGGGGTGACAAACCTCAACCTGAATTGGATGGGCGCTTCCGCCGTGACAACCTCTATCAGCCGTTCAGCTCCGATGATCCCCTGTGCAATTTTTATCGGCGGCAGAAGTCTTAGCGTCTAGAGGGCGGGGAGGGCGGGATTGTTTTTGGGATGATGCTGGGCGGAGCCGATGGCCATGATGAGGAGCTGGGAGAGGGCGAAGGCGGTGAGCCAGAAGAAGGCGGAGTCGGTGAAGCCGTAGGAATGCAGGCCGATGCCGAGCATGTTGGTGCCAAACCATGACCAGCTAGTGACGATGTTGCCGAAGACGGCCATGACCATGAGGCCGCGTTCCTTGATCATGCCGCCCCAGCGGGCGTGGAGGATCATGGCGTTCCAGATGACGATGAGGAGGGCGCCATTTTCCTTCGGATCCCAGCCCCAAAAGCGGCCCCACGATTGGTCGGCCCAGATGCCGCCGAGGACGGTGCCGACGAAGCTCGCGAGGGTGGCGAAGCAAATCACGCCGTAGACCATGCCGCGCATCGAGGCCGCTGCGGTAGACGGCACTCGGCCGAAGCACCGGCGGATGATGTAGAAGATGGCGATGGCACCGGCCAGAAAGGTGGCTGAGTATCCGAGGGTGATGATGACCACATGGGTGGCGAGCCAGAAATTGGTGTCGAGCACGGCGCGCATCATCTCCAGGGTGTCGCCTGAGAGCGAGAGGTGGTGGGCGATGATCAGGGTGGCGAAGCCGGTGATGGAAGCGACGGCGGTGCCGATGGCGTTCTTGTAGAAGAGCTCAAGCGAGAGGCTCAGGACAATGGCGCCCCAGCCGATGAAGATGGCCGATGAGTACAAGTTGGTGACCGGGGGGCGGCCTTCGAGGGTCATGCGGACGATCAAGCCGAGGGTGTGGATGGCGAGGCCGATGAGCAGCACGCGGAATGCGGCGTTGCGCAGGACGGTGCCGAAGCCAAGCCATGAAATGAGGGCGCCGAGAAATGCGATCCCATAGATGGCCATGCAGGCATAGAAAGGCGCTAGGCGGTTGAAGGCTGCCTCGGCACGGGCCTTGCGGAGGTTTTCAGGACGATGTTTTTCGAGCCATCCGAGATGGGCGGCCAGGGTGGAATTGAATTTTGCGGCATCGCCGCTGCGCCAGGCATCCCCCATGCGGGCAAAGGCAAGGGTCGAGGGATCCAGGGTGCCGCGCTCGGTGGCCTCGATGGCGGCATCGGGAAGCTTATGCCATTCCGAATCCGAGCCACCGATGGACGGCGGCGCGGTGAAGACCTCGGTCTGCGTGGACCACTCGGTGAGCACCTGCATGCGCGCCTCGGCGGCATCGATCAATGCGGCGTCGGCTGGCTCGCCGCGGGCGCGTTTTGCACCCTCCGCCTGAGCCTCGCGAGCCTTGGCGAGGAGCAGGGTCAGGTCTGCTTCAAGCCCGCCGGACTCCGGATGGGCGATGGCGAACTTGAGCTGCTGGTAGTTGCCGAGATTGCGCCAGAGCTTCATGAGAGCCTTTTCGTACGGGCTCCAGGTTTGCGAATCCTTGCTGGCGATGCGGGTGACCTCACCCGCCAAGTCCCCGAGGCGCGGGACGAGTTGGATGAAGGAATAGGATTTCCCGTCCTGCTGGCTAAACTTGAATTGCCCGAGCACCTCGTCGTGGTGGATCTGGAAAATTGGCCGCTTGTCGGCCACCTGTGGCTTGAAGGCCAGTTCGGCGAGCCAACCGGCGGGTGATGACGGTGGATTCTCGCCCGGGATGCTCTGCTTGCCCTGGATGGCCAGCAACTGGTTCCTGGCAAGCGAGGCGAGAGGCTGGACGCGGCCGTTGGAGACGACGGGAAGGGTGCCAAAGTCATCGCTGTTGAATGCGCCTGGCGCTGGCTGCATGGCGTGCCAGGACCACGCGGCCAAGGCGATCAGACAAACTGCCGGGATCAGCCAGGAGATAAAGCGGGCAGGGGATTTCATCAGGCGTCGACGGTGGGGCGGCGGCGGGCAATCGCCCGGATGAGGTGTTGGGAAAAAATCCAGAGCAGGCCGAAGCCAACCATCGCGCAGGAGAAATAGGGCATGGTCCATGCCGGGTTGCGCACGACCTGGAGGATGCTGGTGGTGTCGTCGTTCTCGAACCCGGCCTGATAGAACGTCAGTCCGCCGTAGCGCAGCGGGTGGTTCATATAGATGAGCGTCTCGCGGTCTTCGCCGTGCTCGGGATTGAGCAGGCGGATCCGGCTGGAGAAGTTTTTCGGGATCTGGGTGCCGAGGTAGCGCTCGTGGGTGAAGTCCAGCAGGCGGATGGAAAACGGATGGTAGAACCTTCTCTGGCGGATGGCCATTTCCCACGGCCTGCCATTGACCTCAAAACCCTCCCCACCCGCGAGGGCGTTGGCGAGCAGCCAGCGGCCGATGGGCGTTCCATCCGGCAAGCTGATTTCCACGAAGGCGGAAGTGAGGTCGCGGCGATCCATCGCGGTTTCGCGGTGCTTTTCCCGCACCGCAAGGCGCGCACCCTTGCCGCGGTCCGCACGCAGCGGATCGAAGCTGGCGCCGGCCGCCTCCGCCTTTTCGATCTCGCTGTTGTGGAAAAACCGGACGATGCGCAGCCGGAATCCCTCAAAGGGAAACTCCGCGCCGTCCTTGAGCCGGCTCAGCGGAATCGCGCTCACCCGCAGCGAGCCGTCGTCATCCGGACAACTGAGCGCCAGCTCGATCTCGCGCGGGCTGACCGAGAAATTCGCGGTTTTCCCCTCGCTGAGGCGCATTTGGGATTCCTCGGAAAGCACCGCAGTGAACAGCTCGCCAAGCAGCATGAGCACGATGCCGGTGTGGACCAGAATGAGCCCGGCCTTTTCCCAGCGCAGCGAGAAGCGCCGGATGTGGGCGGCGAGCAGGTTGACCATCAACAAGCTGCCCAGCGTCATCCCGCCGGGAAACGGGACCGCAAATCGAGCGCTCCCGGGGACCACGTCAAACCACCCGATCCATGCGCGGAAATAGCGCAATTGCACCTCATGGATCCCCAGCTCGACCTGCAACAGCGTCGCGGAAAAAATCAGGATCATGCACAGCCCCAGCAGCACTACGGTGAGCCGCAGCGAGCTGAACACCGCGATCGCCGCGCCGAGTGCCCCATTTCTCTGCGCTTGGCGGCTCACGGAAGTTTGGCGGAAAGGACAAAGGTTTCAAAGGCCGCGCGGTGGCGCGCGACAAGCTCCACCTCGCCGGTGAGCTTGAAGAACCACGTGTGGCTCGCGGTTTTCAGGATGGCGGTGCTGATCGCCCCCTTGCGACCGCCGTCGAAGAGGTTCTCCTCGCTGACCATGTGGGTGATGAGCACCTCGCCGGCGGAACCGGATGCTTTCGTGCCCAGGGCCGGGTCATCCTCCGAGGCGAGCGCGGGAAGCCGCACTTGGGCGCGCCAGCGGTTGACGTTGGCAAGCGTGCTGCCTGACTCGCCGGCGAGCGGGATGACCGAGACATCACCTTCCGGCACACCGTCGCCCGGGATGCTGAAGCTGGCCACCCGCATCTCGCTGCCCTCGCTTTTCACCCAGCCGGCCGGAATCTCCAAGGCAATCTGTGGTTTGGCGTCGGTGGGGATTTCCGGTGCGGGGGCCACGCTGGGGACCGCCGCGGATTCCATGTGAATGCTTCCCAGCAGCGCCATGAATGCCTGGCGGCTCGCGTCGATCTCCGCAGTCGGGCCGCTGAGCTTGAAAAACCACGTCTCGTCCGGCAGCGCAATGATCGCCGCGAGGATGCTTTCGGACTCGCCGTTCAGGTCGAACCATTTCGCCGAAATCCCCGCGCCCTCGGCCGCCAGCGACTCACCGCCAACATCCTCCACCGCTGCCAGACCAATCTGGCCTCGCCAGCGGTTGACGTTGGCCGCCTCCCCGCCCGCATCCCCCGGCAGGTTGGAAACCGCTACCTTCGCGCCACCACTGAGTAGATAGACCGCAGTCTGAAACTCGCCCGGCGTCCCCGCCGCCCACCCCGCAGGAACCTCCCAGCGCAGCGGTCCGGACTCTGCGGTGACCGCGGCCGACGGCACCGCCACCGCATCGGGGACGGGAACGGGCACAGGTGCCGCTTCCTCGCCCGCCACCCGGTAGGTGCGGATCTTCTCCTCGTTGCACGACATCATCACGACCGTGCAGAAAATCACTACTGGCAGGCGCAGGGCGGTCATATGGGTACCCCCAGACTCCCGCGATGCCCCGCGCCGGTCAAGGGCCATGTCTGTCATTGATGTCGCGCGGTTTGATGGCGAGCGCCTCGCTCAGGCGCAGTCCGCACTGATAGACAACCGTGAAGAACGCGCGGTAGCGCCCGTCCCGGAAGGTGCGCAGCAACAGGGCGATCTCGCCG
>Ga0136639_10000114_pt1 | contig 22842 bp, 18 predicted proteins | sample AntDrymUQ8592106_2_FD_113739 | JGI IMG/M metagenome (GOLD analysis project Ga0136639, IMG submission 113739) | Polar desert sand microbial communities from Dry Valleys, Antarctica - metaG UQ859 (21.06) | ecosystem: Environmental > Terrestrial > Soil > Desert | place: Antarctica: Dry Valley...
GATCGCCGTGGCGATGGCCACCCGGGTGAGAGGAATCGACGGGACCAACAGGCGCAGGGTGAGGGCCATCGGAACGAGGAGCCACTCCCAGCGACCGCTGAGGGCGATGAACGGTAGCAGCAGCAGGGCATACCAGGAATAACGCGGACTCAGGATGAGCAGCGCACTGCCGATCATGACGAGCTGGCCCAGCCAGGGCTGGTCGGGGTCCGTCTTCCAGATGACGAGCACGGCGATGACCACAAGCAACACCCCCGCGACGATGACGGCCGATCCGCCCGGAATGATCAGCGAGAGCAGCGCGAAACGGGTACCGTCCTCGTACCCCTCCTCGGAGAGGTAGCCGGGAAGGTAACCGAGCACCCCGATGCCGGTGGTCAGCACATACGGCACGTAGAGCAGAAGGAAGGTACCCACGGCAGCCACCATGACCTTCCACCCCTGGCGCCGCAGCATTGCAGGGGCCGCGAGCAGAGGAATCAGCTTGGTCGCGATCGCCGCTCCGAGGGCGATCCCGCCGCTCCAATAGCGCCGGCCGGTGACCAGGAATACCGCGCTGAGGGTGAACACGACGCCGAGCATGTCGATATGGGAGTTCGTGACGGCCTCTGTGGCCACGAGAGGACACCATGCCCAGAGCGCGGCGAACCGCGAGTCGATGCCGCGGCGGCGCATACCGACCAGCAGCATCCCGGTCGTGCCGACACTGAGCAGGAGTCCCGTGAGCTGCAACGGCCAGTACTCCGCGTCGGGCCCGGTGATCACCCGAACGCCCGCGAAGAAGATCTCGGCGGCCGGCGGATAGATCGTGGGCACGCCGGTGCGGTTCAGCGCCGAACAGAGGATGTCGCCAGACTCGGTCTTCTGCGCCGTCTGGATGCGTTCGCCGACGCACACGGGAGCACCTGCCGCGGTCTTGGATGAAGCCGGAAACAGCCAGTCGGGGCGCAGGGCGTCGAGCCGGTCGTCGGCCGGCGTGTAGGCATACGGTGAAATACCCTCGGTGGCGACGATGCCGTCCCAGGCGTAGCGCGCGGAGTCCGTGCTCGTGTTCGGCGGACCGACCATGGCCGCGGCCCCGATCCCGACCGAACCGGCCAGGATCAGCACGACGACGGCCCGGCCCTGCACCCCGCGCAGCAGCACCACGGCGAGCGCGAACAGGAGCCACAGTCCGGCAGTGCAGAGGACGAGGGGCACCGTGTCGCGACCCGGCTTGAACAGGTCGTAGGCGAGCACGGTGAAACCGGTCAGGCCGGCACTGGCGGCTAAGAGGATGGAGACGACGACAATACGCACTCTGCCATCCTGTCGGAACCCCGGCGCAGGGGCGCTACCGAGCCAGGGACGCGTCACCGGACCGTAAGGATATCGCCGCCTCTCCGGGTGCCCCGGATGATGCAATAGAACCATGAGGCGAATGATGTACGAGGCACGCTGCGCACTGGCCTCCCCGGTGCGCAATCCCCGGATGGCGGTCGTGATCGGCCGACTGCTCGGCCTCGCGTTCATCGTTTGCTTCGGCACCGGCGTATACAGCCATTTTCTGCAGGAGCCGCTGCCGTGGATGCGATTCCCCACCCGGCCCGCGGTGCTCTACCAGTTCACCCAGGGCACGCACATCGTGGCCGGCATCCTGTGCTTCCCGCTGCTGCTCGCCAAGCTCTACATCGTCTTCCCCGATCTGTTCCAGTCCCCGCCGGTGAAATCGTTCCTGCACCTGCTCGAACGCGCGTCGATCGCCCTGTTCGTGGGTGCATCCCTGGTGCAGATCACCATCGGCCTGATCAACACCTACCAGTGGTACCCGTGGCCCTTCCCGTTCCGCGAGGTGCACTACGCCCTCGGCTGGGTGCTGGTGGGGTTGCTGGTGCTGCACATCGGCATCAAGCTGCCGATCATCACCCGGTTCTGGAGCGGTCGGGCCGAAGCCGCGGCCGACGTGGATGCTGAGCAGGCGGCGCGCGCCACTGTTGCCGCCGAAGAGGCGGTGCGGCTCTGGGGCAGCCGGCGACCGTCGGGCGTGACCGGCCGACTGATCACATGGATCGACGCGACTCCCGCGGCCGAGACGCCGACCACGGATACCACGACCACGACCAACACCGGCACCGGCACCGGCACCGGCACCGGTACCACCCCGACCACGTCCGTGAGCCGCCGGGGCTTCCTCGCCACCGTCGGAATCGCCTGCGCCGCCGTGGTGGGGCTGACCGCAGGCCAGACCTTCGCACCCCTCGACGCGGTGAACGTGTTCGGTCCGCGCAAGAAGGGCGTCGGGCAGCAGGGCGTGCCGGTGAACCGCACGGCCGAGCAGGCGAAGGTCACCGCGTCGGCCACCGCAGCCGGATGGATGCTCACCCTCGCGCGCGACGGCGTGGAACGCAGCTTCAGCCGGGCCGAGCTGGAGGCCATGCCGCAGACCGAGGTGGAGCTGCCGATCGCCTGTGTCGAGGGGTGGAGCCAGCTGGCCGTCTGGCGCGGGGTTCGTCTGTCGGACCTGGCCGACCAGGTCGGCGCCGACCCGGAGGCATCCTTCCGCCTGATCAGCCTCGAGGAGCGCGGCAGCTTCAAGCAGACCGAGATGGGACCGGAATATGTGCGGGACCCGCTGACCCTGGTGGCCCTGGAGCTGAACGGCGAGACGCTCGACCTGCAGCACGGTTACCCGGCGCGCATGATCGCCCCGGGCCGGCCTGGAGTGCTGCAAACCAAATGGCTGAGCCGAATCGAGGCGATCACCGCATGAACACCATAGGCACGACCACCACAGGCACGACCACGACGATCCCCCACACCGGCGACCGGCGGATGCGCGTGGCCCGCACCATATTGATCCTGATCGGCACGGCCGGGCTCCTGTTCGGCCTCTTCGTGCTGTTCGACACCGTGCGGATCGCCCGACTGCCGGGGGTGGCGCTCTGGCTCGGCGCGGCGATCGTGCTGCACGACGCAGTGCTGGCGCCTCTGGTCTTCTGTTGCGGCCTTCTCCTGCGCCGCGCGGGACGCCGGGTCACGGGCACGATCGTGCTGGTTGCGCAGGGCGCCATCGTGGTTGGATCGATCATGACCCTGATCGTGGTTCCCGCGATCATCGCCCAGTCACTCGCCCCAACCAATCCCAGCCTTCTGCCACTGGACTATGGGCGAAACCTCGCCCTGTTCTGGCTAGCCGTCGCCGTGGTCGCGACGGTCTGGTCGGTCGTGCTCTACGCGCGCAGCAGGCGCGCGAACCAGCGGCCCTCCAGCCGCCACTCCTGAGTCACAACCAGGCCGGACGCACCGGCTCGCTCCCGAAGGCCGTCGATGCCGATTTCCGCCCAGGGGAAGACGGCACTGCAGCCGCCGGCGGAATCCTCGATCGTTCCGAGGTAGCTGTCATCCCTGGCCGCGTCCTGGCTCAGTTCGACCAGGAGCACACCATTCGGCGCCAGCAGCTCGGCGCAGCGCGCCAGCAGAGCGGATGCGTCGCCGCCGATTCCGATGTTGCCGTCGACGAGCAGGGCCGCCGCCCAAGCACCCTCCCGCGGCAGAGGCTCGAAGACGCTGCCCTGGAACACATCGAGGCCGGCGTCGGCGGCCATGCGCACGGCGGTCGCCGAGACGTCGATACCGAGCGCGGTCAGGCCGCGCCCCATGGCTGCCCGCACCATGCGGCCCGGGCCGCAGCCGATGTCGAGCACCGGGCCGGTGATCCCGTCGAGCAGGCGCAGGTCGGTGTCGTCGGCATCGGCGCTCCACCGGCCGGCGTCGATGGTGGCCGGCTCGACGCCGGCCGGGCCGAACCGGTCGCCGCGATCGGTGCGGCCATCGGCGCCCTGTTCGGCGGAATCGCCGGAGAACGCCCGGCGCAGGTAGAGCACGTTGTCGGCATTTCGCAGCGCGGCGGCATAGGGCTCCGCGCCGCCGGCACCGAAGGTGGTCGGTTCGGAGCTCCACTCCCCCGAGATTCGCGCGGCCGTCGGCGTCATCGGAGGCCGTCCTTCGTGCTCGACACCGTCATGGCGGCCAAGACCGTGGCGAATCCACTGGTGGGCGCGATGCCCGCAACCTGGTGGGCGTCGTCGATGGTGTCCACGTCGGTGAGGGTCGACAGCAGGTTCACGCGCAGGCCGGCATCCGTCAGCCGTTTGAGCTGAAGCTCGCCGGTGTCGCTTCGGGACATCGGGACACCACGGATCAGGTCGCCGGTCGGATCGTTTAGGGCGAGCGCCCAGAAGCCGCCGTCGTTCGCGAAACCGAACCAGGCATCCACCTCGTCGGTCCAATCGGTGAAGACGGGTTCGAGCAGGGAGGATGTGATCTGCGGGGTGTCCATGCCGACCAGCAGCGTGGGACCCTCGCAGGCGTCGAACACTGCGGCAAGCCTCAGATCGAGGGTGCCCTCCATCTGGGGCAGGATCTCGTAACCGGCGGCCGCGGGCGGCGCAATCACACCGTCGAAGGCAAGGATGCGGCGGGTCGCCGGCAATGCGGCGAGCGCCCCGAGGGTGTCGTCGAGGCTGGCCGCCGCCAGCGCGGCGGCCTGCTCGAGGCTCAGCGGCGGATGCAACCGGGTCTTCACCCGGCCCGGCAGGCATTCCTTGGCGATCACGACGATGGTCGTCATCGGCGCGTCTCCCGAAGGAGAGCGGACATATCGCTCACCGCGGTCAGGGTGCCGCGAACGGTGCCGGTCACCTTGCTACGACCGACCCGCGGCGAATATGAGGTGTCGACCTCAAGGATGCGCCAGTTCGCCTCCGCGGCCCTCAGGAGCATCTCCAGCGGATACCCGCTGCGGCGGTCCTGGAGGTTGAGGTGCAGCACGGATTCGCGGCGCGCGGCGCGCATGGGGCCCAGATCATGGATGTTCACCCCTGTTATTCGGCGCAGACGCCAACACAGACTGGAATTGGCGAGACGCGCGTGCAGGGGCCAGGCTGCGGCGGTCACGGCCCGGCGGCGGCCGAGCACAAGGTCGGCGGTTCCCGCCTGCACGGGCTCCACCACGCGCGGCAGTTCGGCCGGGTCCATCGACGCGTCCGCGTCGCAGAAAGCGACGATCGGCGCGGTGGCGGCCGTAAGGCCCGCATGCGCGGCGGCGCCGAATCCGCGGCGGGCCTCGTGCACGACCAGGGCGCCGGCCGCGGCGGCCACCTCGGCCGATCCGTCGGTCGAGCCGTTGTCGACGACGATGGCCCGATACCCCTCCGGCAGGCGCGACAACACCCAGGGCAGGGCGCCGGCTTCGTTCAGGCACGGCAACACGAGGTCCACGTGGATCACAGTCATGAATCGACACTATGGGTGCCGCCTCCGCCGGAACACTCGAAGAGATTACGGAGTGAGGAACAAACGGGCTCACCTGCTCCGGCCCGGCACACCCGATGCCTGCCGCTCTATCCTGATCCTGTGCCTTCTTCCCAGCTCCCGGGCGATTCGCGCCCGATACCACCCATCGAGCGCCGCGTGCTCGTCGTCGACGACGACCCGACGGTGTCCGAAATCGTCTGCCAGTACCTGCGGGCGGCCGGGTTCGTGGTCGATGAGGCACCGGACGGAGTGGTCGCCCTGGTGAAGGCCGAGCAGCTTCGGCCGGACCTCGTCGTGCTCGACCGGATGCTGCCGCTCCTCGACGGCATCGAGGTGTGCCGACGCATCCGTGGGGCCTGGGCGATCCCGGTGATCATGCTGACCGCCCTGAACCAGGAGGAGGACCGCATCGACGGCCTCGAGGCCGGCGCCGACGACTACCTGACCAAGCCCTTCTCCCCCCGCGAACTCGTGTTGCGAGTGCAGACGGTACTGAGGCGCAGCAGCGCGCCCGCCATTTCGGCCGCGCCGATCTCGGCGGGCGAGTTCCGCCTGGACGCGCAGGCGCACGAGGTGCGTCTGCGCGGCGAGCCGCTGGTGCTCACCGCGCGGGAATTCGACCTGCTGGCCTACCTGATCGGGCGGCCGCACACCGTGCTCAGCCGGGAGGACCTGCTCCGCTCGGTCTGGGGTTGGGAGTTCGGCGATCTGTCAACGGTGACCGTGCACGTGCGCCGGCTGCGGGAGAAGATCGAGACTGACCCGGCGCTGCCCCGACTGCTGAACACGGTCTGGGGAGTCGGCTATCGGTTCGACCCGATTCCGCTGGGCCACCCGATCGCGCCGGACCAGCCCCTTCCGCCGACCGACCCGACGACGAGCCAGGCTGGTCGATCTGCATGACACCGGATGTGCTCCTCGCCGTCTCCCTGTTCGCTTTGGCCTGCGCGGTGATCGTCGGCGCCGCGGGACTACTCACCCTGCGGCTGCTCTCCCGCAGCTCCCTCGTGCTGCAGCTGATGGTGATCGCCCTCGCCACGGTCGTGTCGGTCGTCGGCGGGATGGCGGTGGCTGCCTCGCAGATGTACGTTTCACTTCACGACCTCCCGGTCTTCTACTCCGTGGCCGGCGTTGCCGGGCTGGTGTCGCTGGCCATGGCAGCGGTGCTCGGCCGCCAGCTCGCCCAGGGCAGCCGCACCCTCCGCGCGGCCGCGGCCAGCATTGGGCGCGGGGAGCAGATCGTGTCGACCGACCGGCACAGCAACACCGAGTTCACGGCACTGGCGGGGGAGCTGGCCGCGACCGGGGAACGCCTCGCCGAATCCCGCTCCCGCGAGAACCAGATCGAGGAGTCACGGCGCGAGCTGATCGCGTGGATCTCCCACGACCTGCGCACGCCGCTCGCGGGCATCCGTGCCATGGCCGAGGCTCTCGAGGACGGGATGGTCGAGGACCCTGACCGGTATTACACGCAGATGCGCGGGCAGGTGGACCGACTCACGGGTATGGTCGACGACCTGTTCGAACTGTCGAAGATCCACTCCGGCACCCTGCGCCTGATGCTGCAGCCGGTCTCGCTCTACGACCTGATCAGCGACACGGTCGCCGAACTGGGGCCGATCGCCCAGGCCAAGTCGCTCGATCTCTGCTTCGCCGGGGAGACCGGGCTAACAATCCTTGCTGACCCGCGCGAGCTCTCCCGGGTGGTCGGCAACCTCGTCATGAACGCCATCCAGCATTCGCCGGCAGGCAGCTCGATCGTGGTCTCGGCCACGGCCGATGCCACCGACCACGCCGTGATCTCGGTCACGGATGCCGCCGGCGGAATCCCGGAACGGGACCTCGGCCGGGTCTTCGAAGCCGGGTGGCGGGCGAGCGGTCCGCGCACCCCGGCCGCCGAACCGCTGGCCACCGGCGGCGCGGGCCTCGGCCTGGCCATCGTGCAGGGGATCGTGCGTGCGCACCACGGTGAGGTGCAGGTTTTCAACGTGCCCGATGGATGCCGGTTCGTGGTGCTGCTGCCGCGGCATCCGGTCGCCCTGGGCTGACCTGCGACCGGCTCGACGACGCCGGTCGGTGCCTTCCTCTCCTCCGCCCTCGGCGACGCTACCGGGTGACGGCGGCGCGCAGCGGCGCGGTCGCGAAGGAACGCATGCCGTGCTCAAAGGAGACTTCGGGTGCCCAGTGCAATTCACGGCGGAGCCGCTCGGAGGACGCCGTGATGTGCCGCACATCGCCGAGCCGGAATTGACCGGTCACGACGGGGGCCGGGCCCGCGGTGGCCAGGCTGAGGGCCGCGGCCATCTCGCCGATCGTGTGCACGACGCCGCTGCCCACGTTGAACGGGCGGAAGGTGGACAGCTCGGCGCCCGCGGTCCAGTCGAGGGCTGCGAGGTTCGCCGAGGCGACGTCGGTGACGTGCACGAAGTCGCGGCGCTGGCCGCCGTCTTCGTAGACCTGCGGGGCCTCACCGCGTTCCAGTGCCGAGCGGAACAGCGAGGCGACGCCGGCATAGGGCGTGTTCTGCGGCATCCCTGGGCCGTAGACGTTGTGGTAGCGGAGGGCCACGGCACGGCCGCCGGTGGAGCGGGCCCACGCCGACGCAAGGTACTCCTGCCCCAGCTTGGTGCTCGCGTAGACGTTGCGCGGGTCGAGCGGGTCATCTTCCGAGACGAGCAACGGCTCGAGGGTATCGCCGGTGGCCTCGTCGACGGGGTCGAACACACCCCGCAGCAGATCGGCCTCGCGGCGCGGTGCCGGCCGCGTGAAACCCTCCGGGCCGCGGTAGCTGCCCTCCCCGTAGACCACCATCGACGAGGCCAGAACGAGCCGGTCGATCCCGGCCTCGGTCATCGCTGCGAGCAGCACGGCCGTGCCGAGCTCGTTGCTGTGCACATAGTCGGGGGCGTCGGCGAAGTCGACGCCGAGGCCGACCTTCGCGGCCTGGTGACAGACGACATCCGTGTCGCGGAGGGCGAGAGCGACGACAGATGCGTCGGTCACGTCGCCGACGATCACCTCGACACCGTCGGGCAGCACCGGGAGCCCGCCGTGTACGTCGCTGCGGAGGGAGTCGAGCACGCGCACCGTCCAGCCGCGCAGGAGAGCGCCCTCGACGATCGCACCGCCGATGAAGCCGGCCCCACCGGTGACGAGCAGGCGCCTTGTCACGCGTCGGCTCCGACCGGAGCGGCAGAGTCACGGGCCGCGGCAGGCCGGGCAGCGAGCACGGCGCGAACCTGCTCGGGGGCGATCAGCACGCGGGGGACGAACTGCTCGGGCAGGGCACCCAGAATGCCGTCGATCGCAGCGAGGATGCGCGGCTGAGCGGCCCGGAGGCGCGTGAACACGAGGCTGGCGGAGACGGCGTCCGGGTCGGCCGGGTCGTGTGCGGTCCCGGTCTGCTCCCGGGCTTCGGGGGCCAGGCCCGCGTCGGCGTCGGTGACGAAGGAGAGATTGACCGTGCCGATGTTGAGCTCAGCGGCCAGCACGACCTCCGGGTACTGGGTCATATTGACGGTGTGCGCGCCCGCGGCGCGGAACCACAGCGATTCCGCCCGGGTGGAGAAGAGCGGACCCTGGATCACGACGCAGGTGCCGGTGGGCGCGAAGGTCTCGTGCAGCGCCGTGAGAGCGCCGATGGCAAGGCGGCGCAGCTCCGGATCGAAGGGGTCGGCCGCGGCGAGGTGCGCGACCGTGCCCTCGTCGAAGAAGGTGTCGGCGCGCCCCGAGGTGCGGTCGATGAACTGGTCGGTCACAACCAGCATCCCCGGTGGGTACTCGGGGCTGACCCCGCCGACCGCCGAGGACGAGATGATGACCTTGACGCCCAGCGAGGCCAGCGCCCAGACGTTGGCCCGGTAGTTGATCAGGTGCGGTGCCACCGAATGGTCGCCACCGTGACGGGCGAGGAAGGCGACCCGCCGACCGGCCCGCAGGCCGATGGTGATCGGCGCCGAGGTAGGGCCGTAGGGCGTGTTGATATCGACGGATGTGTCGGTGCCGGCATCGAAGAGCCGGTAGAGCCCGGACCCGCCGATGACGGCGACGCTCACGTCGGCAACGCTCACGTCGGCGGGGGCGCGGCGGTCGGCGGCGCTGGTGGTCTCGGTCACGGTCACGGGGTCTCCAGAGGTTCGCGGTCGATTCGGTCCGTCGGGGATCAGGCCGTGCGGATCAGGCGGTGCTCAGCCGGGCAGATCGGCTTGCGGTCACCGGGGGTAGACCCGGATCGGGGCCGCCAGCGGTCCTGCCTGGCTCAGTGGGAATGCGGCGAGTAGCCCGTCACCCGAGTAGGCCACCGCGGCAACGGTCGAGGTTCCGCCGGACACGAGGTAGCGCTGCGACGGCGCCAGCGGCATCGTGGCGGAGCCGCCGGCCGGCACGGTCACCGTGCGGGACGCACCCTTGTCGGGGCTGGCCGTGTAGCTGGCCTCGGCGCTGCCCGAGTTGACCAGGTTGAGTTGCGGAGACGGCCCGGCGGCGACGGCCACCAGGAATTCGTCGTCAAGGGCGTCCGACGAGGCGAACCAGGCGAAGTCACGGCCGGCCGAACCTGCCGCGGAGCTCCTCGCCGCAGCCACGATCGGCTCGTCGGCGGTCAGTTTCAGCGAGTAGGTGCCCGGAACGAGCCCGGTCAGGGGAACCTCGGTGGGAACCCCAGGCTGGATGTCGACCTCAACCGAGGCCCCCGCAGCCTGGCCGGTCACGCCGGTCACGCCGATCTGCACCGCGGCCGGCACCGTGCCGGGAACGAGCACCCGCACCGTGGTGGCATCATCGCTGAGGCCGCCGACCTCGTCAGGGACATCCCCTCCGGCCTCGTTCGAGACGATCACGCCGGCAATGGTCTGGGTTTCGGCGGGGCCGTTCGACGCGCCGATGAGGTCGGCACCGCCGGGTTCGAGCCCGCGCACGATGCTCTGCTGCAGCGTCGCTGTCACCTGGCCGCCCATCGCCTCTACGTGCACCACGGGCGAACGGAGGTTCGGGGCCAGTCCGGCGAGAGACACGACTCGCTGGGTGCCCGGTTGCACGAGAATTCCGGTGGAGCCGGGGGCATCCACCTGCCCGGTCTCACCGAACACGGTCAGGTCAACGGTGGCCAGGACCGTGGTCGGGTTACTGAGCAGCACCAGGCTGGTGCGGCCGATATCGGTGGAGCCGCCGACGAGCCAACTGTCACCAGCCGCCTCAGCGCAGCCCGCGACCGCAAGACCACCGAGCGATTCACCGCCGGCGATCTGGGACTGGCTGCCGGTGACCAGCGGCGCCACCACTGACCCAGGCAGGGTCGGAACACTCAGAAGCAGCGGCGAGCCGAACGACTGGGTGTTCGCATTGTCGGGAGCCGTCAACGCGCTCTCCTCCGGCTCGATCCACCCGGACTCGGTTGCCCCTGACTCGCCTGCCGCCGAATGGGCACCGAAGACGGCTTCGGCGATGCCGACCGAACTCGTGGCCTGCGCCTGGCTCGAATCCTCGGCCAGCTCGAGGAGTGGCCCCGGGCAGACTCGCTGCTGCTCGCTCGGCGTCGGGGACACGATGATGGACGACGGCCCCTTCTCGACCGTGGGCCAGGTGATGAGGGCTGCCGCGCCGACGGATGCCACGACGACGCCGAGACCGATCAGCCCCGCCACCGCCCGAGCCCCGAACAGGGCGACTCCGCTTTTACTGGGCATGGTCGTGTTCCTCCGAGCGGGCACCGGTTTCGGTGCCAGGTTCGATGCCGGGCACCGCTTCCGGTGCGGTCTCCGCTGCCGTGTCCGGGTCAACGCCTGCGGCAGGCGCAACGGCGCTCTCGGCGGAGGGTCTGAAGCCGGGCGCCGGCTTCTTGCGCGCCGCCGACTTCGCCATGCGCTTGTTCTCCTTGGTGCGGGCCTTCGCCGTGCGGCGGATGGCGTCGCGGCTGGCCTGCCGCACCGCCTCCGGTCCCGCCCCGGTAGGGATCGACAGCAGCACGGTGGCGCCGACAACGAGCGCGGTGATGAGGAAGAAAACCAGACCGAGGGTGCCACCGGCGTTGCCGGGGATGGCGCCGTTCGCCGCGGTGGCGACCGGGGCATCCGTCACCTCGTACTGCCACAGCCGGCCGAAGACCGTGTCGCCCACCGGGGCCAGGGCGGCATTGCCGTCGAGGGCGGTCATGGTGCGACCGGTGGCCTCTTCCGCTGCGGGGGTGACCGGTTCCGTGGCCCCGGGACCGGTGGGCGCGACGACGGCCGGGAGCAGCAGTACGAAACGGATGCCGAAGTCGGCCAGTCCGGCCGCGGCGTCGAGCCCGCTGCGCGAGGCGAGGTTTCCGGCCAGGGTGGCCAGCTCCTCGTCCCTTGAGGTGAGGGTGCGGTCGGTGCTGCTGAGGGTGGACTGGGCGTTCAGGGTGGCACCCTGGCCACGCACGATGGTCGCCAGGATGCCGCCATCGGGTTGCGGCACGATCTGCAGGGTGCCGACCCGGGCATCCGTCTGTGCCTCGGCACTCACGAACGCGGGCTGGGTGCGGTCGATGCCCTCGGCGACGACACTGGTGCCCAGCGGCAGGGCCGCGACCAGCGGGGCCACGACGATCACGAGGGCCACGACCGCAGTGACGGCCGGGGCGATGGCGAAGCGACGCATGCCGCGCAGTGCGAACACGACTGCGCCGATCAGGCCGAGCCAGTAGAGGCTGAGCCCGGCACCGGCCCAGATGCCGGCCGACTGGCCGCCGACCGAGGTGAGGTAGAGCTGGCTGGCGGCGATGGCCGTGACCGCGCCGAGCAGGGCGGTCAGCAGCGAGAAGCTCGCGCTGCGGGCCCCAGGCAGGAAGAGAGCGAGCGCGCCGAGCACGGCCAGCGGGATCAGGAGCACCGGAACGAGCACAACCGCCTCGACGCCGGGCAGCCCGAGCGTCTCGAGCAACGGGGTCCACCCCCCGAACTGGCCCGACGGGAATCCGAGCAGCAACTGCCACACCGAGACGTCAGCACGAGGCAGAGGCAGACCTGGGTCGGCCAGCAGGGCCAGCCAGTTGCCGCGCAGCCCCTGGTCCCAGATCAGAGGGGCCGCGAGGGCGAGGGCCGGCAGCGGGATGCCGATGAACCGCATCACACTGCGACCACTCAGCAGCATGGCGAGTAGCCAGACCACCAGCAGCGCAGGCGCGAGCGACGGCGCCGCGGCCACGATGGCGGCGAACAGCAGTGCCGCGGAGGCCGAGGCCGACCACGATCGCGCGGCCATGAACCCGGCGAAGAACAGCCACGGCAACAGCAGATGCACGAGGATCGCGGCCGGGCGGCCGGCTGCGAGAGCGCTGAGGAAGGTGGGCGCGAGCATCCAGAGCACGGCGGCGATGGCGCGAATGGACGCGCGCTCGGAGAGCCGGGTCGCGGCCAGCCAGGCGCCGAGGGCGGCCAGCGGCAGGGCGAGGAAGTAAAGCAGAACGAGTGAGAATGACGGCGCCCAGAAGGTGAGCGAGCCCAGCACAGCCAGCACCGACGCGAACGGGTCGGCCCCACCCACGAAGCCCAGGCCGATGTCGCGCCAGCCGTAACCGACGCTGGACCATAGTTCGGCGACGCTGGTCGACAGAGGCAAAAGCCCGCCGCCGGTGAGGGTGCGGGCGCCGATCAACGGCGCCAGAACGATGAGCCCGGCGACCAGGGCGGCGAGCACGGTCCATGCGCCGCCGCCGGAGATGAAGCGGATCTCGGGCACCTCGCCGTTCACTGTGGTGAGGCTGGCCTCACGGCGGAGCGCCTGGCGGCGGCGCACCTCGACCGAGGGCACGCGCAGCGAGGCGATCGAAGCCCAGCCCAGTGTGCGGGTGGCGCCGAAGCGGCGGCGGGCGGCGCTGACCCGCAGCCCGCTAAAGGCGGCGGCGAATGCCGCGGAGTACTCACCCAGGATCGCGCCAGGTTCCTTCTGCAGCAGCTGCACGAACGAGCGCAGCACCGCGAGGGGAACCAGACCCAGCCAGTGCACGGGGATCATCCAACCCTGGGAGTAGACGAGACGGCGGTGCAGCTGCGCGGCGCGCATGGCGCGGAGGCGCCTGCGGCGGGCGCGGCCGCGGGCGGAGCCGCTGGTGCCGGCAACGCCGTCGCCGGCCGAGGCCACCTGGGCCGCGGCAACGCCGGAGACGCGGTAGCCGGCCATCCGCACGCGCACGCAGAAATCGAGGGAGTCGTCCGCGGACGGCAGCGCCGGGTCGAATCCGCCCAGCTGCTGCCAAACGAGGTGGCGCACCAGCATGCCGCCGGCGCTCACACCGAGCACATCGCTCATGCCATCGTGCTGGCCCTGGTCGAGTTCGCTCTCGACCAGGGTGACGGTCGCGCCGCCGGGAGTCAGGGACTGCCCGAATTCGCGGATGTAGTCGCCGGCGTCCCAGTCCATGACCTTCGGACCGGCAACGGCGACCGATGGCGCAATCTCCAGTTCGCCGAGCAGTGCCGCCAGAGCTCCCGGTTCCGGCGCGCTGTCTTGGGCGAGGAGCCACAGCATTTCGCGGTCGGACTCGGCGGGCGCGATGACTCGCGTGGCCGCAGCAATGGCCTCACCGAAACTGAGCCCGGCATCCGCTGAAATGAAGTGATTCGGTGCGTAGGCAGCCAGAAGTGCCGGCGTCTTGTCGGTCGATCCGCAGTCAATCGTGATCACGACGTCGGGTTGGCGCGTTTGGCGGCTCAGGGCCTCGAGAGTTCGTTCGAGGTGCTTCGCGCCGTTACGGGCAACAAGGATGGCAGTGACTCTGGCATGCATATGAAGAACAGCCTAGGTTGGTTCGGGCCCGATGAGGAGCAATATGTGGGGCGAGCCTGAAAAACGCCGCTCGCCTCCGGTGTCGCTGCCGGCTTCGGGTCCGGATTCACGGGCAGAGGGCTTCGATCTCCCACAGGCTCGCCTAGCTGGCCCGCTTGCGCAGTTTGCGCCGTTCCCGCTCGGACAGGCCGCCCCAGATGCCGAAACGCTCGTCATTGGCGAGCGCATATTCCAGGCATTGGGTTCTCACCTCGCACGAGGAACAGATCTTCTTGGCATCGCGGGTCGACCCTCCCTGTTCGGGGAAGAACGCCTCCGGGTCGGTCTGCGCGCAGAGCGAGTCCGATTGCCACGACAGCGGATCGCCGTCGCCCGCTTCCTTGCGAATTCCGGGAACGCCGAGCCGAACTGGATCAATGAACCAGTCATCCGGCACCCCGGAACGAGACTCTGATAGCGCCATATCGTCATCCACCCCACTGCAAAATGTGCCCAAAATTACCCGATAGAGCTAATTACAGCGGTGTAATTCCTTGCCGTCAAGTCCCGGATAGTAAACCCTCAATATTTGCTGGAGGGTTTCGACTCGCCCAAGAGCGAAAATCGGTGGGATTTGATTGGTTTGGATTCGATTGGCCTCTCTGTCTGATCGGTTAGAGCGGCGAGACGGATGCCGCCTGCCGCGATTCCCAGGCGCTCTGCACCATGTCTTCCAGGCTGTGGCGCATGGCCCAGTCCAAATCGAGGGCCGCGCGTTCGCCGGAGGCGACGATGCGGTCGGGGTCCCCCATCCGGCGGGGGCCGATGACCGGGGCGAAGTCGATACCGGTGACGGCGGACACGGTAGCCATGATCTGCCCCACCGACACTCCGTCGCCGCTGCCGAGGTTGTAGACGGGAAGCAGAGGCTCGCCGGCGTCCAGCCGCCGGGCCGCGGCAACGTGCGAGACGGCCAGGTCGGCCACGTGGACGTAGTCCCGCACGCACGTTCCGTCGGGGGTGGCGTAGTCGTCGCCATTGATGCTCGGGGTGCGGCCCGCCATCAGCGCGTCGAAGATAAGGGGGAAGAGGTTGTGCGGGCTCGTGTCGCGCAGGTCGAGCGCTCCGGAGCCGACCACATTGAAGTAGCGCAACGCGGTGTAACGCAGTCCGGCGGCGACGGCCTGGTCGCGCAGCAGCCATTCGCCGATCAGCTTCGACTCCCCATAGGGAGACTCGGGGTTCTTCGGGGTGTCCTCGGTGACCAGGTCGGTGTGCGGGGTGCCGTAGACGGCCGCGCTCGAGGAGAACACCATCCGTGCGACTTCGGACTCCTGCATGGCCGACAGCAGGGTGGCCGTGGCCGTGACATTCTGCTCGTAGGTGTGCAACGGGCGCTGCACCGAGACCCCGGCGTACTTGTAACCCGCGACGTGCACGACGCCGGTCACGGTGTGCTCGGCGAAGGTTCGCATCAGAAGGTCGCGGTCGAGAAGGGTGCCCCGCACGAACGGGACGTCGGCAGGCACGAATTCGGCGTGCCCACTGGAGAGATCGTCGATGACGACCACCTCGATGCCCTCTTTCAAGAACGCACGCACGATGTGGGAACCGATATATCCGGCACCTCCGGTGACAAGCCACGCCATCTGAACCTCGCAAGATCTGACGGCAATCGGGCACTGCCGCCCAGCAAGCCTAGCCTCAAGGCACCCGCGGGACCCGTCGGGAGCTAGGGGGTTGTGGCCAAGAAGACCTCGCCGACGCCGGCGAACGTCAGCGTGCCCTCCTCGGGCGTGATGTAGACGGACTCTCCGCGCTTGAGGGCGACGGATGACCCCGCACCGGCCACAAGGAATCCCCCGGCCGTGCAGATGGCGATCGCGGGTCCCGTCAGCGTGAACTGCCGCATCGGCACCCCTGCCTGCGTGACCAAAGCATCAGCTTCCGCCTCCGCCTCCGCCGCGATGTGCACGAGCACGAAGTCGTCGACGTCGGGGCGATACTCCGAGACGCCCGGGGAGGACACCGCCGGCGCGAGGTACGGCACAGGCAACGGCGTGAAGTCGAGTACCTCGAGCAGCTCGTCGATGTCGATGTGCTTGGGGCTCAGCCCGCCGCGCAGCACGTTGTCCGAGGCGGCCATCAGCTCCACGCCCAGGCCGAACAGGTAGGCGTGGATGTTGCCGGCCGGCAGATAGAGCACCTCGCCGCGGCAGAGCGACACCCGGTTCGTCAGCAGTGAGATCACGATGCCAGGGTCCCCTGGGTAGGCGCGGGCGAGATCCCGCACGGTGGCGAGTTCGAGCGGAAAATCGAGGATCGCACCGCTCTCGGCCAGGTCGGCCGCGCTCTCGGCGAGGGCAACCACCCGCTCCACCAGCCAGGCCACCTCGCCGGAGTCGCCACCACGGCCGTCGCGCAGCAGCCAGTCGACGCAGTCGCGCAGGGCCTCGTCGCCGAGCAGGTGCCGTTCGAGCGCGTCGAGCGCGCCGGGCTGCGGGTTGTCCGAGGCCACGTCGAGGGCACGCAGTTCGCCCAGGATGCCGCGGATCTCGGACAGTTCACGGAAACCGCAGAGCGCCTCGAAGGTGTCGCTCAGGGCGAAGATCACCTCGGGCTTGTGGAACGGGTCGCGGTAGTTTCGGTCCGCCGCGTCGAGCGGGATGCCGGCCGTGTTCTCCAGACCGAAGCCGATCCGCGCACGCTCCGAGGTCGGGTGTGCCTGCAGCGAGAGCGGGCCCGCGGCGGCGAGGATCTTGAGCAGAAACGGCAGCCGCGCAGGCACCGGCGCGGAGGTAGTGGCCGGTGCGGCCAGCGCGGCGCCGAGGGCCTCCTCCGGGGCGGCGTCGATCCAGTCCAGGAGTGTGCGGTGGCCGCCGACCTGCTCCGGGTCGGTGATGATGCTCGGCGATCCAGGGTGCGCGCCCAGCCAGAGTTCGGCCTCGGCTTTGCCCGATGGGGCGTAGCCGAGCAGACCCGCGATGGCGGTGTCCGAACCCCAGGCATAGTCCCGCGGCGAATTGGTGATGCCCACAAACATGGCGCCCTCCTGCACTCTTCGATTTAGACCAAACTACCAACCGCTTTCGGCCGACCGGTTCCACGACCGTAGGCTGCGAACATTCGCCGACCGCCGCAAGCGAGGCCGTCGCCCCCTGCAATGGAGCATTTGATGACCTTCGAGCTACTTCCGAGCGACTTCTACGGCTACGAGAATCTGCTGTCCGATCAGGAGAAAGCCGCGCTCACCAATCTGCGCGCCTACCTCGAGTCCGATGTGCGGCCCATTGTGAACGGATGCTGGGAGCGCGCCGAGTTCCCGGCCGAGGTCATCCGGCCGCTGGCGGCGCTCGGGGCCTTCTCCTTCGGGTGGCCCGAGACGCGGCCCTTCGAGAACTCCGCGGTGTTCCGCGGCTTCGTGGCCCTTGAGGTGGCGCGCGTGGACGCATCCGTCGCCACGTTCGTCGGGGTGCAGAACGGCCTCGCCTGCGGCACCATCTCAGCGACCGGGTCGCCGGAGCAGCGGGACGAGTGGCTGCCGCGCCTGGCGAGCGGGGAGATCGTGGGGGCGTTCGGGCTGACCGAGCCGCTCTCGGGCTCGGACGCAGCACAGGGCCTCTGCACGACCGCCACCCGCACTGGCGATACCTGGCTGCTGAACGGCGCAAAGCGCTGGATCGGCAACGCCACCTTCTCCGACATCACCATCATCTGGGCCAAGGACACCGCCGACGGCATGGTCAAGGGCTTCATCGTGACCACCGACACCCCTGGCTACACTGCCACCCGGATCGAGGGCAAGATCAGCCTGCGATCGGTGCAGAACGCCGATATCGTGCTTGAGAACGTGGTTGTGCCCGAGAGGAACCGGCTGCAGAACGCGAACTCGTTCAAGGACACCGCGAAGGTTCTGCGCCAGACGCGCGCCGAGGTGGCCTGGGCGGCCGTGGGCACGTCGATCGGCGCCTACGAGGCGGCCGTCGCCTACGCGAAGGAGCGCGTGCAGTTCGGCAAGGAGATCGGCGGGCACCAGCTGGTGCAGGACCTGCTCGTGAAGTCGCTCGGCAACATTACCGCCAGCCTCGGCATGGTCGTGCGGGTTTCGCAGATGCTCGACGAGGGCAGCCAGCGCGATGAGCATGCCGCCCTGGCCAAGCTCTACACGACGGCACGGATGCGGGAAACGGTCGCCTGGTGCCGCGAGCTCTTCGGTGGCAACGGCATCGTGCTCTCCTACGACGTGGCCCGCTTCTTCTCCGATGCCGAGGCCATCTACTCCTACGAGGGCACCCGGGAAATGAACACCCTGATCGTGGGGCGCAGCATCACCGGCCAGGCCGCTTTCGTCTAACAAAACGCTCACCCGACCTACCGCGAGTTGCGGACACAACACCCTCGTTTCGCTCAGGAAGGCGTTGTGTCCGCAACTCGCGGGGAGGCTAGGCCAGCGTCAGGAAGAGTTTCTCCAGCTCTTCGACGGTGAGGGAGTTCTCGCCCTGGGGGTTGTCGAGGCACTCCCGCATCGCCGTGGAGACGATGACGAACCCGGCCTTGTCGAGGGCGCTCGACACCGCGGCGAGCTGGGTGACGACATCCTTGCAGCTGCCGCCGGCCTCCACGGCGGTGATGACCGCCGCGAGCTGGCCCTGGGCCCGGCGCAACCGGTTGAGGATCTTCTTCTGGTTCTGCTCGATCTCCATGATCAGTTCCCTTCAGCGACGTGGGCAGCAACGATTTCGGTCATGCCGGAATCCTTTCAGAGGTGGCGGCGCTTTCAGGCACCAAGCCGCGAGAGGTTTCGCCGGCGGTCCAGGTGCGGTAGCCGCCGTCGAGGTTCTGCACGTCCAGTCCGCTCTGGCTCAGGATGCGCGCGGCCGTGTGGCCCCGCTGGCCCACCTGGCAGTGCACGATCAGAGGCGCGTCCGGCAGCTCGGTCAGGCGGTCCCGCAGTTCGTCCAGAGGCACGTTGATCGCGCCCGGAATGTTTCCGGCCGCGAACTCCCCCGCCGAGCGCACATCCACCAGCACCGCGCCCGCGGCCCGGGCCGCGGGCAGCTCGTGCCACTGCAGGGCTCGGGTCGTTCCCGCGGCGAGGTTGTCGGCAACGTAGCCGAGCTGGTTGATCGGGTCCTTCGCCGACGCGTACTGCGGCGCATAGGCCAGCTCAAGGCGGGTCAGGGAGGATGCCGTCAGCCCGCCGGTCATCGCCGTCGCCAGGATGTCGATGCGCTTGTCGACGCCACTGCCGCCGACGATCTGGGCGCCGAGTATGGCATCCGTCTCCGGGTCGATCAGGAGCTTCATCGACATACCCTCCGCTCCGGGGTAATAGGTGGCGTGCGAGGCCGGGTGGGTGTGCACGACGCGGTGCGCGCGGCCGTCGCGTACAAGGCGCTTCTCGCTCCAGCCGACCATCGCCGCCGTCAGGCCGAAGATACCCAGGATGGCGGTGCCGAGCGCCGGGGAGGCCGATGCGGGCTCGCCGGCGATGCTGTCAGCAACCGCCCGGCCGTGCCGGTTCGCGAGGCCGGCCATGGTGATCAGGATGCCGCTGCCGTCGATGGCGTCGATCTTCTCGACGCCGTCGCCGACCGCGTAGATCGACGGGTCGGTGGTCTGCTGGCTGCCATCAACCTGGATGCCGCCGCTTTCGCCGATCGTGATCCCCGCCTGGGCAGCGAGCGAGGTGTCGGGGAGCACCCCGACGGAGTCGATGACGAGGTCGGCCGGAACGACGGATCCGTCACTGAGCTCGACGCCCCCGTCGGCGGCGGCGACGACGGTCGTGTTCAGGCGCACGTTGACGCCCTGCACAATCAGCTCGTCGAAGATCGGCGCGGCCATCTCGGCGTCGAAGGGCCCGAAGACCTGGGAGCCGAACTCGACCAGGGTGACGTGCACGCCGCGGTGCACGAGGTTTTCGACGGCCTCGAGGCCGATGAAGCCGGCGCCGATGACAACGGCGGATGCCTGCCCCGTGATGCCGGCCAGAAGCGCGGTGATGTGGTCGACGTCGTCGACCGTGCGCAGGGTGCGGGTAGCAAGGCCGGCCGGGGTGATCCCCGTGCGGGCCGTCGCGCCAGCAGCCAGGATGAGGCGGTCGTAGCTCTCCTGGGTCACGGCGCCGGTCTGCGTCTGCCGCACGGAAACGGTCTTCCGGGCGCGGTCGATCGCGGTGACCTCATGGTCGACGCGCACGTCGAGGCGGAAGCGGGCACCCAGCGATTCGGGTGTCTGGAGCAGGAGGTTGTTGCGGTCCGTGATCACGCCGCCCACGTAATAGGGAAGTCCGCAGTTCGCGAACGAGACATAGTGGCCCCGTTCAAATACAATGATCTCAGCCGTCTCGTCCAGCCGACGCAACCGCGTCGCCGCCGACATTCCGCCCGCAACTCCGCCAACAATAATCGTTCTCATTTCTAACCTCCGGGATAACTATACCCCAGGGGGTATGAAAAATGACCGGTGACCGCCTCGGCACGCTCTAGCCTTAGACACATGCCCGCCGTCCAGAGTCGATTCGTTGTTCGCGCCTTTGCGACGCTCGTCTTTTTCTCCGCCGTGGCCGGGCAGTTCTGGCGCAGCCTGTTCGGCTGGTGGGGCTACGGCGCGATCGCGCTGGTCGTCGTGGTGGGCGGCATCGTCGCCCTCGTGAGGCTGAAACCCCACTGGATGTGGCCGCGGTTCCCCAAATCGCTCATTGCCTTCCTCGGTCTGGCCACCCTGTCGCTGGTCTGGTCGTTCTACCTCGGCGCCTCCCTGATCGGGGTCACCCTGCAGTGGGCCACCACGCTGACCGCGCTCTTCCTGGCCCTGTGCCTGAGTTGGGCCGAGCTTCTGCGCACGCTTTCCGTCGCGTTGCGCTGGATTCTCGCCCTGTCCCTCGTCTTCGAACTGATCGTCGCCGTCTTCGTGCGGCAGGCGGTGCTCCCGTTCTGGGTCGACTACGGCACCCGCGACGTGCCGGAGTCGTTCTACTGGTCCCGCGGCGTCCTGCTGCAGGGCGGCCCGATCGAGGGCATCGTCGCGAACCGCAACCTGCTCGGGTTCGTGGCGCTGATCGCCGTGATCGTGTTCGCAGTCCAGATCGCCGCCGGCACCGTGAGCCGCAACTGGGGTCTGGCCTGGCTGGGTCTCGGGGTGCTCATGCTGCTGTTGACCCGGTCCGCGACCGTGACGCTCGCCGCCACCGCCGTAGCCGCGGCGGTGCTCTTCGCCCTCTGGGCTCGCCGCCGGCCCCCCGAGGGGCGCCAGCCCGTGTATCTGGCGGCTGCGGCATCCGTGGTCGTCGGCGGTGCCGGCCTGGTTGTCCTCACGCCGCAGCTCCTCACGCTGCTGGGCAAGTCGGCCGACCTCACCGGTCGCCTCGACATCTGGCGCGGCGTGATCGGGCTGGCCGCCGAGCGCCCGGTGTTCGGCTGGGGCTGGGTGAGCTACTGGGCCCCCTGGGTCGAACCGTTCGAGGGTCTCGCCGTGCGCCGCGGCGTCGTTTACCTGCAGGCGCACAACGCCTGGCTCGACGTCTGGCTGCAGCTGGGCATCCTCGGGCTGATCGTCTTCGCAGCGCTCGTCTTCTCCACGCTCTGGCGGTGCTGGTTCCTCGCGGTCGACCGGCCGAGGCGCGGGCTCGCCGATACGGAACCGTTCGCGGCATCCGCCCTGCTGCCGTTGCTGCTGCTGGTGGCCCTGCTCGCCCAGAGCCTGGCCGAGAGCCGCATCCTGATCGAGTCCGGCTGGCTGCTTCTGGTCGTGCTCGCCGTGACCACGAAGCGACAGCAGGCCACCAACCACCGGATGCCGTAGCCGGTAGCGTGGAGACCACATGACCTTCAGTGCGAATCCCCCGGCGGTGTTTGACCCGTTCAAGCGGCTGTTCGCTTCCCCCAAGTTCGCCTCCTCGCTGGCGCTGGTCATCATCGGCTTCGCTTTCTCGACCACCGCCCTGCGTTCCGTGATCGGCCCGCCCGGCGTCGTCGGAATTCTCGTGGGCCTCGTGGTGCTGGCCGGGTTCTCACTCACCGCCCGCTGGGCCGGAGTCGACTGGCACGGGCTCCTGCCGATCTCGATCATGGTTTTCGTGGGCTGGTGCGCCCTGTCGGTGTTGTGGTCCAGCTACCCGCTGCACACCCTCAGCGCCTCGCTCTACCAGCTCGCCTTCACGTTCCTGGCCATCTACATCGCCCTGGCCCGCGACACCATCCAGGTCGTTCGCGCCACCGGCGACGTGCTGCGGGTTCTTCTCGGGCTGTCCCTGGCCCTGGAGGTGCTCTCCGGGCTGCTGCTCGACGTTCCCTTCGTCTTCCTCGGTATCCAGGGCAACATCGACTCGTTCGGGCCGGTGCAGGGAGTCTTCGGTTCCCGGAACGTGTTCGGGCTCGTCTCGCTGATCGCGGCGGTCACCTTCGCGGTTGAGCTGCGGTCACGGTCGGTGCGGCGCGGGCGCGGCATCGGCTCCATCGCCCTGGCCGTGTTCGGCCTGCTGCTCACCCGCTCCCCTGTCATCCTCGTGGTTGCCCTCTTCGTGGGCCTTGCGGCACTGGCGCTGTTCTGGCTGCGCAGCACGCCGGCCGCGAACCGGTGGCTCCTGCAGTTCGGGTTGCTCGGGGCCGCCGCCGTCACCGGGATCATCGCGGTCGCGACCCGGGTGCGCATCGTCGAACAACTGAACGCGGGCAGCGAGTTCGAGGCCCGCACCACGCTGTGGCGCGAAATCTGGCGTCTGGCTACGTTGAACCCGCTCGAGGGCTGGGGCTGGGCTGGCCTCTGGCCCGTCGACGTCACCCCCTACGGCTGGCTCAGCTTCGTCACCGAGCGCCC
>Ga0136639_10000115_pt1 | contig 22820 bp, 11 predicted proteins | sample AntDrymUQ8592106_2_FD_113739 | JGI IMG/M metagenome (GOLD analysis project Ga0136639, IMG submission 113739) | Polar desert sand microbial communities from Dry Valleys, Antarctica - metaG UQ859 (21.06) | ecosystem: Environmental > Terrestrial > Soil > Desert | place: Antarctica: Dry Valley...
CAAGCTCAACAGCATGACCATGATCGCCACCACCACGAGCATCTCCACCATCGTGAAGCCCCGCTGAACCCTTCCCCCAGCCCCAGCTCCTGACCCCACGATGTATTTACAATTCATCACGATCCATTGGTAACCGCCATGTCCCGCTTTGGGCGAACGCCCAGATGCGAAGATATTGTTCATTTTGCGAAGATGACACCCCGGAGAGCGAACAACTCCCCGCCGCCCTCAGGCGATCAACTCGCGGATCACCTTGGCCGGCTCCACCCCGGTGAGCTTCTGGTCAAGCCCCTGCGAGCGCACACTGAATCGCTCGTGGTCAAAACCCAGCAACTCGAGAATCGACGCGTGGAAATCCCGCACATGCACCGGATCCTTGGTGATGTTGTAAGAAAAATCATCCGTCTCCCCGTGAATGTGCCCGCTGTTGGACCCGCCGCCCGCCATCCACATCGTGAAACACCGCGGATGGTGGTCGCGTCCATAGTTCTCCTTGCTCAACCCACCTTGGCTGTAAATCGTCCGCCCAAACTCCCCGCCCCAGATGACCAGCGTGTCCTCTAGCATCCCGCGCTGCTTCAGGTCGGTTAGCAGCCCGTAGGTCGCATGGTCCAGGTCGCCGCACTGGAACTTCATCCGCCCTGTTAGGTTGGCGTGGTGGTCCCAGTTGTTGTGATAGATTTGGACGAAGCGCACGCCGCGTTCGACCATGCGGCGGGACAGGAGCATGCTGTGGGCAAGCGAGCCGGGTTTCTTGACCTCATCGCCGTAGAGCTTGAGGACGCTTTCCGGCTCGCCCTTGGTGTCGGTGAGTTCCGGCACGCTGCTCTGCATGCGGAAGGCCATCTCGTACTGGGAGATGCGGGTGTGGGTTTCCGGGTCGCCCACCAGCTTGTGGTTGATCGTGTTGAGCCGGTTCAGGGCGTCCAGGCTGGCGCGGCGCACCTCGCTGGAAACCCCATTAGGGTTGCGCAGGAACAAAATCGGATCCTCCGCGGCGCGGAACGCCACCCCGGTATGCTCGCCAGGCAAAAATCCCGATGACCACAAGCGCCCCGAAATCGCCTGGTTCTGCTCATTGCTCGTTGCCCGCGCCACCATCACCACAAAGGCCGGCAAGTCCGAGTTGACCGACCCGAGGCCATAGGAAATCCACGACCCAAGGCACGGCCGCCCCGTGACCATGTTGCCCGTCTGCATCGCCGTGATCGCAGGCTCATGGTTGATCGCCTCGGTGTGCATTGAGCGGATAAAACACATGTCATCCACGCACTTCGCCGTCCACGGCAGCAGCTCGCTGACCCACATCCCGTTCTTCCCGTGCTGCTTGAACTCGTACTTCGAGGGCGCAATCGGAAACCGCGACTGGCCGCTGGTCATCGTTGTTAGCCGCTGGCCCTGGCGGATGGAGTCAGGCAGATCCTTGTCGTAGTACTCCGCCATCTTCGGCTTGTAGTCGTAGAGGTCCATCTGCGAGGGCCCGCCGACCATGTGCAGATAGATCACCCGCTTCGCCTTGGGCGCAAAGTGGTTCAACTGCCGGCCCAGCCCAGCCCCCGGAGCTCCAATGAGCGAGCTGGCCCCGGACTCCCCTAGCAGGGAGGCGAGCGCCGCCATCCCCAGCGCATTGCGCCCGCGGGCAAGGAACTGGCGGCGGGTTTCCGCGCGGACGTAATCTTCAAGTGGCTGCATGGGGAAAAATTGTTTTGAATTGTTAGCCGCTGTTATTTCGCGAGGACTTCGTCGAGGTTCATGAGCTGGTTGGCGATCAGCGTCCAGGCGGCCAGCTCGGCGGGCGCGATGGCGCCGTCCGCCGGTGACGCGCCGATCTTGATCAGACTCTCCGCCGCCTTGCCGTCGGCAGCATAAAAGCCGCGCATCTCCTTGAGGCTCGCGACGACCACGTCCATCTCCTCGGGCCGCAGCGCGCGCGCAATCAGCCGCTTGGTCATGAACTCGATCCGCCCCGCGTCACCCCCCTCCCCCGGGTTGGCCTGAATCGCGCGCTGCGCCAAATTGCGCGCCGCCTCGGCTAACTGCGGGTCGTTCAAACTCGCCAAGGCCTGCAGCGGCGTGTTGCCGCGTTCGCGCTGGATCGTGCACGTCTCGCGGCTCGGCGCGTTGAACACATCCATCGCCGCGGGCGGCGCCGATCGCTTCCAAAACGTGTACATGCTCCGCCGGTACAAGGAATCGTCCTTGTCCCTCACATAGTTGCGCGTGTTGCTCTCAAACATCGCCACCGCCTCCCACACCCCGTCGGGCTGGTAGGGCTTCACGCTCGGACCCCCGATCTTCGGAACTAACAGCCCGCTGGTCGCCAGCGCGTTGTCACGGATCATCTCCGCATCCATGCGGAAGCGCGGACCCCGGCTCAACAGAATGTTTGACGGATCCTTCTCCAGCCGCTCCGCGTCATACACCGAGGCCTGACGGTAGGCCGCCGAGGTGACTAACATCTTGTAGAACCTTTTGACGTCCCACCCATTCTCGCGCAACTCGGCGGCTAACCAATCAAGCAACTCGGGGTGGGATGGCAGCGCTCCGCTCAGCCCGAAGTCCCCCGGCGTGGTCACAATTCCCTGGCCGAACACCTCTAACCAAAACCGGTTCGCCGTCACCCGCGCCGTCAGCGGCTGCTCGGCGGAGACGAGCCACTTGGCCAGCCCCAGCCGGTTGCGCGGCAAGTCGCCGGCCATCGGCGGCAGGGCACCGGGGGTATCCGCGCTGACCAGATCCCGGCGCTGGTCGTACTCGCCGCGGTTCAACACAAACGCCGTCGGCAGCGTCTCGGCCTCCTTGAACACAAGGGTTGCGGGCGTGCGCGTGCGGATTGTCTCCATCTCCGCCTTGAGCTTGGCCACCTTGTCTACCAGCGCCCCGTGCCCAGGCCCTTCCACCCGCACGAAATACGCGTCTAACAACCGCTTGCGCTCCGCCGCGGTGCGCTTCTCGGCGGGACGCGCGAGGATCTCGCGCAGCCCGTGGTCGACGGCGAGCCGGTTGACCTCGTCACGGCCAATGAGGCGGTCAAAGAAGTTCAGCCCCGCCACGCTGAGGCCTTGGATGGCATCGCGATGCTCGCGCCTTCCCAGGCGCAGCGGCACGTCCGTGGCAATGGACCCCTTCAGGTTGTCCACCTCGATGCGCAGTTGCTGCTCAACGCCATCGATGAAGATCCGGGTGCCCACCGCGGTAGCCGTGCCATCGTAGGAAAGCATCACATGGTGCCAGCGCTTGGCCTGCAGACCCGGCCCCTCGGCAACCACCTTGATGCAGTCGCCCGGAAACGCGCGCAGGATGTGGGTGCCGACCGCCCCGCCGGCAAACCAAATGTCAAACCCGCGGAAGCCGCCCTCGTCATCCATCCGCGCTAACAGCGAGCCGGTCTGGCCAAGGTCTTCGACCTTCACCCACAGCCCAACCGAAAATGGCTTGTTCGTCTCCAGCGGCGGCAGGCCCGCAAGCGCCAGACCCGGCTCGGCCAACTGCAACGCCTGGCCACCGGTCGGCCCGGCCACCGCCACCGGCGGCTTGCCCACCGCCAACTCCACCGGCTTGCCCTGCACACTCACCGGCAGCGCCCCGCCGTTGAGCCCGCTCAGCTCTGCCTGATAGACCACCCCGCTTGTTGGAAGCTCCCCGTTGAACAACACCGAGCCGCTCGCATCCATCTTCGCCTCATAGCGCTTCTCGGCCTCGGCGTAAAACTTCCGCAACGCGTCCTCCGCCACCGGCAACTCAGCGGTTAGCTCGTCCCAGCGCAACCGGTCCGCACCTTCCAACAAAATTTGCGTTGGCGGCGGATCCTTCACGTTGCCGTCCAACACCGAGGTCGTCGAGTTGTTGAAAAACGCCGCCAACGAGTAAAAATCCTTCGTCGGCAGCGGGTCAAACTTGTGGTCGTGGCACGAGGCGCATGCCGCGGTGAGCCCAAGCCACGCGCGGGCCATGGTGTCGGTCCGGTCAATGCTGTAGAGCACGCGGTACTCCTCCTCGATGACGCCGCCCTCGTTGGTGCTGATGTTGCACCGGTTGTAGCCCGTGGCGATGATCTGCTCCTCAGTCGGGCTCGGCAGCAGGTCGCCGGCAAGCTGCTCAATCGTGAACTGGTCAAACGGCAGGTTGCGGTTGAACGCCTTGATCACCCAGTCACGGTAGCCCCAAATCTCACGGTAATTGTCAAAGTGGATCCCGTGCGTGTCCGCGTAGCGCGCCACATCCAGCCAGTAGCGCCCACGGTGCTCGCCCCAGCTCGGTAGCGCTAACAGGCGCTCGACATACCGCTCGTACGCGCCCGGCGCCTTGTCGGCGAGATACCCGTCCAACATCTCGGGGGTTGGCGGCAGCCCTGTTAGATCCAGCGCCGCGCGCCGCGCCAGCGTGTGGCGCTCGGCCTCGGGCGCGGGTTTCAGGCCGTTTGCCTCCAGCTTGGCGAGAATGAAGGCGTCCATTGGTTGGCGCACCCAGTCGGGCTGGCGGACAACCGGAAGGGCCGGCCGCACGATGGGCTCATAGGCCCAGTGCTTCTGATAGACCGCACCTTCCTCAATCCACGTGCGGATCTTGGCGATCTGGTCGCTGGTAAGCGTCTTGTGCGAATCTGGCGGCGGCATGATCTCCTCCTCGTCCTTGGAGATGATGCGCTGATAGGCTTCGCTCGACTTCGGATCCCCCGGAACAATGGCGCTGCGCCCCTCCTTGTTGGGGCTGGTTGCCACCTCGCGCACATCCAGGCGCAAGCGCGCCTCGCGCGTGGACGCGTCCGGACCGTGGCAGGCAAAGCAGTTCTCGGCGAGAATCGGACCAATGTCCTTGCTGTAGCTGTAGGTGGCTTTTGCCGCACTGGTCGCCGCCACCGCCTTGGGCGGTGCCGCCTTCTGATTGACCTCCCAGTTGGCGCTGTCGACCACCCAGAAGCTCTCTGCCTTTGTGGACGGCTCGATGACATCCATCACCAAGCGGACCTTTCCCGCCGGGACGCTCGCCCCGGTGGTGAACACCACCTCAAACGGCGTGAGCCCATCGGTTGTTAGCTCTTCGCGCCCAACAATGAGAGTGGCCACCGCGAGGTTCGCCAAGGCCCGGCCGGCACCGTCGGTGGTCTGCAAGCGCAGCGCCAGCGAGGAGCCCGGCGTCGGCGCCGCATCACTGCGCAGCCCAACCTTGACGCCAAAAACATGCTGGGAGTTCGCCTCAAGCCCACCAGGCAGGTCCTGCACCAGCTGGCTGTTAGCCGCCGCGGCAATGTAGCCAACCTGTTGGCCATCGACGCCCTTGAGGACAGCTCCCCATGACCCGTCATTGGCGGCCACCCCGGCCTGTTGGGCTTGCCACCCTTCAACCTCCGGACGCGCAGCCGCCTGCCCCGCCGCCCGCTCTGGCAGCTCAAAGGACAAGTTCGCCGCCGGCTCGGTTGCCAGCGCCATGCTGGCCACGGCCGCCCAGCAAAAAATCGCAACGGTGCCTGATCGATTTGCTTGGGGAAAACTCATGACTTGAAAATTCAATATGGGCCTCATTGCCCGGAGGAAGGACCGGCCAGCTCCGCATCCGTTAGCGCCGTGTTGAAACTGCGGAAATTCGCCAGCTTGCCGCGCAGGGTACGTCCTGTTGGTTCCATGCCAAGGAGGAAGCGTGTTGGGCTCGCCGCCACCGCGTCGTGGAAAAACTCCTCGGGCGCATGCGCCCATGGCTTCTCGGCCACCTTCTTGCCGTCCTGGAAAAGGCTCACCGTTTTCCCGTCAAGCCGCAGCCCGACGCGCAAGCTGGCGCCGCGCGCGGCGGCCACGGAGGAAATCAAACTAACCGGCACCTGGCCCTCCAGCGCCAGCACCACGGCCAGACGGCCGTTTTCGCCCAGGCCCAGCAGCATTCCGGACTTTTTCCAGTCGTTGATTGCCAGCAGCGGCTGGGTTGCCGGGGCGTCCACAACCACCTCCATGGTCCAGGTGGCCGCCGCCGCATCCACCAGGGAGGAATCCAAAACCACATACTGGCCAGGCTTCTCCAACATCAGGGAGCCCGCTTCCCGCCGCGGCTCGCCGCGCAGTTGCGCATGCAGGGAGCCAAACTCATCCAGCGCCTGGGAGCCGCCGGATTCGCCAAACTGATAGGAGGCGACCAAGCCGCGCGGCTTGGTCAGCTTGGCGGCGAACTCGTCAAAATACCATCCACCCCACGGGATGTGGTGGTAGTGGACCCCGTCGCTCAGGTTGAACTCCATCGAGTAGTCGGCATCAAGGATGGCAAAGCCGCCGATCTTGCCGCGCTCCAACGGTTGGGCCATCCCGCGCAGCACCGCGTCGCCGGAAATCTCCGGCGACATCTGAACGTCGCAAAAATCCCCCGCCCGGCCGCGCTCGCGGACCTTCGCGTCACCGGCGACAAAGGCGAAGTTGCGCACCCGGGCGTTCTCGCTGACCAAGGCACGGTCACCGACTACCGCGGCGCCCGAAACGATTGCCTCATCCTTGACGGTGGCCTCGCCCATCACCACGGCGCGGTCAAGGATACGCGCAAGGCCTAGCACCTTTGCCTTGCCCAGAACCTTCGCCTCGGGCCCAACAAACGCGCTGGCGTCCACCTTCGCCTCGGCCGAGACAAAGCCGCCGCCGTTAGGATGCCTTGCGCCCTTCGTCTCGCCCAGCGCCAGGCCATAATCGCCAGGGAGTGCGCCCTTGAGCTGAACCTCGTACGGGTAGCGCCGGTGCTCGGGGTGGCGGTCAACCGCAAATGCCGGAGTCAGCCGCGGGTACGGCAGGCTCGCGTCCCCCGGCGTGGCCACCACAAACATCGCCAAGCTCGCCACATCCGCGGGCAGCTCGATGCTCCCGGGTCCCGGCGCGAAAATCGGGCTGACCACTGACTCGCCATTCTGCCGCAACGCCACAAACCCCCAGCGCCAGCTCTCGCCCTCGCCCTGGATGTCCACGCCGCTAACAACCGCCTGCACCTGCTTGGCGCTTGGCTTGAGGTCATGGACGTTCCAACCGAACTTCATCGGCGAGCGGCCTAACGGCGCGGCGAACGACCCCGGCTTGTCGGGCAGCGCCACGAGCGGCGTGGCGTAGCGGAAGCGCCGGATCTTGCCCGCCGCGTCGTTGCTGAAATAGCTCTCGCGGTGGTACTTGCCCGCGGGAAAATCAAAGCTCACCCATGAGCGGGCGATGCCGGCGGCAACCGTCTCACGCGTCACGCCGGCGGGCAGCAGCTTCGCCAGCCGATCCCATAACAATTCGTCCGCCTTGCCGGTCTGCCAGAGCTTCGCCACAAAGTTTGGCCCGAGCCCAAGCTTGTCCGGATCGGCATCGAGATAAAAATACGGCCGGAAGTCCGCGTAGATTAGCCGCGGATGGTCCTGGAAAAACGTTGCCCGCCGAAGCGTGTCAAACGGCATCGCCTCATTCCCCACGAAGGCAAAAAAGTGCTCATTGCGCAAAAACCTCAGGTAGTTCGCGTGGGATTCCCAGTGCGCACCGCGCAGGAAATCGATCTGCCCGCCCTGCACGCAGTGGGCAAACTCGTGGGGCATCGGATTGCCGTAGCTCTCGTCATGCAGCCCGCCCTCCGAAACATTCAAATACGGCAGCAGCTTGTCCCCGCCCATCCAGAACCCGTCATGCCAGGTGACCTGGTTGATCTTCCCGCGCGTCTTGCCGTCCTTGGCCAGGCACGGATCGCGGTAGCCTAACAAGTTAACATACACCTGCCAGCTCTCCTCCATCATCCGCAGAGCGCGCCGCGGCATGACATCGGACTTAAACCCCTTGCCCTCGCGCTCGGGAGTCCACCAGATGCAGCCGTGCTTGGATTCAAGCCGCTTGAGATCCTCGACTTTCATCCCCGGCTTGAGGTTGAGATCCAGATGCACCGGAGGGGCCGTGCCGGGCGCATCGCCTATCAGAATGCGCCCCACTCCAACAGCTCCGCCGGCGGCGGGCTCGATAACCAGCGCCGCCTGCTTGAGCATCCCGCGCCAGGCAGGCACGAGCCCAACATCCACGCGCACCACCTGCATCCGGCCGGTTGCCAAGGCGCCCACCGGCAGCACAATCCGCCCCGGTGCCTCCGCGCTCTGCCCTTCAGCAACGTACTCGATGAAAACCCCGCCCTTGAAACCCTGCGGCAGCAAAATCTCAACATCCACAAAATCATTGAATCCCAGATCGAGATCCGCTCCCGGCGCCGGCCACTCGACGACGAAGCGCGCCGCCCCGGCCGCCAACGTGCCGCCAACGCGCCCTTGGTCGATCTTCGGCGCCGTTAGCCCGCTGGCCTTCCCGGCCAGCGCCGCGCTCCACGCCGCCGTCCCGCTCGCTCCGGCCAATTCGCCGCTCGCAGGCCCAACAAACCGGGCCGCCAACTCGTAGGGCGGCTGCACCGCGGCGAGCGCATGGCTAACACCCAAGGCGGCGGCTAGCAGGAAAACTGACAGGCTGGGGATTCGATTCGTCATTGAACTGGTTGTTGGGGAGTTGAAACGGGTCACTTGCTGGCGGCGCCCTCGACCTTCCATTCGTGGATGCCAGCTGAGAACGCGGCAGGCAGAACCACCTCCAGGCGAAGCCCCGTGGTGGTCACTGGCTGGAAGCTCACGCGGCTCCAGCGGTCCTTGCCGGTCGTGTAAACTTCGCGGGCGTCAACCGGCTTCCACTCCTCGCCGTGGCGATAAAGCAAGCGCCATGACTGGGGGGGTTTGCAGCCGCCGCCGCCGTCGCTGTCGTCAAACCAATAAACCTCCGAGGCGGTGACGCTGGCGGGCTTGGCAAACTCATACTCGACCCATTCAGTCGAGCCGACCTTTGGCCACCAGTGGAAGAGCGGCACCTCGACGTCCCCGGAACTGCGCGGCTCCAACTGGTCATTGACCGCCGAGGCACTCGCGCCGCTCGACGTGGTCACCTTGCTGGTGGTCGCCAGGGTGGCTGCCGGCGCGGGGCGGGACGCATCCGGGGTTGCCGCCAGCCAGACCTGCATCGGTGTGGCCTCCCGGTTGGCCCAGGAGTAATACGGACGCAGGTTGAGTTCCACTTGCTCACCGACTTGCGGCACCCCGACCGGGTTGCGCTGCACGATGTTGGCCACGGATTTGATGACCATCAATCCTCCAACCATGCTTGCCGCGGTGGGTGCCGTCTGGTTGGCCACCAGATCCATCACCACCCCGTGGCTCTGGTCAAGACCCTCGGCGCAATAAACCAGCGGCCCGCGTTGCAGCGCCACCCGCCCCGTGGCCGCCGCCACTTCAGCGCGGGCCACCACGTGGCGCACCGGCGTGGGCAGCTCAAACTCTATCAGGTCGCCCGGCTGCCAGTTGCGCTCGATGCGCGCATAGCCGTTCTCCTCGGTCCACTCCAGCGCTTGCCCGTTGAGCTTGATGCTTGGCTTCTCCACCGCGGCGGCGCCGCTCATCTGATAGAGGCTGCCGTCCAACACTTTGCCGCGCACCCAGTCCGGAATGCGCAGCATCACGGTGAACTGCCGCGGCGCCGTGGGGCCAAACGTCAAGTTCACCTTGCCCGCCCACGGGTAGTCGGTCTGCTGGGTCAGCGCCAGCGGCTGGCCACCCACCACCGGGGCCGCCTCGCTGCTCATGAACTGGTTGACGTAAAGAACGTCATCCTTCACCGCGTAGGCCAGCTCGGGAATCCAGGGCATGAAGCGCACCACGTTGGACGGGCAGCACGCGCAGTCAAACCACGCCGAACGCTTCGCCCCACGGAAGGTCTCTAACCTGTTTGGATAGAAAAAAACGTCCCCCTTGCCTGAAACCCCGGAAAGCAGCGCGTTGAACAGCGTGCGCTCGACGACATCCATGAAGCGCGCCTCGCCTGTTAGGCGGAACATCCGCTCGTTCCACATGATACTGCCGATTGCCGCGCAGGTCTCGCTGTAGGCCGTCACGTTGGGCAGGTCATAGGCCTTGCTGAATCCCTCGTTGCCGCCAGAGGCGCCAAGTCCGCCGGTGAGGTAAACCTTCTTTTCGAAAACATCCTTCCAGATTGCCTCAAGCGCCGCCCGGTATCCCGCATCGCCGGTGTAAGCGGCGACGTCGGCCATCGCGCTGTACTGATAGACCGCGCGCACCGCGTGGCCGACGGCCTCACGCTGGGCGCTCACCGGTTCGTGGTCCTGGCAGTACGGCCCCATGAGCACCCGTCCATCGGCACGCCCGCGCGCCTCGAGCAAGCGCTTGGCGAGCTCCAGGTATTTTCTTTCCTTGGTGACCTCGAACAACTTCACCAGGGCGATTTCCGCCTGCTGGTGTTCGGGCGGGTAGCCAAGCGGGCCGACGCCGGGATTGAATTGCGCATCGATGCAGTCCGCCGCGCGGATGGCCACCTCCAGCAGGCCGCGCTTGCCGCTGGCCTGGAAGTTCACCGCGCCGGCCTCGATGAGGTGGCCCATCGAGAAAAGTTCGTGGAGTTCCGGCTTCTGCCAGCGCTTCTCCTCGCTGTGCACCGTGACAAACGGATGGATGTAACCATCCTTCTGTTGGGCCGCGGCGATCTTCCCGATGATCTCATCAAGGGACTTCTCCAGCACCGGATCGGGCGTTAGGGCCAGCTGGCGCGACAGGCCCTCGACAACCTTGTAGACGTCCGAGTCATTGAAGTGGAATCCAACATAGTCGGATTGCATGCTGCCCGCGGCGCGTGAGAAGTTGTCAATCCGCCCGGTTGACCCGCACTGCGCCAGGGCATGCGGCAAGCTCACCGCACCGTTGACGCGGACCCGCTCAGCCCAGAAGCCCGGTGTTAGATGGATCTCTTTGTAGGCAACGGCCTGAATTGGATAGCCGCCTTGGGTTGACGTGGTTGACGTGGTTGACGTGTTTGACGCGGCGGACGCCAATGGCGCCAGGATGGCCAGAATCGTCAGTGCGGTTGGGCACCTGGGGCTAACTCTATCTGGCCTCATGGTTAGGTTCAGGGTTTGCCAGGCACCACCCAGATGTTGCGGTAGCGCACCGGGTTGCCGTGGTCCTGCAGGAACACGGGAGCCGGCTCGGGGCCCTCCTTCATGGGGGAGGCGGTGGTTGAGTGGGTGAGGTCGAGGTTATCCTGGACCTTCACGCCGTTGAGCAAAACCGTCATCCTGGCGTTGGCGGTCTTCTTGCCCTCGGCATCGAAGCGCGCGGCGGTGAAGTCCACATCGTAGGTCTGCCAGCTAAGCGGCGGCAGGCACATGTTGAGATCCGGCTCCTTGATCGAGTAGACGCCGCCGGTTTCATCCATTTTCCCTTCCAAGCCGAAGCTGTCGAGGACCTGGGTTTCGTAGCGGCTCTGCATGTAGAGTCCGCTGTTGCCGCGGTCCTGGCCGCGGGCGAATGGCTTGAATGGAGTGCGGAACTCAAGGTGGATCGTGTGATCGCCGAAGGCCTGCTTGCTGGTAGGTCCCTGGATGAGCAAGCCATCCGGAGTGACCTGGCCCTTGTCCCATGCCTCGGCATGGGTGCCGTCAAACAACACCACCGCGCCCTCGGGCGGCTTCTTGCCCAAGGTCGGGCTCTTGCGCTCAACCTTGGCCAACTGCACCTTCTTGCCCTCCTTGGTCTGAATCATCATCCCCTCCTTGAGCAAAATCCCCTTCGAGCCGTCCGCCCGCGCAAACTCAACCCGCCCATCGGCAGCCTTCGCCTCGATGTTAGCCGTCGCCTTGCCCTTCGCCCCCGCGCCCGGCAGGCCGCCGTCATACTCAACCCAGCGGAAACTCAGGTCGCCGAGGGCGACAATCTGCACGCCTAACGCCCCGGGGGCGCCCGGCGTCCCCACCGCGTATTCACCCTGCATCGTGAAGTCCAGACCCGCCGCCTCGGCCTCTTCGACCGTGGTATAGACATGATTCTGCGCGTGCAGACACGGCGCGCTGAGGACAAGCGCAAGGGTGGAGAGCTGGATGGTGCGTTTCATAGAAGGGAGTCGGGCTTGTCTGGTGGAACAGCTGGCAGTTAGTTCGGGATTTCGTTGAGCGTGTAGAATGCCTCGGGATGCCACAGCGGGTTGCCCGCGGCGGACTTCACGCCCTTGGCGCTTAGCTGATGGACGTGGCCCTTGACGAGGCCTTCAACCGTTAGGCGCACCGACTTGCCATCGGCGGCCACCTTGGCCGCGGTGACCTTCGGGGTGGCCTGGTCGACCTCGGGGCTGCCGTAGTCGGACTGCAGGATGTAGGTCCAGGCGGCCATGTCGTAGGAGGCCGGATTTGCCGCGCTGATCGGATCAAGCGCCTCGGTGAAGGCTAGGGTGAAGCCATCCTTGTTGGCCTTCATGGTATTGATCTCAAACGGCACCTTGCCGGTTGGGCTGACGCGCTCGAAGGTGAACGACTTGGAGCCGCGCGATCCCCAGCCGCGGTTGGATCCGCCGACAAACAGGACGCCTTCCTTTTGGTCCAGGCGCACCGGGATGATCCCCGCTTCAAAGCCCTCCAGAAAATGGAAAACCGCGCCCTGATAGATCCCGTTGACCTGTTCCAAACAAACCCGCTGGACCTGCGAGTGGGTCTGCTCGCCGACATACAGCTGGGCATCCCATGGGCCAAACTTACCGCCGGTCTTGTCCACGGCAATCCCCGTAGGTGACTGGCCAATCCGCCCGTGCGGAAACACCACCGCAGGGGGGATAAAGCTCGCATGCTTTACACGCTCGCTGACAATCCGTGACTTGTCCGCCACCTCCGGCGGCGCTGGCAGATCCTTGCCGAGCTTGTGAAACTTGTTGGCGCTTGGATTCCCTTGAAACGATCCCGGCTTGAGCCACTTCAGGGACGACGACCCGTTCCACGGCCCCTGGTTGTCCGTGTAAAACGTCTCACCGGTGGCATTGAACCCAATCCCGCCCGGCGAGCGGATCCCCGAGCAGGTCGGAATCATCTCCCCCTTGGGCGTGACCCGCACGCACCAGCCGCGCCAGTCGGATTCGGCGGTGAACGATCCTGTTAGGCAGAGCACCACCCAGATATCCCCGTTGGCGTCCGGCTCGGAGCCAAACGCGTATTCATGATAGTCGCCCCTGATCCCCCAGCCCGCGGAGACCGTCTCAAAGGTGTCGGCCTTGCCGTCCTTGTTAGAGTCGGTCAGGCGGCTGACTTCCGGCCGCTGGGTCAGCCACAGCGAGCCGTCGCGCCAGAACATGCCCAGCGGTTCGTGCAGGCCGTAGGCAAACTTGGTCCAACTCACCTTGGTTAGGTCCTCGTCATAGGCGCCCGAGCAGATCCACAGGTCGCCGCGGCGGGTGGTCACGGCCACCTTGCGTTCGGGCAGCAGAGCGATGGAGCCGATCTCCATGACCTCGCCCGGAGGCAGCGGGATTTCCTCCCGCTTGTAGTAGTCGGCCTGCTCGGCGGCATGGCTGAGGGTGGCCAGGAGAGCGGCGGAGGCAAGGGTGGAAAGGGCACGCATAGAAGGCATCATGAGAGAGGTTGTTAGCTTGGCGATCTTCCGGTTAGCGCCATGAGTAGCGGATTTCTATCGGTGCCTTGCCCTCCAGGGTGGCAGTGAGCGATCCATCCTCCAGTAGGCGGACCTTGGTGCCGGCTTTGAGTGTGAGGGTCAGGCCGCCTTCCACTTCGTAGGTGCCGTTGCCTGCGGCCGTCACCGCCTTGCCGCGCACCAGCAGCACGGCAAGTGGCTCCGCGGCCGCGGCGTCCGAGCGCAGCGTGCGCACCAGCGTCTTGGCCCCGTCGGCCGCGTAGTGGTCCAACAGGCGGCAGCCGCCGGACTCCAATGAGAATGTCAGATCAGACGCGGCGCCTAACTTGTAGCCGCGGAAGCGCGTGGTGAGCTGCGGTTTCTCGGGCCAGCGGCTGGTGGTTTCGGCAAGCGCTGCGAACGCCGGAGCGTTGCTCAGGCGTGCCACGTCTTGGCCTGCTGGCGGCTCGTCGCCCGTGCCGCGGTCGGTCCAGTGGCGCCCGCCATCCATGAACAGGCCGTGCCAGACAAGTTCGGGGGCGAAATTGTCCGCCGACCATGCCAGGTTGACCCCGGTGGGAAAACCGATGCCAATGGCGCGCGGCGTGGTGCCGCCAATGAAATTGCGGTAGATTGCCAGTTGGCTGCCAAGCGGCTGCACAGGGATGTTGGGCCACGGCTTGGCCCCGCGGCCGCTCTGGTCGGAGAGCCACTTCCAGTTTTCCACGCCGGGGCCCTTCCAGCCGAGCGAGATGCCCATGTCGCCGCCGCCTTGGACAAACTCGATGCGGATCGGGTGGGCGCCCTTGGCCAAAGTGATCTTGCCCTCCTTGGCGCGGCCCATCGGGCCGATTTCGAGGATTTCGGCAACCATCGTTCCCTTGATGCTCACCCGGCTCAGGTCGTCGCTATCAAGCTTGAACGTGTATTCTCCGTCGGCCGGGGCGTTGAACTCCGCTTCCCAGAGGACCGCAAAGTTCGCCGGCCGCAGGCCGTGGCTGGCGCTGATGAGCCCGTCGTTTTCCTCCTCGATGTTTTCCTGTTTGGCCGTGCTGAAATCCGGAATCTGTTGGAACTCGCCAAAATACGCCCGCGACGTGAGCTTGCTCAGCGCCGAGGCCTCAATCTTAAGCGGGTGATCCTTGAGCAGCTCCGGCCCGGTCCACGGCTGCTTGCGCTCCGCGCTTTGCGCCCGCACCTCCTTGACCTGCTCACTGGTGATGACCGCCGCGCTGTTGCCCCACGAGGATCTAACAAAGCTGAGGACCGCCGCGACCTCCGCGTCGCCTAACACCGCCCCGTGCGGCGGCATCGCCAGGTTGTAGGTCTTCCCAGCGACTTCCACGACGCCCTCAAGCCCGTGGAGCACGATCTTGACCGGCAGGGCGGGATCACCGGTCACCCATGGGCTGTTAGCCAGCGGCGGGAAAGCGCCCCCCGTCGCCCCCTTGCCGTCATTCCCGTGGCAGGCGGAACAATTCAGCGCATACAGCTGGCCGCCATCCTGGGCCGCCACTGCCGCCGCACTGGCGCCGAGAAGAAAAAGGACAAGTCGCTTCATAACCGTTTCAAGAAGAATCACCAAACTAGCAGGCCAAGCTATCCGCCCGGCCTGCCCGAGCAACCGTATACGCGCGCGGCGGAAAAAATTTCGCCCGCAGTGCAAAAAAGCCGGGTCTAACAACAACGGCTCCGCTAAGCTCCCAAGTTAGCCGAACAAACGAGGAGGGCGACGAGAGCAACAAATGGGCGAAGGATTGCCCGAAATGCGAAGGAAACGTGACGCCCGGCACGAAGAGCGAATAAAAAACTAAATCCTCGGCAGGAGGCGTCCGCCCGGCAAGATTCGTTCTTTCGCTGCCCCCAAGCCAACCGCCCGACAATTTTTGTGTTAAGGAAACGAGTAGCCATCGTCACCAGTTTTACCCGCCTCGGCCAGTGGCGCGGGATCATGCGCTACGGCCAACAGGCCGGCTGGATTTGCCAGCGGCATGACACCGGCACCCTGGACCGGCTTGCGCAGTGGAAGCCCGACGGGATCCTTTTTCAGGTCGACGAGTTTGACCAACCGCTGCTGGATTTCATTGCCCAGTCGACCACCCCGCGGGTGGGGCTGCGCGCGCTGGCCGGCCACGAGGAGTCCACGCCGCTGGTGCTCAACGACCTGGCTGCTTTTGGCAGGAAAATCGCAGGTCATTTCATCGCCAACAATTACCGCCGATTGTGCTATTTGGGTCCGCACTCGGATCTGACGGCGAACGCTGGACGGACGTATTTCCAAGGGATGGAGGAAGTGGCGCAGGCGCACGGGATTCCGCTTGAATGTATTTTCCCCGATCAGCCGGGAATCTGGAAGTCCCTCGGGCTGGTTTACCGGCGGCGGCTCTCGACCCGCTGGGACCGGTTTTGGGAACTCGGGCCCGCGTTGATTGACCACTTGGTGAAGGATCCAGAGCCGGTTGCGTTTTTCTCCACCTTTGCCGAACCCGCCATGGAATTCATGGAAATGGTCGACGAACGCCAGATCGCCATCCCGGGACGCATCGGCATGGCCGCGCAGACCGATGATGCCCTCATCGGCTTGGTCACCAAGGTGCCCCTCACCTGCATCGTGCCCGACTACGAGCGCCAAGGCTTGGAGGCCGCCAGCCTGCTGGATCAAATATTGCGTGGCGAATCCATCGCCCCAAACCACCGCACCTTCATCGGCGAGCACCAGTTCGTCCTGCGCGACAGCTCGCGGCAAATCGTGACCTCCGACCTGCAGGTCAGCCAGATGTTAGACCACGTGCGGCGCAACGCGCTGGACTTCGGGTACACGCCCGAGTCGCTGGCCCACGCGTTTGGCTGCTCGCTGCGCCTCATCCAGATTCGCTTCCGCAACACCCTGCAGCGCGGCGTGGCGGAGATCATCCGTGAGCATCGCACGCACCACGCAGCCGAGCTTATCTGCAAGACGAACATGCCCTTGCAGCAGATCGTCAGCGAGTGTGGCTTCTCCGGCCACCACCAACTGGAACGCGCGGTCAAGAAGGCCTACGGCCAAAACCCCTCGTCGTTGCGCAAAACCCAGGGGCCGGAAGCCCCGGTCTAACAACGAAAAGGCCGGGGTGCAGCCAAGCCCGTGTTAGTTTGAGTTGCAATTGCAGCGGCGAGCGGTTTTTTTTCGCTGGCAACTCACTTACTTGCAATGTTCGAAACCACCCAGGCCGCCCCACAACTGTTAGCACCCGCGGCCGCCACCGCCGCCCCGGCGGCAAAGCCGGATTATGCGGCGAGGCGGGAGCGGGCGTGGCGGCTAGCCAAGGAGCATGATGGAGCGCTGGATGCGCTGCTTTGTTGTGATGGGCATGACATTCACTATCTGACAGGGGTGCATGAGGGGATATTTTGGCTGGTGATCAGCGCGAGCGGCACCTTTGGCATCTCGCGCCACATGCTCATTGATGAGGTGCGGGCGGAGGCATCGGACTGCGAGATTTTGTTGCCTTCCGAGCGGTACACGGCCCCTGTGGATCAAGAGAAGTTCCTCGTTGAGGAGTTGGTTAGGCGCGGGCTCGGATGCGTCGGCAGCGTGCTGGGGCGGATGTCGGTGCCGACCTACCTGAAGCTAACGGGTCCGCTGAGTGCGTGTGAAAGCTTTTGCCTGAAGGCGGTTCCTGACGGAGTTGGCAGCTTGCGGGCGGTGAAGGACGGAGGTGAGATTGCCTTGGTGCGTCGGTGTGTGGCAATTGCCGAGCAGGCGCTCATCGAGTTGGTGCAAGCTGGGGCGGGTGGGTGGATTGGCCGCAGCGAGCGGGAGATATCCGCCGAGCTGGAAGCGCGGATGCGGGCGCTGGGAGCAGACCGGCAGGCATTTCCAGGCACTGGCCTGATTGTTGGAGCCGGTCCCAACAGCGCCAGCGCGCATCATCAATGCGGCGACACGCGGATTCAACGCGGAGACACCGTGTTGATTGATTGGGGTGCGGAGCTCCACAGCTATCGCAGCGACATGACCCGCACATTTTTCATTGGCAGCGTGCCGGAATATGCCCAACGCGCCTATCCGGTCGTCGAACAAGCGATGCTGCGAGCGGCGGCGGCGCTCCGGCCGGGCGTGCTGACCCACGAGATTGACCACCTGGCGCGCGAGACCGTTCTAGCAGATGGGTATCCGGAGTTCTATTATGGGGTTGGCCACGGCATCGGGCTGGATATCCATGAGTCGCCATGGCTGCGCATCAACGGGGCCGACCGCCTGAAGGAGAACATGATCACCACCGTCGAACCCGGCATCTATCTGCCGGGAGTTGGCGGCATACGGATTGAAAACGACTACCTCATCACCGCGGATGGCTACGAGTGCATGGGCAGCATGACAACGCGGTTGGAGGACATGCTCATCTGCTAGTGAAGACCGTCGGGTAGATGTGAGCCGCAGAAGCGGGATGGGACAGAAGGTTCAGGGAGGCGGGAAGTCCCCGCTGCGGAAGCGCTCACGCTGCCGTTGAATCTGAAAATCATTGGGCATCGCGGCAATTGCTTTCTCGGTCCACTCGATGGCCTTGGCCCGGTTGTGGCGGGCAAAATTAAGTTCCGCGTAGGTGTCCAAATAGGCCGCGTTGGGGCGCTTATTGATGGCGTGTTGGATGAATTTTTCGCCTTCGTCAAGGCGCCGCGATGCGCGTGCGGAGATCCAAGCCAGGGTGTTGTAGGTATTGTCGGCCTTGGGGTAGCGCTGGTTTGAGAGCAACAAGTGCGACCAGCTGAGTTCGAAGATTTCGTCGTGCAAGGCGGTGAGTTTGGCCTCTCGCAGGGCGGGAAAGAAGTCGTCGGCGAGGGTTCCCTGGCCCGGGCTAAATTGGCCGGCGCGGCGGAGGATCTGTTCGGCCTGCTTGGTTTTCCCGGACTTGTAGTCACGCATGCCGCGGGCCAAGTCAGCCGTCAGGCGCGGCAGGAGCCTGGCGGTTGGCAGGTACATGTTACTTCCGTTGAGGCTGTTGAGGGTAGCGACTTCCTGCAGGGCGGCGGCCAGCGTCCAGTCACGGCGACTGATGGCGTCATCGGCGAGGCCGAGGATTTGCGGCACGGAAATGTCAAAGGCGACGCCGGTGATGGCCTGCATCCAGGCAGGAGTGCCGGGATCATTCTCCATGAGGATCTGGCGCAGATAAGTGGAAGCCTTTTGATAATCGCCCGCATTCTGGTGTGTGCCGGCCAAAGTCAGGAGCAGGATCGGATTGCCAAAGGCCAACAATTCAGAGCGTTGCAGCCATTCCTGGCTCTCCTTGTCGGCACCGGACTTCTTCAGAAACACGGCCAACTCTTGGCCAAGATCCAAGCGGGTAGGCTGCTCCCGCATGAGCGCGCGACAAAACGTGGCGGCCTCCTCCCAGCGCCCCGTCACATTGAGCACATGCATGTAGAACTTGGCGTAATCGCCAATCATGCCGATCTTGTTGAGTTCAGTGAGGACCTGAATGCCCATGGTGAGGTCGATGCGGTCCTTCATGCGCGAAACCGAGGGACAGGTGACGCGCACGAGCATCTCCAGAGCGGAATCACGCTCAGCGCCAACGGCCGCCTGGGCCTCCTTCCAGCGACGATCCACCCATGGGCCCGCCAGCGCGGGCTCTTCGGCCCCGCCAAGGAGCGATTCCAAAGTCCGCAGCCGGTCGAGCGCAGCCAATGGGTCCGCCCCCGCGCCGAGGTATTGCCACCAGAGCTGGACGACCGGTTCGTCGCCGTAGAAGGTTTCAACCACCTCGGCCCAACGCCCCTCGGCCTCGCGAGGATCTTTGGCGGCAGCAACATAGGACTCAATATCCGGTAAGATCGCTAAGAAGACGCCCGCATCGTGGAGGACGCCGAGCGTGCTGACGAGCCTCTCGCCGTTCTGCTTGCTCTGATCTTCAAGGAACGGTTCGATCACTTGCCGGAAGCCCGCCAAGTCGCCGCGCCGATTAAGGAATTCTGCGACCGTCAAAATCAGCGCGCTGCTCACCTCTGGATTGTCCTTGTCGATTGCTGCGATCTGCTTGGCGGTCCACGCGGCAAAATCCGGCTTAAGCGGATTAATCCCCAACACCTCAAGCGCTTCATCGGTACGCTCTGCCTGATCAAGATAGGTAAAACGCGGCTCAACCTCGCCCTTGGCCATCAAAGCCTCAGCGCGTGCCACTTCGCCAAGGGCGAACAGCCCATTGACGCCAAAAAAACGCAGCTCCTCTCCTCCATCCTGACGAGCCGAGCGCTCCATGTTATCCAATAGCCGGGGCTCGATCTTGTCGGTCTTCCAACGCTGGATCGCCGCTTCGACGTAAACATGCTGGAACACCGTGACATCATCCTCCTTGGTCTGCAGTTCAAGCCATGGCACCGGATCGCCCTGCAACAGTCGCAGCCCGGCAACGGTTTCCGCGCGGCCCAAGGCTTTTGCTTCCCTCAGCGCGGCATCAAGGTTGCCAGCCACGCGGTGGAGAGCCAGGCGCCATTGCTGGCCATCTTTGCCGGGCTCGGCCGCCGCGCGTTTGATTTCATCATCCAAGGTACCGCTGGCGCGATAAAAGGCGGCCAAGTTAGCCAAGCCGCGGTCATCTCTCGGAGCCATCTTTAATAGGCTAAGCGCCTCGTCAGGGTCACCCCCCTGCAGCGCCTGGCGCGCGGCTGCGGGTGCCACTTCGACAATCACCTCTAAAAGACTGCCACGCGCTTCGGCATCCGTTTCCAGCGCGTAGAGCCGAAGAACCTGCCGGTAGGCCTTCTCCCTTATCAAGCGGCCGATGAGCGCCAGCTTCTTCTGACGGTTGCTTGCCTGATATTCCTCAACCAGCTTGCGAACTTCCGGAGAGGTTTCCGGACCGACGCCGAGTTCAATTTTGCGGACCAAATCCCGCGCGCGGGATGAAACCTCAGGGTCTGCGGACTTGGCCGCCTCTTGGAGCGGCCCGAGCACCTCCTTGCCGCGGCCCCAAAGTCCTGCGGTGGCCGCTTCACGCACTTCAAATGATTCACTGCCAAGATCCTCGATCAATCGCGCTAGACCGATCTGCGGCGGCCCCGCCTCGGCGGCAGGCATCCCGCCCTGCGCCGCGCCCAAGGCAAGCGGCACCAGCGACCAAGCCACCCCCAGCAAGCCCAGCATGTGTTTTGCGACCATCTTTCCCACAAGGTCACAGACTTCGCCGGAAAATCAACCCAATCCTTGGTTGGCAGCTAGGTTTGCGCCGACGCAAGCAACTAAGGGCAACTGCATTCCGCTGCAGACTCGGGAGGTGGTTTCGCCCATCCCAGCGGAGTCATTTTCGCTTGGCAGATCCCGCAAGCTCATGGGGACCACCGCGCCCGGCCCGCCTGCTGTAGGCAGCGGCATTCACTTTCCGATGCAGAACCGGGAGAAAATTTCGCCCAGGATCTCGTCGGTATCGACTCGTCCGGCGATTCCGCCCACGGCGGCAAGGCCGTCGCGCAAGTCGGCGGCAACAAACTCCGGGCTGTGGCCGGCGGCGAGTTGGCTGCGGCCCGCCTGCAAGGAAGCCAGCGCGCGGCGCAGGCAGTCCTGATGGCGTGCATTGATGGCCACCGAATGCTCACCCCAATCGGCCACGCCAAAGGAAAGCGCCGCCTGAATCTGCTCGGCAAGCACCTCCGCACCGGTCTCCTCACGGCAGGAAAATGCCAAGCCGCCACTGGCCTGCCAATCGGGATGCAGGCCAAGGTCTGACTTGTTGAGGATGAGGATCCGCTTCGAGGAAACCTGGTCCAGCAGCTCCTCGCGCGGCGCGCTGCCATCGACGACCTCCAGCACCAGATCGGCGCGGCCGAGTTGTTGGAACGAGCGGCGGATGCCCTCCACCTCAATGGCATCTCCCCCGTCGCGAATCCCCGCGGTATCAATCAGGCGCAGGGGAATCCCGGCCACATTGACGACTTCCTCGACGGTGTCGCGAGTCGTCCCCGCGGTGGGGCTGACGATGGCCCGCTCATAGCCAAGCAGCAGGTTAAGCAAGCTCGACTTGCCGACGTTCGGCTTGCCGTAGATTACGGTGCGCACCCCCTCGCGCAGGATCCGCCCGTGGTCGGCGGTGGCCAGCAAGGCCTGCACCGCCGCAATCAATGAGTCAATCCGCTCCAGCATCGCCGCGCCGGTGTCCGGGTCGATATCCTCGTCGGGGAAATCGATATATGCCTCCAGATGAGCGACGACGCCAAGCAGTTCGGCGCGCAAGGCGTCGGTGCGCCGACCCAGCCTGCCCTCGCGCTGCTCGTGGGCGGCGCGCATGGCCAGCTCAGTCTGAGCAGTAATGAGATCCATCACCGCCTCCGCCTGGGTAAGATCCATTCTCTGGTTTAAAAATGCCCGCTGGCTGAACTCCCCGGCCTCAGCCAATCGCGCGCCCGCTTCAAGCACTGCGGACAACACCTTGCGGGTCACCAGCACGCCGCCATGACATCCGATTTCCACCACATCCTCCCCAGTGAAACTGCGCGGCCCGCGAAACACCGTGAGCAGCACCTCATCCACCACCATTCCGGAAAAATCCCGTAAAACGGCGAGCACCGCATGCCGCTCAGGCGCTCTGGACGCGCGTCCGCCGGCAAGCTTGTCAATCACGGCAACAGCTTCTGGACCTGAAACCCGCACCAGCGCAACTGCCCCCATCCCCATCGGGCTGGCTACGGCGGCAATCGTATCCGCTACCCATGCGCCGCCGGTCATTTCGCCGCAGGCGCGTCACCGCCAAGCCCGTAAAACTCCCAGCAGATAAACTCATTCACCCGAAGTTGCTTTTGCTTGTCCCACCTAAGATCCAAGGTGGCCGTGCGGGCGGCCGTCGATGTGTCGGTGCGGCCCCATTCAACCGCGGCAAGTTCCTTGGCAAAGGCCGAGTCACTGGCCACCTCGACGGTGACCTGGTCCTGCGGATATGCCGGATCGTGCAACAAAATCTTCGCCGTCCCGCCATCCACAGGGAGCATCTTCACCCGGAAAGTGGCACTTGCACCCACGTCGGGAGCTTCCACGAAGCGCTTGAAGGTCCGGTACTTCGACTGCGCGTAGGTGTCCCAGTCAAGGAGCAGCTTGTCGTCCTTGCGCTTGAAAAACGCCAGCACCCGCACCATCTCAGGCTCCTTCGCTTCAGGCGCGGCATCCTCTTTGGCCGCGGCCGGAAGGTTGTACACCATCAAGAACAAGCCACGGCGACGATCCTTTTCGGTCAGTTCGATCGGCACAAAGCCGCTCACGGGGGTCGTCGTCTCATGAGGATCTGCCTCAAGATAGAAGGCTCCCATTCGCCCTGCCACATCCCCGCTGGGCATCACGAAGGGCAATTTCCCACTCGCGCTGTCCGCTCCAAGAAATCCGGTGATGGTCGCTGACGCGGCCTCCTTCCAACCTGAGGCAATGAATGCCTCCTCATCA
>Ga0136639_10000116_pt1 | contig 22757 bp, 25 predicted proteins | sample AntDrymUQ8592106_2_FD_113739 | JGI IMG/M metagenome (GOLD analysis project Ga0136639, IMG submission 113739) | Polar desert sand microbial communities from Dry Valleys, Antarctica - metaG UQ859 (21.06) | ecosystem: Environmental > Terrestrial > Soil > Desert | place: Antarctica: Dry Valley...
CGAGCGGTGCTCATCCCCTCGCTCGCGCGGGTCTCCACCCAGGCGAGGGCGTCGGCGGCGGCGGGCAGGGCGAGAGGCATCGTCGTCACGCGGGCCAGCCTGCCACGCCTCGCCTCTGACGGGGGCCTACGGGTCGTTCGGCCGAAGCGGCGGCGCTCGATGGCCGACCGACCTACTCTGAGCGGGTGATCTCCCCCCTCACGGGCGTTCCTGCCCTGCGCACCGGCGCGGTCCTCGCGACCGTGCTGGCGCTGGTCGGCGCACTCCTCCTCGTCGGCGGGCCGTCCGCCGGCGCCCCCGAGCAGGTCGCGGCGAGCGCGTCAGCACCCGCCCCGAGCCCCACCTCGGGCACCGCGGCGCCGGGGCTACGTCGGGCGCCGGACGTTCGTCGTACGCGAGGGCTCTTCGTCGACCCGTTGATGAAAGCCGCCCAGGCCGGCGCGGAGTTCGCCAGCATCGGCAAGCGGGCACAGCCGCTGTGGATCACCGACTACTACCAGGAGTCGACCGTGCGGGCCGACGTGCGCCGCTACGTCGCGCGGGCACTGAAGGCCAAGAAGACGCCGCTGCTCAGCGTCTACAACATCCCCGACCGCGACTGCGGGCTCTACTCCTCCCAGGACGAGCAGATCAGCGACGCCTACTACCGCTCGTGGGTCACGCAGGTCGCGGCCGGGCTCAAGGGGTCCAAATCGATCGTCGTGCTCGAGCCCGACGCGCTGCCCTTCATCGACAACCCGCAGTGCACCGGGCGCGGCGATCGAGTCGGGCTGCTGCGCTACGCAGTCAAGCGACTGACGACTGCCGGTGCCTGGGTCTACATCGACGCCGGCCACTCCGGCTGGCAGGCCCCCGACCACATGGCGGTGCTGCTCAAGCAGGCCGGCATCGGTCTGGCCCGCGGCTTCAGCAGCAATGTCGCCAACAGCAGGCCTACACCCGACGAGGTCGTCTATGCGCGCGCGATCGTGGCGGAGCTGAAGAAACGCGGTGTGGAGGGCGTGAAGTTCGTCATCGACACCGGGCGCAACGGTGCCGGGCGCCAGGGCCCGGAGAACGGCGACGTCTGCAACCCGCTCGCCGCCCGGGTCGGCGCGACCCCCCGACTGGTCTTCCGTGGCTCGTTCGACGGCCGGCTCTGGGTCAAGAACCCCGGCGAGTCCGACGGTCCCTGCAACGGCGGTCCGGCCTCCGGCGAGTGGTGGCCCGACGGAGCGCGGCGCCTGATGGGCACGCTGGACTGACCAGGCAGTTCACCAGCCCATCGAGCCAGGGATCCCTTTGAACGGACCGACGACCCTGCTGGTGATCCAGCCGCCGTAGAAACCACCCGGCTGCGGCAGCACCACCTCGTCGTTGACCGTGCAGCGGTCGACGGCCGCGGCCATCACCGCGACGGCGCCCGCGATCGGCACGAAGCCTGTGGTGGGGCTGCGGTAGGTCCACGCGGCCTTGGGTGCGACGACGTCACCGGAGACGAGGTCGTAGTAGCTCGCCTGTCCCTTCCACTCACACCACGACCCACCGGCCGCGTCACGCAGCACGCCGGGCTCGAAGGCCTTGGGCGGCAGGTAGTACGTCGGAGGGTGGCTGGTCTCCAGGACGCGCCAGGCCGCCGTCGTGCGCGCGACGACACGGCCGCCGAGCTCCACGGTGATGCTGACGTTGGTGGTCTCCAGGGCCGGCGGGCGCGGGTAGTCCCAGACCGACTCCTGGCCGGGTCCGGGCTTCTCGGGGACGGGTCGTCTCATGGCTCCAGTGAACTCCGGCGGGCCAAGGCCGGGGGCGTCGAGTGACGCCAAATGCATGCTCCACAGGCCTCCTGACATGCAGGTGGCGTCACTCGACGCTCCCACCCACCGTCAGAGACCCAGCAGCCCCCGCACGTAGGCGGCCTGGCCGACGTGCTGGGTGTCGTCGTTGACCACGCTGACCAGGCGGGCGCCCAGGGTCACCGGTGGGTCCCAGTGCTCGTCGACGACGCGGTCGAGGTCGGCGGGCGTCAGCGTGGCGAGGTAGTCCTGGGTCTGGCGCTGCACCGCGTGCAGGTAGTCGGCCAGCAGCTCGGCACCGAACCGGACCTTCGCGACGTCGTCGCTGCTGTGGCCGTAGCCGATGTCGTAGGCCTCGAAGGGCAGGTCGAAGCGCTCCCTGAACCCCTGCGCCACGTGCACCTGCTCGAGGCCGGCGGCGGCCGCGACGTGGTCGTCCTGCACCCGCGCGAGGTGCCAGAGGAGCCAGCCGATCGAGTTGGCCTCCGGCGTGGGGCGGTGGGCCAGCTGGTCCTCGGTGAGCCCGTCGAGCACGGCGTCGGCACTCTCGGCGATGCGGGCGAACAGGTCCTGGAGCAGCTCGGCCGGGGTCATGCTCCCGACGCTACGGGGCCGCTGGGCGACGTCCCTGCTTCACGACGACACGCGGAACGGCACCTTCGTGGGGCGGCGCACATAGGCACCGTCAGCCCAGGTCACCCCGTCGAGGTCGACGGTGAAGTCTGGGCAGCGCGCCAGCAGCTCCTCGAGCGACCCGTGCCTGCATCCGGGCAGCGTTGGCGCCCAGGCAGAAGTGGGCGCCGTGGCTGAAGGACAAGATCTGCCCCGGCCGACGGCGTACGTCGAGTGCCTCGGCGTCCGGCCCGTAGCGGCGGGGATCGCGGTTGGCCGCGGCATAGAGCAGCAGCACCTTGCGACCGGCCGGGATGCCGGTGCCGTGCAGCTCGACGACGCGGGTCAGGGTGCGGGCCAGTCCCTGCACGGGGGAGGTCAGCCGCAGCAGCTCCTCGACCGCGTCGCCCACGTGGCCGGGTTCGTCCAGCAGCACGCGGCGCTGGTCGCGGTGCTGCTCGAGCAGTTGCACGGCACCGCCGAGCAGCCCGGTCGTGGTGTCGTTGCCGCCGGTGTCGCTGGTTCGCGGGCGGGTGGAAGGTCAACGCCGACCTGCCCACGCCCGCTGCTTTCGCCGGTGCCACCCAGTTCGCCACCCCCGAGGACGTGGCCGACTCGATCCCCTGCGGCCCCGACCTCGATGCGATCGTCGAGTCCGTGAGCGCCTTCTGGGAGGCCGGCTTCACCGACGTCGCGCTAGTCCAGGTCGGCGACGAATCCCAGGACGCGTTCCTCGCCGAGGCCGCCGTCCCGCTGCTGGAGAAGCTGCGCGCCGCAGCTCCGTGATCTCCCACGATCGGCCCGGGATCGGTCCGCGATCAGCCCCGCGATCGACCCCGAGATCAGCCCTGCAGCTTGGCCAGCCGCGCGACGAGGGAGTCGCGGCGGTGGTCGTTGCCGTGCAGGTCGACGTAGCGCTCGGCGTAGACGGCCAGGAGCGCATCGTCGAGACGGCGTACGGCGCCGGGCGGGTAGCGGTAGTCCATCCGCCCGTTGACGTCGTCGTTCAGCCCGCGGAGCACCTCGGCGAGCTCGTCGAGCGAGGTGATGCCGAGCTCGAGCAGCAGTCCGGAGATCCAGGCGTAGTGATCGGTGCGCGACCAGCCGGCGTCGTCGTACTGCCCGGCCAGGAAGGCCGCCAGCTCGCGCGGGTCGATGCGCGGGTCGTCGGGCACCGCCTCGGTGCGCTGCGGCGAGCCGGTCGAGCGCAGCCGCTCACGGATCGTGGAGAACTCCTGGTCGGCGAGCTCGAGCAGCCCGGCGGCGAGGGTGAAGCGACGGTCGAGGTCGCGGGCATGCTCGAGGGGTACGTCGCCCTTGTAGCGGATGTCGTGCTCGAACTCCGCCCACGCGTGCTGCAGCACCGTGCGGACCTGCACCTGCGCGACCCGGCCACGCAGCGGCGCCAGCGCGCGGTCGCTTTCGCGGGCGGCATCGAGCTCGATCAGCAGGTGCCGGCTGGCGTAACCGAAACGGCCCTCGCTGGCGGTCTCCTGGCCCATGTCGCGGTCCTCCTTGACGACCACCTGGTCGCCGAGGAGGTCGGCCACGGCCGAGACGTCGCTGTGGACGTAGGTGATGACGCGCACGCCGATCTGGTCGGTGATCTCGCGCATCGGGTCGGTGAAGACCAGGCGGCCGTCGACCGTGCGGGCTGCCTTCTTGGCGAAGGACTGCACGCCCTTGGTGCGGCCGGTGACCGAGAGGTAGTTGATGCCGGCCTCGTCCAGGATGCCGGTCACGAGCGCGACGAACTGGCGCCCGGCCTCGATCAGCGCCGGTTGCTGGGCGGCGTACTCCTGCGTCGCGGCGTGCGCGTCGGGCAGCGACGGGGTGACGATGTAGCCGGTCTCCAGGTCGCCGTAGGTCGTGACCCGCTCGGGGTGGCGGTGGCGGAAGAGCGCGACGTAGGCGCAGACGACGGCGTCGACCTGGTCCTCGACGACGCGCAGCTGGCTCTTGCGGGTCGCCGTCTCGACCTGGGTGCGCAGTGCCACCCAGGCAGCGTCGATGGTGACGACGGACTCCACGTGGGTCATCAGCACGAGCAGCTCGCCACGCAGGAGCTCGACGTCACGACCTGCCTTGGCCTTGTACTTCAACGTGCGCGACAACCCAAAGAGCACCACGGTGGCCGGGTGGGGATAGACCTCGATCGCGCGGCGGGCGCGGCCCGAGCGGGGGTTCATGTCGAGGCCGAGCAGGCTCGAGACGCGTGCGCCACGGGTGCCGTCGACGAACTCCGGCTTGCCGGTGTTGGACGGGTGCGTCCCGGCCTCGAAGCGGCGGAAGTCCTTGCTCAGTGCCTTCTCCGCCGGGCGCGACCCGGTCGGGTTGGTGACGACGAGGGGCGCGTCGATGGCGACCAGGCACTCCCCCTCGACGTAGGGCGCGAGCACGGCCGCGATCTCCTCGTCGGTGCGCACCGCGGCCAGGGCCAGCAGCCGCGCGTCGTCGTCGAGGACGGCCACGCCCGTGGGCTGGCGCTCCCCCCACGCGAGGTCGATCCCGATGTGGTGCACGGGCTCAGCCTGCCCTAGTCACCGTGGTCGGTGCGTCGAGTGACGCGTTCTGCAGGTCAATTGGCACCCAGAACCTGCCAACGGTGTCACTCGACGCCAGCACGCCCAGCCGCGAACTCGCGCGCGATCGCCGTGCCCAGGCGCGCGTTGTTGCGCACCAGCGCGATGTTGGCGGTGAGGCTGGCACCGTCGGTGAGCTCCACGATCCGCCCCAGGAGGTACGGCGTGGCGTCCTTGCCGCTGATCCCCCGGGCGTCCATGTCGGCCAGGGCACGGTCGATGATGACCCCGATCTCCTCGGCCGGGATCTCGTCCTCGGCAGGGATCGGGTTGGCCACCACCAGCCCACCGTCGAGCCCGAGGCCCCACTTGGCGCGCATCATCGCCGCGACGTCGGCGGGCGTGTCCACGCACATCGGGGCACGGTGCCCGCTGGCCCGGGAGAAGAACGAGGGGAACTCGTCGCTCCCGTAGCCCACCACGGGCACGCCCAACGTCTCGAGCATCTCCAGCGTCAGCCCGATGTCGAGGATGCTCTTGACGCCGGCGCAGACCACCGCGACGTCGGTCGTGCCGAGCTCGGTCAGGTCGGCAGACACGTCGAAGGACGTCGCGGCACCGCGGTGCACGCCGCCGAGGCCGCCGGTGACGAAGACCCGGATGCCGGCCAGTGCGGCGAGGCGCATGGTGGCGGCGACGGTCGTGGCGCCGTGGACGCCGCGCGCCACGACATAGGGCAGGTCGCGCACGCTGACCTTCATCACCTCGTCGTGGCTGGCGAGCAGCTCGAGGTCGTCGGGCAGCAGGCCGATGCGCGGTCGGCCGTCGAGCACCGCGATCGTCGCCGGTGTGGCGCCGAGCTCGCGGACGATGCCCTCGACCTCCACGGCCATCTCGACGTTGGCGGGGTAGGGCATGCCGTGGCTGATGATCGTGCTCTCCAGCGCCACGACGGGTCGACCCTCGGCCAGCGCGGTCGCGACCTCGTCAGTCACGCTCAGCAGCGGGTGGCCGGCGGTGCTCACAGCAGGCTCCTGACGAGCTCGGCGGTCAGGTCGGATCGCACGGTGGACGTGGACGCGATGGTCAGCGCGGCGGCCGCGTGGCCGTAGGCCGCAGCGTCCGGCAGGGACGCTCCGCCCAGCAGGGCATGGCAGAACGCCGCGAGCATCGCGTCGCCGGCACCCGTCACATCGACCACCTCGCCCGGCAACGTCGCCAGCCGGACCTCACCGTCGGGCGTGCTCAGCAGGGACCCGGTGGCACCCTCGCGCAGCCATACGACCGACACGTTGCGGGCGTGCAGGTCGGCGGGCGTCCGGGCCCCGAGCGCGGTGAGCTCGGCGGTGTTGGGCGTGACGGCCCACAGCGGTCGGTCGCGCAGGGCCGGCGCCAGCGCGGCGGCCTTGGGGACGCTCACCGGATCGAGGACGACGCGCACCCCCGCGGCGCTGGCCAGCGACCACGCCCGGTCCAGGGTGTCGGGTTGCAGGTTGCCGTCGAGCACGACCAGGTCGGCCGCCCCGATCACCGCCCGCTCGGCATCCATGTCCTCGGGCCGCAGCGTCGCGGTCGCTGCCATGTCCGAGACGGCCACGTGGAGCTCGCCCGCGTCGTCGAGGACGGCGACGTAGGTGCCGGTCTCGGCGACCACCCGTCGTACGCGCGAGACGTCGACGCCGGCTTCGGCCGTCACGCCGAGCAGGTCGTCTCCGAAGAGGTCACGCCCGACCGCCGCGACGAGCAGCGTCGGCGTGCCGAGCCGGGCGAGGTTCTCCGCGATGTTGCGGCCCACTCCGCCGGCGCTGGTCGCGATCCGGCCGGGGTTGCTCGTGCCTGACACGACCGCACGCGTCGTGCGCGCCTTCAGGTCGAGGTTGGCGCCCCCGATCACCACCACCGTCACGGAGCGTGACGCTACTCCTGCGTCCCGCCCGTGCTGCGCCGGGTCGTCGGGTGCTCAGTGCCGGTAAGCGCGCAGCAACCGCCGCACGAGGTCCTCGGGCAGGGGTTGGTCGAGGTCGAAACGCAGCGTGCCGCGACCGGAGGCGTGCCCAGCCAGGTCGAGCACCAGCCCGGCGTCGTCGGCCGGCGCGGGCGGCTCGGGGTAGACCGAGAGGTGCTCGGTCCACCCGGCGACGTGGAGCAGCGTGTGCCCGTCTCGCTGGAAGGTCGGGATGTTGTAGCGGATGACCTCGGTGAGACCGGGAATCTCCTCGTGGACCCAGCCGCGCACCCGTTGCACCGCTGCGCCGGCCTCGGGGAGGAGGGTGGCGACGTACTCCTCGATGTCGGCGTACTTCTGGGGCATGACCAGAACGCTACTGGACCCAGGCGTCCAGCCTCCGACGAGCGGTCAACGGCCCAGTCGCAACAACCGGTCGTCGCCCTCGACCGGATCGCCGCGACCGTCGGTGTTGGACGTGGTGAGGAGGAGCCCGTCGCCGTCCAGGGTGGTCGCGACGGTGCGGAGCCGACCGAGACGGTCCTGCAGGTGCGCCACGGGTGCGCCCACGCCACCCCCCGACCCCGGCGACAGCGGCACCTCCCACAACCTCCGACCGCGCAGCGCCGCCACCCACAGTGAGCCGTCCCAGAAGGCCAGCCCCGCGGGCGAGGCGTCCTCGGGGCGCCAGACGACCGCGGGGTCCAGGTAGTCCGAACCGCCCCCGGAGCCTTCGATCTCCGGCCAGCCGTAGTTGCCGCCCGCCTCGATCAGGTTGAGCTCGTCCCAGGTTTCCTGGCCGAACTCGCTGGCCCACAGCCGGCCCCGGTCGTCGAAGGCCAGGCCCTCGATGTTGCGGTGGCCCAGGCTGTAGACGGGCGAGCCGAAGGGGTTGCCCGGCGCTGGGTCTCCATCGGTGGTGAAGCGCAGGATCTTGCCCGAGAGCGAGTCGGGGTCCTGCGCTGCGTCGGGTGTGCCGTTGTCACCGGTGCTGACGTAGATCAGGTCATCGGGACCGAGCAGCAGCTGCCCGCCCTGATGGTAGCCGGCCCCGCCGGGGATCCCCGACACCACCAGCTCCGGCGAGCCGAGCGCCTCCCCATCCCAGGTCATTGCGACGATCCTGTTGTCTTCCGCGGTGGAGTAGTAGGCCAGCACCCGGTCCTGCTCGGGGGTGGTCGCCAACCCCAGGAGGCCGGCCTCACCACCGGCGGTGACGCCGGGCAGCGTGCGCAGCGGGACCGCCGTACGACCGTCGACGCGCAGGATCCGGGCAGTGTCGCGCTCGCCGACGAGCACCGCTCCGTCGGCGAGCTGCACCAGGCCCCAGGGGCTCACCAACCCCTCGACGACCTCGATGCTGCCCAGCTCGTCGGCGGCATCAACCACCGCCGCGGCATCCGCCGTCGCCACGGCGTCGCTGGGCTCGTTGGTGACCTCATCCGAGCAGGCGGCGAGGCCGACGACCAGACCCAGCGTCAGGACGAGGGCCACGGCGGGTCCGGGAGTGGCGATGCGGCTCATGGCCCCATCGTGGCAGCGTCCTGGCTGGCGTCCGGCTCAACTGGCCCGGCCCAGGTCAACCCGGCCGTCCGCGCGCAGGGGGGTCCCCTCGCCGCGCAGCAACGATCCTGCGGTGCGCCCGTGGCACGAGGGCGGCGTGCCGTCGGCGCGCACGACGCGCCACCACGGCACCTGCGAACCGTGCTCGCTCAGCACCCGTCCCACCTGACGCGGTCCGGCCCGTCCCACGATGGCGGCCACCGCGCCGTAGGTGGTGACCCGGCCGGCGGGGACGGTCGCGACCACGGCCAGCACGGCCTCCACGTAGTCAGGATCCACCGTCGACCCCTGACGAACCGTTCGGCGGCGGCGAGCCGTCGTAGCGCAACCCCTCGGGCCGCACCTGTGCTCCTTCGGCCGGGACGTGCGCGCTCAGCCCGCCGCTGTGGCTCAGGTGCAGGACGTCGACGCCGTGCACGAGCACCGCCACGTCGCTGATGATGCGGCGGTGGCAGCGCCACCACACCGACTCGCTGCACATGATCGCCGTGCGCTGCTCGCGCGCCTCCTGGAGCACCTGCGCGAGGGCGGCCCGGAACGGCTCGGTGCGGGTGTGAGCCGCATAGGCACGGAACGACGTCACCCGCCACCAGCCGTCGACCTCGGCAGGCTGGTCCGGGGGCACCCGGCGTCGGCCGCCGAGATGCTCCTCCCACCGGTAATCGACCCCCGCGCCGGGCATCCGCTCGGCCAGGGCGTCGCGCCCGACCTCGGGGTTGCGTCGACTACCGGGAAAGCGGCGTACGTCGACCAACCGGCGCACGCCGCTGGCCTGCAGGAGGTCGACCAGGCCGGCGCCGTGCAGCGTGCCGTGGCCGAGGGTCAGCAGCGGAGGCACGCTCAGCGGACGGTCTCGATGCGGGTGCCGTCGGCGACAGCCTGCTTCAGCTCGTCCGATCTGTCCCAGGCGTTGACGTGCAGGGCAGCCCGGATGATCCCCTCGCGGGCGTAGAAGGCCACCAAGGAGGTGCCCAGGTCGCCGTGGACGACGACCTCATCGACCCCGTCGGGACCGACGTCGCCGAAGTGCTCCATGCCCAGGTCGTACTGGTCGGAGAAGAAGAAGGGCTGCTCCTCGACGGTGGCGTCCTGACCCAGGATCGTGCGGGCGGCGAGGGCGCCGTGCGCTTGCGCGGTGGCCCAGTGCTCGACGCGCAACGACCGGCCCAGTCCCGGATGGGCGAAGCGGGCCACATCGCCCGCGGCGAGCACCTGGGGATCGGAGGTGCGCAGGTGCTCGTCCACGACGATGCCGTTGTCGACGGCGAGGCCGGCCTGGGCGGCCAGGTCAGCGTTGGGGATCGCGCCGATGCCGACCACCAGGACGTCACCGGCCACGCCGGGGAGTCCGTCCAGCTCGACCATCGCCAAGCCGTCCACCAGCCGCACCTCGGTGACGCTGGTGTTCTGGCGCAGATCGACCCCGTGCTCTCGGTGCGTCTCGGCCAGGAGCAACGCCACCTGCTCTCCCAGCACGTCGACGAGCGGGAACCCCTTCGCCTCGAGGACCGTGACGTCCGCGCCGCGGCCACGCGCGGTGGCCGCGACCTCCAGACCGATGAAGCCGCCGCCGACGATCACCACGTGGCTCCCTTGGTGCAGGTGCAGCTGCAGTGCGTCGGCATCCTCGATGGTGCGCAGGTAGCAGACCTTCGCCCCGGCTTCGGCTGCTGCATCGGCCATCTCGAGGTGCCGCGCACTGGCGCCGGTGGCCAGGAGGAGCTGGTCGTAGCCCACGTCCTCGCCGGAGCTCGTGGTCACGACCTGAGCCGCGAGGTCCAGAGCCGTGGCGGTGGTCGCCAGCCGCAGGTCCACGTCGTGCTCGGCGTACCACTCGGCCGGGCGGACCTCGAGCGACGCTGCGTCTTCCTTGCCTGCCAGGTAGCCCTTCGACAACCCGGGACGCTCGTACGGGACGTGGCCCTCCGCGCTCAGCAGGACCAGCGGACCGCGGTGCCCCTGCTCGCGCAGGGTGACCGCCGCTGTGCCGGCCGTCAGCCCGCCGCCGATCAGGACGACCCGCTGGTCGCGGGGGTCAGGGGGCGCGCTGGGTGTGCTGGGTGTGCTGGTCATGGGCATCCTCCCGGAGTGAGGTCGCCTCGACCGGCGTGGCCCGGCGCGGGGTGGTCGTCGTCGTCGAGCACGGACGACGTCGTCCCGGCGGAGCGGGTGGAGGGCGATGAGGTGGTGGTGCGGTCGATCGTGATGACTCCCTCTCGAGGAGGCGTCCACCCACGTTAGAACTGCCGTAGTGTTTCGTCAACGCATCTCTCCGATAGAAGCACCGAAGGGGGTTGGGGCGGTGGACGAAGACGTCGTGGCGGCGGTCAACCGCGTGGCGGCATTGAGCGACCCGACCCGGCGCGCGCTCTATCTCTACACCGTCGACCAGACCGACCCGGTGACCCGGGAGCAGGCTGCGAGCGCCTGCGGTGTCGCGGTGCACACCGCGAAGTTCCACCTCGACAGACTCGTCGGGGAGGGACTGCTCGACGTCGACCAGCGCCGCGTCTCCGGACGCACCGGGCCCGGCGCCGGGAGACCCGCGAAGGTCTACCGTCGCTCCGCTCGCGAGGTCAGCGTGTCGCTGCCCGAGCGGTCCTACGACCTCGTCGCCCGGCTGTTGGCACGCGCCGTCGAGGACGCGAGCACCTCGGGCACACCGATCCGCGCCGCGGTGGACCAGGTCGCTCGCCGTCATGGCCGTGCGCTGGCAGGGACCGCGTCCCGTGCCGAGGAGCCGGCGCTCGGCGCCGTCGAGGAGCTGCGGCGCGTCGCCTCGGTGCTCGCCTCCGCTGGCTACCAGCCCCTGGCGGGCGGAGCCGAGCCGGAGCTCCGCCTGCGCAACTGTCCGTTCGCCCGACTGACCGACGACCACCTCGCGCTGGTGTGCGCGATGAACCTCGCGCTGGTCGGTGGGGTCCTCGACGAGTTGTCCTGCTCGACGATCGCCGCGGAGCTGCGGCCCGACCCCGACCTGTGCTGCGTGCGGGTGCGGACCGTCGAGCTGACGGCGTAGCGCTCAGGCCCCTATCGTGACCGTGGCCTGGCTGGCGTCCTGGGCAGCGCGGAGCCGCACCGGCAGCCGGTCCACGCCGTAGACGGCGGAGAGCTTGCGGAAGTCGAGCTTGTCGTCGTCCTCGGCGACCTCGAGGTCGGGGAAGCGGCAAGCCAGCGCACGCAGGGCGATCCGCAGCTCCATCCGGGCCAGCTCGGCCCCGACGCAACGGTGCAGGCCGTGTCCGAACGCGAGGTGACGGGTGGGGTCGCGGCGCGGGTCGAAGACGTCCGCATCCTCGGCGAGCGCGGGGTCGCGGTTGGCGCCGAGCAACGAGATGCCGATGCAGTCGCCTGCCTTGATCTGCTGCCCCCCGAGCTCGAAGTCCTCGCGAGCGAAGCGCAGAAAGGCCAGCTGGACCACGGTGAGGTGGCGCAGCAGCTCCTCGACCACGCGGTCGACCACCGCGTCGTCCTGGCGCAGCATCGCCATCGCCTCAGGATTCTGGGCGAGCAGGTAGGTGCCGAGCGCCAGCATGCTGGCCGAGGTCTCGTAGCCACCGAGGAACACCCCGTCAGCGAGCCCCCCCAGCGTGACGTCGTCGAGCTCATGGCCGTGCTCGCGCAGCAGGGAGCCGATCAGTCCCACCCCGGGGGCGAGCCGCTGCTGGGCGACCTGGCTGATCAGGAACTCCCGGGTGTGGGCGGCCGCACCGAACACGCCCGCCCCGCCCTGGGACAGGTCGAAGCGGGCGGCACCGAGGCTGTGGAAGCGCTCTCGGTCGTCGACAGGAAGCCCCAGCAGCTCGCAGATCACCTCGAACGGGACGGGGAACGCGAACTGGCCGACCAGGTCGACGACCGTTCCGCCAGCGTCCATCGCGTCCAGACGCGCCTCGACGATCTGCTCGATGAGCGGCTCGAGCCGGGCGAGCTTGTGCTTGGTGAACTCGGGGGTGAGGTACTTGCGCAGCACGGTGTGGTGGGGCGGGTCGGTCATGCCGAGGCCGCCGATCTGCTCGGAGGGATCGCGCCCCTCCTGCGAGACGAACTGGCCCAGGTCGTTGGACAGCTGGTCGCCGCGTGCGAGCAGGGCGCGCGCCTCGTCGTACCCGCTCACGAGCCAGATGCCCTTGCCGAACATCCGGGCCAGCTGGGTGACGGGTGTCGCGGCGCGCACCTGCGCCAACTCGGGCAGCGGGTCGAGGCCGTCGCGCTGCAGCGGCATCGTGATGGAGTCGGGTAGGAACCGCAGCGTGCGCAGGTCGATCCCGTGGCGGGTCGAGCGCGCCAGCAGCCGGGTCGCCACCCGGCGCTTGAGCGTGTTCACGATCCCCATGAGGGCTAGTTCACCAGATCGAGGCTGTGATCGCGCATCGGAGGTGACCCTGGGAACACCCGGTGTCTAGTCCCACGCTCTCCTCCGGCGATCGATCGCACCGCTGCGGAGCCCCCGTAGGCTGACGAGACCAACCCGTGAAGTCCCACCCGTCCCCGTCCGAGGAGCAGCACCATGCGCGCAGTCTGGAACGACCAGGTCCTCGCCGAGAGTGACGACACGGTCGTCGTCGAGGGCAACCACTACTTCCCGTTGGCTTCCGTCGACGCAGCCGTCCTGCGTCCCTCGACCAAGCAGACGCACTGTCCCTGGAAGGGCGCGGCGAGCTACTACAGCCTCGAGGTCGCCGGCGCGACCAACGCCGACGCCGCCTGGTTCTACCCCGCGCCCCTCGAGGCCGCGGCCAACATCCAGGACCACGTCGCGTTCTGGAAGGGCGTCACCGTCTCGGAGTGAGGCCTGCGTCGGTGATCTGACCGTGGACGTCGAGCAGCGCGAGCTCTGCGGCAGCCCGGCCCGCCGCCCAGCCAGAGTTGTTGGTCGCCGAGACGGACTTGGTGACCACGTTGGGCGCCATGGCGGTGAACGCCTCATCGACCCGCGTCCTCTGGTCGTGCAGGACCGGCAGCAGCCGCGCTTCCTCGCCGCTCTGACGCACGGCGCTCGCCGCGGCAGACCTGAGGCGATCACCGATGCGCACGGCGTAGGCCACCAGGAAGGACTGACGGAAAGACCGGGTGCGGGACGCTCCTCCCGCATCGATGCTGCGGCCGTGCCTCAGCATCGCCGTGTTGGCCTGCACCAGGAGCGAGGTCACGAGCAGCTCAACCGCATCGAGGTCGGCGGGCGGCCCTATCACCAGGCAGAAGCCGAGCTCCTCGGTCACCAGCGCCCGACACCGGTTTGCGTCGGCCACCTCGTGGACGAGCTGGGACTTGGCGAGCACGTAGGGCGCATCGAGCCAGATCCGTCGACCAGCGACACGGCTCCCCTCGTGCTCCCCGGGCTCGTGCTCCTCGAGCAGGCGCTCCAGCGAGTAGCGGCTGATCAGCTCCTGCGCCTTGGCCGAGAGGGCCTCAGCTTCCTCGTCGTAGGCAGTGGACTCCGCCTTCGCGAGCAGCGCACGGACCCGCGCAAGCTTGGGATGGGCCACCGTCGTCGACGTACCTGCCGTGGACGTGGGGCCTTCCACCTGAGGGGCGATGGCGAGAAGTGCGGCGACCTGCAAGACGACCGCCAGACCGTCGACGGTGTCGGCGTCCGGAGGAGTTGCAGGGCCCAGCTCGTCGAGGCCGATGAGCCAGCTCGCACGGGGCCAGGTCTCCCGTCCTGCGTAGTCAACCAGGACGTGGGCGAGCACCCCCACGGCGTGCTGCCCGCCACGTCGACGGACCAGCTCGCCGAGATCCCCCGGTCCCCAGCCGCCTCGCGCCGGCGAGTCCACGAGGCGCATCAGCAGGTCCTCGGTCGCCCGCCCGAGGAAGCGCACCGGAACCGGAGCGAGCTGACGCAACGTGCGCTCCGCCAGCCCCCGGGCCCGGGCGGCATCGCCCTTGGCCTCGATGAGCGCACGGACTGCCCGCGTGACCAGCAGGTCGGCATGGGCGAGCGCCACGTCGGGATCGGGCCCGCACTCCGATCCGGTGGACGCGGAGGAGGTCGCGGTGAACGCCTCGCGGGTAGTGCGCTCTCGAGCCCGCTTACGCTGCTTGCTCGCTCGACGCTGCCTGTTGTTGACACCCATGCTGTCCACCCTTCTGCTCGCTCTGCAAGCCGTCAGACGACAAGGGTCGCGTAGGCCACCGACACAGGCCGGCCGGGCCTTCCCTCGGGCGACGTGACGTGCGGGGCTGCGACCTCAGCCCTGGTCGAGCCGCGCGATCTCCTCGCCCGTGAGGTCGAGGTCGGCAGCGGCGGCGGAGTCGGTGATCGACTGGGGCCGCTTGGCGCCCGGGATCGGGATGACCACCGACGACTGCGCGAGCTCCCAGGCCAGGGCCACCTGCTGCGCGCTCACGCCCCGCGCCTCGGCAACCTCCTGGAAGGCCGGGTGCTTCTCGGCCAGCTCCTTGGCATCGCCCAGACCACCGAGCGGGCTCCAGGGAAGGAAGGCCAGGCCGAGCTCCTCACAGACCTCGATCTCCGGGAGGCTGCTGCGGAACTTCGGGGAGAACTGGTTCTGCACGCTCACCAACGCGTCGCCGAGCACGGCGTGCGCGGCCCGGATCTGCGCGGGATCTGCGTTGGAGAGGCCGATCATCCGCACCTTGCCCGAGGCGGCGATCTCCTTCAGCGTGGTGATGACCTCCTCGTAGGGCACGGTCGACGAGGGCCGGTGGTGCTGCCACAGGGCGATCTGGTCGACCCCGAGCCGGCCCAGGCTTGCGTCGACGGCCAACCGCAGGTGGTCTGCGGAGCTGTCGGTGTCCCACCCGCCACCCTCCGTGCGCACGTGACCGCCCTTGGTCGCCAGGAGCACCTGGTCACGGACGCCGAGCTCGTCGAGGAGCCCCGCGATCAACCGCTCGTTGGCACCCTGCGCCTGGGCACCCAGCTCGTCGCCCGGGCCATAGGCGTCGGCGGTGTCGAAGAGGGTCACGCCCGCGTCGAGCGCGGCGCGGACCGTGGCGGCCAGCTGCTCACGTGGCTGCGCGCCGGTCTGGTCGAAGGTCATCAGCCCGAGGCCGATGGCCCCGACCTCGATGCGTCCGGTGGTCTGGTTGCCGAGGTGTCGTGTCTTCACCTCTCCACAGTGCCCGACCGGTCCGCACGGAAACGCAGGTCAGCGCCTGCGCACCCGGGTGACCCTCGCCCGCGGGGCTCCATCACCGCGGTCGGGACCCCGCACCGGCCGGGCCTGCACCACGGGGTCGAGGTGGGGACGCCCGATCGTGGTCACGAACTGCGCCAGCAGCCGAGCCTGCACGGACCGCTCGCGCTGCGGTGTCTGCCAGCACTCGATGACGGCTCGGTCGGCGCGCAGGTGGACCATCGTGTGGCCGTACTCCGCCTTCCAGTTGAAGTAGCGCAGGTTCGGGTTGGCCACCTTGGCCGCCTCCTCCAGCGCGAGGGTGGGCGCGAGCGCGGCGGGCCGGAAGCGGGCGTCGTATCGTGCTGCGTCAGCGAACGCAGCGCCGCGCGAGGACCCGGTGGCAGCGAAGTAGAGCTCCTCGGCGATCACGTCCTGTCCGCCGGGTCGTCCCATGGTCGAGCCGACCATCTCCACGCCGACGGCTCCGAGGAGCCCGCCGCCGGTGAGCGGCTCGTAGCTCGGCAGCTGGGGATCCTCGACGAGGTCCGAGCCGAAGTAGCCGTGCGAGTCGCCGGAGAGCACGATGTTGTCGATGATCTGGTGCTCGCGCAGGAAGCGGAACAGCCGGATCCGCTCCTGGGGGTGGCCACCCCAGCCGGTCGTGTAGATCTCCCCTTGCGGCGCCGTGAGGTCCAGCCCGAAGGCTCGGGCCAGGGGCTCGGCGAAGGGCAGGTTGAACGCCCTCAGCTGGCTCAGGTTGACCTGGTTGACCACCACCCGGTGCTTCGCCCCCCGCCGCTTGCTGGCGAGCAGGGTGCGCTCCAACCAGGCCCACTGCTGGTCACCGAGCACCTGCGACGTCTGCCCCTCGCGACCCGCGAAGCGTCGTACGTCGATGAGCACGACGTCGGCGGTCCTGCCGTAGGGCAGGACCCGGTAGGAGTAGAGCGCCGCCCGGCCGCGAGGCGTCGGCAGGTTGCGGTCCGGCCCCGGTGATCGAGGGAAGCGTCCCGTGCCGTCGGGCACCGTCGGGCGGATCGGTGTCCACTCGAAGAGCACCGAGCCGGCCTGCTCGGTGGTGAGGGTGACGCGGTCGCCTCGTCGCCCGGGGTCATAGTCGTGCTGGTCGGCCATGATCGCGAACGGTGCCGCGTGGTGGGCCCGGATCAGCGCGGGGTCGGCGTAGTAGAGCGCATAGCGCCGCCGTGCCTGCGCCACGGTGGTCCAGTCTGCGTTGTCGATGTCGGTGTCCCACCGCCGCTGGCCCTTCCAGAAGCGGGAGGCCGGATGCCCACCGGAGTTGTCGTAGACGTGGTCACCGGCGTGGGTCACCAGGTCAAGGTCGCGACGCTCGCCGATCCGGTCGTAGGAGTTGAAGACGTCGTGCCACCACGACGTGCAGGCCACGTGGGCCACGGTGAGCGCGCGCACCGGGTCGGTGGGCGAGGGCGCGGTGCGGGTGCGTCCGATCGGCGAGCGCCACCCGAGTGACTCGAAGGCGTAGTAGAGCGTCGTGGCCGAGGGCAGGTGATCGGCGTCGATCTTGACCGTCCAGTCGCGGCGCGCGTCGGTCGAGACCTCGCCGCGTCGTACGACGTGGCGCAGTGCGGGGTCGGTGGCGATCCGCCACCGCACCGTGACCCGGTGAAAGCCCTGCGGGTCCGGGACCCGCGTGGCGTCCCACCCGCGCGGGTCGGGGATCGTGATGCGGGTCCAGAGCACGATGCGGTCCGACAAGGGGTCACCGGACATCACGCCGTGCCCGAAGGGCAACAGCTCCTCGGCGACCGGATAGGTCCAGCCAGCAGGCAGGCGGCGCGAGTAGCGGGGCTCGTCGCCCGCACTCGCGGTGCCGGGGTCGATCGCCACGGTGCCGAGCGCGAGCCCTGCCACGCCGCCGCTGCGCAGGAGGCTGCGCCGCCGAAGACGCCGAAGACGCCGGGGTCCCGGGGGCGAGGTCGCGCCGGCGCCGGGGGTGGGGGTGGCGTCGGTGTCCATGCCAGGTGGAACGCGCGAGCCGGGCGGTGGTTACGCCGCTACGGCGCGACCACCCAGGTGTTCACCTGCGGGTCACCCCTGGGGTTCGGAGGCCACCGTGCCCATCGTGTGGAGGAACGCCGTCCGCTTGGCCCCGCTCAGCCACCACGAGTTGCCGTTGGTGTTGAGCTCACTGTCGAAGTACGCCGCGAACGCGCCGCCGTGGGCTCGGATCCCGGTGACCGTGTCGTCGAAGAACGACGGGCCGTTCGGGCTGGCGAACCCCTCGTCGGTGATGCCGAGCTCGCCGAGGCCCCAGTCGACGCCGACGCGGTCGGCGAAGGCCTCCATCCGGGTCCAGTAGGCATTCAGGTCGGTCCACTTGGTCTCGTTCTTGGGCGTGCCGTAGGCCTGGTAGACGTCGAGGGCGATGAAGTCGATCGGAGCGCCGAAGGGGTAGAGGTGCTCGAAGGACATCTCCTGGTTGCCGGAGAAGAACTGGTTCCACCCGGTCACGCAGATGCCGAAGCGCAGCCCGGGCAGGTCGAAGGTGGGGGCCAGGCGTTGCTGCATCGCCGTCCAGTCGAGGATCTGGGGCTGGTCGTGCTCGGGCTCGTGATGGAGCACCACCCAGACCTCGCCGTCCACGGCTGCGAGCTGACGTGCGGCGTCCTGCGCCCACGCGTCGCCACGACCGGCCGCCATCTCGGCCCAGGTGTGGGGGAGCTTGAAGGACACGAAGGGGATGCGGCCCTTCGAGATGTCCTGCTGGGCCGTCTGCACGGCCCGGCCCACTTTGTCGGCGGTGAAGTAGGTGCGGTGGATCGCCAGCGGCACGCCGGCGTCGGCCTCGAGCTGGGCCGGGTCGGTGTTGCCACCGTGAGCGGCACCGAGCAGGAAGCGCGGCGCCGGTGCGGGCGGCGGCTGGGGCATGGGCTCCGGAGTCGGAGTCGGAGTCGGAGTGGGGGTCGGAGTCGGGGTCGGGGCGGGCGGCTCGGGCGTCGGCGTGCCGGGAGCCACGACGCTCAGGACAACACCGGCGCTGGCGCCCGCCGCGTAGGTGGGCGTGCCCAGCGTGATCGCGCGGTAGGTCACCGAGCCCGGCTGCGAGGTGTCCAGGGACGTTGCCCACGCACCGGACGTGGAGACCGGCACGGCATGCAGGTACGTCGACCACGCACCGTCGTCGGTACGTCGCTGCAGGCGCACGGCGGTGGCGCTGTCGGCCGGGGTCAGGGTGCCGACGAGGTCGGCCACCGTGTCGGGGGCCACCGCATCCTGCGTGACGCTGGCGGTGAGCGCGACAGGGCGGAGCGCGACGGTGTAACGGACCGGGGCGGTCGCCGCCGGAGCTGCGTGCGAGGTGCCGTTGACGCGGACCCGGTAGGCGAAGGTGCCCGAGCGGGGGTGCTGCACGCGCATCGCGAACCCACCGCGATCATTGGTGCGGGTCGTGCGCACGGTCTGCCACCCTCCCCACGGGCCGCGGCGTTGGAGCCGCACGGCGCGCTCGCGGCTGACCGGTCGGGCGCTGCCGGTCACCAGGCTCGCCTCACCAGCGCGCACGTCGCGCTCGTGCCAGTCGACCCTCACGACCGAAGCAGCGCGGCCGGTCGCCAGCTGGATCGCCGGATTCACCAGCGACAGGCTCGAGGCAGGGGCACTGACCGGGACCGGGCGCGCGGTGGCGGGCGCACCGAGGGCTGCGAGGAGCGCGACGGCAGCACCGGCGGCGACGGCACGACGTACCGACGGCGTCCGAAGGCGCGCGTGAGTGACCGCGAGCATCCAGGCCTGCTTTCCACGAAGGACACCCAGAAAGACCTGGGGGAGGTTCGAGGAACCTAGTGGCGCCGACACGCCGCGCGGCGCAGCTCCCTCGAGATCTGACCGAACGGAGGAGTCGGATGACCCGTTGTGCCCAGATCGTCCTGGCTGATCGGCCAGCACGATCTGGTGGGAGCCGAGGGAGATGAAGTCCGGACCGAAGACAGCAGCGGCGAAGGCGGCTGCGCGCGCACGGCATCGCGAGTGGCTAGCGTGCGGACATGAGCTCTGACTTCACCGGCCGCGTCGCCCTCGTCACCGGCGCCTCCTCCGGTCTCGGCGCCGCGTGCGTACGACGCCTGGTCGGCGCCGGTGCCCATGTCTATGCCGCTGCCCGCGACCAGGTCCGCCTCACCGAGGTCGCGTCCTCCTGTGCCGACCTGCCCGGCGAGGTCGCCTTCGGTCACCTCGACGTCGCCTCGGCCGCCTCGTGCCGGGAGGCGGTGGCAGCGACGGTCGAGCGCTTCGGCCGGCTCGACGTCCTGGTCAACAACGCGGGGCGTCACGACTTCCGGCTCACCAGCGAGGTGACCGAGGAGCAGTGGGTCCATGACATCGCGGTCAACCTCGGGGGCGCGTTCTTCTGCTCGCAGGCCGCCCTGCCCCACCTGCTCGCGACGAGCGGCAACATCGTCAACGTCGCCTCGGTCGCCGGTCTTGTCGGCGAGGCCTACTCCGCTGCCTACACCGCCGCCAAGCACGGCGTCGTCGGGCTCACCAAGGCGATGGCCGTCGAGCACCTGCGCTCCCCGATCCGCATCAACTGCGTGTGCCCGGGCGGCATGGACACCCCGCAGGTCCACACCATCGACGTCCCCGACGGTGCCGACTTCGACCTCATCATGCGCGTCTCAGCCGCGCGGGGCTTCATGAGCGCCGGCAGCGTCGCCGCCGTGGTCTGCTTCCTTGCCTCCGACGACGCCGCTGCCGTGCACGGCAGCATCCAGGTCGTCGACCACGGCCACCTCGCGGGTTAGACCGACCCTCGGCTGACCTCGAGCCGGGTCATCCCTGCCGGAAGGCCCACCAGTTGTCAGACCGCGCGACTGAAGGAGCGTCGACGCCTTGGTCAAGCAGGCGTCCGAGCCGGAACAGGTAGGCAGCGATGCCGGCCGCACCCTGCATGCACCCGGTGCCCGGCGCGAGCAGCGGCTGCTCGCACGGTGCTCGACGAACTGCCACCACCGGTGCCCACCAGTGCCCAGCACCCGGGCGACCAGGGCGTCGGCGAGGACGACGGCGAGGTGAAGGTCCTCCTCACGACCGTCCCGCTGCCACAGGTCGAGGACCACGTCGCCGACGCCAGCCGTGCCGCAGCACCGACCGTCGTTGTCCCGGAAGCCGGGGCGCAGCCTCTGCGGCACGCCCGAGGACCACACCGCCTGCAGAGCCGCGCGCTGCCACCAGGGGTGGCGGCTCCGCGGCGACACCCTCGACACCGGCGAGCTGCAGCGCCGCGAAGAGCAGCGAGGTGCCGGCGGCCCCGTGGCACCACCCGAAGGACACGGGGTCCTCACCGGTGACCAGCGGTGGGACGTAGCGCGGCACCAAAAAGCCACTGTCGTCGACCTCGCCGAGGGCGACCAGCCGTTCGGCACCGTCCTGTGCGGCCCTGACCAGGTCGGGCCGGTCAAGCACCGCGCCGGCCACGGCAACGTGCGGCGGTGATGCCCGCCTGGCCGTGCGATCACCCCGGCATCTCGGTCGGCGGCGTCTCGCGGAAGCGGCGTGGCACGAACAGCCAGCGTGGCCCGTCCTCAGTCTCCTCGGCCTCGACCAGCAGGATGTCGGCCGCCAGGCCTGCCAGCTCCTCGGCACGGGTGACCCTGCGTCGGTGCGCCCAGGCGGCGCGCAGCAGCACCCCGGCGGTGCCGAGCGTCGCGTCGCTGATGCGGGCTTCGGGGGAGTACGTCGGCGGGCCGGCCCACGGGGTGGACCAGCCGTCGGGTGTCGCGAGTTGGAGCAGGCGCTCCACCACAGCCTCGGCGCCAGGCTCCTCGAGGGCGAGCAGCACCGTCAGGGCGCTGACGAGGCCGTCGAAGAACGACACCTCGGTCGCCGTGCACGTCACCTCTCGCCCCTGCTCCGCGATCGCCGCGGCTAGCTTGGCTCTCTTCATCAGTCCAGGGCCGGGCGAGCCGCACCTCTGCCAGGACGAGAGCAAGCCCTCCGGTGCCACTGTGCAGACCGGTCCGCGGCTCGGGCGGCTCCTGGTCAGTCCGACCCCCCACGGGGACCGACTCCGGCATCCAGGGCCCGAGGTCGTCCCACTGCACCTGATCGAGCACCCCCCGCCACCCCGCCTCGGCGGTGGTGACGTAGCCGTGTACGTCGCTGGTCGTCATGACTCCATCCTGGCGTCGTCTCGACCGTCGAGATGTCGACGATGGACGAGTCTGCAACAGATCGACCCACCGTTGCCACGCCGTACTCGTCGCTGCCCCCGAGGCCTGACCCCCGAGCGCTGAACGCTCGTGCCTCAGCCAGGTTCGCGACGCGCTGGGTACCGCTGCGGGATGGGTGGGTCCGGAGTCCCACTAGATCGAGTCGTGTGCTTCAGCCCGGGCCATGGACGGTTCTCCGACACACGACCCGCGCAGCCGGCGCTGCCGCCCTCAGGAATCGCAGCCGGAAACTCTAGAGTTGGAGGTGGATGCGCAAAGCGTCGTCGAGTTGGGCCATCCGGTGTGCCGGGACCCGACCGATGACGTGGCCCAAACGGTCGACTGACACCGAGCGGATCTGCTCGCCCTGCGCCTTGGAGTCCATCCGCAGCCCGGTCTCATCCGCGGGCAGCAGGACCTGGAACGCAAACACTCGGTCCACGTTGCTGGTGACCGGCACGATCGTGACCACCCCGCGACCCAACCTGGTAGCGCTGGCATTCGCGCGATCGTTGCTCACGATCACCGTGGGACGACGCTTGTTCGCCTCACTGGATCGCGCCGGGTCCAGGTCGGTCAACCGAATCTCACCGCGCAGCATCGACAAGTCCGTCGGCGCTGGTGACCTCCCACGCGGTGGCCTCTCCCGAGGTCTCCCACTCGTCCCAGGCGGCCGCGTAGTCACCCTCCAGCTCGGGGTCGCTCAGCATCCGGATCGCCCTTTGGATCGCGGCAGAACGCGACGGCACACCCGCGGCCCGCATATAGCGATCCAGGGCGGCGACGTCCTCGTCCGAGAGGCTCACGCTCAACTTCACAGGATCATGCTACCGCTGGGAGTACCGGTCCTGCTACTTCGGTAGCCTTGGCCAACTGCACCAACGATTGCAGATCCGCTGATCGTCGGCAGTTGCCGACGATGAGCGAATCTGCAAAGGAACGATCCAATCTGCAACTTTTGCAGATTGGCTTGCTTTCGGCACTCGCCAGGCGCGGGCGTGCCCCCGACGAGATGGCGGTGGCTTGATAGTCGGCTTCCGGACGAGCCGCGAGCCCCGTTGCAGAGC